>Ga0335077_10004195_pt1 | contig 17567 bp, 15 predicted proteins | sample Lox_Sample_31_FD_207151 | JGI IMG/M metagenome (GOLD analysis project Ga0335077, IMG submission 207151) | Soil microbial communities from Loxahatchee National Wildlife Refuge, Florida, United States - Lox_Sample_3.1 | ecosystem: Environmental > Terrestrial > Soil > Wetlands | place: USA... | reverse complement strand
ACCGACCAGCTCCGGGCCCTGGGCGTCATGGGCTACACCGATGTGATCGTCCGGCACCTGACGGGCGACCAGCCGCGCGTGCTTGGCTCGCTATCTCGGCTCGGGCTAGTCCGGGACGCGCTCCAGCAGGCTGAAGTAGAGGCGATTCGTGGAACCCTTCAGTCTCCTCGACACCAACAGCCCCACGCAGCTCCAGAGTCCCGGGTCGAGTAGGCGGAGCCTGCTCCACCGGCGAGAGTCCTTGACGCGAGCGCGAGAACCCGATCTTCCGAGAGCCCGGAGGGAGCGGGCTCAGCCACGGTCCCAGGCGGACCGACTGCGGGTGGAAGCGAATCATATCCACCGGGCGCTCTTCGGGCATGATGCTCCAGAGGAAGTGCACCGACAGTATGCGAGCGCGCTCGAAGCTGCGCCGCTCGCCGATTGGCCCCGCATCAATCTCGAGCGACTCATCGAGCTCGGCGCCGACCTCGAAGCCCTCGAGCTGGCGTTGCGGCGGAGTCGTCGACGTAATGCCTTGACCCAGCGCTTTCAGGTGCTCTGCTACCTCGCCGAGGTGCGACCAGACAACTTCGGGCGATTCGTCAACGGGCGGTGCCGATGGCCGGCGGGTTGGCTGATCCTCAGTCTGCATCTGCTTCGCTCGCTCTACAAGCTCGGCAAAGGCCGCCGCCTGATCCTGGCCGCGGGCGCGCTCAATACCGCAAAGATCGTCCTCCGGTCCAACGACGACCATGTCACGACGCTGCCCCTGCTCGACTCCAACCGCTCGTCCATCCCCCTGGTCGACCCCTGGAGCATCGGGGCCGCGCTCGCCCGGTCGGTCTACTCGGCCGCCATGCTCAGGGCCGTCTATGCGGGCGAGAAACTCCCGGGGCCGGTGCACATGGCGGTGTACGCCGGCAACGGCACCCTCTGCTCGGATTACCTGTTCGATTTCCCCCTCTCGGCCCGGGGCAATATCGCCGCGGCCAAGTACCTCACGCCGGCCCTCCTCCTTGTCCAGCTCTCCTATCCCGACGCGCCCACGCCCACGAACCACCTCCGATTGCTGCCAGACGACCGGCTAGAGCTCCGATACGCGAGCAAGCCAGCGAGCCCGCTGGAGTCGCACGTGCTCGGCCTCTTCCGGGAGCTCGGCTATCTCGGTGCGCTCGGACTTTGCCGGTGCCTCACGCCGGGCAATAGCTGCCGCTACGCCGGCGCTCTCCTCATGACGGCAACGCCCGTGAGGCGCTACCAGACCGACCGCCATGGGCTCTTGTCGGGGACGCACGATGTTTACGTCGCCGACGCGGCGAACTTCACCGTGCTCCCGTCGACCAGTCACAGCTTCACGATGATGGCCAACGCCATGCGCATTGCCGATCACGTCGGCCGGACGTTGGGATGAGACGGTTGCGCGACTCGGTCATGGAAGCTGCTATCCTGGCGTGGCTGCCATTCGACGTACCACGGTGAGCCGGCTCTCGAGGTTGGACGCCGACTCGGGAATCGGTTTCCGCTCACTACGCAGTGCCGGGGCTCCCCGCGCTAGTGTCCGGCCGAGGCATCGGTTGGTATTCACGGTGTAGATGCAGAATCTTCCCCGAGGCGGTCGCGCGCGGTGGCCTGCGCTCGACCCGCAGCAAGCGAGCCATCCGCCACTGGATGGCCATGACTCGCTCGGCCCCTACCCCCGAGCCAATTTCCGCCAGGAACGCCTCGATCAGGGCATCGGCGTCGAGCGGGCCGACAGCAGGATGCACCACCAACCGCAAGCTAGGCTGGCCGTCGGCCCCATCCTCCTCCGCCAACTGATAGTCTGTCGGCCCGCCCCCGAAGCGCGCCGGCAATACCTCCTCGAGCACCCGTATCACGTCGGTGTCGAAAAAGGTCATGCCCCCCGCGGTGAGCTTCTCGAAGCTGCGGATGGTATGCAGATGGGTTCTCCAGCCGAGCTCCTCTAGCGGACAGCCGCAGCGCCGTCGTGTGAGAACCGCCCGATCGCCCATTGACACATTGAGCAGGATCAGCGGCGCGGTCGGGCGGAGTGACGTGATCAGGATGGCGCTCCCTGGCAGCTCGCCTCTGTCAGCAGGCGTCGCGGCCGGGATCAGCGCATGCAGGTCATCAAAGAGATGCACCTCATCAGGAGCCTCCGGGGCCAGGCAGCCGTAGCTGATGGAGCCGCCGCACTCGGTACTGCCGTACTCGGCGACGGCATGGAGGCCAGCGCGCTCGAGCAACCCGAGGCGAACCGCGGTCACCGGCTCGCCCGTTATCGTCGCCATCGCGCCGCGCAGTTCGATCCCCGCTTGTGTCGCGGCCTGACACAGGCGCAGGGCCGGGCTGACGAACGTGAAAAGATGCGGAGTCCTGGCGCTCGCCAAGACGCCGGCCAACCAGCGGGCGATCGGTAGCGGGTCCGCAATCGGAACGTACTCGGGACGAGGCAGCGGCACTCCGGTCAGCAGGCTGCCGAGGCGCAGGGCGCGGACCTCCCAGCGAAAGCGCGGGTCCAGATCTGCCTCAGCCGGGTCCACCAGCGAGAAGTAACGGGCCAGCGGGGCGCCGAAGCTGCTGGCGCGCACAACGCCGGATACGATCCGTCCCGGAACGGCCCAGGTGGCCTTGAGCCAGTGCCCGCCGCCGCGGGCGTCGAGCACCAGGCATTGATTCACGGCGCGATCCCGGACCGAGGACAGGTCGACCGGGACGACCATTCGCGCGCCTCGACTCCCGCCAGTCTGGCTTGGCACATGAAAGCCGACCAACGGATTGCGAACCTGCGCTGGCTGGATCGAGAGGGTTGCGCTACCCCGGACGGTCGGGCGGCGACCCTTCAGTTCGTCGATCGTGAGGTAGACGCCTTGGCGGTAGAGATGAACGAGCGCCCCTTCCAGCCCTTCTCGGCCAACGAGTCCCTCGAGGTCGCCGTACTGACAGCCGGCGAGCTCGAGCAGTTGTCGGTACGGGCTGCCTGGATTGTCGTAGACGGCACCGCGCACCAGAGCCAGAAAGTCGGCCTCACGCCGCGCGAGGCGCGCCGACAGGATCGTCCGCGCGATCTCTGCGGTCAGCGGCGGGCGCAGGCACGACCCCAGCCCCCAGAGAAAGCGCACCCCGCGCGCGATCTCCTCGAACGACAAACGCCGTCCGAGCACGCTCGGGCTCGCCGCGCTGCCGGCCATCAGCCCGGTAGCTGCGCGAGGAGCGAGTCCAATTCCGCTGCGGTGGCGGCCGCACCATCGAGCCTCACCGGAGCGGCTGCAGCGACTGGGCGCTCCAGTAACCTCTCCAGCTCCTGCGACAGCCGGGCCGGGGTCAGCTCGTCGGGGTGGATCATGCGCACGAGTCCCCGGTTACTCAAGGCCTCGGCCCTGATGAGCTGCTCCCGGCGCGGCGCGGCACGGGGCACGATGACCGCGGGGCGGGCGAAGGACAGGATCTCGCAGATCGTGCTGTGGCCTCCCATCGAGACGACCACGTCAGCCGCGGCAACGTAGGCCGTCAGGTCATCGACCGAGTCGACGAAGCGCGCGCCCGGCACCGTCGACGCTAGGCTCCTCAGCGTCTGCTGGTGGCGCAGGGGCATCAGAGGTCCGCCGACCAGCAGGCTATCGAATCGAGCGGCACGGCCCGGACGACGCAAGACCTCGAGCATCACCTCGAAGAGATGCTGGCCATCCTGGCCGCCGCCGGCCGTGACCAGGACGAGCCCGTTCGCTCCGAGCTTGAGCTCGGCACGGACCTGCTGTACGGTCCGCGACTCGACATCACGGCGCAAATAACCCACGAAGCGTGTCTTGTCGGCCGCGCGAGACGACAGTCCGTACTCGCTGACGACATCGTAGATGTCGCGCTCGCCATAAACCAGGATCCGATCGAAGACATTATCCAGAAGATCGTAGAGACCTTCCCGTTCCCACATCGCCCGAACGAGCGGCGCTTCGGCGACGACGTCCCGCAACCCGAGGATCAGGCGCGTATGGCGCACGGCCTCCTTCAAGTACCGCAACATCGGCACCACCTCGCCCTCGACGCTATCGACCAGGAGCGCGTCTGGTTCGAAGTGGTGGGCCAGGCTGAGCAGCAGGTCGCGATACAGCTCGCGCGCGGCGGCGGCAGAGATCGGCAGCACCCGCGGCGCCAGCTCGTCCGGACCGACGCGCTGGAGGGAAGGCAGCTTCAGGTAGTCTACCCCGTCGAGTCGTGGAAGCTGTCGGGGAACCGGACATCCGGTGACGATGAGCTGCCTCATGGCCGGCCAGCGAGCTCGGAAATACCGACTCAGCGTGAGTGTGCGCTTGAGCTGTCCCAGGCCAGCAGCATCTCGGCCATAGAACATGACACTCGGAGCATCCCGACGGAAGGGCGCGCCGGTTGTCATCGGTGCGTAGACGGGATAAAGGACCTGGTTGACGGAACGCGCATTCTCAGCACCCCGCCCTTCGCGCCGATCCTGGCTCGGAGCTGCAACCGGTCCTGCCAAACATCGACAAAAGAGATTTGGTGGCCCCAACGGGAAACGACCGTGCGTGGGACTTCAGCTTCGAAGGTCTCGCCATCGCTGCATGAGATCCAAAGGGGTGTGTATCGTCAAGAAATCACAGCCGATCCCCACGGCCTGGGTTTGTCGCTCTTGCTACCAGGCTGAGGCTGACCGGCGTCGAGTGGCTGGTGTTGGCCACGATGCTCGCCCACGAGCCCATAACTTCCCGTCACATTTCGCGCCTCCTCGAGTAGCACTACACTAATACCAAGCGGACTGTGAGAAAACTGGTGCGGTCGAAGATCCTCTGCCCGTCTCGCGAAGGTGGCTTCAGCTCGTGAAGACGATGTCCCGCTTGATGTCGCCGATCGAGGCGCGCGGCTTCCAGGGGCTCCTGCGGCAGCATCTGAAGAGCGGCGAGCAGCATCAGCATCACGAACGGGAACCACTCCCAGACGTCGGCGATGATGATGGCCCAGAGCGCGAACCGCGCGTCGACCAGCCAGGCCGGCTGCGGGAGGCCGAGCAGTCCCAGAGTCCAGTTCAGGATGCTGATGTCCGGCGTGAAGAGGATCTTCCAGATGAGGGCCACGACGACGGGCGGCAGGACCATCGGCACGATGAACGTCCCGCGCACCAGCCCGAGCAACTTCATCCGGCCGTTGAGCAGGAGGGCCATGGCGAACCCGATGACGAGCTGCAAGGACACTGTCCAGAACGAGAGCTGAGCCTGGATCCACACGGAGTTCCAGAACCGTCCATCGCGGGTCAGCTCCCGGTAGTTGGTGACGCCAGCCCAGCGCAGCGATGCGGGGTTCGACATGTCCAGGGGCGTCAGGCTCGTGGCGACGAGGAACACGAGCGGGAGGACGGTGACCACGACGAGGACGATCAGCGATGGACCGAGAAACGCCGCAAAGACGCGCCCGCGCGCGCGGTTCCACGATGGGCGGGCGAGTCGAGCGCCCGGCCACACCTAGACGCGGAGGGGCGCTCGCTGCGCGCGCTCGAGCGTGCCCACCGCCTGACGCCTCGATTCCGATGTTGCGCGCATAGCGTCTTCGCTCGACGCGCCTGAGAATGGTCCGAAAGCGACGCGGCGTCAAGCGCGCGCCTTTCCGTGGCCTTCGTCCCCGTCGGCGCCGTCGATGGCCCGGTCGACGGTCGGCCGCCACCCACACGGTGTGCTACAACGTCCGCATACCCGACGCGCTTGGTTACCGCGCGAAGCTCGGCGTGCTCGTCCCGCTGGCTACTGCTTCAGCTTGATGTTCACCCCTGAGCTGGGAAGGGAGAACCTGACACCCTGCGCCGTTGCGGTCAAAGCGATCTCGACCCCGTTCTGATTCCTCATCACGGCCGCGCCGGCTCCGCCGCCCACCACAGCTCCCGCTCCCGCCAGCGCGTAGTTCCCGTTGAAGTCCTCGAGCCTCTTCAGGTTCGCCACGTTGCCCGTGGCGCTGACCCTCGAGACGCCAAGGTCCAAGACGCTCAATCCATCGATTGTGAACGCATAGGTCCCTCCGCGATACTGCAGGACCCCGTCGCCCCAGCTCACGCCGACGCCGATCGCGATCGATTTGCTCTCGACGCTGACTGTCCCGGTATCAGCCTGGGCGACTGCCATCGGCGTGCCTGGAGGGGGCGCGCTCGATGTGGGTGTACTCGAGGTGCAGGAGCCGAGGGAAAGCAAGCTGAGCCCGAATGCCGTGAGCAGTACCGCCTTGCGCATGATGACCTCCTTGAATTGGTGTGCGTAATCTCGATCGTGCTCCCAAAACAGCCTCAAAGAAACCGAAAAATGGCGCAGCGTGAGGACGGCCACGGCGCGACCCCGGAGATCATCCCAAGCGTGTTGCCATAGGCAATTGATGTCGGGGTGGGCCGCGGACCGCCCTGCGCGGCAGCAGTGTCCAACTGTCGGGAAGGAGATTGAGAGATGAAACACTTGGCTGTGGCGAGACAGCTTGGCGGCGTGATCACCCTCGTGAGCTTTGCAATCCTCTTGAACGTTGCGCTCGCCGTTGCGCAAGGCGCAGAGGAGGGCACTGCCAACTTCTACAGCGACAAGTTCCAGGGCAAGAAGTTGGCCAGCGGCGAGCGCTTTGACAAGAACAACCTCACGGCGTCCCACAAGACACTGGCCTACGGAACCAAGGTGACGCGTGCCGGGGGCGTCGAGTGCGACGGGCAGTATACTAGCGAATGCTAAGCGGCGTGTCCCCAGGCAGCCGATGTGAGAGGAGACGATCCAACGGGCATGAGCACCTATACGGGAATCATCGAAAAAGAAGGCGATCTCTACGTGGCCTGTGCCCGGAGCTGGATGTGACCAGTCAGGGGACCACCGTCGAGGAGGCCACGGCGAATCTGAAGGAGGCTGTCGAGCTCTTTCTAGAGCCTGTTCGAGGAATAGGATTGAATAGGATGCGCGCGGACTATACGACGGGAAGTCTGCTCCCATGTTGCCCACAAAATCCCGGAGCCGTGTCGCGCGGACCGAGCCGCGCGGGGGATCGAGCGGTTCGACTCCCCGGAGATCACGCCGTCGCTCGCGCGCGCTGGCTAGCGCGGAGGCCCGATGCCACGGATCTCGACGCAAGAGTTCGAACGGCTCCCCCTGCGGGTGCACAGCTTTCTTGCCGGCGTCCCGCTCCATGACGCGTGGGCCGTCGACTTGCCACGGCCGCGCGCCGGCATCACGCTGCACGAGTTCCTGCGGAGCGCAGGTGCGCTTCCGTTCACGCCTTCGCCGGTCGTGCGCGCGCTCCTGAACATCCGCTTCTTCGTCGGCCGGCTCCTCGGTTGGGAGCGTGAGCCGCACTCGACCGAGCGCGCGCCGTGCGCGACCGTGAGAGAGACCTTCGCAACTCGTCTGACGGCCGCCGATCGGTCGAGGTCCCTGACCCCGGCAGGCACGCGCGAGGGACCCTTCCGGATGGTGTACCGCTTCGAAAACGAGCAGCTTCTCGAGCTGATCAACCGTACCGCCCACGCCGCAGCGGTGAGCGCGCTCGTCGAAACGGGAAATGCCTATCGCTTCTATTTCGCCGTCTACGTGCAAAGCGTCGGGCGCTTGACGCCCCTGTACATGGCCGCCATCGACCCGTTCCGCAGGTTGATCGTCTATCCGTCGCTGCTCCGCAGCGTTCGGGCGACTTGGAACCAAACCTTCGGCCCGGCCTGACAACCGCGCTCACCACGACCGCAGGAGGAGATGGATGCCGTAGATCGCTCCGCCGGCCAGACCTCCGACAACCGTGCCATTGACTCGGATGTACTGCAGATCGTCGCCGGCGTGCTCCTCGACCAGCCGCACGGCGCCTTCCGGCCCGAGCGCGTGCACGCCGCGCTCGATGAATGCGGCCACGCGATCCTGATACCGCTCGACCAGCGTCACTGCTTGCGCCTTGAACCAGCGATCGAGCGCCTGCTGGAGATCCGAGTCGGACGCGACCGCGTGACGCGCGCGCTCGAGCTGGGCGGAGATCCACAGAACGAGCTCCGAGCGGGCGGCGGTGAGGTCGGCAATGAGAGAGGCGTGAAGGCCCGTCGCCACGTCGCCGAGCAGCTTGGTCATCATCGGGCTGTCCACCAGCTCGGCCTTGACCGCCTCGATGCGCGCGGCCACATCGGGCTCGTCGCGGAGGCGCGCCGGCCACGTCGCGATCATCCGAGAGAGCTGTCGCCGGAGCGGATCATCGGGATCGTCGGCAAACTTCTTCAGCGCCGCGTGGAGCGCCGCCACCAGACGATCGTGATCGATCAGACCGAACACCTTGGCGACGCCGATGAGCCAGCCTGGATACACGCCCATGCGCTCACGGTAGGTGCCCAGGACGTCGCGGATGAGCTCGGCGACACCTTCGCGAACCTGTGGGTGGTCGAGCGCATCCACGGCGATGCCAGTCAGGGCCTCGATCACACGCTGATCCCATCCGTGCCGCTGGGCGACCTCGAGAACCTCCGCCAGGACCGGGGCCACCGGGGTCCTCGCGACGAGCCGCCGCAGCCACGTCGCGAGGTCGTCGGCGGCCTGAGGCGGAACCTGATCCGCCGCCCACCGCACGACCACGTGGACCATGGACTCGACGGTGCTCGGCTCGATCGCGAGCGCGCAACGTGCGATGAGCTGAGCCACATCGACGCGCGCGATCTCGCGCGTGACGTACTCGGTCGTCAGCACGCGGTCGCCGACCATGGTGCCGACGCGCGCTGCCATGAGCTCCCAGTTGGCCGGGATCAGTGCCGTGTGTGGAATCGGGATGCCGAGCGGATGCCGGAACAGCGCGGTGACGGCGAACCAGTCGGCAAGTCCGCCGACGATGCCTGCCTCCGCGATGGCGAGGATCCACCCGCCCCACCACGTGGCGCGAAACGGGAACGCCGACACCGCGAGGGCCACCGCGGCCAGGAGAACGGTCAGGGCGAGTCGTCGCTGTCGCGGTCGGCGGATGTTCAACGCGCAGTCCCTTTGACAAGGGAGCACCCCGGCCATACGCTCGGGGGCGAGTCATGGGGGGCCGGTCCGCGAACAAAGCCGCAGACGAGGTCGTGGTCGTCGTCGCGGAGCCGTTCGAGGCCCGTCCCGCCGCTCGTCACGGCACGTACGTCGTAGCCTTCTGGCGCTCGATACGTCACGGCACGACCGCCTCGATCCGATTGTCTTACGTGAGGCACGCGCGGGACAAGCGCCGCGATCTGTCGATACGGAGGTGCGGCACATGCGGCATGTCGCCGATTGCAGGCCGGCCCGCTCCGCTCGAGGCCTGGTCCACTGCCTCCTGCGCAGGCTGGAGAGTGGTCGCCGACCCACCCGATACCGCGGACACCACGAGGACGTCGGAGTGGAGCGATCACGCGGATCCTCGCGGTCCTGATGGCGTGCTGATGTCGCGGGCGCGAGCGGGCACGTGACCGCCGCCGCCGTCCTCCACGTGGTCGTGAGCGGCCTCGCGACGGGGTCGATCTACGCCCTCGTCGCGCTGAGCCTGGTCATCATCTCACGGTGCGGGTCGCGTTGTAGCATCGGCGGCCGCAAGATTCGCACGGTGTATTACGACGACGGGTTCAAGCCCCAGGACGCGGTCGCGGACACCCGCAAGCTCGTCGAGCAGGATGGCGTCTTCGCCGCCATCGCGACCCAGGGCACCGCGCCGTCGCTGGCGGCGGTGGAGTACCTCGAGCCGAACATGGTGCCGCTGCTGTTCCCCTATCAGGGTTCGCCGGTGACGCGGGGCAAGAAGTACGTGTTCAGCGGCATGACCCTCTACGACCGGCAGTCGAGGATGATGATCGACTACCTGGCCGGCCAGCGGAAGTACAAGACGTTTGCCACCATCTACCAGGACGACGAGTACGGGAAGGCGTTCCTCACGGCGTTCGAGAAGGACCTCGCGCGCCACGGCGCGAAAATGGTGGCCAGTGAGCCGATCAAGCGCGGGGTGACGGACGTGAGCGCGCAGATGGCGAAGCTGCGTGCGGCGAGCCCAGAGGTGACGTTCCTGGTGCTCACGCCCGGGCCGGGCGCCCAGGCGCTCAAGGAGCGGCAGAAGATCGGCTGGACGGACACGCTGCTCCTGTCCTCCGGTCCGCTCATCGACGAGCGCTATCTGGCTCTGGCAGGCGAGGGCGCGGCCGAGGGCGTGGAAGGGCTGTTGCTCTGGCCTGATCCGCTGACCTCGGACGTGCCCGGCATGAAACAGTACCGGCACGTGATGCAGAAGTATTTCGGGAAGAACGAGCCGAACCGCTATTCGCTGGCCGGGTACTTCGCCGCGATGCTGTTCGTCGAGGGCGCCAGGCGGGCGGGCAGGAACCTGACGCGCGAGAGCCGCCGCGCGCGGCTACGTGTTGGAGACCGGGCGCATCGTGGTGGGGGGACCGAGCGCCACGCTCGCGGGCGATCCGCGAATTCGCCGGGCGTACCTCGGCCTCGGCGCGCCGTCGGCGTGATCCTGGTGGCCGATGTGGATGAACGATAGCCGGGGCCTGATAGTGCGCGCAACCGGCCGCCTTCGCGCTCATGATGGTGAACTCCTCCTGGCCTCCTTCGCCTCCTCGATGGCCCGGTGGATGCGCGCAGGCGTCAGCGGCAATTCCGTGATGCGCGCCCCGAGGGGCCGCAGCGCGTCGGCAACCGCGTTGGCCACCGCGGCCCCCGCACCTGAGGTGCCGGCCTCGCCCACGCCCTTGGCACCCAGCGGATTCGACGGTGCGTGGCTCTCGAAGACGATGACGTCCACTGGCCCCGCCTCCCCCGCCGTCGGCACGGCGTATTCCATGAGCGTGCCTGTAAGGAGCTGGCCATCGCCGTCATGCACCAGCTCTTCGTGGAGCGCGCCACCCACGCCCTGGACGGCGCCGCCCACGAGCTGGGCCTCGACGATGGTGGGGTTGATGGCCCGGCCCGCGTCGGCGGCCACCACGTATCGCTCCACGCGCGTGGTCCCGGTTTCGGGATCGACCGAGACCTCGGCCGTATGCACGGAGAAGCCGGACGTCTCCTCGCTCACGTGGAAATACGCGGTCGCGGTGAGCCCATCGCTGCCTTCAGTCGGAGCGGAGGCGCCGGGGCCGTGGTAGCCCGGCGCAGCCATCCGGGCGAGCGCGCCGAGGGTCACCGAGCGATCGGGAAATCCCGAGACGTGGACGCGGCCATCGGTGACGACGAGATCGGCGAGGGCCGCTTCCAGGTAGCGCGCGGCGAGGCGGAGCGCACGCTCGCGCACGCGGTCGGCGGCCTGGAAGACGGCGCTGCCCGCGGTGACGGCGGCCCGGCTCGCGTACGTGCCCACGCCGAATCGCATGAGCTGGGTGTCGCCGTGGGTGACGCTGATCGCCTCCACGGGCACACCCAGTACCGCGCTGCAGACCTGGGCCAGCGTCGTCTCGTGACCCTGACCCTGCGAGGTAGCGCCCGTGTAGACGCGCACGCTGCCATCGGCTTCGACCTCCACGCGCGCCGACTCGAAGGGGCCCCAGCCAGATGGCTCGGCGATGGCGGCAATACCGAAACCCGTTAGGATGTGCGGCCTCGACGCGCCCCGCGGTTTCGAGACCCTGGAAAGGGTGTGCTCGAACATCGTGGGGAAGTCGCCGGTATCGTAGACGGTAGCGATGCCGGCCACGTCGGTGCCGACGCGGTACGGCATGCAGCTGGCCGGCACCAGGTTGCGCCGCCGTATCTCGACCGCGTCGAGGCCCAGCTCCACCGCGAGCATGTCGAGGGCACGCTCGCGCGCGAAGTTGGCCTCGTAGAGGCCAGGCCCGCGCATGGTGGCCATGGGCGTCCGGTTCGTCAGCACGCAGGAGACGGCGCAGCGATAGCTCGGCAGCCGGTACGGCCCGGGAAGATGGGCGGCGGCGAGGGTGGCCACGAGGGTGCCGTGCGTCCGCACGTACGCGCCGAGGTCATGGAGAAGGACGGCGTCGATCGCGAGAAGGGTGCCGTCACGCCGGCCCGCCACCGTGACCTCGAGCGTCTCGCCGCGCGAGTGATTGATGGTGAGGAAGTGCTCGTGGCGCGTCTCGATCCACTTCACGGGTCGGCCCGTGACGAGTGCCGCGAACGGGACGAGGAAGTCTTCGGGATAGAACTCGCCGCGCGCGCCGAAGCCTCCCCCGACGTCGGGCTCGATCAGGTGGATCTGGCCTTCCCCGAGGCCCAGCATGGTCGCGAGCACAGCCCGGTTGAAATACGGGACCTTTGTCGGCCCCCATACGGTGAGCTGGCGCCGGCCGGCGTCGAAGTCAGCGACGAGCCCGCGCGTCTCGATTGGCACGGCGGTCTGTCGGTGAATGGTGAAGCGCTCGCGCACGACGGCGTGCGCCTCGCGGATGGCCGCGGCCACGTCGCCGAGGGCGACCTCCCATCGGGCCACGACACTGCCGGGCTGGGTGAGCGCCGCCTCGGGGTCACCAACCATCGGAAGGCCCGTGTAGTCGACGCGCACGGCCTCGACGGCGTCCTCGGCCGCGTAACGGTCGGCGGCGAGAACCATGGCCACCGGCTCTCCGGCGAACCGGGCAACCCCCGTGGCCAGCGGCGGCTGCAGGTGTGGAGTGAAGGCAGCCTGGGCACCCAGCCGCACGGGAATGGGCGGCACGGGCCCGAGGTCGGCAGCCGTCAGGGAGCGCACGAAGCCAGGGACACGCGCGGCTGCCGTGGCGTCGATGTGGCGGATGATCGCGTGCGCGTGCGGACTCCGCACGAAGGCAGCGTGGAGCATGCCGACGCTGACGACGTCGTCGACATAGCGGCCGAGCCCAGTGAGCAATCGCCGGTCCTCGCGTCGCTTGACCCTCGCTCCGATCATGCGTCGACGGGCTCCGTGATGGTGCCCGTGAGGCTGTCACGGGGTGGGAACCCTGTCAAGAACCGTTGTACGCGGCACTCGCCAGCGCATTGCCAGGCCACGCGACCGCCTCGCCAGCGTGCCCTTGACACGCTCTCGCCGCGGGCAGATCCTCGACCACGTCGGTCGAATCAGTCCGGCTGAGCGTCGACCAGCCGCCGGCCGGTGTCACGCGCATACGCACATCCACCCAGAACACAGGAGCAGGTCCAATGGCGGTGAAGAAGATTCCTGACGGACACAACCGGGTCTCGCCGTACCTGATCGTCAGAGGCGCCGAGCGCGCGCTCGATTTCTACACACGGGCGTTTGGCGCCGTCGAGATCTTCCGTCACAAGGCGCCAGACGGGAAGATCGGTCATGCGGAGATCCGCATCGGCGATACCATCATCATGCTCGCGGACGAGTTTCCCGACCACGACGCACACGCGCCGGGGAAGTTCGGGGGCTCGCCGGTGAGCCTGCACCTCTACAGCGAGGACGTCGACGCCGTCGCGGCGAAGGCGATCGCCGCCGGCGCGACGGTCAAGCGACCCGTTGCCGACCAGTTCTACGGCGACCGGCTCGGCACGCTCGAGGATCCCTTCGGTCACACCTGGCACATCTCGACGCACATCGAGGACGTGTCGGCCGACGAGCTCGATCGGCGCGCGAAGAAGGCGATGGCGGAGCACAAGAAGGGATAGTCACCGGGTCGTCTTCCGACTGCTCCGTCGCGAAACCCAAGCCACCGGAGGCCGAACGCATGCCGATCTCGTCCGTAGTGATCCGCGGCGGCCGTGTGATCGACCCGGGCCAGGGCCTCGACGCGTCGGTGGATCTCGCGATCGACAACGGCGTCGTCGCTGCCGTCGGTCCCGACGTGCGCGGCCGTCTCGTCCTCGATGCCACGGGGTGCGTGGTCGCGCCGGGGTTCATCGACTTGCACAGTCACGCGCAGAGCGTGGCCGGCCATCGGCTGCAGGCCTTCGACGGTGTCACGACGACGCTCGAGCTGGAGGCCGGCGCGATCCCCGTGGCCGTGGCGTACTCCCGCGCGGGGGCCGAGGGCCGGCCCCTGAACTATGGGTACTCCGCGTCCTGGGCGGCGGCCCGGATCGAGGTGCTCGCCGGCAGCCGTGGCGACGGGCGGACGGCGACGATGCTGTCGCACTTCGCCGACCCGGCGTGGCAGCGTGAGGCGTCCGCCGCCGATGAGGACCGGATCGTCGGGCTGCTGGAGACCGAGCTCGACGCGGGAGCGCTCGGCATCGGCGTGCTGTTGGGCTACGCGCCGGGGACGAGCCCCGACGAATACCTTCGCGTCGCGCGCCTCGCCGCCGCGAGGGGCGTGCCCACGTACACGCACGCGCGCGATCTCGTCGCGTTCGCGCCCAACGCGCGCATGGACGGCGCCGAGGAACTGGTGCGCGCCGCCGGCGAGACGGGCGCCCACATGCACTACTGCCACGTGAACAGCACCTCGCTGCGCCACGTCGACCTGGTCCTCGGCCTGGTCGACCGGGTGCGGCGCGAGGGCGCGGTCGTCACCACGGAAGCCTATCCCTACGGCGCCGGGATGACGGCGATCGGGGCGGCGTTCCTGGCGCCCGAGCGGCTCGCAGAGCGCGGCCTGCGCCCGACGGACATCGTCTACATGCCGAGGAACGAGCGGGTCCGCGACGCCGACGACCTGCGCCAGCTGCGCGCGGCCGATCCGGGCCGGCTCTGCATCGTGCATTTCTTCGACGAGACGAAGGCGGAGGACGCGGCGGTGATCCGCGGGTTGCTCATTCACGAGGACACGATGGTGGCCAGCGACGCGATCCCGCTGAGCGGGCTCGGTGTTGCCAACGATTCGGCATGGCCGCTGCCGGCGACCGCGGCCACGCACCCGCGCACCGCGGGAACGTTCGCGCGCTCCTATCGGAGACTCGTCGTGGAAGGCCCGCTGAGCATCGCCGAGTTCATCCGGCGCGCGAGTCTGCTCCCCGCCGGCGTGCTCGGGACCGCCACCGGTGGCGCCGTGCGCAAGGGCACACTCGCGGTCGGCGCGGATGCCGACGTCGTCGTCTTCGCGCCGGCCGCGTTCCGCGACCAGGCGACCTACGAGGCCTCGACACAGCCGTCCTCGGGCGTCCGGCACCTTCTGGTCGGCGGTGAGCTCGTCATCCAGGAGGGGTCGCTGGTGCTCCAGGCCCGTCCGGGTCGCCCCGTACGGAAGATCTGAAGTGAGCGGGCCTGCTGTGGAGGACTTGCTGGCGGAGCTGGCCGCGGCGCCGCCGGCCGAATTCACGCAAGCGCGCGATGCGCTCGTCGCCAGGCTCAAGGCGCTTGGCCAGGCGGAAGCTGCCACGCGCATCAAGGCGGCGCGTCGCCCGACGGCGGCGCTCTGGGCCGCGAACCGTGTGGCCCGTGAGGAACGTGACGCCATCGAGCAGCTCATCGCAGCGGCAGATCGGATGCGCGCGGCCCAGCTTGGCCGCGGGGCCGGCGGCGCGGACCTCGCCAGCGCCGGCGCGGAGCAGCGAGCCGCCATTGCGCATCTCACCCAGCGCGCGGGAGCGCTCCTGGTGGAAGCCGGCCTCGGCACGCCGCTTCAGGTCATGGCGCGGGTCGAGACGACGCTGGTCGGCGCCGCCGGCGATCCGGATCTCAGGCCCGCGCTCCGACAGGGGCGCCTCGAGCGCGAGCTCGCCGCGCGCGGCTTCGACGCGTTCGCCGGCGAGACGTTGCCGCCGCGACGCCTGCCGGAGAAGCCCCCGGCGCACACGGGACGACGTGCGGTCGAGCCTGCGGCACCGGCGGCCGCTTCGGCCACCCGGCGGAATCAGGAACGCGAAGCGCGGCTCTACGCCGCGCGGGCGGCGGTCGCTGAGGCCGAGGCGCGGGTCACGCGGCACAAGGAGCAAGTCGAGTCAGCGCGCAAGCGCGTCGAGGAATTGAACGTGATGCTGCGGGATGCCAAGCGACTGGAGGAGGAAGAGACCAGGGAAGAGAAGCGGGCGGCGGACGCGCTGCACGCCGCTCGGGAAACGCTCCGCACCGCCGAGCGAGGGTAACACCGGCGACGGGCACCCCGGCTCTGCCGCATGGCCGGGGAGGGAGGTCCGCAACCTCACATCATGGAGGAATGTCATGAGCCGTCGACAAGACACCACACCTGACAGGGTCGACCGACGTGATTTCATGCTGGGGGCGACGACGGCACTGGGCGCCGCTGGGCTCGCCGCCTCGCTCTCGCGGCCCGATCGCGCCGAGGGCGCGGAACTGCCCTGGCCGACCAGCAAGCGGAAGAAGCGCAAGACGGAGCAGTTCATGCTCCACCAGGACAATCCGGTGATCACTCCCCTCGACCTGGGAGCCAGTGGTCGAAGCGCTGGCGACTCTTTCTACTTCCACGCCATCCTCCGTCGGACGCCCGCGGGCCCCGTCGTGGGCGAGGTCTTCGGCATCAAGACCGTCGTCAAGACGGCCATCGTGCAGAATCCTTCCGTCGAGCAGCGGTTCACCGATCTCGTCTTCACCTTCAACCAACGCCAGGACCAGATCGTCGTGACCGGGATCGCGGACTATCCGGCGGCCGGCAACGAGTTCGATTCGGAGCGACCCGTGGTCCGCGCGGTCGTTGGTGGGATGGGCGCATTCATCGGCGCGAGCGGAGAATTGACCAGCACCCGGCACTCGGAGGGCGGCTACACGCAGGTCTTCAGCCTTCTCAAGTGATCCGGGCGCGCTTGCGCTGCTGCGCTTCGAGCGTCAGTCGGTAGCGAACAGGGGGGCGATCCAGCTCCGCCATCCGGTGAACCGGACGCCGGGTCGCTCGATGCGCGACAAACACCAGCACTCCGAGTCCTCGGCCCTAGAGGTCTCCTCGGTCCCTGGTGCCCCAATCACCCAGTCGCCGAGATCGACGTGGACGTCGCCGTTCCGGTACCCGCCGGCCAGGATCACATTCTCCTCCAGCCCCAGGTGCTGGTGACGCGGGAATGTGCTCCCCTGCGTGAAGTGACACAGGTACAGCTCACTGCGGGTCTCCACGTCGCGGATGAGGAGCGTCAGAGTCACTCGGGCTGGCCACGCGAGCAACACCCACCGCCACCCGGATGGATGCGGGAGCTCCGCCAGGAGCGATGGCGGCAGGACGGCCGCCCCACGGCAGCTTCGGCTCACGGTCGTACGCTGGACCGCCGCCCAGACACGATCGAATGGCGGCAGGTCGAGTTCATCGTGGAGCGTGGCATCGGGGAGTCGCCCGCTCATCCGCTGATGCTCCGCGACAGTCGCCGTGCAGCTCGCGCAGAGGGAGAGGTGCGCCTCCACGAGCAGGCGCGTGGTGACATCGGCCTCGGCCCGCACGTACGACATGAGCCTGTCCGGGGGCGGGTGCATCATCACGAGGCCGACCGCTCGAACACCGTCCGCAGCGTCAGCAGCGCGGCGTGCACGCGTGACTTCACCGTGCCTGGCGGAACTCGCAGGGCACGGGCCGTCTCTGCGAAGGTCAGGCCGTTCTGGTAGATCAGATCCAGCGTTCGGCGCTGCTCCGCTGGGAGGCTGGCCAGCGCTTCCTGGATCGCCAGCTTGACGTCGACACTCACCATGCCCGCCGCCAGTCCCGCCTCGACGCCAGGAACTCCGATCGCGCCTACCAAGCCTCGCACCCGGCGCCAGTGATCCTGTAGCTTGTGGCGTGTGATCCCGAAGAGCCACTGGTCCGCACTTCCCATCTCCTCCCGATACCGTCGCGCACCCAG
>Ga0335077_10004194_pt1 | contig 17568 bp, 11 predicted proteins | sample Lox_Sample_31_FD_207151 | JGI IMG/M metagenome (GOLD analysis project Ga0335077, IMG submission 207151) | Soil microbial communities from Loxahatchee National Wildlife Refuge, Florida, United States - Lox_Sample_3.1 | ecosystem: Environmental > Terrestrial > Soil > Wetlands | place: USA... | reverse complement strand
GAAACGTTCACTGCGAAGAGGGATGCTCCGGACCAGTCCGGTGCGGAAGGCCTTGTAACACGTCTCCACATCGGTCAGGTTCAGATTGGAAGCCATGTTGCACATGGTCGTCAGCATACGGTTGGCCAGCGAGTGCCAGAAATACAGAACGCGCCGCTCGCCTGCAACCTGAAAACGCGAACCGTACACCGCGTCGGCCTCGCCTTCCACCAGCGGATGCAACAGTTTGACGAAGTCCTTCGGGTCATACTCCAGATCGGCATCGTGGATGATGGCAAACTCGCCGCGTGCGTGCTCGAGTGCCGTCCGAATGGCGCTTCCCTTTCCGCGATTCATGGGATGACGCAGCAGACGGACCTGAGAATATCGCTGCGCCAGGTTCTCGACGACTTCTGCGGAGCCGTCCGTCGAGCCATCATCGACAACCACGATCTCAAGCGAAAGCCCTTCTGGTAATGGGGCATTCAGTACGCGTTCAATCGAAGTGCAGACATATTCTTCCTCGTTGTAAAGGGGGACCAGTACGGAGAGTCGTTGCTGTGTTTGGGGAGGTTCGGAAGCCACCGAATCGCTATCGCGTGTTTCTTTCCCCGCGTAGACGCGTTGCACCAGAAGTCGTGGTACTCCTTTCCTGTGATTTGACCCGATTTCCCGCACTCGGCGCAAGGGCCGGCGGGGTCCAACCCGCGTTTATGAAACTTCTGTCAGGCAGGCCTGGTACACCTCGTCCGTCGAGATGCCCGCAGACTGCCGACGTGAGCATCTCAGGTAGTCCAGAAGGAGCAGAAAAACGACGGCCCGAATACCCCGCTGGCGTTAGAATAACGCTACATAGCCGCATTGCCGAGAGGTTGCCTTGATAAGCCAGCGCCAGGCATTTTTTGGTGGGGGTCTCGGCATGGCTGTCCAGCCTGTCTTGAGACAGGCGAGCGATCTTATTCCGGCTGCCCTTTGGATGGCTGCGCCCGTATTTATTGCCAGGTTGAAATGGTCTTCCGCGCATTATCTTGCCCTCCACTTAGTTCTGCTCAGGCGCGATTTCTTCGCCCACCATGACGCCTGTACCAACGCGCTTGCTTCCGGTGGCCACCAGAGCGATCCATGTGGTGACCGCGGTACTCACCGCGGAAGGAGAATCCCCGCAATGACGAGTTTTACGATGGACTCTCACAACAAGACTGAACTGATTCCAGCACCGAAAGCAGAGCTCACGCTCTTCCCTCAGCACACCGAGATGTGATCCAATCTTATATTCAGATTTCGGAATGAAGAATTTCAAGAAATCCGGAAGCAGCCGATGCGGCGGGGTGTACACTGGCAGGAACCTGGGATGCCAGGAGGCCAAAATGGAAATCCCGGCAACAACCTATTGACCCGCTCCCTGTCTATCATCATTCCCGCCTATAACGAGGAAAAGCGCCTGCCGGCCACGCTGGAACGCATCCAAAACTACCTCGCCGGCGCCGGCTGGAAGTTCAGCGAGGTGGTGGTTGTGGACGATGGATCGCGCGACGGCACGGCCGCAATGGTGCAAGCTTTCGCCAGGCGCGCGCCTGCCGTGCGTCTGCTGCGAAATCCCGGGAATCGGGGCAAAGGCTACTCGGTGCGTCATGGAATGCTCGACGCCAAAGGGGAGTGGGCAGTGTTTACCGATGCTGACCTCTCTTCGCCCATCGAGGAGTTGGAAAAGCTGTGGACCAGGGCGCAAGAGGCGCGCGCACAGGTCGCCATCGGCTCGCGCGCGCTTGACAGGTCGTTAATCGGCGTGCATCAGCCCGCGTTCCGTGAAACCGCCGGTAAGCTGTTTAATGTAGCTGTGCGCGTGATGACCGGCCTGCCGTTTTGGGATACGCAATGCGGATTCAAACTCTTTGAGACGCGGGCCGCTCAGGAAATTTTTCGTCGCCAGCAGCTCGAGCGCTTTGGATTTGACGTAGAGGTGCTGTTCATCGCGCGCAAGCTCGGCTACTTGGCCATTGAGGTTCCGGTGCGATGGAACGACGTGGCCGGCACGAAGGTCGGTACGCTGAACGGCCTGTCGGCATTTCTGGATCCGATGCGCGTGCGGCTGAATCAGATGCAAGGTAAGTACCGCTGATGGCCCAGATTCCAGCCCTTCATCACGCCATCGCCATCGCCGAGGAATTCCAGTTGTTGGAGCTCGTCGCTTCGTTCGCCTCCGTCGCGTCAAGTGCCGCGAACTCCCCGACGACGATATGGAGCGTGGCGGTCCCGTCCAGTTTCATCGTGGCCGCCGGCCCGGTATGATTCTTATGGGGCCGGTTTGTATCAAGTTCCTCGAAGCATCGGTGTAGAGCTTGCGGTAGTAAACCTGTTTGATGCGCAGATCCGCCGGGATCGTGCAGCCCGTATCGCACGGAATCGCGCCGACTTGCGCCGGTATCCATGAATTGCTGGTGCAGTATTCCGGAAAAAGATGCGGATCGTACGCCCACTCGACGGCCACATGGGCCGCGCCGGACACCTCGGACAGGCTGGCCGACACCGGGGCTTGGACGGGCAGGGCCGGAGCAGACGGGAACAAATAGGCAATGAACTCGCCGGGGGCAAAAGTCACCGTATCGGCCGCGTTGTTGGTAGTGGTCACGCTGGTGCCGTAGACGTGAATCCGGTAGCGCGTCGCGGTATTTCCGCCGATGAAATAGGGTGAAAGGTTGACGGTCCTCGTTGGCATAGCATCGGTCGTGTTCAGCATCATCAAGACCGTCCCGTAGGAGCCGGTGCGTACGCTCACGGCGATGTCGCGGCCGTAATGCGGCGCGACTTGAAGAGGCTGTAGAATGTACCGCTCATTGGCCCCGATCCAATTCATAGCCAAGGACAGAGCGGTCCAATTCGCGACTGACCCGGCAAAGTCGAACTTCGGACTCGCCCCCGGTTGAATTCCGTCGCCTGCCGAGGGCATGCCTTGAAAGTTCTTAATCGCAAAGTCGTCAGTTTTCCAGGCGTCCACATTATTGCCAAATGCATAAACGCGAATGCCTCCAGCCCCATAAATAACATCCGCCATTACGGACGCCAGCGCGGTAACGGGATAGACGCCGCTAACGACGAGTTGGTTTCTCCCGGGGATGTAATCATCGTCGGTGATCACGTAGCCCGTGCCGCAGCCTGAATTGCAGGTGTCGGTCGTGTCTATCGGGCGGGCATCATCAATAGCCGGCTGCTGTCCGGTGCAGGCCGTATGGACCGGGCCGTCACGGTACCAGTAGCTGCCGTTCGCGACTCCGTTCGTGGCTCCGCTCACCACGAAGGTCTGGCCCCATTTGAAATTGGCGCATTGGCTGTTCGGGCCGCTGAAGTTGTTGAACGTGATGGAGCACTTTCCTCGGGCAGAACATTGCATCCCAGTCGAAGGGCCGTTGAAATTAGCGACCGTGCCATCCTGGAATGTGGCGACTCCCTGGACGCCCGAGAAAGTTTGAGGGGGATTCCATAGCGCGACCTGGAGCTGGGTCGGGCTGGGAACCGAAACCACCACAAAGTTCCCGTTCAGATTCGGGTTGGAGCTTCCCTGAACGGTGAGCCGGCTGACGCCATGCCGGTAGACCGACATCCCGTGAGGTTGGTTGAACGTGAATACCCCGTTGGAATAGCTTGCGATGGAATCCGGGGTCCCTCCGACCCGGTACATCATCGGAGTGCCCTGTGCCTGCATCACGATCGGGGCGTTCCGGTTCTTGACGGCATGGATCGTCCTCGCATAACTGTAAACGCTTTGGGTAACTTGATTGACGAACGCCTGGCCGTTGATCGGACCAGGCCCGTGGGGGAACTGATAGAGCATGGACGAAAAGTCCTGGAGGGAGGGTCTGTTATTGTAATTCGTAGCTTCCGAAACCTGGCACGGGGATAATTCCGCTTCATAGGCAATGGCCCCGCCGTTCTCAGGCCACATCACATGTCCGCCCGCCCGGTGAATCTGGCTCACGAGCGTGGTGTAAGAGTCGTTTCGCACGTAATCCGGGCCGATGCCTTGGATGTTGTTCCACTGGTAGCCCATGACGGTCACGTTCAGGTTCGGGTCGTTGTTTGCGTTCCACGTGTCGTTGACCTTAGGACCTGTAAATGTGATCGTACGCACAGGGCTGCAGTTGGAATTTGTAGCAGTTACCGTCCACGTGGAACCGACACGATTATTTATCGCTGTGTTATGGGAGGATCCGGAGATGATAAGTTGGATATTTGTGCGCAAACCCCAGTTTGCGGGCGCGCTTCCCCCCCAATCCAGCCTGCAATTTCCGTCGCCTCCCTTCACGCACGTGATTTGTCCGCCGCTCGTTCCCGGAGTCCAGATGTCAGGGCTGGGATTTCGGCCCGTGGAGTCCACATTGACTTCGTCTCCGAATATCCAGCCGAGGAATTGTCTGGTATTAACCAACCGTTGCGTGACATACTGCGCGGGCGGCCCAAGACCACCAACGTTCCAGCCATTCCAGGGAGGCCGCGTGGTGGTGTACAACCCATCGGGAGGTCCCGAGCCGAGGCCGAAATTATCCCCCCGCGCGAAGAGATACAAGGTTGGGTTTGCAGCCAAGAAACTGGTGTACTCACGCAGCGTGGAATCCTGCGCCGCCTGCCATTGCACGGGACTCTGCGAGTGTGAAAGATCTGGATGTACGTACGGATCATCCTCAAAAGTATTCGCTCCGCCAAGGATATAATCGCTCGCTCCTTGCGGGTAAGAGGTCAAATTTGGGATGGTCGCAAAATTCCACCAGGAGCGCGGAAAGACGGAAAGATTGGAGTTGTATGCTGTCAAGATCGTACCGTTCTTGCCGAACTGCGGAAAGTTGGTGGCGGTGTCCACCGAGACCCAAACGGTAGCCGCGAGAGACCCCGACATTATCGTGATCGTCGCATCGCCCGGACCAATGGCGGTCACGAGGCCGCTCGCACTCACCGTGGCCGCGAGCGGGCGGGTGTCCAACGAACCGGGACTGGCGACGGCATACGTCGGCGAAGGGCATGGCTGCGTGGACTGGTCGGTTTTATAGAGCGTACAGGTAAGTCGAAACGTAGCGCCTGTGAGCATCGGCAAGTATGAAACATTGGGGCGTATCTCCACGTTCCCACTAGAGCCGTTTCCAAAGACGACCCATTGCTCCCAAGCCGTATGATGATTTTCATCACCGAGGCCTCCGGGACCGGAATCCACTATATAGATGTCATGTGAGCCATTGAACCATTTCCTCGTGTTTATGGAAGCCAGAGTGCCCTGATTCACACCGTCGATGAACAGCCAGTAAGCTCCAACTCCGCTCCCATGGGGCATGATGGTAACCGTGCCGCTCCACGCAGAGGTGACGGGAGTCGTGGTCGTGACGCTCATTAGTTCGGTTCCACCACTGTTATCGATGATGAAGGATACCGGCGCGCTCGTCGCCAATGTATTGCCATACACATCCAACGCTACGGCCTGAATGGTTTGTGGGCCGCTGTATCTCCAGTACGTCGAAGGCCAGACGTATGAGTAGGGTGCGGTCCGGACGACGGCGAGTCGCAGCTGGTTCAGGAGGTACTGAACCTCAAAGAGTCCGACGCAGTTCGAGTTTGACTCGGTGAAGGTGTACGGATAGCCTCTGATAGTGGCCCCGGCGGTGGGAGTGGCAATGGATATCGCGCATGCGGTTTGAGCGTGCGTCCCAGGAATGCGGAAAAAAGGAATGTGTTCTTCCATCCCCAAGAAGGCGCCGACCACGACAAGAATTACGCAGAAGATTATTGTACGCCGTAACATGTGGGACTTTCGTTATTACACCATATAATCCCGGTGATTAAAGCACTCATGCTTTGCCTTCGAGCTCTGGGCAGTCGTCATACGCTTTGTGCGTCACGCGGACGAGCAGGCATGCGCCTGCGTCTCCGCCTATGCCGAACCGGGCATCGAGAAAGCGGCTGCGACGCCTCGCGATGTGTTGTTGGCTTGGAAATCGAGCACCCGACCCGAAAGGAATTCGGTCCGGAGATTGCGCCCTTGGAATCGCGTGGCCTTACGAACGAGGTCTGGCTGAATACGTCCGTGAGGACCTCGATGGAGGGTCCGCCCGGGCCTACGCGCAAGCGGAATGTCTTCGTCTCACGGGAAGATCCAAAGATGCACTGGCGGCTTGGACGAACAGGCAAGGAGTTGAGCGTTGGTCCATGGCCTGAGCCAAATGTTGCGCCAACGAGGGCGTATCGGCTTGTGCGTGGCCTGGTTCACCGAAGACGAATCCAAGAACCGTATCGCGGGTCTGATTGGTCCTTAATCGACGTCGATAGCGGTTCGTTTGTCTAGATCTGCCCTGTTGATGTTCTCGCCGTTGCGATGGGAATGATTTCCGGCCGTGCGTTCCGGCATTGTCGTGGTCTACCAGTTCGAGAAGGCCGGGGAGTCAGTGATTGAACTATATCGTGCGCAGGATGCAAAGAAGGAAACCATTCGCAGCAAGAACGACGGCTGAACAAAAGCGTGACTAACTCCAATTCAATTAGCGCTCACTCATGTTGCGGTTCTGACACTGGGATGAGGGGCGTCGAGTAGCTGGCCAGCCGAAATGAGTTCTGACGGCTTGGTGTCTCGGCGCAAATACCCTGAAACCGCGCATACGGTCCGTCAGAAGAATAGGCTTCGGTGCTTGACGTATCGGTTTGCTTAAGATCGACCTAGCAATTGTAGAGGCAATCTACTAGGTCACGCCAGAGAATGCTGGGTTCTGCCAACAAAGACAGAATCTCGAGCCGTTCATCACGCCCGCTTCTCTAAATACTTTGTATTAGTTCATATCTTGTGACAACTCTCCTTTTGTAAGATAGCGTTCTAGTTCTCGTGATTTTAGAATGTTGTTGCTGCTTGCCTCTTAACGACTCTTGCTCGCGTGATGAGTCGCAGAGGGATCGACATCAATGAAGACACTGGCTATATTGCTTGTAACCATCCAACGTCTTGCAGCCCAGACATCATTCTCAGCCTGCGACATCAATCATGATGGCGTGGTCAGTGTCGCCGATGCGCAATGGGCCATAAATGAGGCGCTGGGAGTTGCCCCTTGCACAGACGACCTTAATGGCGACGGCCAATGCACGGTTGTCGAGGTGCAGCGAGTAATTACGGCTGCGCTGGGTGGATCCTGCAACACCAGCCCCACAACGACCCAGAGCAATATTCTGATTACCTCTCCAACTGTGGGGCAAACAATCAGTGGCTATTCTTTTCCATTTACCGTTTCCACTTCCGGCTTGACACAGCAAGTCCAGTACCTTCTCGACCAGCGACAGCTTACTGTTGTAAGCGCAGCCCCTTTTTCCTATGTCTGGGATTCGACCTACCGCCGCTATAACGGAAGTCACAAAATCCAAGCCGTGGCACTCGACGCGAGCGGGAACGTTCTGTCGACGAGCCCTGAGATCGTATTCGTCATCGACAACAGCGGCGGCACGCAACTCATGAGCGTGACGCCTTCGACGAGCGTGAACTCGACCTGGAGCGGCACGGTCACACTTACCGTTGGAGGCACCGGAACTGGGCCGTATTATCTGTTCATTGACGGTTATAACCAAGGCACTGTGATTCCGATCGACACGACGAAGTGGTTCAATGGTTCGCACTACCTGTATCTCGTGGATACTGGCCCTGGCGGGTTGGGGGATCTGAATCGGCATACGATGTGGGCGCAGCAGGTCACCTTCAACAACGGTGCGAGTGGGAATGTCGAGATACGGTCCAATGCGTCATTTCTTCCACTGACTCCCGCGAATACGTTTCAGCTCACCTGCACGCTCTATAAGACCGATCAGTCTGCCGCAACCTGTTCCTCGCCGGCGTGGGCTAGCTCGAATCCCTCGGCTGCAACGGTTAGCGCCGGAGGGCTGGTGACGGCCACAGCTCCGGGTGATGCCACGATCACCATGACATCCGGGCAACTGACGGCAACGACGTGGGTATCCGTGAACACCACTATTAACTTCCCTCAGTTTAGTAAGGACGGCTCGCTCCTTACGGCTTATGACCCAAACCGCTCGATCTTTCCGCGCTCCTGGTGGAACTTTGCGACGGTCAGTAATCTGACCAGTTATCCAGGCGCGGTGACGGATTATTTGAACGGGGGGGCAAATGCGTTTGAGGATCATCCGTATCTACCCCCAGCACTCTCAAGCAGCCAAAGCCAGGAACAGTGGCAGGCGTTAGCGGATGGGGCCATCAACAAAATCACCAGCTTCATGGATGCAAATCCGAGCCTCTATTTGCTGGCACGAGGGGATGAATTAGGGCTCGGCTCTGGACCCCCAGACGGCGTGTATACGACCGCGCGCCCGCCCTGGAATGGCTGGAATGTAAACGGTTTTGGTCCTCCAGCACAATACACGACTCAGCGCCTGGTGAATCATGGCCGATTCCTTGGATGGATCGGGGGTGATGAAGTGGATAATGTGGTGGGCCGGAATGCATCGCCTATTGTTTGGACACCATCCACGCTCGGTGGACAGATCGTCTGCACGGTAGGCGGATCTGGTAACTGTCACATGGACTGGGGCGGCACGGCTCCAGCCAATTTTGGACTGCGCCGATTCAACCAACTCATTATTACCGGGTCGATACACAACCCCGCAATCAACACTCCCACGGGCAGCACTTGGGCAGCGACCGGAATCGACAGCAATTGCAGCCCGACCGCGACCATCACTTTTACTGGACCCAGCGTGAACGACACCTGGACAGCGGCAAACGACCCGAGCCTCAGTGTCACGGTGATGGCGCAGGGCTGGTACAACATTGCGGGAATTGGGCCGGATTACGTGCGCAATGACAGCATTGGCGCCGTGGTAGGTCAGATCCACGCTGCCGGCGGTCATTTCATGTGGCCGGAGTCGGGCGCTGCCATTGCCTATGAGGGAGGTCTTTCCCCTTGCCAGGTTTCCGAGGCAGCAAATTACAACAACACTCCGGCCATTCAAGATTTTTCATCGATGCTGTGGCAGTACAACCACGGTCCAAGATGGGACGCCGCGGCCATGCTGAATCAGGTTGTCAATGACAATGCTGGCGGAGGAGCCTACAGATACTTCCGCACGATCTTTGCGGCCAAGAACCGCAATGTCCCAGTGCTAGCTGAGGTGCAGGGAACACCCGTGATGTACCGGATTGCAGGCACGCCCGTACTAATCTCCAGTTATTCTGATGGCATTTTTACCTTCAGCCAGCCGCATGGCGTGACGGTTTATAAACATGGCGTCACAAGGATGAATGTGACCGGAAACTCGAATCCGAACCTGAACACGGAATTCTTGGTAATCGCGATCCCCAGTCCGACTACGATGCAGGTAGCGCTAAGAGCTTCCGGCAGAGCACAAGCAGGAGCCGCGGCAACCGGAACCGCCGTCTTCCAAGATGGCACGTCGACCGCGGTAAACGGGTTCAGCTCACAGTCCGGTGAAGGCGCCGGATTCGTCTTCGCTAACCTCAACGGCCCGGATAGTGCCTGCGCTAACTTTAAGTTTGGCGAGACTTTCACAGTTACCGGCTCCAATGTTGCGAATGCCAACGGCACATGGTGGTACCGTAACGGTAGCAATCTTAACATTCCCTGCACCGGAGAGCAGCCGACAGCCGATGACTCGCGTCTAGTTGACACTACTGACACGGGCACCGGAGGCACGGCTTACATCATCACTGACAATAACTACCTGCCAGGTAGGAATTACCTTATCGTCAGCGGAACCACGCCGGACACTTCGCTTGCATCTCTTATGGCTGCAGTGATCTATGGAGCTGCTGGGGTTCGGGGCTATTCTTTCGGCAACAATGAGGAGCTATGGAATGGACCAACTCAATCCGGCGTAAGTTTGTACTTCCAGAACCAGCCAACGGGTGGCGACGGTGTTCAACCTGGCGCGCATCCCCGATTTGATTACGGCGGCGGAAAGGCTAACTGGGATGCTCTGGCATTGGGAATGAACTGGATCGGCACCAACGAGAAGTACATTTTGCAGCCGCCACAAGTGTCACCGCACTATGGCGCTGCCATTGCTGCGAGTGTGCGCACTGGAACTTATGGGGCGATCTTGATGCTGTTGAATGTTACGGAGACCGCGCAGACCAGAACCATTGACCTGTCGCCGTATGTCAGCAGCGGCAGTACTACAGAACGTGACAGAATTACGCAATACGGAGTACAGTCTACAACTCTGGGAACCACGAAAGACACAGTCACCCTGTCGCCTGGAGAATTCATTGGCTACATTATGCCGAACAGCAACGGAGTTGTGAATGTGTCAACTCCTGGAAAAGGTTTCCGATCGAAAACTTCCCTTCCCAAAAACGCTCCGGCACCGGCCGGCAGCAAGCGCCCGTGAGGTCGGCAGGAGCGCGCCTGCTGGCCAGAATGTACTCGGCGCGACCGATGAAGACGATCCCGCGCATGGTGAAATCCCAGAGCTGCTCCAGCTCCGTTCGGTTGGTCGAATCATGACGGAAACACCTGCCTAATGCGGGAATCGCGCGCGGTTGAGCGAGTTCCGCGTCGCGGAGCCACAGTACCAGTGGAAAACAAACCGAGGGCAACAGCAGCGGTGCAGCACATCGGCGGCCACCAGCGCAGCAACGAGTGCGGTTCTGCCTGGAACGTTGCGGCCATCTGGCGCACGCGCAAATCGAAGCACTCCATCCAGCCGACCAGCTTGGGGCCGAATCCATAGCGAATGGTATATGGATGATGATGCTGTTGCCGGATCGACAGAATCTCACTCAAGAGAAAGCACTTACGAGCACCAATGCGCGACCAAAAAAAAATGCGAAAACACGCGGCAGAACGGAACTGGTTTCTGGTATGCTTTGTTAAATCGCTGACACTCCCGGCGTAATTGATACTGTGGCCGGGTCAGAGTGTTCAGCCTCTCCGGAGGCTTCGCGCACTGCGCCCAGCTGGCCTCCGCTCAGCGCTACTAACAAAAGTAAACGGACGAGTTAATGGTTCATGGGATTACTCCATGGAGAATCTAGAACTGTGAATATTACATGGCTAGAATCATACGATTGATAAACTGCATTTTTGCCGATTCGCAGGCTCGGCCGTAGATCGACTGATTCGATTTGTTTTGTTTTGGTGCTGAGGAGAATTCAGACAAATGAAGAAATTGGGACTCCTGGTTTTCATGATCCAAGGCCTTAACGCCCAGACTCTTTCGCCGTGCGACATCAACAAGGATGGAGTGGTCAATATCGCCGATGTCCAGCTGATGGTCGATGAAGCGCTCGGCACGTCGGCATGTTCCACCAACCTCGACGGTAGCGGTCAGTGCGACATTGCCGATGTGCAGCGCGTGATTACCGCGGCGTTGGGAGGGGCGTGCAATGCCGCGAATCTGACCTCGACCACCACGATCCAGTTGCCGGTCGAAGTCATCGGTCTGGATGGAACCACCAAGGCCGTTTCCTTCAATATTCCGTCGGGATCGAACCTCGGCGGGACCATGCAGCTCTCCCTGCAGATCCACGGTCTGAGATATGAGACTCAGGCGAGTGTTCAGGTGAACAATTCCGCGTGGTTACCGATTAACAGTACGACGGTGACCCTGCAGGGGCTTGCCAATCAATATGGGGGGATCGGAGGCGGGTTTAGCACGCTTACGATGACCATGAATCTTCCGGCAGGCACCATCGTCAGCGGTGGGAACACGATGACCTTCAAATTCAACGGGACGAACGGAAGAGTGAGCGGTTTCCGGGTGCTGGAGTTGAATGTTCTCTCCAATGGCACGCAGTTGCTGCCATCCTCAACGTTCGTCTGGGAAGATCCCAATTCATGGCAGCCGCCGTCCACTTCCGCATCTGACATTTCCGCAGGCCAGACATTGTGGCATCAAGCGTCGCTGACCGTGCCTGGAACCAACGGGCCGTCACCCATTCTGGCGCACTGCGCAGACTGTCACGCACAAGACGGGCGGGATTTAAAGTATTTCAATTATTCTAATAATTCGATTCAAACGCGGTCGATGTTCCATGGTCTCACGGCGCAACAGGGAAATCAGATTGCAAGCTACATTCGCACTCTGAATGTGGCCAATCCTGGGCGGCCCTGGAATCCGCCGTATCAACCGGGGCCGGGGCTGGACTCGCTGCCGGTGACGGATTGGGCGGCGGGAGCGGGACTATCCGCCGTGTTAAATGACGACATCAACATTTTGAACTACCTGGCGCCGGGAGGCAGCACGGCGAACTGGAGTGCTGCGAGCAACATCAGCGCTCGTGAAATGCCAATCGCCATGCAGCTCCCCGATTGGAACAGCTGGTTGCCGGGTATTCACCCATTGGACGCGTGGGGCAGCGCCTTTACTACGTCCGATATGGTCAAGTACTACAACCTCCTCCGCGCGAACTTAGTGGCTGGCAACGCCACGAGCTATACCAACAACATGGGGAATTTCAACTTCTGGAATGGCGCCAAGACCTTCATATGGGCAAAAGCGCAGGCTTCAGGCGTTGTGTGGACCGCTCAGTATACCGACATGGTCTACTCTTCCGGGCAGTGGCTCTTGGTGAAGGATTGGGAGCTGAATCAGGAATTCGAATTGGAAGGGATGGCAACGGCCGTTCACGGTGCGCAGGCGGATCCGCGGGCCTGGTTCCTTGGATTTGCCTTCGCGACGTCGCCCAACATGCTGCATATCCCGATGGGCTCGCCTGGTTTGCACAACGGATCGAATCAGACCTGGACTTACTTCGCTCACATCTGGTATCAGGTGCAATTGATCCTCAATAACACGGATCACTCAACCAACCGACCTATCGACTGGCCTTACGTCTGGGGAATGATCCATTCCCTAAGCGTCACTGACTACCCTCCCCAAGCAACTACGCTGCTCTTCTGGCTGGAGAAAGCGCTGCAAGTGTCGCAATTCGATGGGGGGCCGCAGCTTGGCGAGCCGGGTTGGCACCCGGGAATCAACAACCCCTGCGTGCTCGTAGACCCGGACTACACAAACATTTGGCCTGAGTATTCCAGTAGTTTGCGTGGCACAATGACGGAAGCTTACTTGCAACAATGGTTTGCGAAAGTGCAGACGTTTACGCCGGCACAATGGTATGCGGGCGGCTGGGCTTCCGCTACCGAAACTCCCGTTGCCAGCGTCACCGGCGACTTTGGGGGGCGGATGTACTACGCCATACCTCGTTTTCGGTTCCTGGGTGTCGACAGCACTCTGGTCAATCAGATGGCTGCCTGGGCGAAGACCGTCTGGCCGCTGGGGAACTGGAGCGGCGCCGCAGGTGCCACATGTGCCCAAGGGGCGGGCGATTCCACCATCACCTGCACATCGTATTAGGGCGAGGCGCCAGTGGCAAACGCATGGGGCGCGCCCGTGCAAGGCGCGAGGAACTCCATCGGAGCGTAGCGACGCTAGCACTTCGATTCTGCAGGGAGTGTTCGTCTTCGTCAAGAAGAACCTGTCTGGAGTGCAGCGAAGGAAGAATGCCGCGAGCGGAGAAAGCGGCACTCAAGACGAAGCCGGCGTGAACTGCCAAACCTCCACCGGCGATCCGCTCTTATTGAGGCGTTTCAGCAGCGTGGCTCGCTTCCGGTAGTCATCCAGAAACTCAAAAGGAATCCCCACCCTGGAACCCAAGAAAGCATCCCAGGTAGCTCTGCTCTGCTGCAAGACTCCGATGAAGAGAATGCGTCCGCGCCTTTCGCGGCAGGATGCTTTGGCCCGATCAAGCCACTGGCTTGCCGAGGTGAGGGTTGAGGCGGGCAACAGCAGCGACTTAGCGTTGTACCCCCAAATGCTCTGCCAAAGCGTGGAGACGTCGTCGAAATCCAGGACAACCCAATCGTCCGGGCCGATCATTCCCGCAACCTCCGCGGTATCCTCCAAGTGAGGCGTGGCGTTGATATGATCACGGACCATGACGGGCACATTCCTCGCGATCTCCGCCAATACCCAAACGAGCAGACACGCCGTTAGTAGTTTGTGGGCGCGCGGTGCCAGTAGACCGCGAGCCGATCCGGCGCTGAGGACAAATACAATACAGGCGAGAGGAAACAACCAGAGCTTGGGATTGAGCGGACTCCAGTACCATAACGGGAAGCCTACGAAGAGGCCGGTCCCGAGCGCCAGCGCCAAACGGAGGGGCGTTACCGGGCGCGCCATAATGCGCCAACCTTGAACGGCCAATACGAAGATTACCGCGATAAGCGAGAAAGCAACAAAAACGACGGGGACCCAGATGAAGCGAAGCGAATGATGCAGCAGCGAACGAATACCGCCGTAATCGGGAGGTACAGCGGCGAATAGCCATTCGATTAGCCCGAACGGAGCGTTCAGTACTTTAGTTATGATCAGATCCGCGCCGGCGTAGACCTGGGGTGCGCCGCCAAGCGAAAGGAACCGGAAAGGCATGCTCGTTAAGGGCACGCCCTGGCTGGCGTAGGCCCATCCGTAAACGATGAAAACTCCCACCGCCCCGCCCGCCGCGGCGATGACAAGACGCCGGACGATGGGCTGGCTCTGCCCGGACGGCGAGACCGGCCAAAAGCAGCACAAGAGAATGGCCGGTCCAACCACCGTGCCCATGGCCTCATAGGAGGCCAACCCAAGCGTCATGCAAAATCCCGCCAAGAAGACAGCGATGGGATTGGAATTCCGTACGCCAGAGGCCAGAATCACCAATGCCAAGAGGGCAAAGAAAAGCCCGGCAGGCGCTTCGTCGGATGTAGTTGCTTGCACGGTCAACGCGCCCGAGAAGCCAAACGCCAAACTTCCGAGCACGGCCGCTCTGAGGCCCGCGAGGGGCTCAATAAGCAGATAGAGGAAACCGACGGAGGAAGCGGCGGCAAAGGCGTTCATTGCCTGACTGATACGAATGAACTGAAAAGCATCGGAGGCATGAATGCCCAACAGATCGTTCACCCTCGCCCACATCGAAATCCAGAACGGATATAGCATGTGGTTGTTATCATGAAACCGGTCGCCTTTAAAAAAGACACCTAGGCAACGCAATGCGCCGTCCATGCTCGTGAAGTTATTCGTTCGCAAAGCGAGAAAAAGCAAGAAGAAACAGGCAGCAATAAGAAAGGCGACCAAAGGCGCCCTCTGCCGCGTTAAAGAAGCTCCCATGCCCCGATTAACTGTTGAAACTTTCGACTTGTCAGAAAAATTCATGTTAGTTTTGGCTCGGTAGCTTGCCGGGTGAGTGACAGAGGGCGAGTACCACAATGAGGGGATTGTTGAAAAAGGGCGAAAACCACTCCCTGACGGTCGTGGCTCAGAGTGCGCCCTGTACCCTGTCAGGCACTTACCGAGCCGCGACCGTGAGGGAGCGGTTGCCAGCTACGGTATTTCAACAACCTCGTAGAGATATTCCGGCTTCAACGCGTTATGCATGCATTCGCGATAGTCGCAGCCGGTAAGCCGTTCCCCCGTGGTTCCCAACGGGACAGCCAGAAGCGGCTAGGTATGAGCAAACCGCTGTTGATTTGCAGCCCAAGCTCATTCAATACCTTGAAACGCCCAAATTCTAGTCAGAACGCTCAAATACCGTGATGTAGTCAAACGCTGCGACGGAGCGGTAATGGGCATTGGCGTAATCGGCAACCGGGAATCTTACGTCGCTCTGTCCAACGCGTCCGGTTGCTTTCCACACCATCCGCGGACACTGGCAGCCAAACTCGTCACCCATTCCAAACCGTCCGGATATCTTCTGCCCGTTTCCTATGAGAAAGCGCGGCTGCGAGCGCTGGAGCCGCTGGTAGTCCTCCGCCAGATGCCATCCCGAGAACTTGAAATTGGTAAGCTGAGTGGAAAAAAGCGGGCTGCTTGACTGCAACGCGAAGTTCAGCCCACCGCCGTAAGCGAAGTCGGTGAAGCTCTCGCCGCGCCATAGCCGGCTCTCGAGGTATTGATAGGCTTCCGCGGATTTTGGATCGTCCAGAATGACTTTGCCAGCCCTCGTGTGGAGCGTGATCGAGGGGCTCATAGATGTCTTCGTGACATAGCCGGATAACCGTGCTGCACCATACAAGGCAGCGAAGAGCACTAGCGATGCCGATAACCCTTTCTCGAAAAGGTGGTCTGGCGCTGCCGGTAAGCTGAATCGTCGAATCCCGTCCTCGATGTACAGTACTGCCAGAGGAACAAGAATTACAAACTGGGCGGGAACGGTTTGGGTGTGGTATGAATGCAAGAAACCAAATAGGCTTCGGAGCGAAATTACTGCGGCCATTCCCGCAAGAATAAATACTGCCTGTTCGCGAGGTGCAAATGGGGCGCGGCGGTGGGCGCCTAAGCGGTACAGGTAGCACGCAAATACGACACACGAGACCCACATAACCGGTAACAGCAGAGTATTAGTCCCGGCCAAATAGTAGAGCCACGCAATAACTCCGTTCCGGAAGGTGAAGCTGCCGGTGATGTCGGAGAAGAAAGCGATGCTATATGCCGCCCAAGTACCGGCGCCGACAACACCGAGAGCTATGAGGGAACGCCGCAGGCGGGGAATGCGATGAGTCAGCACTACCTGATACAAGAGCACAAAGAGCGAGAGAATCGCACCGGCCTCGCCTAAAGCAGCAAGGCCCCCGACAAGTCCAAATCCAGTGGGCCACCAGGGACAGGTAAGTGTTGCTTGGCCGTATCCGCCCAGACCCTCCAGGACCCTTCTGAATCCAGACCTGGATGCCAGGAATGCATATACGAAAAGAGAGGGGGTGGCCAGGATGAGTCCGCCTGCCAACCACGACCGCCATCGCTGCGGACGACACAACATGGCGATGAAAACCGCGGCGATTGCTGCCGCGCCGCACTCGGGCTTCCCCAACAAAGAAAAGAGGCCGCCAAACAGCAGAAGCGTCGCAGAAGATACCGACAAGATCGTGGAAGAGAGCATCCTGAGCACGCCGAGCACGGTGAGCAGCATCCCAAGGCACCCAACCAGGATCGCGGGAGTATACAGCTGAAGGGAAAAGAGTGCGAACGTTCCGCCATTCGTGGCGGTAAGAAGCAAAAAGAAAACACTTAAACCGAATGCCCTTCTGGGCGGAAACAATTGGCGACAGACGAGCCAGAAAAGAAGGATCGTAATGAATCCCAAAACATCGTAAATGATCTGAACTGCAGTGAAGGTGGCGCCACACTTCTTGAGGAGAAAGCTGACCAGCCAGAGGCTGAGCGGAGGGTACGGCCATGTGAAATCCACATAAGGCTGTTGATTGAGCGCACCGCGATAGAGTTCCAGCAGGGAGCGGCCTGGATCGCCCCAGAAGGAACCCAGCCGGAGCCAGTTGGCTGCGGAGGCTATCAAGGAAAGGGTGAAAAGGGCGCAGGCGTGGAGAGCGGTATGCCGAAGTTCAGCAAGCTTCCAGAAGGCTGGCGGCTGAGTGGTTGGAGGGACCGCTGAGGCTGGCATGTGTCTCACCGCTTCTTGGGGTTGAGAGGCGGACGGGCTGGAGCCAGTCGCCAGGACGACAGGTCAGTGTTTTGCAGGTGCGGCCATCACTTCGTGATACAGCGAAAGTACTTGCGAGGTCATGGCATCCACACTAAACTCCCGTTTGGCGCGGAGTCGGGCGGCTT
>Ga0335077_10004193_pt1 | contig 17568 bp, 16 predicted proteins | sample Lox_Sample_31_FD_207151 | JGI IMG/M metagenome (GOLD analysis project Ga0335077, IMG submission 207151) | Soil microbial communities from Loxahatchee National Wildlife Refuge, Florida, United States - Lox_Sample_3.1 | ecosystem: Environmental > Terrestrial > Soil > Wetlands | place: USA... | reverse complement strand
AAGATGGCGACGAAATCAATCGTCGCCGTGCCGGTGCGCTTCCGCGACCAGTGCCTCGGCGTGATCGAGCTGATCAATTGCGTCGGCCCGGAGGGATTCAGCCATCGCGACCTCGCCCTGCTCGAGGCGCTTGCCGACTACGCCGCGATCGCGATCGAGAACGCACGGCACGTGCAACGGATTCACGAGCTCACGATTACCGACGATTGCACCAGCCTCTACAACGCGCGGCACCTGAATTTCATGCTCGACACGGAGATTTATCGCTCGCACCGCTACGCGTTCGAGTTCTCGCTGATCTTCATCGACCTCGACCACTTCAAGAGCGTGAACGACACGCACGGCCATTTGGTCGGCTCCAAACTGCTGGCCGAAATCGGCGAGGCCGTGAAGGGAAAATGCCGGCTAATCGATCTGGCGTTCCGCTACGGCGGAGACGAATTCGTTGTGCTGCTCCCGCAGACCTCCAAGGAAAACGCGCTCGGCGTGGCCCACCGCTTGCACAAATTGATCCGCGAGACGGTCTGGCTGAAGGACACTGAAACGCCGGTGCGCCTGACAGCCAGCGTGGGCGTGGCGGCGTATCCCACAGACTCGCGCACGAAGGCCGAGCTCCTGCATCTCGCCGACGAGGCGATGTACCTCGTCAAGAACACTTCGCGCGACAGCGTCGCCGCCGCCGGCGTCGGATTGCTCCCCAACCGCTAGGCTTTGAAGCACGCCGAATCGTCGTGCATCCACGTCGTTCGATCATGGCGCTATACACTGCTGCCGGCTGCAACCTTGCGGAGCGCGCAATTGAAGAATGGCCAGCAGGACGCGAGGCATCTGTTTAGGCACTTCGAAAATGGCTACCTGTGAGACGTTTCCCCCATCGCGATACGAGATGCGGAAGAAATGCCGGCGCTGCCGTTTCTTCGCCAGTCCCACCGCAATCGCCGGCAAGACTCCCAGGTGCCGCGCGACTTGTCGCGAATACTCGAACGACTCGATCTTCCCGTACGGGATGGTCAACGTATTTCCGGCAGATTCAAACGAAATCGCCGTTTCCCGGGTCGTGTTTAGCCGCCCCAGCGCTCCTTCTTTTAGAACCGAAACCGTGCCGCCCACGTACATCACCTGCCCATTTTCTACTGCGGCAGCCGGCATCGAGACGACCAACAGCAACAACAAGCCTCTGAATCGTTTCATGCTGCACCTCCAAAGTTTCGATAGGTGCAGACTAGAAGAGGCGGGGCTTCACCGGGGGCCGCGTTGTGGCACTTTCGGAAATGTCACAAGGAGCCGGTAAAGGGAGCGCCGACGAATTTCTGGCAGTGGCGGAGCTCCTCGATTGCTGTTTCCGAAAGCAACGGAAAGGTGATTACGCGACAGTCTCGTGGCACTTCTTTTCCGGAAACAAAGTCACAGACCACGGCGGCCGTATCTTTCAGACCTTGCTGCCACCGCCTTGAGCGGGCGTCCCGAAAGACCAGGCGGTCCGAATGGAAACCGGCTGCGACCAGCATCGTGCGCGCCGATTTCAAGAATCCCGGCCAGCGCGACGCGATCCCGATGAGGGCATCGGACGGAGCAGGAAGCCATTTGTCGAGCGAAGTCGGCACGGATCGCAGCTGTAGCGTGATCAGTTCCATCCCCGGCGGCAACGCGTGCCGCACGGCCTCCGCATTGCTCGGCAGCGTGACAGCAATGGCACCCTCGAGTTCCTTATGCATCCCGCAAACCGCCAGGCCGCGCGCGGTAACCGGAAGCGTCACGGCTTGCCGTATTTCCGCCGCGATGATGTTCCTCAATTCTTCGTCCGCCTCGATGAGAAGGAAATGATCGGGCGGAGATGCCAGCGTGCGTCGAAGGTGCGAATGCACGGTGGAAAGAGAAACCCCCAATTCGCGCGCCGATCGCAATAGGTTCGCAATCAATTGGTCCAGTGCGATCGCGGACGAAACCGGGGCGTTCGGCCTTCGTTCGCGAATGTATGCACCGCTCCCGCGGCGGAGTTCCACCCAGAGATCACGCTGTAGTTGCCGGTACGCGGCGCTGATCGTGTTGGGATGCAGATGAAACCGTCGCGCCAGCTCCCGCGTGCTTGGCAATCGCTCTCCAGGTTCCAGGTCCCCGCACAGGATGCCCAGCACGACTTGGGTGACAATCTGCTCGCGAATGGGCACGTCGCTGTTGCGCGCAAACCAGAATCGCATAGCGCTTTATCGTAAGCCCGTTTGCGCTCTGAGAATAGCCTCCTGCAAGCGCGCCTGCGACCTGTTGTTGTGAACAATCCCCTCGCCTATACTCGGCTTCTAATCGAACAGGGGAGGATTTGCAGTGCGCAACCGGGATGCAGCGCGATATGCGCGCTGGGCGGCGATTGCAGCGGGCGTCGTCGCGCTATCCGTGGTCGGCGTGTACGCCGAGCGTGCTCTGCGCCGCGCGAGCGCGAGCCGCAACGCGCCCGTGGCCGTTCCTGTCACCGTGCAGCAACAATCGGCGCAGTTCTCCTTCTCCAAGGTCGAGCAGGACCGCACCGTATTCACCGTCCGCGCCTCCCGCGCCACGCAGTATAAGGACCAGAATCGCGCGCTCCTCGAAGACGTGTGGATCACCGTTTACGGCCGCGACGGCAGCCGCAACGACAACATCCACACGCGCGAATGCAGCTACGAACCCGACGCGGGAGACGTTCGCTGCGAAGGCGAGGTCCGCATCGACATCCAAAACGCGAACCCCGCGCAAGGCAAACCCGCCGGCGCGGAGGGCGGCAGCATCGAGGTGAAGACCAGCAACCTCTCCTTCAACCGCAATACGGGCGAGGCTTCGACTCCTGCTCCGGTGGTGTTCCGCTTCCCGGCGGGCCAGGGGCGCGGAGTGGGCGTCGCCTACAGCACGCATGACTCGACCGTCCGCGTCGAGCACTCCGTGGAATTCGACCTTTCGGCTTCGGACCGAACGTCCGGAATGCCCGTGAGCGCCACGGGCAGCAGCCTTGAAATCCGCCGCGAGCAGCACACCGTCGTGCTCAATGGCCCGGCGGTCGTGCGCGAAGGCGCTCGCGAGCTTTCGGCCGACGCGATCTCGGTGGAGCTCGACGCGAACTACCATGCACGGCGCGCCGTAGCCCTGGGACATCCGCGGCTTCGCGCCGAGGAAGGCGGCGGAAAAATCGACGTTTCCGCCACTCAGTTCGAGGGCTTGCTCAACCCGGCAGGATGGATCGAGCTCATCATTGCCGATGGAAACGTCGCTGCGTCGCGGCAGACGGCCGCCGACACCGACAGCTTTTCAGCCGCACACGTGGAGTTCGCCATGCTCCCCGGGCGCAATCTCGTTCGGGACATGACGGCGACCGGCGGCGTGTCCGCCGAGTCGCAGCAGGGCGGCAATTCGCGCCTCCTGAAGACCGACGCGCTGCGCGTCAAGTTCTCGGAAGGCCCCGCACCGAAATCCTCCGGGCGCAGCGCCGGAAAGATGGATCAGCAGCGCGTCGAAAGCGTCGAGACTCTCGCGCCCGCGACGATCGAATCGAAGAGCGCCACCGACACGACCACGCTGCGCGCGAAAAGCTTTGTCGCGCAGCTGGGGCCGGGCGGGCATCTCGACAAGCTCCTCGGACATGGCGGCGTCGATGTGCGGAGGCAGATCGGTGCCGCCGCGGCCCAAACCATTTCAGCTTCGGAGCTGGCCGCCACATTCGGCGCGCATGGCGATTGGGACACGCTCGAGGAAAGCGGCAACGTGCGCTTTCAACAGGCGGACCGCCAGGCCACCGCCGAGCGCGCCAGCATGGCTCGCGCCACGGACACCATCAAGCTGGAAGGCTCGCCCGTGGTCTCGGATGCTGTGAGCCGCACGACCGCCGCCGGTCTCGTGGTGAATCAGAAGACGGGTGAGTTGCGCGCCACGGGCGGCGTGATCTCCACGTACATTCCCGCGGCGCAGGGAGACGCGGTGAACCTCGGCTCGGGAGCGGCTCACGTCTCGGCCGACGCGCTCACCGGCTCGGTCAATTCGGGCCACGTCACGTACTCAGGGCACGCGCGTCTCTGGCAGGGCGAGTCCGTGTTGGATGCGGATCAAATCGATCTCTGGCGCGACGACAAGAAACTCCAGGCCAGCGGACACGTGGTGGCCGTTTTTTCGCAGGTCGCGGGTCCGTTCCCTGCGATGCCCGGGAAGCCGTCCGGCTCATCGACCGCGCCGACGCTTTGGAAAATCGTCGCGCCGCTTCTCACCTACTGGAGCGACCGCGGCCAGGCGCGTCTTGAAGGCGGGGTTTCCGCCAGTTCCGCACAGGGCTCGCTCGAATCCCGCACGCTGGACGTGTTCCTCGGCGCCCCGCCGGCCGGATCAGGCGGGCGCCAGCTCAACCGCGTGCTGGCGCAGGGCAGCGTCGTGGTGCGGCAGGGCGACCGCCGCGCCACCGGAGAGCAGGCCGAATACACGGCGCAAGACGGAAAATTTGTGCTTTCCGGCGGCCAGCCAACAATAGTTAATGCCGCTAGCGACACAACGACGGGCCATTCGTTGACCTTCTTTGTAGCGAGTGATACGATTTTAATTGATTCGCAGGAAGGTTCGCGCACGCTGACCAAGCACCGGGTTGAGAAATGAACCGGCATGTTGAAACTCCAGGCCGCCGATCTGAGGAAGTCGTATCGTGGTCGGAAGGTCGTTGATGATGTCAATTTGGAGATTCGGCAGGGTGAAGTGGTTGGGCTGCTCGGGCCGAACGGCGCAGGAAAGACCACGACGTTCTACATCCTGGTCGGACTCGCGCGTCCGGACTACGGGCGTGTCATGCTCGACGGCGAGGATATCACCGACCTCCCCATGTATCTGCGGGCCCGCAGCGGCATCAGCTACCTCCCCCAAGAGCCTTCGGTTTTTCGGAAACTGACCGTAGAAGAGAATTTGCTGGCTGTTTTGGAGACGCTTTCGATCACGCCGGAGCAGAGGCGCGAACGCGTGGAGGAGCTTTTGGCGCAGATGGGACTCGAAGGAGTGCGTTACAGCCGGGCTTACGTCCTTTCGGGCGGAGAGCGCAGGCGCCTGGAAATCGCGCGCTCGCTCGTACTTTCGCCTTCCTTCGTGCTTCTCGACGAGCCTTTTGCCGGTATCGATCCCCTTACCGTAGTGGACATCCAGAAGATCATCGCGGACCTGAGCCAGGCGGGAATCGGCGTGCTCATCACCGATCACAACGTGCGCGACACGCTGGCAGTCACCAATCGCGCCTACATCATCAGCGACGGCAAGATTCTGGCCGCGGGCACTCCGGCCGAGCTGTCGGCCGATGCCGACGTTCGGCGCATCTATCTAGGAGAGGGCTTCCGGCTGAACTGAATTTTATGAACTTTCTCGCTCCCAAACTGCATCTCCGGCTGGCTCAGAAGCAGATTCTGACGCCGGGGCTCGTACAGATGGTGAGCGTGCTCGCGCTCAATCGTCTCGAGCTGCGGGAGATGATCAACCAGGAGATCATGGCGAATCCCGTCCTCGAGGAGCTGAGCGAGGAAAGCGTCACGGCCGATAGCTACACGGATGAAGCCTTCCTGAAGAAGGAAACCGAAAAAGTCCCCGAGACGGAAGCGGCCAATCCCTTCGATGAATTCGATTTCGGCTCGTTCTTCACGCAATACCTCGATACCGGCGCGGAGCGCGCCGCCGGGGGCGAGCGCGAGGAAGTCGAAAAGCCGTCGTTCGACAAGTTTCTCTCTTCTCCGGCGAGCCTCACCGACCATCTCGCCTGGCAGCTGAGCGTCAGCATATGCACCGAGACCGTTCGCAAGATCGCCGAAGGGATCATCGGGAATCTCGACGAAAACGGCTATCTGACGGCGACGCTCGACGAGATCGCGCAATCCGGCAACTACTCGATGGAAGACGTCGAGGAGGGTCTGGCCGTGGTACAGGAATTCGATCCGCCCGGCGTGGCTGCGCGCAACCTGGAGGAATGCCTGATTTTGCAGGTGAAAGTGCTCGACCCGCAGAACACGCTCGCGCAGCAGATCATCGCCGAGCATCTGAAGCTGCTCCAGAATAATCAGCTCAAGGAAGTCGCGCGCGCCCTCAATCGCCCGGTCGAGCTCGTCAAGCGCGCCGTGGATGTGATCAAGCGCCTCGATCCCAAGCCCGGCCTCCGCTACAACAAGACGGAGCCCCGCCTGGTCGAGCCGGACGTGCAATTCCGCAAGGTGGACGGCGAATGGCAGGTCTTCATGAACGACGATGACGTGCCGCAGCTTCGCCTGAGCCCCACCTACCGCCGCCTTCTGGCTCGCGATGCGGCCGATCGCGACGTGCGCAACTACGTGAAGGAGCGCTTCACCGCCGCCATCCAGCTGATGAAGAATATCGAGCAGCGCAAGCACACGATCCTGCGCGTCTGCCATTCGATCCTGCACCGCCAGGGAGATTATCTCGATTACGGCCCCGACCATCTGAAGCCGATGATGATCAAGGAGGTCGCCGAGGAAGTCGGCGTGCATCCTTCCACCGTCAGCCGCGCCGTGGCCAACAAGTACGTCCACACGCCGCAGGGCGTGCTCGAGCTGCGCAGTTTCTTCTCGGAATCCGTTAACGGGCCGCAGGGCAGCGAGATGTCTCTTCTGTCCCTGAAGCGGCGCGTCAAGCAGATGATCGAAGAGGAAGACACGGCTCACCCGCTCACCGACGAGCAGATCACCAAGAAGCTCAGCGAAGAAGGCATCCAGGTCACCCGCCGCACTGTGGCGAAATATCGCGAAGACCTCCGCATCCCGAGCACGCATCGCCGCCGGGTGAAGGCCTGAGCGCCCGCCGCCGTGCCGCACGCCGATCCGAAACGCCCCGGCCGTGGCTCACATTCCCGGCAACTCGTGATCCTCACGGGCCTGTCGGGTTCCGGCAAGCGTTCCGTCCTCAACACCTTCGAGGATCTCGGCTTCTACTGCGTCGATAATCTTCCCGTCGCCCTGATTCCCACTTTCAGCGAGCTCTACGCCGAAGGCCGCGGCGAGGTGGAACGCGCCGCGCTGCTGGTCGACGCCCGCGAGGGCGAGCAGATCGACAAGCTGCCCGGCATCGTTCGCAAGCTGAGTAGCGAGCACGCCGCCACGCTGGTCTTCATCGAGGCGAGCGAGAACGCTCTTCTGCGCCGCTTCAGCGAGACGCGCCGACCGCATCCGCTCGGCGGCGGAGGTTCGATCAAGGAAGGCATTCGCGAGGAGCGGCGGCGCATGGCTCCCATTCGCAAGCTCGCCGACGTCGTCATCGACACGACGCGGTTCAACGTTCACGAGCTGCGCCAGTTCATCATCGACCGCTTTCAAAATCCGGGCCGGCGGCCTCTGCTGGTCTCGGTCGTGAGTTTCGGCTTCCGTTACGGCATTCCCGCCGACGCCGATCTCGTTTTCGACGTGCGCTTTCTGCCCAACCCGCACTTCGTGCCGCGCCTCCGCCCGTTCAACGGCAAGGATCCGCGCGTGGCGCGCTACATCCGGTCGTTCCCGCAGACGGGAGAATTCCTGCGCCGGATTGAAAGTTTGCTGGCCTATCTGATTCCGCACTACATTCGCGAGGGCAAAAGCTATCTCACGGTCGCGCTGGGCTGCACGGGCGGGCGGCACCGCTCCGTCGCGCTCGCCGAGGTGATTCGCCGCTCCATCCAGCGCAAGGGCTACGCGGCCAAAGTCGTGCACCGCGACATGGACAAGACGGCATCGTGAGCGCGCCCTTCGCGCGCGATTACGCCTTGCAAGATGCGCGCGCGATGAATACGCTAGTGCCACTCGGCGGGGCGTGATTCGTAGTTCGCGGCAAGCAGCAAAACGCGGAGTGGGCGGAGATTCGCTTCCGCGCTGAAATCTGGCATCAGGAACCCGTCAATCGAGACCATGGATGGCATCCCACGCGTGAACGAGCGAGACGAAATCCGGCGGCTGTTGCGCTATCTGCAGCCCTATACGCCGCGCCTTGCCGCGGGAGTTCTGCTCGTCGCGGTGATGGGCGTAATCGAGTTTCTGGTCGCCTTCGCCTTCCGTCCCGCCTTCGACGTCGTCTTGAACCCGCATTCCACCACGCAAGCGCTGACTCTCTTCCAGATTCCCTACACGAGCCATGTGATCGATCTGCACTCGTTTGCCCCGCGCCACTTCCACAACGTGTGGACCGTCTTTGCCGTTGCGCTGGTGTTCCTCGCAATCGTGAAGGGCACGGCGGAATATGCGGGCAGCATTCTGATCCAGCACGTCGGCCTTTCCGCCGTCACCGATATCCGCAACCAGGTGTACAGCCAGGTCGTCCAGCAGCCCGTCGGATTCTTCCACGATAATCCGACCGGCCGCGTGATGTCCGCCGTGATCAGCGACATCGAGCAGATGCGCAGCGCCTTCTCGGACTGGTTCGCGGAATTCTTTCGCCAGATCTTCGGCCTGGTCGCCTTCGTCGCCGTGCTTCTGGTCATCAACTGGAGGATGGCGCTCGGCTCCGCCGTGCTGATTCCCGTCGTCGTGTGGCCGGTCAGCAAGTTCGGCCGCCGGATTCGCCGCTCGTCGGAGAAAAGCCGCTCGCGCCTGGCGGACCTGAGCGAAATCCTTCAGGAAACGATCGCGGGAAACCGCGTGGTGAAAGCCTTCGGGATGGAGAATTTCGAAATCCGTAAGTTCCGCCAGGCCGCGCGCAACCTGCTACATGAGAACATGCGCTGGATCAGGGCCTTCGCGGCCACTTCGCCGGTGATGGATCTGCTCGGGGCGGTCGTTGTGGCTCTGGTTCTGCTCGCCGCCCGCGGCGAGATCAAAGCTGGCCGCATGAGCGTCGGATTGTTCGTGGCGTTCGCCTACGCGCTGTTCAAGGCCTACGAGCCCGTCAAGCGCCTCGGCAACGTCTATCAGCTGTTTCTCCAGGCCGCCGGAACATCCCGGCAGGTCTTCGCGTTTCTCGATTTGCCGGAGGAAACGATGGAGGCGCCCGCCGCGAAGGTCTTGCCTCCTTTCTCGAATTCCATCGAGTTCGATCGCGCGAGCTTCGCCTACGGCAGCGGCCCGCTCATCCTGAAGGGCATCGACCTCAAAGTTCCCGCAGGCTCGGTGGTCGCGATTGTCGGCTTGAGCGGCGCCGGAAAGACCACGCTCGTGAATCTGCTGCCGCGCTTCTACACCGCGACGTCGGGCTCGATCCGGATCGACGGATACGACGTGCGCGACGTCACGCTCCGGTCGCTGCGCGAGCAAATGGCCATCGTCACGCAGGAAACGATCCTCTTCAACGATACGGTCCGCAACAATCTTTGCTACGGCCGGCCGGACATGCTCGACGAGAAAATCGTCGCGGCGGCACAGGCGGCTCTCGCGCACGATTTCATCCTGCAATTGCCGCAGGGTTATCAGTCCGTGATCGGCGACCGAGGCCAGCGGCTTTCCGGCGGCCAGCGGCAGCGTCTCGCGATCGCGCGCGCGCTGTTGAAGGACGCGCCGATCCTGATTCTCGACGAGGCGACCTCCGAGCTCGATTCGGAATCCGAGATGCTCGTGCAGCGCGCTCTCAACAACCTGATGACCGGCCGCACTGTCTTCGTCATCGCGCATCGCCTCTCCACGATCCGGCGCGCCGACGTAATCGCCGTGCTCGATGACGGCGCGATTCGCGAGCGCGGCACGCACGACGAGCTTTTGAAGCGCAGTGGGCTCTACGCGCGCCTCTACGACATGCAATTCCGCGACGCCGAGCCGGTCTCCCGCGCGGTAGGCCCCGAATGAAAATGTCAGGCACAAAAACCCAATCCGTCGGAACGAATCCGTCCGAGGCCCCGGCTAGGGGCCTGAAATCCCTGAAATCGATGACCGGCTACGCCCACGCCCAAGCCGTCGAAAACGGCTTCGGCCTGCGCGTCTCCGTGCGCAGCGTGAATCACCGCTTTCTCGATCTGCACATGCGCGTCCCCGAAGGTTTCGAGCCGATCGAGCCGCGCATCCGGCAGATTGTCCGCGAGCGCGTGCGGCGCGGGCATCTCGACATCGCGGTTCGTTACGAGCTTGCGGGTCCCGCGGCCATCGGCGTCAATCAGGAAGTCGCCGCGGCCTACCTGCAAGCTGTCAACGAGCTGCGCAAGCAGTTCGGCATTCAGGCGGAGCCGGACCTCGCTTCGATCCTGCGCCTTCCCGGAGTGATCGGGCCGCCCGGCGGCTCGCTCGACGAAGAGATCGCGCGCCTGGAATCCATCGTTGCCCGGTGCCTGGCCGAAGCTCTCGACAAGCTCGACCGCATGCGCGAGCAGGAAGGCGAAGCTCTCCGGCAGGAATTGTCCGGGCGGCTCACGAGCATCGCGAGCCTCGCCGCGAAAGTCCAGACCCTCGCCGAAATCGCCCGCCCGGCCTACGCCCGCAGGCTCGAATCGCGATTGAAGGAGCTGCTCGGAGAAGCGCAGATCGATCCCGCGCGCCTGGCGCAGGAAGCCGCGCTCGCCGCCGAGCGCAGCGACGTGTCCGAGGAGCTCGCGCGCCTCGCGAGCCACGTCCGCCAGTTCGAATCCCTGCTCACCGGGGCATCGGACGTGGGCAAGAAGCTCGACTTCCTTCTTCAGGAAATGCAGCGCGAGGCCAATACGCTGCTTTCGAAGACTCCCGGCAACGAAGCCGAGAGCCTCGAAATCACGCGGCTAGCGCTCGAGATCAAATCCGAAATCGAAAAACTCCGGGAACAGGTGCAGAACATCGAATGAGCAACGCGGAGCCATTGGTCCTGATCGTCTCCGGCCCGTCCGGTTCGGGGAAATCCACGCTGGTGCAGAAAATTCTCGAGCTTCCCGGCACGATGCTGTCTGTTTCGTGCACCACGCGCCCTCCGCGCAAGACGGAGAGCGACGGCAAATGGTACAATTTCGTCTCCGAAGCTGAGTTCCACGGGATGGTCGAGCAGGGCGAATTCCTCGAGTACGCGCAGGTCTTTGGCAAGAATTGGTACGGCACGCCGCGGAAGTCGCTCGACGACGCGCTCGCGCTAAAAAAAGATCTGGTTCTCGAGATCGATGTCCAGGGCGCGTTGCAGGCGAAGCAAAAGTTGCCCGGCGCCGTCGCGCTGTTCGTGATGCCGCCCTCGCGCGATGACCTCGAGCGCCGCATCCGGGCGCGCGGCCAGGATTCGGAAGATGAAATCCGGCGCAGGCTTGAGCGCGCGCGGCAGGAAATGTTGAATTACAGCAGCTATGATTTCGCCGTCGTCAACGACGATCTCGAGCGCGCCGGCCGCGAAGTGCAGGCCATCGCTCTCGGCTCGCGCTGCCGCGTGGCGCGGATGGAAAATCGAATTCGCGATATTTTGAATTCATTTGGAGGCTGATGTTACCTATGGCTGGTCTTACAAGCGTGCCGGAAAGCCAGTTTGCGTACGTTGTCGTCGTTTCTCGCCGCGCCCGGCAATTGATGATGGGCGGGCGCCCAATGGTGGACAACCCGAAATCCCGCAAGACCTCGCGCATCGCCGAGGAGGAATTGCTGCAAGGGCTCCTCGAATACGAGCTGCCCGCAGTGCCGGAAGGCGAAGACAAGGAAGGCAAGCGCCGCAAGTAGCGGCTCGAGCCGCGGCTTCCGTTTCTTGCATCGCGCGCGCTGCCAGTAGAGTCAAATCATCATGAAGATTGCGTTGGGCGTTACCGGCGGAGTGGCTGCCTACAAGGCTGCGGAGCTCGTCCGCCGCCTCCAGCAGGAAAAGCTCGACGTGCAGGTGGTGATGACGCGCTCGGCGCAGGAGTTCATCACCCCGCTCACCTTCGCCGCGCTCACTGGAAAGAAAGTCATCACTGAAATGTTCGGCGCGGACGATGCCGCGCCCGCCAACGTCGAAAGCGCGATCGAACATATCGCCGTCGCGCAGCGCATCGATTTGCTTCTCGTCGCGCCGGCCACCGCCGACATCCTCGGACATTTCGCTCACGGCATCGCCGGAGATTTTCTCTCCACCCTCTATCTCGCCACCAAGGCGCCCGTGGTCGTCGCTCCCGCCATGAACGTCAACATGTGGGAGCATCCCGCGACGCAGGAAAATTTGAAAACACTGCGCGCGCGTGGCGTTCACGTGGTCGATCCGGACGAAGGCTACCTCGCTTGCGGCATGACCGGCGCCGGGCGTCTTGCCGCCACGGAAGCCATCGTCGAAAAAGTTTGCAGCGTGCTCGGACTGCGCCACGATTTCGAGGGCCAGACCGTGCTCGTCACCGCCGGCCCCACGCGCGAAGATATCGATCCGGTCCGCTTCCTCACCAATCGCTCCTCCGGCAAGATGGGCTACGCGCTGGCCGAGGCCGCCGCCCGCCGCGGCGCGCACGTCGTGCTGGTCAGCGGGCCCACCGATCTGATGGTTCCCGAAGGCATCGATTGGGTTCCCGTGCGCACCACGGAGGAAATGCGCGACGCCGTGCGCGACCGCGCTCGCGAAGCAAACGTCGTCATCATGGCCGCGGCAGTCTCCGACTATCGCCCGGTCACGGCGCAATCGCAAAAGCTCAAGCGCGGCGATGAACGCCTCACGCTCGAGCTCGAGCCCACGCCGGACATCCTCGCCGAGCTGGGCCGCGAAAAGGGATCGCGCGTTCTGGTCGGCTTTGCCGCGGAGACGGATCGCCTCGCGGAAAACGCCCGCGGCAAGCTCGCGCGCAAGGGCGCGGACATGATCGTCGCCAACGACGTCACGCAGGAAGGCGCCGGCTTCGATACCGATACGAACATCGTCACGCTTTTCCTCCGCGACGGCCGCGAAGTCCCGCTCCCCAAGCTCTCAAAGTTCGAGGTCGCCAACCGCATCCTCGACCACGCCATCGAAATCCAGAAACACTAGGCGCTGGTGATAGGTCAGTGTCCGGTTACAGGGTTAATCACGCACTATGTCGTGTCCAACCAGTTCCAAGATAGACTTCCCCGACGGAGACAGCAGATGGGCCACGAACTACTAGACCCGCGGGCAATGAGGCAACAGCTCGGATGGATAAAGATCGTTGGTATACTCTCGGCAGTGCCGTGCGTGTATCTCTGGGCAAGTTTTGCGGCAGCCGTACTGTGGAAGATAAATCTCCCAGGGTGGCCAGACATTCTTATAGCTGTATTGCTAAGCGTGATGGCATCGATCGTGGCAGCAGTGCGCTGGACTAAATGGATGTTTGTGGTGACGGCAGTGGCAGTTTCCTCTCTTTTGTTTGTTGCGCTCAGGCTGCACTGACGACCAGGCTAGATCCCGCTTATCAAAGTTTTTGGTCCTGGCAGCCGCTGGGCAAACTCCCGATAAGCCGGATTACCCGAGACTGACCCGTTACCTAGGTCCCGCGGCCTTGTGAATTCGCGCGTTCTCCCCGATAATCCAAACCTCATGGATCAAAACAAACGCACTCGCGCAGAAGCCTGGCTACGCTACGCGGACGATCTCCGCCTCGGCCCGTACTTCCGCGACCGCGCAGGCCAATCTGAAGCGCAGCCGTCTGCGCAGGAGAACAGTTTTCAGGGTGCCCCATCCTTCGCGGAGCGAAGGGTGGGGATGCCGCCGGAAATTTCTACTCCCGTTCCAATTTCGTCTCCGGCCATGGCAGCCGCAGCACCTCCGCAACGGGCAGCAGCGCCGTCCGCGCCGAAATCCACTCCCGCGCCGGCCTTCGTCCCGCCCGCCACGGGCGCATCGCTTTTCGAAGAGCGCATCGAGGGCGACACGCTCGACCGCATCCGCACGGACATCGGCCCCAACTGCACGCGCTGCAAGCTGCACAAGGCGCGCACGAATATCGTCTTCGGCGTCGGAAATCCGAAAGCGCAGCTCGTGTTCGTCGGCGAAGGTCCCGGCCGCGATGAAGACGAGCAGGGCGAGCCGTTCGTGGGCCGCGCCGGGAAATTGCTCACGCAGATGATCGAGGCCATGGGCCTGCGCCGCGGCGACGTTTACATCTGCAACGTCGTGAAATGCCGCCCGCCCGAGAATCGCCTGCCCGAAAAGGACGAAATCGCCACCTGCTCGCCTTATCTTTTCCGCCAGCTCGGCGCGATCCAGCCCAAAGTGATCTGCTGCCTCGGCGCATGCTCGGCGCAGACGCTGCTCAACACCAATCTAGGAATCTCGCGCTATCGCGGCGAATGGTTCGACTATCGCGGCTCGAAATTGATCGCCACGTATCACCCCGCCTACCTGCTGCGCAATCCTCCGGCAAAAAGTGAAGTCTGGAAGGACTTGCAGAAAATCATGGCCTATCTCGGCCTCGAGCCGAAAAGGCGTTGACCATCCGATGAGGATGGTCATCCTGAGGCGGGCGCATTCGGTCCGCCGAAGGGTCGCCCTTCTCGGAAGACTCCCTTGGAAATCATTCTCGGAATAGCGGCGGCGATCGGCTGGGGTGTGGCGGACTTCTCCGCGCGCTTCGCCTCCCGCTGCATCGGCGCCTACCGCACGCTGATGTGGATGCAGCTCTTCGGCTTTCTCGGCCTCACGCTCTACCTCGCGCGATCCGGCGCGTTTTCGCGCGTCACGGCTTCGGGCTGGCGCCCCTGGGCCTTCGCCGTCGTGGCCGGACTGATCAACACGGCTTCCTCGCTTGCGCTGTATCGCTCGTTCGAGTTCGGCGTGATGAGCATCGTCGGGCCCGTCTCGTCCGCGTATCCCGCACTGACGGTCGCGCTCGCGCTGCTGAGCGGCGAGCGCATTCACGCGCTTCGCGGCGCGGCACTCGGGGTCACGTTCGTCGGCGTGATTCTCGCCGCGTTGTCATTCACCTCCAATTCGAATCGCGCCGCCCCCGGCGAAGAACACCTCTCGAGCGCGCACGTCTCCACGGGCGCTGGCTGGGCGATTTTCGCGGCCGTCGGATACGGGCTGATGTTTTGGTGGCTCGGATTTCACGTCGTGCCGCTGGTCGGCAGCGCGATCTCCGTGTGGGTGGTCCGCATTTCCACGTTCTCGACGCTCGCGCTCGCGGGCGCGCCGACCGGCCATACGCTCCATCTTCCGCGCGGCAAGGTCTGGCTGTTGCTCGCGGTCGTCGGCTTGATGGACACCGCTGCGTTCGTCGCCAACAACGCCGGAATGGGCATGGGCCACGTCGCCGTCGTCAGCGTGCTCTCTTCGCTGTACGGCGCCGTCACCGTGCTGCTCTCCTGGATCTTCCTGCGCGAGCGCCTCGAGCCCAACCAGTGGTGCGGCATCGCGCTCATCTTCCTCGGCATCGTCCTCGTCAGCCTCTGACGTCCTTGCCGTAGGTGTCAAAGACCTCGCGGAGAATCTGCTGCCTCGGCAGTTGCGCTGCGCAGACGATGCTCAATACGAATCAGGGCATTTCCCGATTCCGCGGCGAGTGGTTCGATTATCGCGGCTCGAAATTGATCGCCACCTACCACCCCGCCTATCTGCTGCGCAATCCCCCCCGCGAAGAGCAAAGTCTGGAAGGATTTGCAGAAGATTATGGCCGTCCTCGGGCTCGTGCCCAAGCGCCGGTGACGATCCGCTGTTCCTATTCTTTGTGCGTTCCTGTCGGGGTCCGCTTGACAGACATCGACCTTTGACATATCGTTGATGTGTGAAGGATATGGAAAGCATATGAAACCTGTCAGCCAATCCCTGAGCTTCTGTCTGCGCCTTGCCAGAGCGCATGCCGCCTTGCTGCGGCGTTTTGACGGGCGTCTGGGCACGTTGCACGGGCTGAGCTTCGGCGATTTTCTCGTGTTGCTCCATCTCAGCCGCGCTCCGGGCGGAAAGTTGCGGCGAATCGACCTCGCCGGACAGATCGGCGTTACGGCTTCGGCAGTCACTCGAACGCTGATCCCCTTGGAGAGGATCGGGCTTGTAACGCGGCAACGCGATGCCCACGACGCGCGTGTAGGGTACGCCGTCCTTACTAAGGCTGGATGGCGTTTGCTTGAGGACTCTTTGGAGTCGGCTGAGCTGATCAGCCAGGATGCGATTCCCCCGGAGAATGTGCGGCGACCCAGCGCGCTGTCTGAACTCCTCGCCCAGCTGGAAGTCAGCTGAAGAAAGCGGAGCCCGTCGCGCAGACTGCTACACTATGGCGCTGCCATGGCTCCCCGCTATTGCGAAGTCGCGCTCCCGGTTCCCCTCCGTTCGACGTTCACCTACGCCGTGCCTGAATCCTTCGATGGCGAGCCTCTGGTCGGCCGGCGCGTAGTTGTCCCTTTTCGCAAGCGCGCGATGATCGGTGTCGCGCTCGCCGAATCGGACCGCGCGCCCGAAATCGCCCGCGTCAAGGAACTCGCCGAGCTGATGGACCCGCTCCCCGCGCTTCCGCCGAAGCTCATCGAGCTGGGCCAGTGGATCAGCCGCTACTACCTCGCGCCCATCGGCGAAACGTTTCGCGCCATGCTTCCGCCGGAAATCGAGCTGCGCCACGATCGCGAATATTCGCTCACCGATTCCGGCCGCGCCTATCTGCGCCAGCTCTCCGAAGCCGAAGAGCGCACGGATGATGAGAGCTCCGAGCTCGCGCTCCTTCAGCAGCTCGACGCCAAGGCCTCGCGAGCCCGCCGCCGCGTCAACGAAGCTGCCGCCGAGAAACTCGTCCGCCGCGGCTATCTTGCCGCGCGCGAAGTGCTGCTTCGCCGCAAGACGCGCACCCAGAGGATCGTCGCGTGGCGCGCAGGGACCACGGAGCTTCTCGCCGGCGACGCCGAAAAACGGATCCGCGAAGTTCTCACGGCCACTCGCGGCCCGCTGCCGCTGAACATGCTTCTTGAAAAGGCCGGCGCATCTCCCTCGGTTGCCAAGCGCCTCGAAAAAGCAGGGATGCTCCAGACGTGGGAGGAGCCGCTGACGCCCGGCGAAGATCCCTGGGACACCGACTTCGTCCTGCAAACGCACGAATTGAACGCCGAGCAGAAAGAAGCGCTCGCCGAAATCTGGCGCTGGCTCGTGGCCGGCGAATTTTCAGCGGGCCTGCTCCACGGCGTCACCGGCAGCGGCAAGACCGAAGTCTATCTCGGCGCGATCGACGCGGTTCTCTCGCGCGGAAAGACGGCGATCGTGCTCGTCCCGGAAATCGCGCTCACGCTCTGGGTCGGCCGCCTGGTGCGCGCGCGATTCGGCGAAGGCGTCGCCGTGCTGCACAGCGGCCTGCCCGATATCGAGCGCGCCCGCGAATGGTGGCGCGTCCGCCGCGGAGAAGCGCGCGTGGTGGTCGGCACGCGCTCCGCCGTTTTCGCGCCGCTTGAAAATCTCGGACTCATCATCGTGGACGAGGAGCAGGAATCCAGCTACAAGCAGGAGGACGCTCCGCGCTACAACGGCCGCGACACGGCCGTCTATCGCGCGCGCCTGGAAGGCGCGGCCGTGCTGCTCGGCTCCGCCACGCCGTCGCTCGAGACCTATCACAACGCCCGCGCCGGAAAATACAAGCTGCTCAAGCTCGCCTCGCGCGTTGAAAATCGCCCGCTCGCGGAAGTCCGCATCGTCGATCTGCGCGAGGATTTCCGCCGCCAGCATCGCGCCGCGCCTGTTTCGGAGGCGCTGCGCGCGGCCATCGCCCTGCGCCTCGAGGAGCGCACGCAGGCGATGGTGCTCATCAATCGCCGCGGCTATTCGTGGTCGCTTCTCTGCCGCGGCTGCGGCGCAGTCGTGCAG
>Ga0335077_10004192_pt1 | contig 17568 bp, 20 predicted proteins | sample Lox_Sample_31_FD_207151 | JGI IMG/M metagenome (GOLD analysis project Ga0335077, IMG submission 207151) | Soil microbial communities from Loxahatchee National Wildlife Refuge, Florida, United States - Lox_Sample_3.1 | ecosystem: Environmental > Terrestrial > Soil > Wetlands | place: USA... | reverse complement strand
CGCTACAGGTTTCGGCGGTCACCCAGTACGAGCTTTCGACACGGGGAGGGTATTCGGTCGCCACCCAGCCTCCCTCCCCGACTCGCGACGCCTTCTATGACTCGGGGTCGTCCGTCTCGGTGTCGTCCGCGCGGTTCTGGAACGTCGCAAGCTCATCCCGGGACGCCCTCCTCTCTTACAGCGTGGATGGCGGGGCCAACCAGACAGTCTACTCCGCATATTCAACTGATAACTTCTCATCCCCGCCGATAACATTCGACCAGGCGGAAGTGGTCGACTTTGGCTCGGCGGAGCAGTATCTCGTTGGCCTGCGGTTCACCGAGGCGGGAGGAGCCGGCGCTATACCCCCGCAAAGCCTCACCATCTCCACTTCCCAGCCCAATGCGACGCTCGAGGTGCAAGGGCCCGACGTGTGGATTGCCTCGGGGTCCACCTTCCAGGTCACGAAACTTGTGTGGGAGGGCGTTGACGTCAGGCCACTAGGACAGCCCCTGAGCGTCGAATCTCCCCAGAACTTCACCCTTGCTGCGAGAGTGTACGACGCATCGTTGAAGGTCTCCGACTACCTGCGAATCCCCATCTCAGGTGCCGCAGTGATATTCCGGTTTGCCAACGGCACGTCCGTCGTCCGGACCACCGGGGGGTCCGGCGCCATCACTCTCGGGCCAATCCCCCTGGGGTCGTTCAACGTCACCGTCTCGTCGTTGGGGGTCTCCCAGAGGGCGTCGGAGGATGTCGCGGTCAATGGTGCGCAAGCGAGGATTATCGTCCCAGTGAGCTTCCCCGACGTCGTGGTGCTCGCCATTTGCGTGGTAGCGATGGCGTCTGTCGGGTATATGGTCAGGAGGAAGCGCGAGGTCGGACCTATCTCGGAGCCCAGGCATCAAGACGAGTGAGCTTCTCGGTCTCGCGCTTGAGCTGCGAGACGCGCACCCCCACGAGCCTCACGGGTCTTCCTTCGTGTTCGAACTCCTTCAGCAGGACTCGGGCCTCGTGCCTCAGCGTCTCCTCGCCGTCTGTGAACCCTGTGAGGGTCGCTTCCCTGGTGAAGGTCTGGAACCCCCTGAAACGGATCTTTACCCCGACGACCTTGAACTTCACGTTTGCATCGCGCACTCTTTCAGCGAGCTCCCTGGCCTCGATGTCTACCTGGGCGTAGACTCGGCCGAAATCCTCGGCGTCCTCGTCGAAGGTCCTCTCCACGCTCATCGACTTCAGCATCTCCCTCTCGAAGACAGGGAGCCTCTCCTCGGCCTGGATGACGCCCCAGAGCCATACCCCCGTCTTCCCGAACCATTTCATGAGTTGCTGACCGGACATCCGCTGAAGTTCGGCTATCGTCCCGATTCCCTTTTCCTTCAAGAACGCCTGGGTCTTTGGCCCAATCCCCGGGATGACGGAGACGGGAAGTGGGGAGAGGAAGCCCTTCGGGTCGTCGAACGGGACGATGGTGAGCCCGTCCGGTTTTTGCCTGTCGGACGCTATCTTCGCGAGGGACTTGTTTGGAGCGATCCCAATGGAGCATGTTATCCCCAACGAGTCTCTTATCTCCTTCTTGATCGTCATGGCGAGGTCCTTCGCCTCTTCGAGGTCCTTCGCGCGCGTCGAGACGTCCAGGAAGGCTTCGTCAATCCCGGTCTGTTCGAACTTGTCTGCGTGCCTCCTGAGCAGGTCCATCACCTTCGCAGAGACTTCGCCGTAGCGTTCCCACCTTGGCTGGAGGTAGACCGCGTTCGGGGCCAGCCTGTAGGCCGTCGAGATCGGCATCCCAGATTTCAAGCCCATCTTCCTAGCCTCGTACGAGGCGGTCATCACGACGCCGCGCGCCTTCCCTCCGCCCGGATCCGCCCCCACGACGACGGGAAGACCCTTGAGGGATGGGTCATCCCTGACCTCGACCGACACGTAGAAGGCGTTCAGGTCGACGTGGAAGATGATCCTCCTTTCGCCCTGCGCCATCTCGGAACACTACAGCGTTGCTTGGGTCGATTGCTGGCCCTTGCTCCAGTCGACCTCAATCATCCCGAGAAGCCTCCTGAACTCGTTCACAGACTCTGGCCCGAACCCCGCGAAGTGGTTGTTGAAGAAGACGAAGCTATCATGAATCGACGCCCTCTTTTCTTTCAGCTCCGCGGCCCAGCGCTCCATCTCGTCTTTCATCTCCTTCTGGATGCCCGTGAACTTCGTGATCTCCCGGGTGCCTACCATCCTGAGGTAGACGAAGTCCGCGGTCACCTCAGGGGGGGTCTCAAGGTACTGGTTGATCGACCAGGCCATCGCTACGTTGCTCCTTTGGAGCAACTTGTAGGTCTCTGCGGTGAACCAAGACTTGTGCCGGAACTCTATGGCGTGCCTGAATTTCGGTTCCAACGATGAGACGAACCTCTCCATCGCCGCCTTGTGTTTCTCTACCTTCACGGAGGGCGGCAGCTGCACCACTATGGGCCCCAGCTTGTTCCCCAACTTGCTGATGACGCTGTAGAAGTACAAGAGCGTCGACTCGAAGTTCTCGAGCTTGTTCTCATGCGTAATCTTCTTTGTCAGTTTCGGGCAGAAGACGAACCCGTCGGGCGTGTTGCTCTTCCATTGGCTGACCATTCCCGGCGAGGGAATCCTGTAGAAGCTCGAGTCGACTTCGACGCAGTTGAAGGCGCGGGAGTAGAGTTTGAGGTATTCCCCGGCCTCCGTCCCCGGGGGATAGAACGGACCGACCCAGTCCTTGTATGACCACCCGCTGCACCCTACCCTTACCCTGTCGAGCCCTGACAAGCGACCGTCGTTGCTTGGCCGTCCTCTATTAAGAGTGGGGCGGGTCCCGGAGAAAGGAAGATATGTCCTGGGGGGAGGGCACCTTGCAATGAAGCCCAAGACGCAGGGTGTTACTGTCCTCATCCCGACCGAGATTTGGCAACCGCTGACAGAAATCCGGGCTCAGCTCGATGCGCTCTGTCCCGGAGCCCCCACGCCCGTGGAAGAGGTCCTGAGGGAGGTCCTCTTGCACTACGAGCGGTGCCCTCGGGTCCAGGACGAGGCCGACGCCTTCTGCGAGAGGGCGAAGGCCTGGAAGCAGAGCTAGGTTAGCCTGACGAGCTGTTGGTCGCCTGAGACGGGTGAGACAACGACGGCGGTCCCGAAGGCGATGATCTCTTCCATGCTCGCAGCCATCTCGGTGGAGTCGAACATCACGCTGAGGACGGCGTTCGCACCCATGCTCTTGGCGCTTTCTGAGAGCCTGTCCAACGCCTGCTGCCTCGCCTGGTGGGCGAGCTCTGTGTACTCGGTGATCTCTCCCCCGGCGATTGTCCTCAACCCGGCGACTATGTTGCCTCCGATGCCCCTGGAGCGGACTGTGATTCCGTAGGCTATCCCCAGCACTTTTTCCACCTTGTACCCGGGAGCGAAGGTGGCAGTCAGCATCAACAAGTCTTGGCTCGAAGAGGAGGTCGCCGCGCCCATCATCTGCTGCTTCAGGCTGTTCCCGCAAAACGGGCAGAACGCCGAGCTGTTGTCAACAGTCCTTCCGCATCTAGGACAAATCATGATATGGTATTTGAGTGCGGACGTCTCCTATAATTGCTTGTCCTCGGTGGGAGAGGATGAGAGTGAGGGGCCGCGGGGGGGACTTGAACCCCCGGTCAAGAGGTAGCTGCTCGATTCGTCAATCCACAGCCTCCCATGTTAACCAAGATTTGCCACTCCTCTTGGGAGTGCCTACACCACCGCGGCCAAACGAGCCGGCGACCCGCGACTGACGATATAAACGCTGACCTGCGGCCTGGCTATTCGTTGGCGTAGCAGAAATATGGGTACCCGCCGTTGACCTTGTCGACGGCCCACTCGATGATTTTGTCCGATATCTCCCTCCACTTCCTGTCCCAGTCGATATCGGCGACCACTAGCTCCTTGTCCTCCTTCCCCCTGACCTCGAGTTTCTCCCAGATTGGCCTGCCGTAGAACGGCTTGACAATCCTTGCATTCCACTTTCCGCACATCGACCTGGCGCCATGGTCCCGGTGGAACCTGCACGACAGGCACCACTTTGAGAGCCAGATGATGTCTTTGTTGTGCTTGACTGACTTGCCTATCTCCTCGAGGAGCCTCTCCGACTCCTTCCGAATCATTTGGGCGAGTTCTTCTTGGCCCTGCTTGGTGTTCATGTAGTACTCGGGGTCGTCGGCGAGTGCCTGCTGCCAGCTCACAGACTGATCCTGCTGCCGTTGCTCCTCGGGGTCGTCCTCGAGCAATTGTTCCTCAACGAAGCTCGGAGTGCTAGATAACGATTTGGAGTAAGAGTTCACGGGGAGCTAGCATTAATACAACGGGCGAATCTTCGCGTAGAGTGAGCAAGGCAAGGCGCGTCATAGTGCTTGCCCTCTCGGTGGCCCTCATCATGGTCCTTGGCCCCTTCCTCGTGATGGCCGCGCACGCCAACCTGCCGAGCATCCCGTCATCTGTCCTTGTGGCCGTGGGCTACGCCGACACGGAGGGAAGGAGCGGCGCCGGGCCCTGTGGCACCACGTGCTTCCCCGTCCCATGGTGCGGCTCCCCAGGCGTGGAGTTCGTCGGCTCGTCGACCAACTACGACGGGAACCCCGGCAACGTCCAGAACTGCGAGGACGGAGACTGGGACACCGGTGCAATCATGGTAGTCAACACGGGCGCCGCGCCAATGACGTTGACTAACCTGACCGTCCTCTTCCCGCTGCCATCGAGCGGCTCGTCAGTCGTGCCTACCTGCTCCGCCGAGATGAGGCCGATACTATTCGACGTCTGGTTCGGGCACCAGTACTACTGGGACAACCCTGCCGACCCCGCATTCTATGGCGGCCCTGTGACCGTGCCCGCGGGCGGGGAAGTAATCTTCGCGGGAACCAGCAGCGACAACACATACCACTGCCCTACCGGCAACTACCCTTCGACGGGGCCGATTAACGGGACGTACGACTTCGACACTAGCGATGCATACTACCTCAATGGATGCGTCCCCACGACAGACCCCTCGTCTGCTCCTCGAATCACGTTCTCGGCGGCCGGATATTCGACGACGACCTATGTCGACTATGGTCACACGATTGACACGGGCGGAGTCGACACAGGGAACTGCAGCCCCACGCCGACAGACCCGCAATGGGGCCATGAGAGCCTAGGCTGGAGGCTGATCAACGACACTTGTGGCGAGAGCTGCCCCTCGGCCCGGTTCGGGCCAGCGGCGGAGTCGTCCAGCGCAACCGCGACTGTGACCACCTCCATAGCCAGTCCCTCTAGCTCTTCCATGGCCTCGTCGACCTACTCCTCCAGTTCCGTTCCTGTCACGAGCGTGGGGCCGACCACGTCGACATCCACAGGTGCGACCTCTCTCTATGCTGTGGCAGCGGTCGTCGTGGTCGTGGCCGTGTTGGGCGGGTATCTCGCCTTCAGGATTAGAAGGCCATCCTAATGATATATACGAAGGCCTTGGGCCGCCCGTGGCAGACGCGTGGCGCGCTTCGACGGGCAACCTCGACTGACGCGAGTCAGGATGAAGATGAAAACGCCACGCGTCGAATCTTAGCCCCAGGCGAGGAGGGGCTCTGACTTGGTGACCTTGTTCAGCTCGCCAATGACCTTGGCCCGAATCGCCTCGATGCTCTCGAATTCTGTCACTATCTTGCCCTTGTTGATGACCTGGCGCAGCATCGGCTTCGAACCCGTCGGTCCGGCGGTCCCGTGGAGCGACACGACGTCCCTGTATCCTTTCGTCCGATGGACGTCCTTCCGCCCGCCCAGCCCTCCCCTCTTTGCCCGCGGGTAGCTCTTCCCATTCTCCTTCACTTCGACTATCTTCGCCGCAAAATCGACATCGGGGGGGTAAGCCACGGCGGTGCCCACCCCGAACCCATCCACGATGTCCTTGAGGCTCAGTATGTCCTCCTCGGTGAGGCGGCCTGACACGAAGATCTTGACCCCTTCCCCTCCTCGAATCTTCAGCTCCCACTTCACCTCTTCTATTATCTGGCGGAAGCTCCCCCTGCGGGAGGATGGGGTGTCGAGCCGCACCCCCCAGAGGCGTGCTCCGAGCGTCTCGTAGGCCTTGATGGCCTCGGTCTTTTCGTCCCAGAATGTGTCCACTAGAGCAGTGCGCTTCACGCTCTTGGGCATAGTCTTATCGAAGAGCCTCCACGCCTTTTCCTGGTCGCCGATTATCTGGACGAGAGCGTGGGGCATGGTCCCGGAGGGCTCGACGCCAAGGAGCTTCCCTCCCAACACGTTGGAGACGCCGTCGAAGCCGGCGATGTAGCAGCTCCTTTCGACCAGAGGGGCCAGTGCGGGATGGACCCTCCTGGTCCCGAAGCTGACCACCTGTCTGTCTCCTGCGACTACGCGGAAGCGCGCGGCCTTGGTGGAGATGCTGGTGGAAGAGGAGAGGAGGCCGAGTATCGGGTTCTCGTATTCCACGAAATCCCTGTACCGTCCGGCGATGGTGATGACCGGCTCATAGAGGGCGCTCTTGCCGTTGGCCAGGAAGATTGAGCCCTCGTCGAAGGCCCAGAGGTCGACCGGGACCCCTTCTAGCAATTTTGCGACCTCGTATACCCCACTAAGGACCCCCCAGGGGGCGTTCCCAGGGAGCTCGCGGACGAATACCTCCATGACCACTTCGGAGTCTATATGGTACTTGGCCAGGACCTGTTTCGTGTTGAGGAAGTAGATGTCGGTGGTCTTGGCGGTCTTTATCTCCCTCTCGTTCGCCAGCCAGAAGAGCCGGTCACGGAGGTCCCGCTTCGCCATGGACTCTATATGGCGGACGGATAGAAAAACTATTTCAACTCGATGGGGCTCGGAACGGTTCTCTTGCTGGCAACCGAGCTAGACATCGCCGCAGCAAGGAAGAGTATCGTCTCGTTCATCAAGAGCAAGGTCAAGGAGTGCGATGCCGAGGGCGCCGTAATCGGGCTCAGCGGAGGCATCGATTCCGCGGTGACGGCGTATCTCTCGGTCGAAGCCCTCGGGAGCAGGCGGGTTATGGGCCTCATCATGCCAGACCTTAGGGCGACGCCGGATGAGGACGTGAAGGATGCGAGGCTTGTCGCGAGCGAACTCTGCATCGAGTGCAAGGAGATAGACATCGCGCCCATCCACAAGGCTTTCGCCAAGTCCCTGGACTCGAACCGCCTCGCCGAAGGGAACCTCAGGGCGAGGATTCGCATGTCGCTGCTCTACTACCACGCTAACACGATGGACAGGCTGGTGATGGGCACCGGCGACCGGTCCGAGCTGCTCCTAGGATACTTCACAAAGTATGGGGACGGCGGGGTCGACCTCCTCCCGATTGCCGACCTTTACAAGACCGAGGTCAGGAGGCTTGCCGAGGTCCTGGGCATCAACAGAAGGATTGTGGCGAAGCGGAGCAGCCCGAGGCTTTGGCCAGGGCACATCGCAGAGTCAGAAATCGGGATGAGCTATGAGACCGTCGACAGGCTCTTCAAGCTAAGATTCGACGAGGGCATGGACGTCCCGGCGATAGCGGAAAGGATGAAGGTCGACCGGGAGAAGATTGAAGCGATTCTGGAAAAGCATAGGACGTCAGAGCACAAGCGCCAGATGCCCCAGATCTGTAAGCTGCGCTAAGCCGGGTCTGGTTGAGTGGTGGACTGGGGGGGACTCGAACCCCCGGCTTCAGGGAGCTGCCTTTCGGCCCTCTCTCCTGCGTGCGAGGCAGGCATTCTACCGCTGAACTACCAGCCCTACCGAATCTGCCCCAGAAAGCCTCGCCTTAAAAGAGAAAGGCCTTCCGGGAGGTCGTCAGTTGCTGGTTCTGGGCTTTCGCGAGAGCTTCGTGCCGCAGACGTCGCAGACCGAACGCTTCACGTCGAGATACTCCTTACCGCACCCCTTGCAGTATGTCACCCAGGTTATCTTCTTCCACTCACCGCGTATGGCCGTCTCGGAGAGGTTGATTCCGATGACCTCAGCGACGTTCCTGACGGCGAAGTCGTCCGTCACAAGGACCACTTGGTCGTCGCGCTTGGACTGAATCAGGTCGAGCGACACCGCCAGTATCGACGTGTCGGCCTCCGAGAGGGACTTGTGGTCCCCGGTCCTGTTTGACGCCTCCCTGACCTTCTGGACGGACTCCTTAGAGGGCTCGGTGACCTGGACCCTTGAGTGGATGAGCTGTGCCCCGACGCCCCTCCCCCTCACCTCGTCGAGGACCTGGTAGGTCGTGAAGTACTTGCCTTCGCCCTGGAAGGGGATGCCCGCGTAGAACGCGGTCGAGTCAAGGACGTGAATCTTTCCATTCAAAAAATTGCTTTCACTGTCACTGTCACAGCAGGCTAGCCCGCTACCTGCATGGTTGCATCTGGCCGAGCTGGCGCGACCTTCTCTGAGATAGGACTTCCGTGCACGATCGCATTGGCCTACTTACCCCCTCCGCTCGTTCAATAAATAACCTGCGGTTCTCGGATTCCTCGCCTCCCAATGGATGTCCAAGAGAGTTTGAAAGCCTCGGGTCGGTTCAAGGCTTAATTACCGAGCCCGGAAAAGTCGAGAGAAGGGCGCTTGAGCAGACCAGCAGACCTCGGTAGCTTGAAGGAGGGAAGCTACATCATCATAGACGGCGAACCTTGCAAGGTTGTCGAGGTCGAAAAAAGCAAGCCCGGGAAGCACGGCAGCGCGAAGGTGAGGCTCACCGGGATAGCCATCTTCACGGGCTCGAAGAAGACGGTTATCGGGACGGTCGACACCCACATTGAGGTGCCCATGATAGACAAGAGGGCGGCCCAGGTGATTTCTGCGAACCCCACGAGCGTCCAGCTGATGGACCTCCAGTCGTTCGAGGTCACCGAGAGCCCCATCCCGACCGAGCCTGAGTTCCAGGGCAAACTTCAGCCTGGGGTCGAGGTCGAGGTTTGGGTCGTCCTCGGAAGAAGCAAGATCATGCGCATCAAGGGCACGGGCTAAGGTTAACTCTCCGAGTTCTCATAGGATTATTAACGACGGGTGTCGCCGGTCCCTACGGCCCTAGATGAGGTCGACGGAAGAGCCGTCTGAGGGAGCGCCCATTGACGAAATCCAATACCGATAGGGCTAGTTTCAATCATCGACCCGGTTCATTTCGGCACTAGGCGGGCCCCGAGGATTTCGAGGTATCCAGCGTCTCCCTGCCAGTGCTTCTTTGATGCGGTCACCTCAATCCGTTGGCGGAAGAGGGGGCAGTCGAGGACGAAAGTCTCCCCCTCTCCACCCTCGAGGCCTGGGTGGACGCCGTACTTGGTGCTGAGCCTGGAGAGGTCTTGGATGGCCGACTCGTCGAGGGCCCTCCCCAGCCAGCTCTCGTCCAGGCCCAGGGCGGCGACGCCGGTCATGATCACCTTGAACCCGGCGGAGACGATGTTCGAGAGATGTTGGATTGGGTCGACGCGCCAGAGCGGCGAGACCGCCTTCACCCCTAGCTCTCCGCATATCCTCTCGACCCGGGATTTCTGGTAGACGCTTGCGAGCGCGCCGGTGTAGACCGCTTCCAAGGAGTAGGCCTGGATTGCCTTGGCGATGGCTTGCCTCATGTCCGCCAGCTCCTCCTCCTTCACCCCCTTTGTGTCTAGCATGACCTGGGGTAGCCCCATGGCCTCCGCCTGCATGGCCGTCAGCCTGATGTTGGGGTAGTGGAACATGTACGAGTCAGGCCTGGTCGGCGAGAGAGTGATGAGGCACACAAGTTCGTCGCCGCCGTTCCGGGCGAGATATGCAGCGTATGTGCTGTCCTTCCCTCCTGAGAAAAGAACCCCGACCCTCAAGTTGCCGGCAACCGCCTAGGGACGGTCTCAGTTAATCCTAGCACACTCCTGCAAAGACTTTTGTCCATGGTTGGGCGCGGGAAGTCTCAGGTGGAGCCGGGTGCTGGATTCCCTGAGGAGCGGACTGCAGAACGCCGTCAAAAAGCTCCTCGGTAACGACATAGTCGACGAGGCCGCGATAAAGGAGTTCGTGAGAGACCTCCAGCGCTCGCTCATACAGGCGGACGTCAACGTGAAGCTGGTCCTCGCCGTGACCGAGAGCGTCCAGCGGAGGGCGCTGGACGAAAAGCCGCCTCCTGGCCTCGACAGGAAGAACCAGATAGTCAGGATACTGTACGAGGAGCTAGACAGGCTCCTCGGCGGGGACCAGGAGCTGAAGCTCGACAGGACCAGACCAACGGTCATCGTGATGCTCGGCATCCAGGGCTCGGGCAAGACGACAACCGTGGGGAAGCTGGCGAGGTTCTACGCCAAGAAGGGGTTCAAAGTCGGGGTCGTCGCGGCCGATACCTTCCGGCCGGGGGCCGTGACGCAGCTGAAGACCATCGCCCAGGTCGTCGGGGTCGATGTCTACTCGGACGAGAAAGAGAAGGACTCGGTCGAGGTGGCGCAGGCGGGAAGGCGGTTCTTCCAGGACGCGGGCAAGAACCTGATAATCATAGACACCGCCGGGAGGCACAAGGAGGAGCAGGGCCTTCTAGACGAGATGAGCCGCATCTTCTCCAAGGTCAAGCCGGACATCAACCTGCTCGTCATCGACGGCACTATAGGCCAGCAGGCCTTCAACCAGGCCGCGGCGTTCCACAAGGCGTCGCCTGTGGGAGGGATAGTCCTGACGAAGCTCGACGGAGCCGCAAAAGGAGGAGGGGCGCTTGCGGCCGTTGGGGCCACGGGCGCGAAGGTGTTCTTCATCGGGACGGGAGAGAGGGTCGACGACCTCGAAGAGTTCTCGGCAACGCGCTTCGTCGGCCGCCTGCTGGGCATGGGCGACCTGAAGGCGCTTCTCGACATGGCCAAACAGGCGGAGGTCGAGGTCGACGACAAGAGGGTGCAGCGCATAGTTACTGGAAGGCTCACAATGGACGACTTCCTCTATCAGTTCGAACAGGTTAACAGGATGGGCTCGCTGAAGAAAATCCTCGACCTGATACCTGGAGCGTCCGGGAACATGAAGAGCGAGGACCTTGAGAAGGCCGAGAAAAACATGAAGGTCTGGAAGAGCATCATCCAGTCGATGACGGCCGAGGAAAGGGCGGCGCCTGAGAGCTTGAACGCCCCGAGGGTGAAGCGAATCGCCCAGGGGTCGGGAAGGACTGAGAAGGATGTGAGGGAGCTCATCGCAAGGTACAGGCAGACGAAGAGTCTGATGAAGTCCGGCAAAGGCAGGGAGATGAGGCAGATGCTCCGGAGGGCCGGAGGTCAAGCGCCGCGTGGATGACGGCGCCAGGGAGTTCGCGCTGTGCAGGCCTTGCCTGATCAGACAAGGCGCGGGAAGGACTGGACTACGCCTCGCGGGGTACAGCGAGTGCTTCGTTTGCGGGGGGCTTTTCGGAAGGCTTGACGTTGTTTCCGACAGTGTCGCCTCGAGTCTGAAGGGCTACGAGTTCAGGACGTTCTCCATCGGCCTCGTGCTCCCGCCGGGGGTGCAGGAAAGGGAGGACACTCTCCGGTCGGATCTGAGGATTCGGGGCGGGGAGACGGTCAAGTCGGAGTTGGCGAGCAGCCTGGCCCGTCTGGTAGCCAAGGAGATGGGGGGGCGCAGAAGGGTCGATAGGTTCCGGCCCGACGTGACGGCCCTTGTGGACGTGGGTAGCGGCTCCGTAGAGGTCACGTCGAGGCCTCTCTTCCTCTACGCTAGATACACGAAGCCTCGCGGGGTGGCCCAGCGTGTGCTGTTCTGCGAGGAGTGTCAGGGAAGGGGTTGCGACAAGTGCCATGGGAGCGGCCTGTCAAGCTCCCCCAGCGTAGAGGGGCTCCTTTCGGCAAAGCTCCGCGCGGAGTTGGGGTCGCAAAAGTTCAAGTTCACGTGGTTCGGGAGCGAGGACACCGAGAGCACAGTCTTCCCCCCGGGTCGTCCAGTGGTCGTGGAAGCCAAGAACCCACGGCGGAGGCTGCCTCCGAGGGCGCTGAGGCTCAGGAGCGGAAGGGGAGGAGTCTCGGTCTCAGGAATCCGCGTGGTGGCCAAGGGTTTCGAGCACCCTGCCTTCACCTTCATGACGAGGGTCGTGATTCACGCCGAGCGCCGAGTCCCGGCCGTAGAGGTTTCCAGGCTGCAGAAGGCGATGAGAAACTCCGTCGTGCAGTACCGGAACAACAAGGGGAAGCTAGTCGACAAGAGAATCTATTTCGTGAGGGCGAGAGCCAGAGGGAAGAGAATCACGGCAGAGATCAAGCTCGACGGAGGCCTTCCGGTAAAGAGGCTCGTCTCTGGGGAGGCGGTCTCGCCCTCGTTCGCCGAGGCGCTTCAGATGCCTCTTCGCTGCGAGAGGTTCGACATAGTCAGGGTCTGGACAAGGCGGGCCCAAAGCCCTATGAAACAGGCCTGAAATCGCTGAAAACCTATTGATTAGCCTTTTAAATGAGGGTTGAGGGGCGGCAATGCTCTTCCATGGCCAGGTCGAAGGGATACCGCCGAAGGACAAGGGCCCTGCTCAAGAAGGATGGTTCGGGCGGCCTGAGCAGAATCCTTAGGGAGTACTCCCCCAACCAGCGGGTCGTGATAAAGATCGACTCCACCCAGGTCAAGGGCATGCCGCACAGGAGGTTCAATGGGTTAGTGGGAGTAGTGAGGGAGACCGGGCGGAGGGCCGTGACCGTCGACGTCAACGTAGGAGACAAGGTGAAGACCGTGGTCGCCAGGAAGGAGCACCTGGTTCCGATGCCGGAGGCGGGAAAGTAGGTTGACCGAGGAGGCTGCCGCGTCTGTCCAGAAGAAGATGCTGACGCTCAGCGAGGCCCACCAGATTCTGGAGAAGATCGACCTGGAGAAGGCCGACCAGATCCAAAAGAGGACCCTCGACTACACCTCGAAGTTCTCGAAGAGCACGCCGGAGGCCGCGAGGAAGCTCAAGAAGCAGCTCGAGACGGAATGCGGCCTGAGCGAGGCCGAGGCCACCGAGGTGGTCAACATAGTCCCAAAGTCCATCGAGGAGCTCAGGACCTTCACGGCGGGTTGGCGGAAGCTGCTGCCCACCGAGACCCTGGAAAAGATACTAAAGATCCTAAAGTCCAAAGATTAAAAAGCAAGGAAGGCTGGTTCGCGACGAACGGCACTTGTCGCTAGGCTTCGATTGCTCCGTCGCTTTTCTCACCCTAACCATCGAATGAGCCTAGGAGTTGCATCAGCGGAAAATGATTCCTGCCGAGAAGAGGTATGAGGAATTCGCGTACGTACTCGACTTCGTCCTGAGGGGCAAGTCCTCCATAATCAAAGGGAGGGAGGGGCCAATCGTCCAAGCTCTGGGGGAGGAGAGGCTCACCCTCCTCGAGCTCCTGGCGGTCGAGAACGAGGACTTCGAGACGGGAGAGAAGCTGAGGATCGGCAAGGAAGGGCGGTCCAAGATTCTTAGCGTGTTCGGAAAGCTTGCGTACGAAGACCTCACGGCGGAGGCGAAGTCCCAGCTGCTCGCCGTCTGCGAAATCATCGTCAAGAACAGCGAACCCAGATACGTGGCCTACTTCAACGAACTGCAGCCCCTGACGCCCCGCCTCCACGGGCTCGAGCTCATCCCTGGGATAGGGAAGACATTCATGAAGACGATTATCGAGCTCAGGGAGAAGCGACCGTTCACCTCGTTCGACGACATCCAGGCGAGGGTGGGGCTCCGGGAGCCTGCGAAGCTGGTCGCCAAGCGCATCGCGGAAGAGTTGTCAGGTGCCTCGAGAATCAACATCTTCGTCAAGAAGTGACCGGGGCAGGAGGCGCGCCCTGGGGCAGCACTACCTTGTCGACCCTTTGGTCGTCCGGTTAATCGTCGAGCTCGCGCGAATCGAACCAGGCGATAGGGTTCTGGAGATAGGGACCGGACGGGGCGCCTTGACCAGGGTGCTCGTCGGCATGACGCCCTCGCTCGAGGGGTACGAGGTCGACAAGGGTAGCTATGAATCGTTGAGCCGCGAGGTGGGAGGCCGCGTCGTCCTCCACAACGAAGACGCGTTCGACTCGTCCCCTGTGTTTGACGTTCTGGTCTCGAGCCTCCCGTACTCTGAGTCGAGCAGGTTTGTAGAGTGGCTTTCGTCCAGGAAGTACGACAGGGCGGTGCTTGTCCTACAGGAGGACTTCGCGCGGAAGATTACGGCGCCCCCAGGGAGCCCGGTCTACAGGGCGGTCTCTGTGATATCGCAGGCCTCGGCGGAGACGGAGATAATGTCAAGAGTCAGCAGGAGCTCCTTCGAACCTCAGCCTCGCGTGAACTCCTGCCTGGTGACGATGAAGTGGAAGAGGACCCTGACGGGCGAGGAGATAGCCATGATCAAGAGAATCTTCTCCCAGAGACGGAGGACGGTCAAGGCTGCCCTCAAGAGCCTAGGGATGGCATCAGCGATGTCAACCCCGGACCGGCAGGAGACGCTCCCGCTCCAGTGCAGGGTGAACAAGTTGAGGCCGCAGTCGGTCCTTGCGATGGTCGGTGTACTGGACAGGGCGGGACGATCAAGCGATGGACCGACCTAGGATGTCGCAGGCCCTAGGACGACTGAGCGTGACGGTAATCGGCCCGGAATACCCGGTCAACCTGGGCTACACCGCGCGCCTGATGAAGAACTTTGGGGTCCGAAGGCTGTACTTGGTCGACCCCAAGGTCGACATGAGGGTGGCGTCGGTGTACGCCTCGCACGGCTCGGATGTCCTGGAGGACGCGGAGACGGTCACTCTGGCGACCGTGAGGAAGCGGCACGACCTGCTCCTCGCCACCACGGCGATAAGGGGCAGGAGAGGCGCCAATGTCGCGAGGACTGCCGTCAAGCCCGAGGAAGGTGTGAGGAGGGCGCTGTCGGCCCAGTCAGCTTCGATTGTCTTTGGAAGAGACACTACTGGTTTGACCAACGAGGAGATCTTGGTCTGCGATCTCGTGACGACCCTCGAGACGGGGACCGAATACAAGACGCTGAATGTGAGCCACGCGGTGGCAATCCTCCTGTACCTCGCGTCAAGAGTCGGACGCCAACGTGGGGGTGCCGACCCGAGCCGGGGAGCCTCCAAGGAGAGGCGCGAGGCGTTCTCGAAGTACGCGCGTGGTTTGGCATTCGCTACGGGAATGCAGAGCCATAGGGTCGACAGGGTGGCTAAGGTGGCCGAGAGGGTGGCACTGAAGTCGGAGGTCAACTCGAAGGAGCTTGGCCTTCTCGTCTCCCTGATGCGGAAGGCGGAACTTGTGCTGTCGAACGACCGGCGGGCTAGGCCCTCTCGAGGACGTAGACTTTCCTCCTGACCCACCTCGTGCTCTGGTGCGAGAACCTTAGCGGATACTCGTGCTTGCCCAGCCTCGAGGGTTGGTATGGCCTCAGTCCCACCTCGCCTAGGTCCTCGAAGGAGAGGGAGACCTCGCTCCCCTGGGCCGTCCTCAGTGACGGAGTGACCAAGACCATTCTCCCGCCTCGACGGAGGACGGTGCTCATCTCGTGCAATGCCTCGGAGTAGATCGCCGAGGCGCGCCTGACCAGGCGCTTCGCCTTGTCGATGTCGGGCGGGGAAGAGATTCTCGGCAACAGGATGGGTTCGGAGACGATGGCGTCGATGGTCGCGTCTCCGAGCAGCGTCCTCAGCTCGGTGGCGTCGCCGGCGACCACAGAATAGGACGGCGCCGTTCCGCCCCGCTTGCTATGAGCAATCACCCATTCGAGGTTGTCCTTGGCTCTTTCCACGCCGCCATGGTTCCTATCCACCCCCACACAGTTGACGCCTTTCAACAGGGCCTCGGAGAGTATCGTCCCCGAACCGCAGAAGGGATCGAGCAGGGTCTGGCCCTTGGAGACGCCCGATATGTTGACCAGGAGACGAGCGAGGCGCGAGGAGAGCGAGATTCCGGAGGTGACGTATGGCCTCTCGCCAGACCTCTCCTTGAAGGCCTCCGTGTCGGGAACGTAGACCGTGACGCCCCACTGGAGCTTGGCCCCCAGCGGAAAGGCCACGAAATCCAAAGCCGACCTTGAGACGACCGCTCCTGAGCGAAGCTCGGACCCTGAGCGGGACCGGAGAAGGTTCGCTTTTCTGTGCCCAGCCTCGCGCAAGGTGGAAAGAAGCTCTTCAGAGAGCGCGTCGTATTCGGCTTCCTGGTCGCCTTGCGAACAATAGACGCTCAGGGAGAAGTTGAAGTTCTTTTCGGGGAACGCTATTGCGTCGACGAAGTCCTTGGAGTCGATTGGAGGAAGAGGGAGCACGACCTTGTGAACCCCGGCCAGCTCGGTGTATCCCTTGAACCGTCGCCCCGCAGCCAGGTCGGCGACCGCTATGTCTTCGCAGTGCATGGTAACCTTGGCCGCGTCCCCGAAAACGCACTGCGCCTCGAGCAGGGAAGGCTCTCCGAAGGCCAAGACGAGAATCAGCGATTCGGAGTCGATGCTCTCTGGCGGGACGAGAAATGGCAAGGAGAAGACGTTTCGGAGGGCGGGACGCTAATTAAGGGTTGACGACTTTCGCGGACCATCTATCAAATCCAGCCTTGTTTGGTGAAAAGTGGAGAGAAATTGAAAGGCGTCGGGCTTCTTTTCTCCTACCGGCTACTGCGACGGCTGCCTCAGGTCAGCCGATATTTTGGCCTAGGGAAGAATTCCCTTTGCGGAGGAGGATTGAAACTTAATTAGGAGTGTTTTAGGCCGCGTAAATCGAGGTAGAGAATCGTACACGGGGCAAACTACAGAGAAGCCAAGAGTATGTTTTACAACAAGAAGTTCGCCCCGGGCACTCCCAACCCAAAGGTCGCCCGCTTCACAACTGGCAAGTTCAGGGACGATTATGACTATAAGCTGCAGCTGGTCGCAACGACCCGGCTCCAGATAAGGAGCAACGCACTAGAGGCGGCGAGGGTGGCAGCCAGCAAGAAGCTTACCCTGGTCGGGGAGGATAATTTCTACCTCCGCGTGGTCTCGTATCCTTTCGTTGTGATGCGCGAGAACAAGATGATTGCCACGGCCGGCGCAGACAGGCTACAGGAAGGGATGCGCAAGGCCTTCGGGAAGCCCATAGGTGTGGCGGCGCGCGTGGATATCGGCAGCGTCATCCTGGACATCCTGATCAAGGCGGAGAACCTCGACAAGGCGAAGGCAGCGCTCAAGGCAGCCACCACGAAACTTCCATTGAAGTACAAGCTTGTCGTCACACCGTTAGAGAAGAAGGTAGGAGCGGTAGCGGCTTCCGCTTGACAGTAAGGATCGACACGGAGAGAGTCTTCAGCCTCATCGAAGAGAAGCGGCCTGCCCGGGTAGTTCTGAATGCGCCCGGCGGGCTTCTAAGGCAGACGTTGGACCTTATGCAGGTCGTCGAGAAGAAGTACGGGGTCCAATGCATCATGGTCGGTGACTCTTGCTTTGGGATCTGCGACACCGTTGACAGGGAGGTCGAAAAACTCGGCGCGACCCTCGCCCTTCACATAGGACACAACGCGTCCGTCCAGAGGGTCGGAGATTACACCTATCTCGTCGACGCCAAAGACGACATCAAGTTCGACTCGGTCGTCCAGAAGGCGATTCCGCTTCTTTCCAAGTACAGCAGGTTGGCGCTGGCCACCTTCAGCCAACACCTGGACGAGTTGGATTCCGTGAAGATGCAGCTTGAGGATGCGGGCTTCGAGGTCAA
>Ga0335077_10004190_pt1 | contig 17569 bp, 13 predicted proteins | sample Lox_Sample_31_FD_207151 | JGI IMG/M metagenome (GOLD analysis project Ga0335077, IMG submission 207151) | Soil microbial communities from Loxahatchee National Wildlife Refuge, Florida, United States - Lox_Sample_3.1 | ecosystem: Environmental > Terrestrial > Soil > Wetlands | place: USA... | reverse complement strand
CCACCAGAACTCGCCCGTGGCCCAGACCGCGGCCGCATCGGTACGCACGATCGGGGTGCCAATCGCGCCCAGCGCCCCGTACATATTCGAGTGCGAGTCGGAGGCGACGACCAACGATCCCGGCAACACATAGCCGCGCTCCACCATGATCTGGTGGCCAATGCCCGAGCCGGCGGGATAGAAGTCGACTCCGTGTTCTCTTGCAAAAGCCTCGATTGAGCCGTATTTCTTGCAAGTGGCTTCATCCTGATTTTGGATGTCGTGATCGAGCGCGAACACCAACTGCTTGGGATCGAAAATCTTTTTGGCGCCAATGGCTTTGAACTTGCTCATCACCGCGGATGTGTTGTCGTGTGTCATCACATGGAAAGGTCGGATGGAAACGAAATCGCCGGCCCGCAAGGGCCGCTTCGGTCCTTCCGTCATGTGGGCTTGCGCGATCTTCTCTACGATGGTCTGGGCCATGAATAAACTCCAGTCGAGATTTGTGGCTCCTTCTTACGCGAGCACAGCATTCCGGCGAGCCCTGCCATTCACTGGCGTTTTCACATTGCTTCTGATCTTGCTGCTCTGGCTTGGGACGTCCGCCTTCATCAGCGCCATAAGCTTGCGCACGGAATCACTGTCCTCCAGATTCCAGATCGCTTGTTTCAGCTTTCTCTGCGCCGCGGTGGACAGCACGCCATCGGCCAGCGCCGCGAACTTCTCTTCCACTTCTTGATCGGTCAGTGGATTACGTGGATCGCCCTTGGGGAAATCCAGTTGCCTGCTGAACCTGCGTCCATCCGTGGTGGTGATATTCACAATGACCCGCTGCAATGCCGGGAAAACCTTCTCGATTTCCGGATCGGCGACCACTTCCACCTTTTGCAATTGCTGCCGGATTTTCGCATCCATGATCTTTTCCATGGTGAACTGCACCGGGGTCACCTGCCGCTCCACCAAGGCCGCCGCAATCACATAGGGCAGAGAATGATCCGCCGTTTCCTTGGTGCGCGGATCGTATTTGCTGGGATCGGACAGAATGTCGGCGGCCCGCGCCAGGGAGCGAATCTGAACATTCTTTACCTGATCACAGTGGAGGTCGTTGCTCTTCACCAGATCGAGCACGGCCGAGATCGGCGTGTGGGTCAACGCCTCGGTGGGGAAGGCCTTCATGCCGCATTGCGTGATGCGCCAGGATTCTCCCAGGCCCTCGGTCAGCAGATTCAACTTCCATTCCGGACCAAAAACATGGGTCAAGCCTTCCTTGCCATCCACCACATGCTCAGGCCCGGAGTAGCCCTTCTCCGCCAGCAGGGCTGCGAACACTCCGCTCTGCGTGGCCATGGGATCGACCGTGTTCTTCATCATGGTCAACTTGCCGGCGGTGACCGCTCCCAGTGTGCAGTGATGGCTGGCGGAAATGCCGATGGCGTGCTGCATCTGTTCCCAGGTCAGGTGCAGAGCGCGCCCTGCGACCATCGGCGAAACAAACGCCGTCAGCGTAGCGTGATGCCATCCCCGTTCGCGGATGCCAGGAAATGCCGCCTCGCAAAAGCGCATCTCGAACTCGTGGCCTAGAACCAGTCCCACAATCAACTCCCTGCCGCCGCTCCCCGCTCGCTCGCAGCATGCCAGCGCCGCCGGAAAAATGTCTGAAGGGTGTGAAGGGTCCTGTTTCCAATAAATGTCGTTGTAATCCATGCAGCGGATCATCAGCGCGTTGGCCAGCGCCGCTGAGACGGGGTCAATCCGCTCACCCGTGCCAATCACCGTCGCGGGGCCGCGTCCGGCTACCTCACCCAGAACCTGCAAAGCGATCTTCACGTCATGCTGCTGGTACCCGCCGAGGGCGCAACCGATGGAATCCAGCAGGAACCGCTTCGCCTCGTAAATTGCTTCCTGCGAGAGATCCTCATAGCGCAGGCCGGCGGCCCAGCGGGACATGGTGGCGGTGACCGTTTCCTTCGGTGCAGCAATCGATTTCGGCACGGACATGATCCCCTCCTTTAAGGTGTCACCTTTATGTTTTTCGGATTCTTAAACGGCAAAAACGCCATGAAATCGGCGTGATGCACAATGAAAGCTTCGGTGGTGCGCTGGACTAGGTCGCCTTCGCCCGCGTGCGCCGCAATAATGTGGCAGACGGCATCGGGAACGCCGCACTCCAGCGCCAGCGCAACTCCGGTGAACGGATGCCGCAACGCTTCGCCGCGTTCGCTCTGCCGGCTCTTGCCATCGGGCCCGAGTTCGTATTCCAGCAATTTGCCGACGTCGGCCAGTATGGCCCCAGCGATCACCGTGTCTAAATCAATCGGTAAAGCGCGCCCCATGAATTCCTGCATCGCTTGGGCGCTGGCGCGCGCCATGTGCACTACGCAGCGCTTGTGCTCCATGAATGTGATGGGGCAGTTTGGGACCAGCAGAGTAAAGGGAACCCGGTTCAGGTCCTCAGGCTGAAGTGGGCTGCGCTCGAGCGCCTTGATCCAAACCTGCGTAACTTGTTCTCGCAGTTGGAGACTCTCAATCCAATCGATCTCCGGCCACAGCCGCTTGACGACCTCGCGCACCTTTTCACACCTCCGCCGACGCTTTAGGCTATCCCGCGCTGGAAAGCGAGGCGGTGACCAGCATCACCGCGCCCTGTGACGCCAGCACACAAACGAGAACTTGCGGCTTTACGGGGACTTGCGATCGACCACTTGACATCGAATCCATATTTCTGCAAATATCGAAATATGAGAGCGACGGCGTCCAGAAAATCCATGGAGCAGGTAGTCAGGTTCGCCGACATGTTCTCAGCGATGGGGACGGAGGCGCGGCTGCGGATCATGCAGTTGCTCTTGTCCGCCCACCCGGAGGGGCTTGTCGTTGGCGAGATTCAACAAGAGTTAGATATTCCTAATTCCACGTTGTCTCATCATCTTGACAAGCTCAAGGCGGAAAGTCTCGTGCTCGTCCGGCGAAAAAGTACATTTCTCCATTACACCGCGAACACGGAAGCACTTCAGGAGCTCTTGCAATTCTTGTATTCCGAGTGCTGCACGCGCAATAAAGCACTCCGGCCAGAATCAATTATTCAAATTTGTCGATAGGAGGGCCCATGAGCAACGCGGATGTAAAGCAAGTGGTGAGGGAAAAGTACGCGGAGGCGGCGCGGCGAGTGACCAGCGGTGGCAGTTCTTGCTGTGGAGCTGGTCTCGGGACCGGCTGCTGTGATCCCATCACATCAAACCTCTACGACTCCTCGCAAACCGGCCAGATTCCCGAAGGAGCCCTGCTTGCGTCCTTGGGCTGCGGAAATCCAACGGCATTGGCACAACTGAATCCGGGCGACGTCGTTCTTGATCTTGGCTCGGGCGGTGGCATCGATGTCTTGCTCTCTGCCAGACGCGTCGGTCCAACGGGGAGAGCCTACGGTCTCGACATGACGGACGAGATGCTTTCATTGGCCAACGAAAATAAGCGCAGAGCGGGAGTTGAAAACGTCGAATTTCTGAAAGGTGAAATTGAGCATATTCCGCTGCCCGATAACTCCGTCGATGTCATCATTTCCAACTGCGTCATCAATCTCTCCGCTGACAAAGACCGGGTTTTACGCGAGGCCTTCCGTGTCCTGAAGCCCGGCGGCCGCTTTGCAGTGTCGGATGTCGTCACCCGCGGAGAAATGCTTCCCGAGATTCGTAGGAATGTGCTTTTGTGGGCGGGCTGTGTTGCCGGAGCACTGGAAGAAAACGAGTACCGCAGCAAGCTGGCAGCGGCTGGATTCGAACAAATTGAGCTTGAGCCCGCACGGATCTATCGAATCGAAGACGCCCGCGAATTCCTGTCGGGCCAGAACATCGATATCGATGCGCTTGCACCGCAAGTGGATGGCAAGTTCATGAGCGCTTTCGTGCGCGCCGTGAAACCTGCGGGCGCGGAAGCGAAGCCATGTTGCGGGCCGATCTGCTGCAACTAGGAGAGAGAGTTTATGAAAGGACATTACAACGTTTTATTTCTCTGCACAGGCAATTCAGCGCGCTCGATTATGGCCGAGGCAATCCTGAACTTCAAGGGCAGGCCTCATTTCGCTGGCTACAGTGCTGGAAGTCATCCCTCAGGAACGGTTCGACCGGAAGCTTTGCGGCAGCTCCAAACGGCTCACATACCCATCCACGGTCTGCGCAGCAAGGCCTGGGACGAATTCTCTTTACCCGGCTCTCCCAAGCTGGACTTCGTCTTCACGGTTTGTGATCACGCCGCGAAAGAGGTCTGTCCCGTGTGGCCCGGTCAGCCGATGACCGCCCATTGGGGCGTTCCAGACCCAGTTGCAGTTCGTGGAAGCGAAGCCGAGGTGGAACGGGCGTTTCGCGAAGCCTTCTTTATCCTGGACCGCAGGATCAGTTTGTTCCTCTGCCTTCCGCTGAAGGCTCTTGACCGCCTGGCGCTTAAGAGGGAACTCGACCACATCGGCCAGACCATGACACCGGTCACCCACGCTTAGTGGTTTTTCGACCGGAACCGGCGTCGGTTGGCGGGCTGCAATGGGGAATCACTCATGAACCCAACAAGTCGTCTCAGTTTTCTGGACCGTTATCTGACCGCGTGGATCTTCGCCGCCATGGTCGCGGGCGTTGTATTGGGCTGGCTCGTGCCCGGAGTCGTACCGTTTCTCAATCGCTTCAACGTCGGTACCACTTCCATTCCTATTGCTGCGGGGTTGATTTTGATGATGTATCCCCCGTTCAGCAAGGTGCGGTATGAGGAGCTGCATGAAGTCTTTCGCAACAAACGCGTGCTCGGCCTTTCCCTGGTGCAGAACTGGGTTGTAGGGCCCAGCTTGATGTTTGTTCTGGCCATTGTTTTCCTGCGTGGATATCCGGAATACATGGCGGGGCTGATTATGATCGGCCTCGCGCGCTGCATCGCCATGGTCATCGTTTGGAACGAACTGGCGCGAGGCGATACCGAATATGCCGCAGGCTTGGTGGCCTTCAATTCTCTTTTTCAGGTCTTTTTCTACTCTCTCTACGCTTGGGTCTTTATAACGGTGCTTCCCGCCCGGCTCGGCCTGCGAAGTACTGTCGTCAAAGTGTCGATTGCGGAGATTGCCAAGAGCGTCTTGATCTATCTGGGAATCCCATTTCTCGCCGGATTCTTAACTCGTACTGCCTTGGTTCGTGCCAAAGGGCGCGATTGGTACAATCGGTCCTTCGTGCCCCGCGTCAGCCCGCTGACGCTGATTGCCCTGCTGTTCACGATTGTGGTGATGTTCTCCCTTAAGGGCGGCTACATCGTTCGCCTCCCCCTGGACGTGGTGCGCATCGCCCTGCCGCTCCTGATCTACTTCGTGCTGATGTTTTTGGTGTCCTTTTACTTGGGCAAGAAGTTGGGCGCGGACTATTCCAAGACCACCACCCTGGCTTTCACCGCCGCCTCCAACAATTTTGAACTGGCGATCGCAGTCGCAGTGTCAGTCTTTGGCATCAACTCCGGAGCCGCATTCGCGGCTGTCATCGGACCGCTGGTAGAAGTGCCGGTGATGGTCGCTCTCGTCAACGTGGCTTTCTACTTTCAACGCCACTTTTTCCCCAACTCGGAGGCTATTCCCGTCCCGTCGATCTGTTCGCCGGCCGCGCAGTGAGCAGCAACACATAGACCGCGTCTCGCCACAGAGGAAGCCGCTCCCCGCTTCACCGCCGGTTGCGATACAGCGAGAGGTCCGCTTGCTGCGCCATCGCTTCCAGGTTCAAATCAAGCGATAGAAAATCCCGGACGGTTCTCGCACTGCCCATGGGGTCGTTCACCACATTCTTGTAACGCAGAAAGCAAACCGGCAAGTCCTTCTTCTTGAGCCACGCGTTGACCATTTGCAGGTGTTGGTCGAATGCCGAAGCCATCAATTCGTGTTCGACGAGATCAAAATTTCCATGGCGCCGCAGCATCTCATCCTGCGAGGCCAGCACTTCCGCCAGCGAGCGTACTCAGGATGCGGCGCGCGAACATACCAAAGCCTCTCAATTGGGTGTCACTCCGATCCAGTAAACCCCGGCGCAATTCGGTTCTACTCTAGCGCCCGCCGCGCAAGCGGCGATACCTCCCAATCAACGCGTTGGTCGAGCCATCGTGCTTGAGCTTGGGTTCTGCTCCACTCTGCAACTCGGGCACGATGCGCTGGGCCAGGACTTTGCCCAGTTCCACTCCCCACTGATCGAAGCTGTCGATGTTCCAAATCGCGCCCTGCGTGAAAACGCTGTGCTCATAGAGCGCCACCAGCGCGCCCACGGCTCTGGGCGTGAGTTGTTCAGCCAGAATCAGGTTTGTCGGCCGGTTGCCTTCGCACACACGAAATGGCGTTTGCAAGTCGAGCGAACCTTCAGCCTTCAACTCCTCGGCTGTCTTGCCGAAAGCCAGCGCTTCAGCCTGCGCGAATAGGTTCGCCATCAGCAGATCGTGATGGTCCTTAAATTCGCTAAGCGGCTGGCAAAATCCGATCAGATCGCACGGGATCAGCTTGGTGCCTTGATGAATGAGCTGGTAAAACGAGTGTTGCCCGTCGGTTCCGGGCTCACCCCAGATGATCGGTCCGGTCTGGTAGCTCACAGGACGGCGGTCGAGGTCCACGTGTTTGCCATTGCTTTCCATCTGCAGTTGCTGCAGATAGGCTGGAAAGCGCTTCAGATTGTCTGCGTACGGCATGATGCCGATAGTCTGTGCGCCGAAAAAGTTGTTGTACCAGACGGTAAGCAATCCCATGAGCGCCGGAAGGTTCTTCTCCAGCGGTGCGGCGCGGAAGTGCTCATCCATGTCGTGGAATCCGGCAAGCATCTCCTCGAATCCCTTCGGCCCGATCGCGATCATGGTGGAAAGCCCGATCGCGGAATCCATCGAATAGCGCCCCCCGACCCAGTCCCAGAATCCGAACATGTTAGCGGTGTCGATCCCGAACGCACTGACTCGTTCCGCGTTGGTCGAGACCGCCAGGAAGTGCTTGGCCACTGCCGCATCACTCTGAAGCGCGTTTACAATCCAGCGGCGGGCAGTGGCGGCGTTGGTCATAGTCTCCAGCGTGGTGAAGGTCTTCGAAGACAGAATGAACAACGTTTCAGCGGGATCCAGGTCGTGGGTAGCCTCGGCGAACGCAGCGCCGTCCACGTTCGCCACAAAACGGAACTTCATCGTGCGGTCGGTAAACGTCCGCAACGCGTCGTAAGCCATCTCGGGTCCCAGGTACGAACCGCCGATGCCGACGTTGATCACGTTCTTAATGGCTCTGCCAGTGTGGCCTTTCCACTCGCCGCCGCGAATGCGGCCGGAAAAAACAGCCATCTTATCCAGCACCGCGTGTACTTCGCGGACCACATCCACGCCGTCCACCTTGATCTGCGCGCCTCGTGGAGCCCGCAGGGCAATGTGCAGCACCGCCCGGCCTTCCGTGATGTTGATCTTCTCGCCGCGGAACATGGCGTCGCGACGGTCAGCGACACCCCTCTCCTTGGCCAATTGGACCAACAGCCGAATGGTTTCATCGGTAATTCGGTTCTTCGAGTAGTCGAGGTAAAGCCCACAGCCTTCCGCAACCAATCGTTCGCCGCGGCCGGGATCATCGGCAAACAGCTGCCGTAGACGGACGTCCTTGATTTTCTCGTAGTGTGCTCCCAGCGCATGCCAGGAGGGTGTTTCGCTTAGTCGCTGCGTCATTCCTGCGCTCCTAGAACTTGGGTCCGGACAACTCCTCAGAATCGATCAGTCGATTCTATGGGATTTGGACGGTGGAAGGAGGGTGCGGAAAAAATCGACATCAACATTTTTCCGCCTGTGGGGCAAAATGTCGGTAGTTGGGACTTGAGGTTGGTTGCCGGGGTTGGTTACGGGTGGCGGTGAACTCCTTCACCGTGGTTAACAGTTCAAGCACAGCAAAAGTACCTGCCGAAGTCAACGCCATCACGTCGCCGGTTCGATGTTCACCCGTGTGAAGACGGAAACTGACCCAGTTCCCTCGGTTCGGTGACAAGCAAAGCACTTGACAAAAGGTGGGCCGTGCAACTATAAGCGCTTGGCAGTGGCTAAGCGGTTAGATTTATGTTCGCATTTGCCAGGGCCGGGGACGGTTCGGGCCCAGCTCTGTCTAAATGAGAGACCCGTTCTTGCCGTTTAGGCAAGAGCAGACGAAAGTCGATTCTTCACTTGGGAGGAACTATGCGGGACATGACCTGTGGCCGATTTCAGACTGTGTTGTTATTCACTGTAGTTCTCCTGTTGTGCGGCCAGCTCCTGGCTGGTACCACCGCCAGCATTTCTGGTACCGTCAAGGATTCCTCGGGCGCCGCCATTGTGGGCGCAACGGTCACCGCGACCAACGTCGACACAGCCATCAAAACCACCCAATCGACCAACGGGCAGGGCTACTACTCCTTTCAGTCCCTTCCCTATGGAAAATACACGATTGACGTCGTCCAGTCGGGATTCAAGTCCTACGCTGAGACCGGCCTCGTTCTGGACGTGAACTCAGCCCTAGTAGTTGACGTCAAGCTGCAAGTGGGCCAAGTCAACGAAAAGGTCGAGGTCATGAGCGAGGCTCTCCACGTGGAGACCGCCACTTCCCAGATGGGCGAAGTCATCGAGAACAAAGAGATGGTTGGTGTCCCGCTGGTGACCCGCAGCTACACTGATCTGCTGGCGCTGCAGCCCGGCGTCGTATCGCAGGCCTCGGGTTTAACGGGCGCCTACTCGGGCGCTTTCGTTTCTGCAGGCTTCGCCGTGCCTTTGGTTTCCGGCGACTTGAACTCGGGTGCGTTGTCGGTCAACGGCCAGCGGGAATCGGCGAACGGCTTCATTCTCAACGGAATGAGTGTGCAGGAGATGGGCTACTCCGGAGCTGGGGCCATCCCCAATCTCGATTCCATCGAGGAATTCCGCATCCTGACCAACAACTTTGACGCTGAATATGGGAACTACAGCGGCGGTCAGATCAACGTGATCACCAAGTCGGGCACCAACCATTGGCACGGCAGCGTGTTTGAATTCCTGCGCAACACCGACTTCGATGCCGCCTACTACTTCGACCACGGCAAGCGCGGCGATTATCACCAGAACCAATTCGGCGGGACCATCGGTGGCCCCGTTTCAAAAGACAAGATCTTTGTATTCGGCGATTATCAGGGAAACCGGGTCATTCAGTCGGTGCCGCAGGTCATCAATGGCGCCCCAACCGCCCAGACCGAGTCGGGAGATTTCTCGGGGATCACGTCGACCATACTCTTCGATCCTACAAATCCCACCGCGCGTGTTGTCACAGGTGCCGCCTGGGCACAGACCCTGAGCAGGGAGTCCGGCCAGACGATCACAGTTGGTGAACCTTACTACACAGCGGGTTGCACCAGCTATGCCGTGTGCGTGTTTCCCAATGCTCGAATCGCACTTGGCCTGATCAATCCGATTTCGGCCAACCTAATGAAATACGTCCTGCCGGCGAATGGAGCCATCAACGCGGCTACGGGATCCGGTACCTTTACCACCAATGCGGGCAAGATCAACCTGACGGATAACAAGTTTAGCGGACGGCTGGATGCGAACACCGGGTGGGGACTGGCAAGCCTGTACTACTATTTTGACCGCTTCAACCGCATTGACCCCTACTGGCTGGGTAACGCGCCGGTTTACCCGGGCTTTGAAATCGACGGCTTCGGTCAGAGCCACAACATCAATATCGGCCTGACCAAGACCTTAAGTTCCGCCGCGGTCAATGAATTCCGCGTGGGCTTTTTCCGCCTGGATACCAAGCTGAACCGGCCACAGGGTGGGACTGGCCAGAGCCTCACCAGCCTGGGTTTCGCTTCGGGAGCCAATGGAGCTCCTGGAATTTTTGTGGGGACGCCGAATGTGGAAGGCGTACCGGAAATCGACTTCAACAACTTCATTATCGGTGTGCCCAGCCGCCCCAACCATCTGCTCGACAACCTTTACCAGGTCATCGACAACTTCAGCAAAGTGATCGGGACTCACACCCTTAAGATCGGTGGCACCTACCACTACAACCAACTGGAAGAAAATCTCTCCAACGTCGCCAACGGCAACTTTTTCTTCGGCACCAACTTCAGCGGCGGCGGATCGAGCGAAACCGGAAATGATTTCGTCGACTTTCTGCTCGGTGCGCCTACCTCGTATGTCCAGGGTGAGTCCTTTCCTTCTTATGGCCGCAACTTCTACTTCGGCCTCTACGGACAGGACAGCTGGCGCGTAAAACCAAACCTCACCCTGAACTACGGGCTGCGCTACGACGTCAGCGCTCCCTGGCACGAAAAATACAACGAAATCCAGACCATCATCCCCGGTGAACAATCGGTCGTCTTTCCAGGCTCGCCAAAGGGTTGGCTGTTCCCCGGTGATCCGAATGTCCCCACTTCGCTGGCGCCGACGCGGTGGAACAACTTTGCTCCCCGCGTTGGATTGGCTTACTCACCCAGCGCCGACAGCGGCTTCCTGCACGCGCTGCTGGGCGGTCCGGGTGCGTCGAGTTTTCGTCTCGGATATGGCCTCTTCTATACGGCTTTTGAGGGAGCCACAGACTTCAACGAAATCGGCGACGCGCCCTTCGGCGACTACACGGGCCAATTCGGTTCTACCTTCGCCGCGCCCTTCACCAACCGAGCCTCCGGAACCACGATTAAGAACTTCTTCCCGGTTGCTCTGCCCCCCCACAACTTCTCACAGAATCACCCTGCCAGTGGACCTCCGTACGATACTCTGGCCGACTTCTTCAACGCGTTTGGCACCATCGGCAGTTCTCCGGCGTTCAACAACCACAACCGTCTGCCTTATTCAGAGAACTACGAACTTTCCTATCAACGCCAGCTGAGTCCCGCCGATATGGTGACCTTGAGCTACGTCGGCACCCAAGGACATCGGTTGCTGTCCGCCATCTCGGCGAATCCAGGCGTTCCCGCTCTCTGTCTTGCCACGCCGACATGCGCCCCGGGTGGAGAGAATAGCGTTTACATCAACGGAAATACGTTCCAGATCGGAACGCGCGCGCCCCTCAGTGGGCTGGAGCTTACTCCGGCACAAGCCACGACTAGTACCGGTTCGACCGTGGGAACGCTGCTTCCCAACGGCAATTATGGGATCGTCCCCTTCGGCAACGATTCGTACTTCTCGAGCATCGGCGTCTCTTCCTACAATTCGGCGCAGATCAACTACCGGCACACCAGTGGCCGTTCGCAGATATTGTTGGGCTACACGTACAGCAAGGCGATGGATGATGCTTCTGGTTACGGCGAGCAGGTTAATCCGTACAACCCCAAGCTCAGCCGCGGTCTATCGGCATACGACAGCACCCACAATTTCGTGGTCAGCTACAACTATGTGCTGCCCATCGACAAGCTGGGTGGTCCGAAACGCTTGACCAATGGATGGGCGGTCAGCGGTATCACCCGCTTCGCCACCGGCCTTCCGGTAACCATCGTCGAAACCGACGACCAGTCCCTGGAAGGCACCGGCTTCGGCGGACCGATTATTCTCCCGGCGGACACTCCCAATCTGATCGGGCCGATAGGCATCACCGATCCACGCAAAACAGGAGGACAGTACTTCAGTCCTGCGGCCTTCGGACCCTCGGCCCTCGGCAAGGAGGGCGATGCGAGACGCCGGTTCTTCCATGGACCGGGCGTCAACAACTGGGACTTCGCGGTGTTGAAAGACACAGCGATCACGGAAAGCGTCAATCTGCAATTCCGGGCTGAACTCTTTAACATCTTCAACCACGCTCAGTTCCTGAATCCGGGTGGCATCACCGGTTTCGATATCGGGACGGGAGCGGCGACCACTGCGTCGTTTGGTCAAGTCTCGCAAACTGCGCCGCCGCGCATCGGTCAGTTCGCGTTAAAGCTGAGCTTCTAAAGAACGCGGACCTAGACGAAACCGGATCCCGGAGAACGCAGGGTTCTCCGGGATTCTTGCTCAAAACAGCCCCGGCTGCCCCGACGGAGCGAAGGAACTCGGCCACTGCATACGGTTTATGCCTGCCCCAAGCGTACTCGCCGCGACCCTGGTCGAACCCGGACTGTACAAGCTGCAGGAGTATCCGCTGCCGGAGGCCGATCCGGGATGCTTGCTGGTGAAGATGGAAGTCTCCGGCATCTGCGGGACGGATAAGCACACCTACCAGGGATTCACCGGGCAGTACGGCGGCACAGGCACAGCCAGGCCAGTGCCGTTTCCCATCATTCAGGGCCATGAGAATGTCGGGACGGTCGCTGTCATCGGCGGCAATCGCGAATATACGGATTTCGAGGGCCTTACGCTGAAGGTCGGCGACCGTGTGATTGTCGGTCCCAATGTCAGCTGCGGAAACTGCTATTACTGCCGCCACGGCTTTCCTTATTACTGCTGTGAAAACACCGTCGATTACGGAAACAACATCAGCTCCAGGAATCCGCCGCATCTGTTTGGGGGCTGGTCGCAGTACCTTTATGTGATCCCCGGCAGCTTTGTCGTGAAAGTGCCGGACGATCTGCCTTCTGAAATCGCAGTGCTCACCGAAATCATGGCGGTGACGGTTGGCCTCGACCGTGCCAAGCAGATCTCCGCTTTTCCCAACGAGTCGTTCCGCTTCGATGACACGGTGGTTGTACTGGGCACAGGACCGCTGGGAATGTGTTTTGTAATGAAGGCAAGGATGCTCGGCGCGGGAACGATCATTGCCATCGACCTCTCTGACTACCGTTTGCAATTTGCGGCCAAACTTGGTGCCGACGAGGTGATCAACGCGGGAAGGACGTCCGAAGTGGATCGCCTGGCCAAAATTCGCGAGCTCACCCACGGGCGGGGAGCGGATGTAGTGGTGGAGTGCGCCGGCGTGCCGGGCGCGGTGCGCGAGTCGCTGGAGATGTTGCGCCTGGGCGGGTTACTGGTTGAAGCCGGCAACTTCTCGGATATGGGAGAGATCAGTATCAGTCCTCACCGTCATTTGTGCGCCAAGAATGTTCGGATTCTCGGTGTCGGCGGAGAAGAGCCCGCGGCCTATGGGCCCAGCATGCGGCAGATGGTGCGCTACATGCGCCACTACCCCCTAAAGGATTTTGTGACTCACCGCTTCGGCCTGAGACAGGTGGATGCGGCGATGAAGCAGTCCATGGCTCCGGACTCGATGAAGGTAGTGATCGATCCGTGGTCGTGAAGCGGTTGGAAGCAGATTTGCAAATCTCATCCGGAGTTCTACATGATCGACTTGGCATCGCGTTTTCATTTCGCATCGGCACCGGACAGCTGGGGAGTGCTCGACTATCCGGGGCCGTCCTGGAACCAATCCTACGAGAAGATGCTCGATGAGATGGTGGCAGCGGGCTATACCGGTTCGGAGCTGGGGCCGTACGGTTTTTTCCCTACCGATCCGGCAGTTCTCAAGCCACAACTCGACAAGCGAAAACTGAAGCTGCTCGGTTCGTTCGTTCCCGTGGTGCTGAGCGATCCGGCCTCGGCCGGCGTTGCCGTCGAACATATCCGCAAGGTCGGAACTTTGCTTTCCACTTTGAAGGCGCCTTTTCTCGTCTTGGCTGACGCGCAATCGGAAGCCCGGGATCGTATCTCCGGTCGCGTGCCCGATGACGACAGCGCCTCGCTCACGCCGGCGCAGTGGAAAAATGTCGCCAAGGTGGTTGAGGAGGCCGCTAAAGTCGCGAAAGAATACGGTCTGGACCTGGTGTTTCATCCCCACGTCGCCACCTACGTCGAAACTCCCAAAGAATGCGAGCGCTTTTTTGATGTCACTTCGCACACTGGCGTGGGATTGTGCCTCGACACCGGCCACTGCGTTTACGGCGGCGGCGATTCGGTGGTTGAAGCGGACAAGTTCAAGAGTGTGCTGCGCTTCATTCACATCAAGGACATCGACAATAAAAGCCTGGAGGTTGCCCGCCGCAAGAAAATGACCTTCGAACAGGCTATTGAGGAGAAGGCTTTCACCATCATCGGCAAGGGCTCGATCGATTTTCCGGCATTTTTCCGCCTGCTGGTAAAGAACAATTATTCGGGGTGGATGGTGGTGGAACAGGATGTGAAGTTCGGAGCGACTACGATCCCTCCGGCCGAAAGCATAGCCGCCAGCTTGCAGTATCTGCGGGGAGTGGTTAACGGACTTTCCGCAAGCAAATAGAATTGGATTCCCTTGAGGATTGAAACCGAAACCGCGACTGCCCACGCGCCTCATGCGCACGTGCCGTTAGCACGGCAGCTCGGGCTGCTGAATGCGGTTTCCATCAACATGTCGAACATGGTAGGGACCGGCCCGTTCATCACGGTTCCAGCCATCGTCGCGACCATGGGAGGTCCGCAGTCGTTGATTGCTTGGGGCGTGGGAGCCCTGTTGGCCATCGCGGATGGCCTGGTGTTCGCCGAACTGGGTTCGGCAATCCCGGCCTCCGGGGGCTCCTATATTTTCTTGCGCGAATGCCTGGGTCGTCACCGCTGGGGCCACATGATGGCCTGGATTTTCGTCTGGCAGTTTCTATTCAGCGGCACGCTGGAGATCGCCACCAGCAGCATCGGCATGGCGGAGTACACCGGATTCCTCTGGCCACAACTCGTGGCGTATCGTTGGGGCGTGAAGTTGCTTGCGGCCGGCATTACCGCCTTGGCGATGCTGGCACTCTACCGCAAGATCAAAGACATCGCCCGCCTGATGCTCATTCTCTGGATCGGCATGCTGATCACGGCAGCCTGGGTCATCTTCACCGGTATGACCCACATGAATCCCAGGCTGTTGCTCGATTTTCCGCCCAACGCCTGGCACATCGGCCTGCCTTTCATGCTGGGCCTGGGCAACGGCACGATGCTGGTGATGTTCAATTTTCTGGGCTACTACCAGATCTGCTATCTGGGTGACGAGGTCAAGCGCCCCGAGCGCGTTGTCCCGTTCGGGGTAATTTTTTCCATCCTGATCGTGACGCTGATCGATTTTTTTATTTCGGTCGGCTTCGTCGGAGTCGTTCCGTGGCGGGAAATGACTCAGCCGGGATCGCTGGCGTTCGATGCCATCGGTTCGGTGTACATGCAGAGAATTCATGGGCATTGGGCGTCAGTGCTGATGACGATCATGGTCGAGGTCACGGCATTCGCGGCAACCTACGCTATGATGCTGGGCTATTCGCGAATCCCGTATGCAGCGGCGCTCGACGGCGTGTTCTTCCGCTGGTTCGGCGAAGTGCATCCCACCAAGCGCTTCCCCCACCGTTCGCTTTTGCTGGTCGGATCGCTAGTCATCGTTTCCTGTTTCTTCGACCTGGTGCAAATCATTACCGCCCTCATGCTGGCCAGAATCCTCTCGATGTTCGTAGCGCAGATCATCGGTCTGCTGATTCACCGCAAGGTCCGGCCGGCAGCGCCGCGGCCCTTCCGGATGTGGTTGTATCCCCTGCCGGCATTATTTGCCCTGGTTGGATGGCTGGGCGTGTTCGTGACCCCGGCCCTGCAGCCAGGAGGATGGCAATATATGGCGTATGCGTTCGGAACCATCGGGCTAGGTTTCGCCGCCTACCTGGTGCTGGCCTGGCGCAAGCGAGAGTGGCCCTTTCTGCCGGACGTGCCCCCCGGGGCGAGCCCGGCATTGGAGCCGGAAGGGACTTTTTGACACCTGGGAACTGAGCATTTCTAAGCGCTTATTTCCCTGATACAATGCATCATGGTCCGTGGGACTTGGCTTCGAAACGGCGTTGCAGAGGGCAAGAAGGCCACCGCTTAAGGAGAGGGTTTTCGCAATGCGCAAGCTCGGAATTGGCGTGCTGGGGGTAGGAGAGATGGGCAAGCGCCACGCCGAGAACCTGCGTCGACTGGTGCCCGAAGCCCGGCTCGTCGCCATCGCAGATGTCGCTGGAGACCGGGCTCGCCAGGTCGCGTCTGAGCTTGAAATCGAAAAGTCTTACGCCAGCCTCGAAGACATGCTGGGGGATCGCGACCTCCAGGCCGTGGTGATCGCAACGCCGGACAAGTTTCATGCCAAGGCGATTTGCGTTGCCGCCGCTTCCGGCAAGGACATTCTCTGCGAGAAACCGCTCGCGACGAACATGCCAGACGCATACGCCGCATTGGATGCGGTCGCCAAAGCCGGAGTTCGCCTGCAGATCGGATTCATGCGCCGCTATGATCCGGCTTACGTTGCAGCGATGAAGCGCATTGAAGCCGGCGAGATCGGCGATCCGGTGGTTTTCAAGTCTGTTGGCCGTGATAAGGACGTCCCTCCGCTAGCCGCGTACGAAGCGAACGTCAACGGCATGCTGTTTTACAACAACACTATCCACGATTTTGATCTCGCACGCTGGATGATGCGCGACGAGGTCACCGAGGTCCAGGCCTATACGACTGTTGCCATCCGCCCCGAGATTGCACGCTACAACGACGTTGTGGCCAGTGTAGTGAACCTGAAATATGCTCACGGCGCCATCGGCAATATCGAATCCTACGTGCAGGCAATTTACGCCTATGACGTCCGCACCGAGGTCGTGGGCTCGAAGGGCTCCGTCTTTGTGGGCAGCCTGGCGCAAACTCCCGCGACATTCCTGTCCTCGGCCGGCGGCAATCGTGTTCTTGCCGACCACTTCCTCACCCGGTTCGCAGACGCGTACCTGCTCGAGCTGCGCGATTTTGTGCACAACATGCTAAACGACCACCCGCCCCGCGTAACTAGGGATGATGGCCTGAAAGCTCTCGCCATCGCGGTGGCGGCTGAGAATTCACACCTGCGAGGCAGGCCTTGCGAGGTCGTACTGCAATCCGGCTCTCGCACGGTCAGTCCCGGTCTCGCAGAAGTCACGACCAAAGCTGTGTGATCTTGGAGGAGCTATGGCAACGGCGACGGCTTACAAGAGTCCGCTCCACGAAATGACCCAAACCACGCCTACCTGCCTGTGGAACGATTCGGCATCCATCCAGGAACTGACCTATTCCATCGAGCATGGCGCCGTGGGGGCAACCTGCAATCCCGTGATCGTGCTGGGCGTACTCAAGAAAGAGATGAGTGTCTGGAAAAACCGCATCCATGCGCTGATCGAAGAGCTCCCGACCGCCACCGAGGAGGAGATTGCCTGGCAACTTGTGCGCGAAATCTCGGCCAACGCGGCTGCGCTGCTCAAACCGGTTTTTGATGCGCACAAGGGAAGAAACGGCCGGCTGTCAATCCAGACGGATCCGCGGTTTTATCGTGACAGCCCGGCCATCGTGCGGCAGGCCGACGATTTCAGCCGGATTGCGCCCAACATGATCATAAAGATTCCTGTCACGCGGGCGGGAATTGCCGCAATCGAAGAGGCGACCTATCGCGGCGTCACAATTAATGCGACTGTTTGTTTCACCTTGCCGCAGTGTGTTGCGGTAGCTGAGGCGGTCGAGCGCGGGCTCAAGCGCCGCGAGCGCGAGGGCAAAGACATCGCGACCATGTGGCCGGTCTGCACCATCATGGTCGGCCGTCTCGACGACTGGCTCAAGGTCCTGGTCGAAAGAGACAATATTGCGATCGATCCCGGTTACCTCGAGTGGGCTGGCGTCGCGGTCTTCAAGAAAACCTACGATCTCGTCCGCAAGCGGAGTTACCGGATACGCCTGCTGTCGGCGGCCT
>Ga0335077_10004189_pt1 | contig 17569 bp, 19 predicted proteins | sample Lox_Sample_31_FD_207151 | JGI IMG/M metagenome (GOLD analysis project Ga0335077, IMG submission 207151) | Soil microbial communities from Loxahatchee National Wildlife Refuge, Florida, United States - Lox_Sample_3.1 | ecosystem: Environmental > Terrestrial > Soil > Wetlands | place: USA... | reverse complement strand
GGACGCCGGGTTCGTGTGCTTTCGGGAGTGCCGTTAGAATCGAAGGATGAGATTCCGGCACTTATTTTTCGCGGCCACTTTATTGATGATCGGCGCGTTCGCCGCATATTCTCAAACGCCGGCGGTCGATCCCAATCGGGCGGCGCTGAACTCCGCCAGTTTCGCTTCGGGACAGCCCGTAGCGCCGGGTTCGTTGGTTTCGATTTTTGGAACGAACCTGGCCTCGACTACGGCGTTGGCGGGTTCGATCCCATTCTCCACCTCGCTCGCGAACGTCAAAGTCAGCTTTAACGGAATCTCCGCACCGATTTCCGGGGTCTTTCCGAATGCCACGACCGGCGACCAGATCAATGCCCAATTGCCCTGGGAGATTCTCCCGCTGATTCCTCCGGGTACCGCCGGGACGGTCTCGATGATCGTTACGAACAACGGGGTCCCCTCGGCTCCGCAGACTGTCAAGGTGGCGGCAGCCGCTCCCGGGATCTTTGCGATTACCCTTTCCAACGGACAGGTAGTGGGGTCCGGAGTCGGACAGGCGATTGCCTACGGCAACAGCGACGGAATTATCGCGGCTCCGGCTGGTGCGATCACGGGCCTGACCACGCACCCCGCCAAGATCAACGATCCCAGCACCCTGGTGATCCTGGCCACCGGACTGGGCGCCGTGGACACCACGGTTAACGATGGAGACGTCCCGTCGGTGATTACATCGAAGACGCTCACGACCCCGACAGTCATGGTGGGCGGCGTTCCTGCGCAGGTAGTCTTCTCGGGACTGGTGGGGCGCGACAACACCGGCAAGGCGTTCGGCTTCGTGGGCGTTTATCAGATCAACGCCATCATCCAGCCCGGAACTCCGACCGGAAATGCCGTTCCCTTGCAGATTCAAATGAACGGCGGGGCCCTCACTCCCAACAACGTGACGATCGCAGTCAGCAACTAGAGACGTGGCGGAGGCACTCCTGCCTGCGGCGCCCCGACTCATCGGGGCGCTTTTTGCCCGCGCCCCATTACGACAGAGCCAGTTTCTGCTGCAACGGACGCGGCGGCGGATCTTCCGTCAACTGCCGCCGCTGATTGCGCAACATGGCGGCCACCAACTGCCAGGTCGGACCGGGCGTATCGCGCCACGGCGCCGGCACCGTAATCATGCAATACGCCCGCCGCTCCGGATCGTAGTTGAAGAACCCGGCGTGGCGGCCGATCAGTTGCTTCCATTCCGCCACGCTCGCGAAGCCCGCCTCCACCAGTCCGCAATCCGCCGGTATCCCGGTCGGATTCACCAGCCCGGCCGGCGTCACGAAATAGAATTCGTTGGAATACCGCATCCCGATGCGGCGCTTGAGCGGGTGCCTCAGCTCCAACAAAAAGTCGCTGCGCGAGGTCTTCACTTCGTAGCAGATGCGTTTCATTGCAGTGTGCGGAAGGGTGTTCAGGGCGAATGCGTCCAGGCGCTGCGCTCCGGCGTTCCGCCGTCCGGTCCCTACCCGCAACTCGGAGAAGAACAACCACTCGGTGGGAGAAGGGTGGATCGCGCGTTCCACGATCGCGATCAATCTCTCCTCATCCGGCTGCGGTGAGGCCGGGCACGGCGGTTGTACTCGAGCGGTTGCCATCCTGGGAGAATTATGGCACAGCCCGATTTGGGCGGAACCGGAACGGAGGATTCTGTATGGACCTGCAACTCGAAGGTAAGAGCGCACTCGTCACAGGCTCCACGGCGGGCATCGGCCTGGCGATCGCAACCGCGCTCGCCAAGGAAGGCGCCAAGGTCATCGTGAATGGCCGCACCGCGCAGCGAGTCGATCAGGCCGTTCGTGATAGCGGCGCCGCGCACGGCATCGCCGCCGACCTGGGCGCGGAGTCCGGCGTGCGCGAGGTGATCGCCCGCTTTCCCAGGGTCGATATTCTGGTGAACAATCTCGGCATCTTCGAGCCGAAACCGTTTGAGCAGATCTCCGACGACGATTGGCGCCGCTTCTTCGAGGTCAACGTTCTGAGCGGAGTCCGCCTGAGCCGCCACTACCTCGGCCCGATGAAGCAGAAGAACTGGGGACGGATCATCTTCATCTCGAGCGAGTCGGGACTTCAGATCCCGGCGGAGATGATTCACTACGGCATGACCAAGACCGCTCAACTCGCCATATCCCGCGGACTGGCCGAGACCACCTCCGGTACGAACGTCACGGTGAACGCGGTGCTTCCGGGCCCGACCGAATCGGAAGGCGTCTCCGACTTTGTGGACAAACTGGCCTCGGGCGCCGGCATCGATCGCCGCGCCGTGGAAAGGGAGTTCTTTCAGAAAGCCCGTCCGACCTCGCTTCTCCAGCGCTTCGCCACCACCGCGGAAGTCGCGGCCGTGGTGGCGTTCGTATGCAGCCCGCTGGCGGCTGCCATCAACGGGGCCGCGGTCCGCGCGGATGGCGGCGTGGTCCGCTCGATCGCCTGAAGAGTGAACAGGGCCGCCTCTGAGCGAAGCACTGCTCCCCTGGTATATGATAGATGTTTCAAGGAATTTTCATGCAGAACGCGTTGTTGACCAAGTTTACTCTGAAGAACCAGCGGACCGATATTCCCAGTTTCCGTCCCGGGGATACCCTCCGCGTCCACGTGAAGATCAAAGAGGGCGATAAGGAGAGGCTGCAGGCATTCGAAGGCACCCTCATCGCGCGCAATAACACCGGGATGGGTGAGAGCATTACGGTACGCAAGGTCAGTTTCGGACAGGGCGTGGAGCGCATCTTCCCGATCCATGCCAAAGTGATCGACCACATCGATGTCGTGCGCACGGGCAAGGTGCGCCGCGCCAAGCTGTATTACCTGCGCGGGCTGAAGGGCAAAGCCGCGCGTCTCCGAGAGCGCGTCTAAGTTCGCGAATTTCCTTCCATGCGACCCGATTCGGCGGGTAGCAAATTTCGGTGCGAGGCAGCGCTCGAGCGGGAGTTGCGTGCCAGGGGTTACACCGCGGTTGCAGGCGTGGATGAAGTGGGGCGTGGCGCTTTGTTCGGGCCGGTCGTAGCGGCGGCGGCCATCCTGTCACCCGACCGCCCGGTGCGCGGCCTGAACGACAGCAAACAACTCGATCCCGAGCGGCGCGAGGTACTGGCCGAGCGGATTCGCGAACGTGCTGTGGCCTGGGCCGTGGCGGCGGTGGATTCCGCCACGATCGACTTCCTCAATATCTACCAGGCTACCCGTGTGGCCATGCGACTGGCCATCAGCCGGCTGAACCCGGCTCCGGACTTCCTGCTGGTGGACGCGATGGCCATCGATCTCCCCCTGCCGCAGCGTCCCCTGATCAAGGGCGATGCCCGGTGCCATGCGATTGCCGCGGCGTCCATCGTCGCCAAGGTCCACCGCGATGCCTGCATGCGCGTGTGGGACGAAGTCTTCCCCGAGTACGGACTGGCTTCGCACAAAGGCTATTCGACGCCGGAACATTACCGGGCGCTCGAAAAATACGGCCCTACCCCGCTGCACCGGCTGAGTTTCGAGCCCGTGCGCGCGCATTCCCGTTTCCCTATCCGGTACAATCCACAGTTGGAACTGTTCGACACGGCAGGCGCCGCATGATGCCATCCGAGCCTCAACCGCCCGTAACCAGCGAATACGTCGCCGGCCCCATACCCGTCCCCGAGCCGGAATACCGGTGGTATCACAAAATGTCCGCGGTCCTGTTCATCACGTTTTGCCTGGAGGTCGGGATCTTTCTCGTGGTCTATCCATGGACCTCGGGTTGGGACGGCAATTACTTCTCCGCACTGAAGCCCGAATGGCACCAATACTGGGACAATCTGTACGTGCGTGGGGCCATCAGCGGTCTGGGCGCCGTGAATCTGTACATCTCCGTGATCGAGGCGTTTCGCCTGAGACGGTTCGCGAAGCACTGAGGCGTAAGGCCAGCGCCACGAACACTACTTTCCCTTTCAGCCGGGGTTAGCATAAAAGCAGGAGTGCCGATTATGCGACTGGCAATTCTCGTTCTGATGCCAACATTGTCGGCTGCCGCAGAGATTCCCCAGGGCAGCCACGCACTTTTGAAAATGGTGAACTCTGTCAGCACGCGAACCGCCCGCGAAGGCGACTACGTTTACATGCGGACCGCCTCTCCGATCGTGGCCGATGGCCGGGTGCTCGTTCCCGTAGACAGTTACGTGCAAGGCGTGGTCACCAGCGCCCGCCGCAGCGGGCGAGTCAGCGGGCGCGCCGAGCTGGCGTTGCGAATCGACACCCTGACGCTCCCCAGCGGCAAGGTGATCAGGATCGCGCCCCATCTGAGCTCCGTCGATTCCGATGGTACCGAGCAAAAAGTGGACCCCAAGGAGAGCGAAATCCAGCAGGGCGGAAGCAAAGGCGCCGATGCCGAGCGCGTCGCGAAGATCACCGGCGCGGGCGCGGCCATCGGTGGCATCACCGACCGGAGTTGGCGGGGAGCGGGAATCGGCGCCGGCGCCGGCGGGGCGGTTGGACTCGCAACCGTCCTCCTCATGCGGGGCAGGGAGGTAGAATTGCGGCAGGGATCCACCATCGACGTGGTTTTCGAGCGCCCGGTAGCGGTAGACTGATCAGCTAAGCCTGGTGACGTGGGCAGCAGAATGGTCATTCCGGGCACAATGTCCAGTGCCCCAACGCTCGACCATCCCGCATCCTTCCCTCGCCACAGCCAAACTTTCGAGAGGACTTCCCGCGATCCATGAGCCGTGCCGACAACTCCTGCCGCTGAAAACCGGGTGAGAACCAGCGTCTATCGAGGCTGCGGTGGTTGCGCGCCGTCTCCCCTCCGACTCCCGAACCCGCCATGCCAAGCGAAACCCAGAGGCACTTCCGGAATACTTGACAGTGGCGCAGGCACTCGTGCCGGTACCCGCGGGCCCCGCCGGCCCACAGAACTCCAGGAAAACCCTTGCGCCACCGACGTGGAGAGTCTCCTGCCTGCCGCGTCCCGACTCTTCGGGACGCTTTTGGCCGCCTCCCGTGCCGGTGGCCGCGAAGGGGTTTTCGAGGCTGGTCGGCACTCGCGCCGACGCTTTTTGGCCGATGCCGGACTGGTCCTCGAACTGCCGCAGGCTCGTCGGAATCTCGCCCCCGCCTTTGGAATCCTTGTCCACAGCCTAACCCATTCCTGATGCTTTCTTTACGACTTCTTTACGGCTCCATTCCTACGCTAAAGTCATGGACACACGCGGTGAGTTGCGCATCGACCCGGGATCGCTCGCGAGCGACGGCGTCGCGGAAGACCTGGAGATCATCGTGCCCTACACCGGCTGGTTTTTGACCCGGGCCGTTTTGCAGCGCGCTGCCGCGCTCACAGCCGGGCTCAACGCTAAAGTGATGCTGGTCGCCATCCACACGGTTCCTTACCCGGCGCCGCTCGAGTGCCAGGCCGCCCAGCATGCCTATCTCGTCGAACAACTGGTCGATCTTGCCGGCAACTGCCCCCTCGCCGTCGAGCCGCAGGTGGTGCTGGCGCGCAGCCGCGAAGACGGCTTCCGCCACGTGCTGAGCGATCGCTCCACCGTTCTGATGGGAACGCAAAAGCACTGGTGGCGCACCCAGGAAGAAGCGCTGGCGCGCTCCCTGGTGCGCGACGGTTATAAAGTAGCATTGTTGCATATCGCGTGAGGTCACCATGCTCGACCTGGCATTTGTTCTGATTACCATTCTCTTCTTCCTGGCAAGCTGGGCATTCGTGAAAGGATGCGACCGGCTGTAGGATCGTCCGCGGAGGACCACATGGAATATCTGCTTTCGTTGATTGTCGCGGTGGGGGTGGGGGTCTACCTGTTCTACGCCCTCCTCCGGCCGGAGCGTTTCTGAGAGGACTTCATGACCGGCAATGGAATTCTGCAAATCGCCCTGTTCTGTCTGGTGCTGCTGGCGCTGACCAAGCCGCTGGGCAGTTACATGGCGAAGGTCTTTTCGGGCGAGCGCACCTGGATACATCCCGTGCTTCGCCCATTCGAGACCCTGATCTACAAAATCTGCGGTATTGATGAGAATGCCGAACAGCACTGGACGCGGTACGCCGGCGGTGTGCTGATCTTCAGCGTCGTCAGCCTGCTCTTCACTTACCTGTTGCAGCGCATCCAGCGATGGCTCCCCTTGAATCCGCAAGGCTTCGGAAATATCAGCCCCGATTCCGCTTTCAACACTGCCGCCAGTTTCACCACCAACACGAACTGGCAGTCTTACGTGCCTGAAGTGACCATGAGCTACCTCACTCAGATGATCGGCCTGGTGACGCACAATTTCTGGTCTGCCGCGGCCGGCTTCGCGGTGGCCATCGCGTTCGTGCGCGGCTTCGCGCGCCATTCGGCCGAAACCCTGGGCAGCTTCTGGGTCGATTTCACGCGCGCCAACCTCTACGTGCTGCTGCCGCTCTCGATAGTCGGCGCCCTGCTGCTCGTCTCACAGGGGGTGATTCAGAATTTTCAGCCCTACACCAGGGCAGCGACCGTAGAAGGCGTCGTGCAAACCATCCCGCAAGGGCCGGTGGCCTCCCAGGAAGCCATCAAGATGATCGGTATCAATGGTGGGGGCTATACCAACGCGAATTCCGCACACCCCTATGAGAATCCGACTCCGTTCTCCAATTTCCTCGAAATGTTGTACATCTTCATAATCCCCGCGGGCCTGACCTACACGTTCGGAAAAATGGTCAAGGACACGCGCCAGGGTTGGGCGATTTACGCCGCCATGACGATCCTGTTTCTGGCCGGCGTCTTCGTGGTCTACCCCATGGAGCAAGCCGGCAATCCGAATATTGCGAAACTGGGCGTCGAGACTCAGGCCACCGCCGGCCAGCCGGGCGGAAACATGGAAGGCAAGGAGGTCCGCTTCGGAATCGCCGACTCCTCTCTGTTCACGGTGATTACCACCGACGCCAGTTGCGGCGCTGTCAACAACATGCACGACAGCCTCACGCCCCTCGGCGGCCTCGTACCCCTCGTCAATATCGAGTTGGGTGAAGTGATCTTCGGAGGCGTGGGATCGGGCCTCTACGGGATCCTGATGTTCGCCATCCTCTCGGTGTTCATCGCGGGCCTTATGGTAGGCCGCACTCCCGAGTATCTGGGGAAAAAGATCGAGCAGAAGGAAGTCAAGATGGTGATGCTGTCGGTCATGGTGCTGGCATTCACCATCCTGGGATTTGCGGCGTGGGGCTCGGTGGCGCACTTTGCCAAGGACGGCTATCTCAACCCGCCCGGAGCGACCACGGCGAACCTCAATAACAACGGGCCGCACGGGCTTTCCGAAGTGCTCTATTCGTACACCAGCGGCGTGGGCAACAACGGCAGCGCCTTCGCCGGAATCAACGCCAACACTCCGTTCTTCAACACCACCATCGGCCTCGCAATGCTCGCCGGCCGTTTCCTGATGCTGATTCCTCTACTTGCCGCGGCGGGCAGCCTGGTGCGCAAAAAACTCGTGCCCGTCTCCGCCGGAACGTTCCCCACCCACGGGCCGCTCTTCGTCGCGCTCCTGGTGGGCGTGACCGTAATTGTAGGCGCGCTGACTTTCTTCCCCGCACTCTCGCTCGGGCCGATCGTCGAGCACTTCCTGATGTACCAGGGCAAGCTTTGGAGCTAATATGGCGGCAGCCACTTTGACACCTCCAACCAATAACGACGTCACTTCGATCATTCCCAAGAAGGGTGCCCGCGCCCGGCCGCTGTTCGATCCACCGATCGTGAAGCGCGCCATCAGCGACTCGTTCCTGAAGCTGAACCCGCGCATCATGATGAAGAACCCCGTCATGTTCGTCGTGGAGACCGGCGCGGTCATGACCACGATCCTGGCGGTCCGCGATATCGCCACGGGGGCGCACGTCGCGGGCTTCACCTTCCAGATCACGCTCTGGCTGTGGTTCACGGTGCTGTTCGCCAACTTCGCCGAGGCCATGGCGGAAGGGCGCGGCAAGGCGCAGGCGGACACCCTGCGCAAGACCAAGACCGAAACTACCGCGCGCCGCCAGAAGGACGGGAGTTTCGAAACCGTCCCCGCCACGCAACTTCGCAGCGGCGATATCGTCCGCGTGGAAGCCGCCGAAACCATCCCTGGCGATGGCGACGTGATCGAAGGGATCGCCAGCGTGGACGAATCGGCCATCACCGGTGAGAGCGCCCCCGTCATTCGCGAGTCGGGCGGAGACCGAAGCGCGGTAACCGGGGGCACGAGAGTCCTCTCCGATTGGATTCGGGTGAGGATTACGTCCAACCCCGGCGAGACGTTCCTCGATCGCATGATTGCGCTGGTGGAAGGCGCTGAGCGGCAGAAGACCCCCAACGAAATCGCGCTCAACATCGTGATCGCAGGGTTGACCCTGGTGTTCCTGTTGGCGGTGGTGACGCTCCAGCCGTTTGCCGCCTACAGCGTGACAGCCTCCGGAGCCGGTTCCGCGCCATCCGTGACGGTGCTGATCTCGCTTCTGGTATGCCTGATCCCCACCACCATTGGAGGCCTGCTTTCCGCCATCGGAATCGCCGGCATGGACCGCGTGATGCAGCACAACGTGCTGGCCATGAGCGGCAAGGCCGTCGAGGCAGCCGGTGATGTCAATACCCTGCTGCTCGACAAGACCGGCACTATCACCCTCGGCAACCGCCAGGCGGTGGAGTTCATTCCCGTGAGCGGCGTGCGGGAGGCGGAGTTGGCGGACGCGGCGCAGCTCTCGAGCCTAGCGGACGAGACTCCCGAGGGCCGTTCCATCGTGGTCCTCGCCAAGATGAAGTACAACATCCGCGGGCGCGAGGTGGCGGCGCACGAGGCTCACTTCATCCCGTTCACCGCGCAGACGCGCATGAGCGGAGTGGATATCGATGGCCGCCGCATTCGCAAGGGCGCCACCGAGTCGGTCATGGAGTTCGTGCATGAGCACGGCGGGATAGTTCCCACCGAGCTGATGGATATGACGGACCGGATTTCGCGCTCGGGCGGCACCCCGCTGGTAGTCGCGGACCGCGAGCGTGCCCTCGGCGTGGTGCATCTGAAAGACGTGGTGAAGGGCGGCATGCGCGAGCGCTTCGGACAGCTCCGCGCCATGGGCATCCGCACCATCATGATCACCGGCGACAATCCTCTGACTGCCGCCGCGATCGCCGCCGAAGCGGGCACCGATGATTTTCTGGCGCAGGCTACGCCAAAAGACAAAATGGACCTGATCAAGAAGGAGCAGGCCGGCGGGCGTTTGGTGGCGATGACCGGCGACGGCACCAACGACGCACCCGCGCTGGCGCAGGCGGACGTCGGCCTCGCCATGAACACCGGCACCATGGCCGCCAAGGAAGCCGGCAACATGGTGGACCTCGACAGCAATCCCACCAAGCTCATCGAGGTGGTGGCCATCGGCAAGCAGTTGCTGATGACTCGCGGCGCGCTCACCACTTTCTCCATCGCCAACGACATCGCCAAGTATTTCGCCATCCTCCCCGCCATGTTCATGGTGACTTACCCGGCCATGGAGAAGCTCAACATCATGGGGCTCCACAGCCCCGAGAGCGCCATCCTGGCGGCGGTGATCTTTAACGCGCTGATCATCATCGCGCTCATTCCCCTGGCGCTGCGCGGTGTCAAATACCGCCCCATGAGCGCCGCCGCATTGCTGCGGAGGAACCTCCTGATCTATGGCGTGGGCGGAGTGATCGCACCATTCCCCGGCATCTGGCTGATCGACCGGCTTCTGGGAATCCTGCACCTGGCGTAGAGGCAGCATATGAAACAGCTCAGCATCGCAATCCGATTGACCGTAGTTCTCGCCATCGTCACCGGAATCGCATACCCGCTGCTGGTGACCGGTCTCGCCAGGGTGATTTTTCCGCACCAGGCTGCCGGCAGCCTGATCCGGCGCGATGACAAGATCATCGGCTCGGAGTTGATCGGCCAGCGCTTCGCGCGGCCCGAGTACTTTCACGGCCGCCCATCGGCCGCGGGCAACGATGGCTACGACCCGGTGGCGCCAGGCGGCGGCGCCTCCAACTACGGACCCACCAACCAGAAGCTGATCGATCGCGTGCAGGGCGATGTGAAGAGTTTCCGGGCGGGGAACCCCACATTCTCCGGCCCGGTTCCGGCCGACCTGGTAACGACCTCGGCCAGCGGGGTCGATCCGGATATCAGCCCGGCGTCCGCGGAAGCCCAGGTCGGCCGTGTTGCCGCCGCACGCGGCATCACAAGCGACGCCGTGCGGCAACTGGTGGCGGCCAACACGGCGGGACGTCAATTCGGAATTCTCGGAGAGTCGCGGGTGAACGTGCTCCAGCTCAATCTGGCGCTCGACCGCGTGGCACCGCTGAAAAAGTAAGTGGCGCGGGCACTCTTGCCTGCCGCGTCCCCACTCATGGGGACGCGTTAGGGATCCGGTGGAGCGCTTCGGCCGCGATGACTGCCTGCCACGCGCAGTAGGCCACGATCATCAGGCGATCCGCCCATCCGACGAAAACAAACGAGTCCCGTGTGACTCGGCCGCCGGCGCGCCAAAGATCCACGGCTAACACCAGGATCAAAAGAGTGAGGCTCGCCCAGGTGGCGTTTGCGGTCCACAGAAGCGCGTGTCGCGCACCGGACCACTCCGGGCTGCGGCTGAAACAGACGGTGATCAGCATCGCGGCGACCGGAAGGCTGAGGACGCCAATCAGTCCGGCCAGCCCATGGAGAGGATGATTGATGTCGAAGAGGCACGCCATCGCCTCGCCGGCTCCCGCGGCGACCAGGAAACCCAGCCCGATCCTCGCGGGAGCCGGCTTGACGAACGGCCGCAACGTTGGCACCAGGGCCCAGGAACTCAGGGCCCACGATGCAAACATCAGCGTCAACATCCAACCATGCCGTCCGTTGGCGTACTCACTGACCGCGCGCAGCGAAGGATCGAATTCCGGGCTGAGAAGGTGCAAGCTCGCCAGCGAGAGGAGCGTGATACCAGCCGCTACGAGGGCCAGTCGCGCAGCCCGTGCAGAGAGTCCGGTCACAATTCCTATTATCCAATGGTGTCGAAAACTTTCGTCAACTATTGACGAAGCGCTCGCCGATTGCCGATAATGGGTTCGCTGAACGCGCCACAAATGAAAGGGTTTGTCTTTCCGCTGCTTCTGGCAGGCCTTCTCCAGATTGCCGGCCCCGCCAGTGCGCAAGTAAAGAAATCCGCTTCTGCGTCCACGCCCGCCAGGAGTGCCGCGGTCAGAAGGGTCGTGCGGAAACCGATCCCGGCCGTGGATCCCACCGAAGGCGACAACGTCGATGGCGACGATCTCACCATTCGCCGCGCCGCTGTGGAAGCTCTCGGGCCGGTCAATGGCAGCGTGGTCGTCGTGGACCCCACCAACGGGCGCGTGCTCACCATGGTGAACCAGAAACTGGGACTGACCAGCGGCTTCATTCCCTGCTCCACCATCAAACTGGTCACCTCGCTGGCCGCGCTGACGGAGCATGTCGTCAGCCGTGAAGACGCCATTTTCATCGGCCGCCGTACCAGCTTCAATCTCACCACCGCGATTGCCATGTCCAACAACCAGTACTTCGGGATCCTGGGCACGCGGCTGGGATTCGAACGCGTCACGCACTATGCGCAGATGCTCGGCTTCGGTGAAAAGGCCGGGCTCGACATCTCGGGCGAGCAGCCCGGTGTCATCCCCGAAGAGCCTCCCAAGGCCGGAGGCATGGTGCTCATGACCGCGTTCGGCGAGGGCTTTCTGGTAACCCCGCTGGAACTCGCTTCCCTGCTGTCCGCAATCGCCAATGGCGGCACGTTGTACTACCTGCAGTATCCGCGCACCCAGTCCGAGATCGAGCAGTTCACACCCAAGATCAAACGCACGCTGGAATTGGCTCCCAACGGCATCGCCGACATCAAGGAGGGTATGCGCGGCGCGGTGGATTACGGCACGGCCAGGCGCGCCGGCTACGACCCGAACGAGCCGGTTCTCGGCAAGACCGGCACCTGCACCGATTTCCGGATGTCCAGCCATATGGGCTGGTTCGGTTCGTTCAACGACGTTGGCCATCATCAACTGGTGGTTGTCGTGATGCTGACGTCCACCAACAAGTACGTGAACGGAGGTGTGGCCGCCGGGGTCGCGGGCGCCATCTATCATAGTCTCGCCGAGCAGCGTTACTTTGCTTCCGACAACAAGCGGTTGGGACTGCCGGACATCACCACGACCTACCCGTGCTGCCGGCAGTAAGCGCGCAAACCCGGCGTAAATCAGATTCAGCTTGACACTGTCCGCCACCCAGGTACAATCCAAGTTGGCCCCCTATTTGACAACGGAAGTGGCGGAAAATGTTTAAAGCGAAGAAATCCCAAACGGTACCTGGAGCCGAAACTCAGGGTTTTAACAGCAGTGACGTGGCTCGAATCTGCGGCGTCAGCCTTCGGCAGTTGCAGTGGTGGGATGAGCGCCACGTGGTTTCGCCGCGCCAAGACGGCCACAAGCGGATTTATATGCCCCAGGAGGTCGTCGAAATCTCCGTGATCGCCGAATTGCGGCGCAAGGGTTTCTCGCTGCAGAAGATCCGCCGCGTGCTCCGTTTTCTGCAAAAGGACATGGGGAAGCGGTTGAGCGAAGCGCTCGAGGGCTCCTCGGACATCCACCTGCTCACCGACGGCAAGTCGATCTATCTGGAGGAGACGCCCAACCGGATTATCGACCTGCTCAAAAATGCCCGCCAGCCAATGTTCCTCGTCTGTGTCACCGACCAGGTGAAGCGTCTGACCGCTGCCGATCGAAAGCCCGCCAAATCGGAGGCCGGTGCCTCGCCGCGTAAGGTGCGCGCGGTATAACGCCGGCTGTTACCGGGGCTGCGCGGATCTGTGGATGAACATCATGAACGCCCCTAACGCAACCACACCGACCATAACGTACGAGTAGGGGCTGTGTGTTTCCAGGAGATCGCCAACCTGGGTATAACAATCGAGAAGGCTGGAGCGGAGTTGCGGCGATATCCACAGAAAGCCACCCGCCATTGCCGTCAATGACACTGCTCGGACCATGTAGTTACTCTTTATGTTCCCCAGTTTCATTTCTTGCGGAAAGTACCTCGGGTACTAGGATAGTACTTAGTGACCTAACGGTCTAGTACCAATTCATAATAACTAACGTCCAAAAATTCAACGCTTCCCGATCCACCGTTGCCAATTCCGACTCTCGTGTACAGTGAAAGGACGGTGGCTTCCGGCCCGATCCTCGAAATTCGGAGTCTTTCCCTGGCCATAGGTGGCCGGCGGATCCTTCACGACATCAACCTGACCCTCCAGGAAGGGGAGACCGTTGTCCTGCTCGGACGAAGCGGATCTGGAAAGACCACTCTGCTGAAGGCGGTCAATGGTCTGGTGCAAGCCACTTCCGGGGAAATCCGCTTCGAAGGCAAGCCTTCCTCCGCGTGGGATCCGATCCGTCTCCGTCGCCGGATGGGCTATGTGATCCAGGACGCCGGATTGTTTCCTCACTGGACGGTAGCCGCGAACATCGGACTGGTGCCTCGCCTCGAGAATTGGAGTCCCGAACGGTTATCTGCCCGCGTGCAGGAACTGCTGCGCGGCGTCGGGCTCGACCCGGGGGAATACCGGAATCGATATCCACGGCAACTTTCGGGAGGGCAAAGGCAACGCGTCGGGATCGCGCGCGCGCTGGCAGCCGATCCGCCTTTGCTGCTTCTGGACGAGCCCTTCGCTGCGCTCGATCCCATTACCCGGTTCGACCTGCAGCGCCAGTTCCTGGAACTCCGGCGCTCGGTCCGCAAGACTGCGCTGTTCGTGACCCATGACGTGCGTGAAGCCCTCATGCTGGCATCGCGTGTTGCCTTACTGAAAGATGGCTCAGTGGATGTGCTCGCCACGCCCGCGGAGTTTCTGGCATCGCGAACCGCCGAGGCGCGCGCTTTTTTGGAAAGCCTCGAGGACCGTTGGAGACCCGCATGAACAGCCGGCTGGTATCGGAAATTCTGAGCCTGTCGCTCGAACACCTGGAACTGGTGGCGGTCACCATTGCGATTGCCGCCGCCCTGGCGTTGCCGGGCGCGGTTCTGCTCGCGGGGAGAGCACGCCTGCGCCGCTGGGTCGTCGGTTTCGCGAATATCGCCCAGACCATCCCCAGCCTGGCGCTGTTCGGCTTTCTCCTGCCGCTACCGCTGATCGGAGGAATCGGGAAGCGCACGGCCATCGTGGCGCTGTGCCTGTACGCCTTATTGCCCATTCTGCGGAACGCGTTGGTGGGGATCCTGGGTGTGGACGCCGCCGTGCGCGAATCGGCCGTGGCAATGGGTATGACTCGCAGCCAGATTCTCTGGCAGGTGGAGTTGCCCCTGTCGGTGCCTTCGATCCTGGCGGGACTTCGGATCGCCACGGTAACCACGATCGGAACGGCGACCATCGCCGCGGCGATCGGGGGCGGAGGGCTGGGAGTTTTCATTTTTCGCGGCATCTCGATGGTGGACACACAAACCGTACTGGCCGGCGCAGTCCCCGCCGCAGTCATGGCGTTGCTGGCCGATGAGGGAATGGAATGGATCGAACGAAAACTATCGCCTGGTTGAGTGCGGCGATCCTTGCGGGCTGCTCCCATGCACCGCGAATCGTGGTGGGCTCGAAGAACTTCTCCGAGCAGGTGCTGCTGGGCGAGATCCTGGCGCAGCAGATCGAGAGCAATCTGGGCGTCACGGTGGAGCGGAAACTCGATCTCGGCGGCACGCTGCTGGCCCACGAAGCGCTGACCAAGGGCTCCATCGATCTCTATCCGGAATACACCGGAACGGCGCTGACTGCGATTCTCAAGCAACCACCCTTTCCCGATGCGGGCGCTGTCATGGGCGCGGTGCGGGCGGCCTACGAAAAGCAGTGGAAGCTTCGCTGGCTCAAACCGCTGGGCTTCAACAACACGTTCGCCATGATTGTGCGGGGCGAGACCGCGCGCACGGGGAAAATCGAGTCGCTCTCGGATGCCGCCGCGCGCCAGGCCTGGCGCATGGGCGTGGGCTACGAATTCAAGCAGCGCCCCGACGGGCTCGACGGGCTCCTGGCCGCCTATGGCCTCCGCACCGACGGCGACCCGGTGAGCATGGACCTGGGACTCTTATACACGGCGCTCCAGAGCCGTAAAGTGGACATGATCGCGGCCAATTCCACCGATGGCCAGGCGTCGGTTCTCGACGTGAAGATCCTGGATGACAACCGGCACTATTTTCCGCCCTACGAATGCGCGGTGGTGGTGCGCGAAGACACCCTGATGCGGTTTCCGCAGTTGCAGGGAGTCCTGGAGCAACTTTCGGGCAAGCTCCCGGACGCCGTCATGCGCAAACTGAACTATGCGGTGGACGGCGAGCATCGCAGTCCGGCACAGGTGGCCGCGCAGTTTCTGCATCCGTGAAGCGGTTTACCGGCCTGAGTTCCCGATGTGGCCCGGGCTAATTCAGAGGCCCCCGTGTCCTCCACACCATCTGCAGCCCTTGGGGAACCAGCAGTGTCTTGCCACTCACGAAGAACGACGCCACACCGGGCAGATCGGGCAGACTGATTGTCTCCGTCGGCTCGATGGAACTGGGGCCATCCGGACTCACGGGCCGCCGCAAAACCTGGTCGATCCCCCGCGCCTTTTCCAGCTTCAGCAGGTCGGCATAGAACCTCACCCAGGTGCCGTTGACCTGGATTTCTGTGAACTCCAGCCCGACAATGAAGTGGCCGCTCACGTCGGTCGGCCGCTCCAACCGCCGGACCCGCCCGCGCAGCAGTGACCCTCGCGCGACGAGCACACTTCCTTTGTGTCGGACGTCCGCCGAAACGCGCCCTTCGATCGGCGTGCCTACGCTATCCGTGTCTGTGATCCGCGTGCTCAGCTCCACGGCGATTGCCAGCAGTGCCGGCATCCTCTGCTGCGCGGCTGCCGGTGCCGCGGGCAATCTCGAACCGCCTCTCGTCTCCGCCGCCGGAGCCGCATCTTTCCCGAAGTGAATCGCACTCTCGCTCCGAAAAGACCCGCAGTGGGTGAAGTCGAAAAAGTCCCGGTCCTCGTCACCCGAAGTCTGCCGCATGTACAACTCGGCACTTTGGGGCAGCACCTCGTCGCGGTCGCCGATGCGGGCGCGTGCGTACTCCACCGCGGTGGTTGCCGCCTCGACAGGCAGAAAAGGCGGGAAATCTTCCGCACGGTCCTCCATCTTCACCACTTCGAGAGTTTGCGGATCGGCCAGGAAGGAGCCCGCCATCCCGACCACACCCTGGCCGCCGAAGACGCTCAGGGTGTAGCCGCTCTGCAGCCTGCTCAACCGGAAGTCGTACCGCACCACCTTTCGGCCATCGAGTTCTTCTTCGCCCCGGTATGTCAGCACCGACCCGCTGCCCAAAAGGACGTTCTTCAGCGCCAGGGTGACGAAACCCGTGCCTATCATGCCGCTGCCGATGAGATTGGAGGCTGCCTTCTCCTGGAATTGCCTCTCGCCCGGGAAGGCATAGAGATCCTGATGCCGGCTGTACAGAATATCCAGGCGCACGGTGTCAAGGGGCTTCAGACCGCCCTTAGTGCCCGCGGCCCGGTGAAAGCGCCGGATGGTCTCCAGGCAGGTGTAGTCCGGCAGCCGCTCGAATTTGTCCTTCATGTGAGCCTGGATGCGCGAGAGGAGCAGCACGCCTGGAGGCAGGTCCTGCGAGATGCCTCCCCGGCACACAATGGCCAGAGCCACCAGGATGAGCCACCGCCGCTGCACCTGCTTCGATTCTATACCGCGGCTCTCAGGCTCACAGTTGGCGGACCGAATCGTGTGTTTCCGGCTGGTAGCCATTCCGAAAACAGCGCACGATCGGCTCCGGCGTCAGGACGGTGACCTCGAGGCGGTCCGGCCGGCGGTCTTTTCGAACGTACCGTTCCGGCGACCAGAGAAACAGCGAATCGTCCCACACCAGCCATGCGCCCGCATCGATGCGCACAAATACGCCGTCCGGCAGCGAGTTCATCCGTGCCTTGAAGGTCAGTTTGCGTTTTCGGCTGTCGAGCCGAGCAGCGTGCAGTTCGCGATCGATTTCCGGCGCGCGAGCCGGGCGCCCCCACGCTTCCTGAAAGGCCCGGAAGCGTTCCCGCCGGCACTCCGCGCAAGGCCTATGTCCCGCGGCGAACGCCACGGCCTCGTCCAGAAAAAACAGCTCTGTGTAGCGGTTCGGCGTCATGACGGTGCGATGCCGTCCCTTGAATTCCAGCACGCAGGCGATCCATTGCCGGCTCTTGTAGGGACGCACAATCTCGCGGTGGTCGTTGTGCAGCGCGCCTCCGCGGTTTCCCATCATCGTCCCTCGGGCCGCAGTGCGGATGATGGCGCCGAACGGATCGACGCGGTTCTCGAAGGGCATTCCGAACTCTAAGCGCCCATGATCGCACGATCGGCGGTTCCTTCGCGGCATCGACACTTGTGCACGCCCGGAAAGCACCCTGATAAGTGGGGACGCGGCAGACAAGTCAGCACGCTGGACAAATCGTCACTGTGGTGCCGTCGAAGCGCGTCAGTGTGAATCCCGGAAATACTTCGTGGTACAGCGTCGCGGTGTCCCGCAGGATCGACAATGCGATGGCCTCACCCAGCAGAATTCCCTGGA
>Ga0335077_10004185_pt1 | contig 17578 bp, 18 predicted proteins | sample Lox_Sample_31_FD_207151 | JGI IMG/M metagenome (GOLD analysis project Ga0335077, IMG submission 207151) | Soil microbial communities from Loxahatchee National Wildlife Refuge, Florida, United States - Lox_Sample_3.1 | ecosystem: Environmental > Terrestrial > Soil > Wetlands | place: USA... | reverse complement strand
CCAATGAATGGACGCGCAATCACCCGGCCCACTTCGTGGGGCCCGCGCAGGATTTCGCGCGCCGTTTCGCAGATTTGGTACAGCTCCGGTAGTGGAATCACTTCCTCATGCGCAGCGATCTGGAAGACACTATCCGCCGAAGTGTAGACGATGGGCGAACCGGTGCGCATGTGCTCCGCGCCAAGTTCCTTGATGATTTCGGTGCCGGATGCGGGCTTATTGCCCAGCGCGCGCCGGCCGATGCGCCGCTCAAATTCATCCATAATTTTCCGCGGGAAACCGTGCGGATATAGAGGAAACGGCTTTTCCAGATGGATGCCGGCCATCTCCCAATGGCCTGTGGTCGTATCTTTGCCAGGAGAAGCCAGGGCGCAGCGCCCGAATGCGCCTGCTGGAGACGGCACGGGATCCAGGCCTGGCAATGGTTTGATATTGGCCAGTCCCAGCCGGCAGAGGTTGGGCAGCCGGAGCCCGCGGATACGCGCGATGTTACCCAGCGTGTCACTGCCGGCATCGCCATAGTCCGCGGCGTCCGGCATCGCGCCGATGCCGACGCTGTCCAGCACGATCCAGATGATGCGGCGGAACATGTTCCGAGCGTAACATCAAGCGCCGCCGGCTATCTTGTCCTATAATCGACGCGAATGAGAATTGTCCGCCCGTTTCTTGTTGCGCTCCTGATTACTTCACCCGCTTTTGTATCTGCTCAGGTTTCGGTGTGGCCGGTGGATTCACTGAACAAGGTATTCCAGGACGATTCGCCGGGAAAAAACCATGCAGCCGATCAAGCCTGGCTGATCCCGCGCAACGGTCACGCGAGTATTCAGTTCGCAATGCGAAGCAGCCAGATGGTTGATGCGCTCTCAGTAACGGTCAAGCTCGCCGGCGGTCTTCAGGCGCAAGTGCGGAGCGTTGGCTATGTCCCCGTGCGCGCGAATCCGCCAGGGTCGCCTGCCGACGAGGTCGTCCGCACGGCTCCGGGCAACTTTCCCGACCCTTTATTTGAAGAGTCGCCATTCACACTGGCCGCAAACCAGACGCACGCGGTCTGGATCACGATCTACGCTCCGGCAGCAACCCGGCCTGGATTGTACAAGGGAGTAGCCATCTTCCGATCGGCGAGCAAAGGCCTCGCTCGAGCGCCATTTGAAATACGCGTTGCTCGCGCCACCGTGCCGGCGAAACAGACGCTCAAAGTCACCAACTGGTTCAATCTCGATGAGACGGAACTCGGCCGCTACTACGACCTGGCCGGCAGCCCTGAACGCTACTGGCAAGTGCTCAACAACATCGCGCGGGTGCTGGCCGATCACAAGCAGAACGTCATCCTCACGCCGGTCTTCTCGCTGACGGAGCCCCACCTGGATTCTTCGGATATGCGCTACGATTTCTCGAAGCTCGACCGCTGGGTTGAGACTTTCCGCAAAGCGGGAACAGGGGAAATCATAGAAGGCGGCCACCTGATCGACCGCGCCTCGGGTTACGATTCACCGCTGAAAATCCCGGCGTTCGTGGTTGAAAATGGCGCTGTCCGCCGTACCACGCTGCATCCCGAAGACCCGCGCGCCGAGGCGCATCTCAACTCGTTCCTGCCGGCACTCTACGCGCATCTGAAGGAGAAGGGCTGGCTCGATGCTTACGTCCAGCACGTTCTGGATGAAGCGCACGGCCCGGAGCCACCAGTTTACTTGCGGTACGTCAATCTGATTCGCAAAGCGCTGCCGGGTGTACCCACGATTGATGCAATCGACCAGACTGCCGGATTGTTGGGCGACGCTTGCGACATCTGGGTGCCGCAACTTGGAAAGTTCGACGACGGCTTCGAGGCCATTCGGGCGCACGTGAAGAAAGGCGGGCAGGCATGGTTCTATACCTGCCTTTATCCGCAGGGCCGCTACCTTAACCGCTTTATCGATTACCCGCTGCTGAAGACCCGGCTGCTTCACTGGTTCAACTTCCGGTACGATTTCACCGGTTTCCTGCATTGGGGCGGGAACTATTGGGCGTCCGATCCGTTTGGAAATGCCGAGCCTGCGATTGAAGACGGCAAAGAAGTGCTGCCTGCCGGGGACGCGTTCATCACATATCCATGGCGTGAGAAGAACAGCATCCACAGCTCCATCCGCTTCGAAACCATGCGCGAGGGTATTGAGGATTACGAACTGCTGCACGCCCTCGCGGCGACTGATCCGGATACCGCGCGCCAGCTTGCCCGCAAAGCCATCCCCGAGGTCACTGGCTACATTCGCGATGTCACCATGTTTCGCGACTTGCAGGCGGAGTTGTTTGCGGCCTTGGACCACGGCGCGCATGATTGAGTGACATTTTGACAATCGCTGTGACAGATTGTTCGCCAGCGCATTGCTAACTTTGGTTTACCGGGGTCGAGAGAAAGTTGTAACTCATTTCAGATCAGTGTTCAAAACATGGCCCGGAAATTGTAAGCTATGCGTAGCCATGACCGTGAAACTCGTTATCAAGTGGAAACCAGAAACGCCCGCACCGGTGGTCGCCGCTGCGAAAGCCGCGCTGCCACCCGTTCAGAACCAGCGCTCTCAACCGCGGCTGCCCGTCAAGTACCGGTTTTCGCTTTATGGCAATCGGCCCGAGCGCTCCATGGCAGCCCGCGGGATCAATATGAGCAAGTCAGGTGCGCTGGTTGAAGCGCCGCAGCCGCTCGCGGTCGGCAGCGTGATTTACATCAAGGCCCCTGAGCTGGGATTGATGGGCGAAGCCACGGTGCGGCACTGCACGATCAAAGGATCAAAATTCCTAATCGGCCTGCACTTCCCCAATCCGCTGACCAGTTCGGTGCAGTAGAATCGCGAGCAAGCTAGGGCAGCGTCTCACTCATCACTTTCTTCTTCTGGTCCTCACGGAATTGATGCAGTTTTTTCCGCAGGTCTGGGCGGTGATTTGCCAGGATCGCGATAGCGAGCAACGCCGCATTCTTGGCTCCGGCCTTGCCGATGGCTAAGGTACCAACCGGCACACCTCCAGGCATCTGTACCGTCGAGAGCAGCGAATCAAGCCCTTTGAGCGACTGGCTCTCCATCGGCACGCCTAGCACCGGCAGAGTGGTATAAGCGGCGGTTACTCCGGCCAGGTGCGCTGCGCCGCCCGCGCCCGCAATAATGACTTCAAGACCGCGTTCCTCCGCCCCGGAGGCAAACTCGGCGGCGAGAGCGGGTGTGCGATGCGCCGAAAGTACTCGGCTTTCGTGCGGCACGCCGAAGTCCTGCAAGGTGTCGCTCGCGGCGCGCATAACTTCCCAGTCGGATTTGCTGCCCATGATCACGGCGACCAGGGGATTTGCGTTCTCGGCCATGTATGGAAATCATTCTCCTTGAGAGAGTGTATAACCGGGCTTGCCGTCGAAATTGCGCAGGCTCTCCGTCTTGACCACCGCAAGACCGGCAGCGTCCAGCCGTTCCAGCAGCGACAGGACCTGACGCTGAGTGACTGGCGTGCCCGTCTGCGCGGCGGTGTAGCGGCAGCGAAAACTGTCGGTACAGAACGTTTCCGGGATGCCTTCGGGCCACACTTTCAAACCGCGGTTCGAAATGATCAATAGCTTCAGCCCGTCGCCATCAACGCGCTTCATGGAATTGGCCAGGTCATTGGCGTTCCGGCTGGGCCACTCCAGAAAAACATCCACGCCCACAAGCTCGGTTTTCGAATGAGGCTGCGCGCGCCTGGCCTGTGCAGCGGCGGCCGGCCGCTTGTGCGCATAGCTCACGGGCTGAAACGTTTCCGGCTTCTTCCCCAGCCGCGCGATGACGGCATCGGCGAACTCTCTGGTGCCGACTTTTTGCTTGCTGAGGTCTTCCGTGTAGATGTCGTACGTGTGCACGCCTTCTTCCAGCGTGCGCAGCCAGCCGTTGTGCACGCGCTCGGCGGCTTCCGGCTGATCGATGTGCACCAGCATCAGCACCGCGCCCAGCAGCAGGCCCGATGGATTGGCCAGATTCTGTCCCGCACGACGGGGCGCGGAGCCGTGAATGGCCTCGAACATCGCGCAGTGGTCCCCGATGTTGGCTGATCCCGCAAGACCCACGGAGCCGGCAATCTGTGCCGCAACATCGGAGAGGATGTCGCCGTACAGATTCGGCATCACGATCACGTCGAAAGCCTCTGGAGTGTCCGCAAGCTTGGCCGCACCGATATCCACGATCCAGTGCTCGTTCTGAATGTCCGGGTACTCCGCGGCAATCTCGTCAAAGACCCTGTGGAAGAGACCGTCGGTCATCTTCATGATGTTGTCTTTGGTGAAACAGGTGACCTTTTTGCGATTGTGCTGCCGCGCGTATTCGAAAGCGTAGCGCACAATCTTCTCCGAACCCTGCCGGGAGATCAGCTTCAGGCACTCCATTTCGTTATCGGTGAGCCGGTATTCGATGCCCGCATAGAGGTCCTCTTCGTTCTCGCGGACAATCACGACGTTCATGTTGCGGTGTTTGGTTTTGACGAACGGATAGTAGGACACGCACGGCCGCACGTTGGCGTAGAGGCCAAGTGTCTTGCGTGTGGTCACGTTAAGGCTCTTGAATCCGCCGCCTTGAGGGGTCGTGATGGGAGCTTTCAAAAAAACCCTGGTGCGGCGCAACGACTCCCAGGCGCTGGGCTCGATTCCCGCCGTGTTGCCGCGCAAATAGACCTTTTCGCCGATTTCGATGGTTTCAATGTCGAGCGGTGCGCCGGCTGCCAGAATGATGCGGAGCGTGGCATCCATGATTTCGGGGCCGATGCCGTCGCCATGCGCGACCGTAATGGGAACTTTCACTGCCATAAGGTGGACTACCCAAGATAAGGAATAATTGGGGCTGGCGCAACCGCGTGTAGGATAATGAAGTTTCCCTTGGCCTCCGGGCCTGCAAAGCAAGACACGCCATGCGCATTTGCTATCTGGACGCCTTCTCAGGCATCAGCGGAGATATGCTGGTCGGCGCGCTCGCCGACGCGGGCGCAGATTCGTCCGCGATCATCGATGCTCTGCGCTCGCTCGCCGGCGGCGCGGCGGTCGCTTTCGAAAAGGTCAAGCGGTGCGGCATCGCGGCTTCCAAGTTTCACGTGCGCGCCGAAGAAGCGCCGAAGCACCGGCACCTCTCCGGAATTTTGAAAATGATCGAAGGCGCATCGCTGCCGGAGCGCGTGAAACAAAATGCCTCTGCGGTGTTTCAAAAGCTGGGCGAGGCGGAAGCGGCAGTTCACCAGACGGCCATTGAGAAAGTTCATTTTCACGAAGTGGGTGCGCTGGATTCGATCGCCGACATCGTCGGAGCCTGTCTTGGCTTCGAGCTGCTGGGCGTCGATGAGATCTACAGTTCACCGCTCAACCTGGGTAGCGGTACGGTAAAAGGCGAACATGGTGTGATGCCCGTGCCCGCGCCGGCCACTGCGGCTTTGGTGGCAGGCAAGCCTGTTTATTCGCGCGGACCGGCAGTGGAACTGACCACTCCGACCGGCGCTGCGGTGGCGGTTACGCTCGCCAAGGACTTTGGCGCTTTGCCACCCATCAGGATTTGCGCTGTCGGCTACGGCGCGGGTGACCGCGATTTCGCCGAGCAGGCCAACGTACTCCGAGTCCTCGTGGGCGAGCCGTCCGGCGCAGTGGAAGCCACCAGCGTGGCTGTGATCGAAGCGAACATCGACGACTCGAGCCCGCAGGTATTGGGCTATACCGTCGAGCGGCTGCTTGAAGCCGGAGCGCTCGACGCCACGCTCGAACCGCTCGAGATGAAGAAGGGCCGTCCCGGCACGCTGCTGCGTGTCATCTCGACCCCGGAGCGCCGCACGGACCTGGCGGACATCATTTTTCATGAAACCACCACGCTCGGCGTGCGCATTTACACCGCCGAGCGCCTGGTGCAGCCACGCCGCTGGGTGGAAGTGGAGACACTGCATGGGAAAGTGCGCATGAAAGTCTCGGATCATTCTTTTGCTCCGGAATATGAAGATTGCCGCGCCCTCGCGCGCGCGACCGGCGCCGCGCTCAAAGATATCATCGCCGAAGCGAACTTCGCGTATCTGAAGATCAATCGATGAAATACTACCTGACCACACCGATTTACTATGTCAATGCGGCCCCGCACATCGGCCACACCTACACCACCATCGCCGCCGATGTGATCAAGCGCTTCAAGCGCATGCAGGGGTACGAGCCCGTGGTGTTGACGACCGGGACCGACGAGCACGGTCAGAAAGTGGAGCGCGCCGCCATCGCAGCGGGGAAGACACCACAAGAGTTTACAACGGCCATCGCCGAGGAGTTTAAGCGGCAGTGGCGCGACCTCGGTTTAGGCATCGACCATTTCGTCCGCACGTCAGAAGACCCGAGACATCGCGAAACCGTGCAGTGGCTCTTCGATCGCTTCATGAAGAACGGTTACGCGTACAAAGGAAGCTACACCGGCCAATACTGCGTTTTCGACGAGCTGTACGTGAACGAGGCCAAGCCCGGCGATCCGTGCCCGGATTGCGGCCGGCCCACGGAAACGGTCACCGAGGAAAATTACTTTTTCAAGTTGTCGGCGTTCACCGAGCGCCTGCTGGAACTCTACGCCAAGCAGCCGGATTTCGTGCAGCCGGAATCGCGGCGCAACGAGGTTCTCTCGTTCGTCAGGCAGGGGCTCAACGATCTTTCCATCAGCCGCACGACGATCAAATGGGGCATCCCCGTTCCCGTCGAAGGGCACCACGTTTTCTACGTCTGGTTCGACGCGTTGGTCGCTTACCTGACGGCGGTGCGCGGCCTCAAAGACAACGAAGGGCACGAATTGTGGCCCGCGGATTTGCATTTGATCGGCAAAGAGATCGTACGCTTTCACGCCATTTTCTGGCCGGCGTTCCTGATGGCCGCGGATCTGCCGCTGCCCAAACGCATCTATGCGCACGGCTGGCTGCTGTTCGAGCACGACAAAATGAGCAAATCGCGCGGCAACATCGTGCGCGCCGAACCTATCCGCAAGGTAATGGGCGCCGACGCGCTGCGCTACTTCCTGCTGCGCGAGATTGTGTTCGGGCAGGACGGGAGTTTCAGCTATGACGCGCTGATCGGGCGGTATAACGCGGAACTCGCCAACGGTCTGGGTAATCTCGCGAGCCGCACGTTGACCATGATCAACCAGTACCGGGACGGAGCCATTCCCGCGGGTACCGACGAAGCCATTCAGAAGGCGGCCTGCGGCGTGATCCGCGCAACGGCTGAGGCGTTTTACAACTTCGAGTTCTCGAAGGGCCTCGAATCGGTTTGGTCACTGCTGTCGGCGGTGGACAAATTCATCGTGGAACAGGCGCCGTGGACCCTGGCGAAGAAACAGGATGCAGAGTCCCAGGCGACACTTGATCGCACGCTCTACACGTCGGCCGAAGCTCTACGCATCGCCACGGCGCTGCTCTCGCCCATCCTGCCTGAGTCCTGCGCTAAAATCTGGATGCAACTCGGGATGCCGGAGCCGCTCGAATCCGTGAGGCTCGATACGCTCGCCTGGGGCCAACTGCGTGCCGGCCAAAAGATCGGCGCTATAGCCGCCGTCTTTCCTCGCATCGACGCCAAACCGGCCATCGAGCAGATGCGCGCACTAGAGGCCAAGGTCTCCGCCGAGCAGGCCGTACTGCTGGGCAAGTCTCCAGCTTCCAAAGCCGAGCCCGCCCCGCCCGCCGGCCCTCAAATCACCATCGACGACTTCGCCAAAGTCGACTTGCGCGTGGGCCAGGTGATTTCCGCCGAGCGCGTCAAGGGCGCCGACAAGCTCCTGCATCTGAAGGTGGATCTCGCCGAGGCCGAGCCGCGCTCAATCGTGGCCGGCATCGCCGAAGCGTACGCGCCGGAACAATTGGTAGGCCGCAAGGTCGTCATCGTGGCGAATCTGGCGCCGCGGAAGCTGCGCGGCCTCACATCGAACGGAATGATCGTGGCGGCATCGCTCGAGGGCGGCAAACCTGTGCTCGCCGGCTTTCTCGAAGACATCCCCGTGGGTGCGCGGCTGAAGTGAAGCTGGTCGATTCGCACTGTCATCTCGACAGCGAGCAATTCGATGCCGACCGCGAGGCCGCTATCCAGCGCGCGCAAGAGGCAGGCATCGAGCGCATCCTGGCCATCGGGACTGGCAACGGCCCGCCGGACCTCGAGACCGGTATCCGGCTCGCCGGCCAGCATCCGTTCATTTATGCAACCGTGGGCATCCACCCTCACGACGCCGCCAAAGCCACCTCCGCGACGATAGATCGACTGGCTGAACTCGCCCGCGTGCCGAAAGTCCTGGCAATCGGCGAGATCGGCCTCGATTATCACTACGACTTTTCTCCCCGTGATGTGCAGCGCTCGGTGTTCTCCGCGCAACTCGCGCTGGCTGCGCGAGCCGGGAAGCCCATCGTCATCCACACGCGCGAAGCCTGGGACGACACGCTCGCAATCCTCCGCGAGCACGGCCTGCCGTTCGGCGGCATTATGCACTGTTTTACGGGAGGCCCCAGCGAAGCAGAACAAGCGCTGGATCTGGGCTTTCATCTCAGCTTCGGTGGCATTCTGACATTCCCAAAAGCCGACGACGTTCGAAAATCAGCAGCGCTCGCGCCGGAGAATCGTCTGCTGGTTGAGACAGACTCGCCCTATCTCGCACCCGTTCCGCATCGCGGCAAACGAAACGAACCGGCATTCATCGTGGAAACAGTTCGCCGCCTGGCGGAGGTGCGCGGTTGGTCTCCTGAACATGCCGCGGAGGTGACCACCCGGAATTTTGCCCGGCTTTGCGAGCCCGCAGTCAATTCGTAAATCCTGAGAATAACTATTGCATTTGTCGCGCGCTTAGTGCAATCTATTAGGTTTTCCACTCACGCCGGTCCATGCGAATCCGCATCCTCTATCACGATCACTGCTTCGACGGCGCGGCGTCGGCGGCCTACTTCAGCCGCTTCATGCAAGGTGCCTTTCACGCCAACGCGGAATTCGCGTACACCGGCATGATGCACAAAGCTTCGCAAATGTTCGAACCCGAACTTTTTGACGGCGACGAGAACGCAATCGTGGATTTCAAGTACTCGAGCAATCCTCATCTCACCTGGTGGTTCGATCATCACCAGAGCGCGTTCCTGACTCCCGAAGATGCCGAGCATTTCCGGCAGGACACCAGCGGCCGCAAGTTGTACGATCCCTCATTCAAATCCTGCACACTGTTCATCAGCACGGTGGCCAAGAGCCAGTACGGCTTCGCAGCTCCCGACCTCGACCAACTTGTCCACTGGGCCAACATCATCGATGGCGCTCAATATCCGGACGCGCAGACGGCGGTTGAAATGGGCGCACCGGCCATGAAGCTGACGCTGGTCATCGAGGGATCGAAGGGATCGGAAATGGTGCAGAAAATCATCCTGTGGATGCGGCACCGCACGCTGGAGGAGATCGTGGCTGAGCCTGAAGTCGAGAAGCTGTTTGACGCGCTGTATCAGCGGCATCTGGCTTCGGTGGATGTGATCCAAAGCCGCGCGCATCAGGACAATGGCGTGGTTTATTTCGACCTCACCGGTTGTGATCTCGAAGGCTACAGCAAGTTCATTCCGTATTATCTTTTTCCCGATTCCACGTACACGGTTTCGGTAAGTCCCTCGACCTTCCGCACCAAGATCTCGGTGGGTTCAAATCCCTGGGCGCCCCACGAGCCAAAGCACAACCTGGCAACCATCTGTGAGCGGTACGGCGGGGGCGGCCATCCGCGTGTCGGCGCTATCAGTTTCCCGCCGGGTGCGCTCGAAAAAGCGCGCGCCGTGGCCGCGGAGATTATCGAAGAGCTCAAGCGCTAGAATAAACCCATGCCCTCCCGAACGCTCGTTTCGGTGGATGAATACCTGCACACCAGCTACGATCCCGACTGCGATTACGTAGATGGCGCGATCGTGGAGAGGAATGTGGGAGAAAGAGATCACAGTTGAACTACAGGGCGAGATATATGCTTATTTCCGCTCACTGGGGCGCAAGCTCAACATCCGCCCGTACATCGAACAGCGCGTGCAGGTCGGCTCCAGCCGTTTCCGCATTCCTGATATCTGTGTCGTGCACGGTGCGCGGCCTACTGAGCAGATCTTTACAAAGCCCCCGCTGATCACCATCGAGATCCTCTCCAAGGACGACATGTCGGACATGCAGGAACGAATCGACGATAACCTCAACTTCGGCGTGCGCTACGTCTGGGTCATCAATCCGCGCACGCAATGTGCCTGGACGCACACAAAAGAAGGAAGCCAAAAAGCGAAGGACGGCATCCTGCGAACCCAGGATCCCGAAATCGAATTACCTCTTCCCGAAATATTCCAGGCTCTGCAATAGTTTCTCTACGTGCTTGGCCAGCACATCGCACTCCAGATTCAGGCGGTCTCCCGGCTTGTGGGCGCCCAACGAAGTCATCTGATACGTGTGTGGAATGATCGTGACGCCCATCACGCCGCCCTCCAGTGAAGCGATCGTGAGACTGATGCCGTCAATGGCAATCGATCCCTTAAACACCAGGTAGCGGTCCAACGCAGCGGGGACGCGTACCTTCAGCCACCAATTCTCATCACCCAATTGTTCAAGCGACAGGAACTCGCCAGTCCCATCCACGTGGCCCTGCACGATGTGGCCGCTCAAGCGGTCCGTGGGAGAAAGCGGCCGCTCGAGATTCACGCGGGAGCCCGCCTCCAGATCGCCCAGGTTGCTTCGGCGCAGCGTTTCGGGCGCGAGATCAGCCGCAAAGGAGTTCCGGCTTAGTTCGACCGCGGTGAGACAGACCCCGTTGACCGCAATGCTTGATCCCTGCTTCAGGTCCTCCAGGACCCGCGCGCATCGGACGCGCAGGCGCGCGCCTGCGGTTTGCTTCACCAGCGAGTCAACCGTTCCCAGTTCCTCAATTATCCCGGTGAACAACTAGATCTCCTTTCGGACGTACCCTTCCACCGCGAATTCGTCTTCGGCGATGGCATGTACCTGGATGCCGCGCAGCACGATCGCGTCCGTGCGCCGCCTGCGTCCCTTTCCGCCGGCCATCGGTAACGACTCCATGCCGCCCAGGATCTTCGGCGCATAGTAAAAGAAAATCTTGTCGACGATTCCGCTGTCGAGCGCCGACCAGTTCAGCATGCTTCCAGCCTCGATGAGTAGCGACAGATATTTCTCCTCACCCAGCCACTCGACCAGGCGCCGCAAATCAGCCCTCCCCCCGGGGCCATCGAACGTCAGCACTTTCACCCCTCGATCTTCCATGGCCTTGCGCCGCTCGGCCGGAACTGCCGACGTGGTTACCATCGCCAGATCGCTTCTCGCGCCCGCCACCATTTTGGAATCGAGCGGAATCCGCAGCCGGGAGTCAGCCACAATACGTAATAGCGGCCGGCTGCGCGCAAGACCTGTACGATCCGTCAGCAGGCAATCATCCGCCAGCACCGTCCCTACACCGGTCAGGATGGCATCTGCATTGTGGCGCAACTGCTGAACATGAGCGCGGGCCACGTCGCTCGTGATCCAGCCGCGATTGTCGTCGGGGGCGGCGATCTTCCCATCAAGCGTAAGCGCGGTCTTCAGCGTGACCAGTGGCCGGCCGGTTCGCATGAAGTGTACGAATTCTTCGTTCAGTTTCTCAGCCTCAGCGGTGAACTCTTTCGCCAGTTCGACCTCGATGCCCGCCGCGCGCAGCTTGCGAAATCCCTCTCCGGCGACCTGCGGATTGGGATCCTGCATGCCGACGACAACGCGGCTGACTCCCGCCGCGATCAGCGCATCCGCACACGGCCCCGTGCGCCCTCTGTGCGAGCAGGGTTCCAGGTTGATGTAAAGCGTGGCGCCGTGCGCGCGCGATCCTGCTTCGTCCAGCGCCCGGATCTCAGCGTGTTTTGTCCCGCTGTAGGTGTGAAAACCGCGACCGACCACTTCACCGTCCCGCACCAGCACCGCCCCCACCGCGGGATTGGGACTGGTTTGCCCCTTCCCCCGGCGCGCCAGTTCGAACGCCTCGCGCAGAAAGGCAGAGTTCATTTTTCGAACAGCGACGCGATGAATTTCTCCGGATCAAAAGGCAGGAGATCATCGGTCTTCTCGCCGATGCCCACATAGCGGATCGGCAGATTCAGCTCGCGGGCGATCGCCACCACCACGCCACCCTTGGCGGTGCCATCGAGCTTGGCCAGAATGATGCCCGTCACGCCTGAAGTTTCTGTGAAGCGGCGTGCCTGCTCCAGCCCGTTCTGTCCCGTGGTGGCGTCGAGAACAAGGAGCACTTCATGCGGGGCTCCGGGAATCACGCGGCCCGCCGTGCGCCGCATTTTCTCCAGCTCAGCCATGAGATTCGTCTTGGTCTGCAAGCGCCCCGCGGTATCCACAATCACGTAATCCGTTTTTCTCGCGCGCGCCGCCTGCAACGCATCGAACAGCACCGCGCTGGGATCAGCGCCCGGCTGCTGGCGGATCACATCCGTAGTAGTGCGCTCGCCCCAGATTTCTAGCTGCTCGATGGCGGCGGCCCGAAAAGTATCCGCAGCGCAGAGCAGCACGGTGCGGCCTTCCGCTTTGTAGCGTTGCGCGAGTTTGCCGATGCTCGTGGTCTTCCCTGCCCCATTCACTCCCACCACCATGACCACGGCCGGCGGCTCGTCTACGTGCGCCACTGGACGCTCCGTCGATTGCAGAATCTCGAGCAGGTGCTGGCGAATCAGTCCGCGCAATTCCGCGGCATCGCCCACTAGCTTGCGGTCCACCTGCTGCCGGATGCGTTCCAGGATGTCGTTGGTGGTTTTGACTCCGATATCGGCGCTGATGAGCGTATACTCCAGCTCATCCAGCAGATCGGCGTCGATCTCTTTCTTGCCTGCCAGCGCGTCTTCGAGGCGTGAAACCAGTCCCGCGCGTGTCTTCTGGACCCCGCTTTTCAGCCGCTCCAGCAGGGATGGCTCTTGCTCCACTGAGCCAAATAACGTTTGAATCATTTTGATTCATTGTAACAACCGGCCAAAATCGGATTCACGCTATACTCGGAGGCTGTTCGGATGGCAGATCAGGAAAATCAATTCGCCCGCGTAAAAGAACGTCCCGGATGGATGGCGATCGCGTTGATTGCGGTATTCGTGCTGACCGGCGTCGCCATGTACTTGATCGGCGTGCAGCTGATTAAACGGTAGTGCAGGCTGCGTGCCGTGGATTACTGCGAAATTACGATTTCGACACGGCGGTTGTGCGCGCGGCCTTCGGGCGTGTCGTTCGGGCCTGCCGGATGATAGGTCCCGTAGCTGGCAATCGACAAGCGCGACTCCCGAATCCCATAGCGCTGGCTCAGCAGTTCCAGCATCCTCAGGCTGCGAGCCGCCGCCAGATCCCAGTTGTTCAGGAAATGGTGGTTGTGAATGGGAACGGCGTCCGCATGTCCGATGAGCGTCACCTCATTCGGAACGTCGCGCAACACGTCCGCGATCTGCGCAATCACCGGTAGACCCTGCGGCCTGATCCGGTCTTCTCCGGAGGAAAACAAAATGGCCTGCTGCAGGCTGATCACCAGGCCCCGGGGTTCAATCCGCATCTCCAGACCGTACGGCTCGAGCTTCTGTCGGAGCCGCAACAGTGCCTGGTGCGGGTCGGAAGAGGCGTCGGCCTTCATCTGCGCCGCAGCAGGCGCAGGCGCTGTGGCTGGCTTCTGATCCGGATGCAGGCGGATCTGCGCCGCGATAGCCACGAAGAAGATCAGCAGGATCGTCAGCACGTCCATGTAGCTGACCATCCAGCGGTCACGGATGCCCGTATCGCGGCGAAGACAACTAGGCGTCATGCGACCCTGCGGTCTCGCGCAGGAAGCAACGCAGGCGCTGCCGCATCACGGAGGGATGGATGCCATCGTAAACGCAAAGCACTCCCTCCATCATGAGTTCCTGAGTTTCGAATAACTCCGCCACCCGGGCGCGGATCCGTTGTGCCGCCGGCAGTAACACCAGGTTGGCCAAAACCAGTCCGTAGATCGTCGAAACGAAGGCCGTGCCAACGCCGTTGACCACCGAGCTCAGCGTGGAAAATTGCCGGAACACGTCGATTAACCCGACCACGGTTCCCACCACGCCGATCGTGGGAGCGAATCCTCCGGCCACCTCGAGAATTCTCGCGTCCGATTCGCCCTGGCGCTCACGCAACCGGACTTTGTCCTCCAGCGCTGACTGCAATTCCGACCGCTGCTGCACATCCACCGCAAGTAGCAATGCGTCCGCGAGGAATTTGTTGCTGGCTTGTTCAATCAAGGGCTCAATGGCGATTAAGCCCTTGCTTCGGGCAACCCTCGAATACGAGACAACCTCCTCAATCAAGGCTTCGCGGTCCAAGACCGAATTTCTGAAGAGCTGGCTCACTCGCCGCATTACGTGCAGTAAGCCTGTGTGCGGCGTGGTGATGATGGTGACGCCCAGTGTCCCTCCCAACACGATGAGCGCGCCTGTTGGTTGCAGAAAATATTTCAGGCTGATTCCGGTGGAGACGATGCCCGCCACCGTCGCGATCAGCGCAATAGCAACGCCTGCCAGCATTCCTAAATCGAGCCGCCGGGGCCTGCGCCAATCCACGGAAGACGCCGGTCGCGATTCGGGCGCCGGTCTTATGAATGCCGGTGAAGGTGACAAAGGTTATCTCCCGTAAACATGAACGCTGCGGGCACGGAGTGCGCCGGTAGAAACCTCGGCAACTGAGGGACCAATTCCATGATCGAAGGCGGAAACGCGACAATCCTCGCCGGCAAGGGGTTATACGACCGCGCCGCCTTGAACCATCGTTGCCGCCTGTCAGAATTCTGACGCGTGGTTCGAACTGTCAGGAGTTTGACGGCCCTGCACGCTACCGGTGATGCTCCCGCCACGCAGCCGCGTACTTTTCGGCTTCGGGAATGGACTCGTTCCAACGGGGCGCACGAGGATTGTCGGCCAGCATGATCACCCCGAGCGCCAACATCCGGTCCACCTTGGCCATGTTGTCGTAGTCGATCTTCTGCCATTTATCGCCTACCTGATGATAGTCGGGAAACTCGAAGGCCACGGCCACGGTATGAGCGGGAATGCCCTTGTCGGCAAACGCGATGTTGTCGCTGCGCTCGAAAAAGGAGTCGCCATACGGCTTGTCGCTAAGGACGCGGACACCAGTCCTTGCGCCCGCAGCTCGAAAAACGCGCGGCAGATCGGAGTAATCGTCACCGGTGAACGTGGCTTGCGAGGGCTTTGGGCCGTCGATCGCATCGGTGCGTCCCACCTGCTCGAGGTTCACGTCGGCCACCGTCTTCTCGATCGGGAAGACTGGGTGGTCCGCATAATAGCGCGAGCCGAGCGTGCCTTCTTCCTCGCCGAAGAAGGTCAGGAAGACAATGCTTCGCTTTGGGCGCGGATTGAGCGTTGCCAGCGCGCAAGCGATTTCGATGACCGAGACCGTCCCGCTGCCGTCGTCGTTGGCCCCGTTAAAAATGCGGTCACCGCTGCCTTCGGGTCTCACGCCCAGGTGATCGTAATGCGCCGTCAGGAACATATACGTGTCCTTGAGAGAAGGATCGGATCCGCGAAGCAGACCGATCACATTGCGTAGCTTCACACGTGTTTCCCTGGGCTCCGGCAGGCGCAAATTCAACACCGCACGGGTACGGCCGGGCGTGACCGAAGCGTACCAGTTCAGTGCTTCCGGGCTGCGCACAATCAGTCGCGGCGGATCGCCTGATGCGTCCTCCCCGGCGGCGACCAGGCGTGTGTTCAACTCGGCGACGCCGTCGAGCGTAAGCATGATCGTAAGCGTGGGTTTCGTTCGCCTGACGGCTCCCATCAGCGCGCGGAACTTACGGATCGCATCACTCGCAATCGCGCCGCTGAAATCCGGCAGTTGCGTCACCACAACCCTGCCCGAGACATCCTCCGGCTTGAGATCCTTCATCGCCCGTTCGTCGTGTTCGTCCAGCTTGTAGATGGCCATCCCCGCGATTTTGAGCGGCGTGTGAAACCGGGGAATCACTTCCTCGCTGTGCACCGAAATCGTGCGGCCTTCGTCGACGATCGTCATCTCAAACCCGTCTTTGGGCGGTTCAAGTTCGATCATTTCCGCGGTCTGGTAATATCCGTCGTCACCCACCGGCTCGAGGCCCGCACGGCGAAACTGCGCGGCGATATACTCCGCCGCCACATCGAGCCCGCGCGAAGGAGTGGCGCGGCCCTCTAGCAGATCCGACGCAATGAAGGAAAGATGCCCTCGCAGTGAGTTCGCGGAAACATGATCCAGTGCCGCCTGGATCTGCGGCGCAAGCGGCGCCTGCTCCGCCCCAAGCAGAAAAGCGACCAGAAGGACAAGAGATCCCGCAGCGAGACGGATTCGTGCCTGTCGTTTGTCCAAGAAGTGTGAAATGCGGCAATTCTCCGTGACGAGCGAGTGCGTGGACGCCTCATGCTAGCGCTTATCGAATGCTAAAATCAATAGTTTCCGGAGGTTCTGATGGCTCTGAAATGCCGCCGCTCGGCGGCCGTGGTCGACGTATCGGGTGTGAAGGTGGGCGGCGATCATCCCATCGTTGTCCAGTCCATGACCAACACCGACACCGCCGACAGCGCTTCCACCGTCAACCAGGTGATGGCCCTGGCGCGTGCCGGCTCGGAGCTCGTGCGAGTGACGGTGAACACCGAGGAAGCCGCCGCCGCGGTGCCCAGGATCACCGACTGCCTCGATAAGTTCGGCGTTCGCGTACCCATCATTGGCGACTTTCATTACAACGGCCACATCTTGCTCAAAAAGTATCCGGAATGCGCGCGGGCGCTCGCCAAGTACCGGATCAATCCAGGTAACGTCAATATCGGCAAGAAGCACGACGACAATTTCCGCACCATGATCGAAGTTGCCGTCGAATATGACAAGCCTGTTCGCATCGGCGTCAACTGGGGTTCCCTCGATCAGACGCTGCTCACGCGCCTCATGGACGAGAACTCCCTGCTCTCTGAACCCAAAGACGCCCGCGATGTCACGCTCGAAGCCATGGTGGTGAGCGCCATCGAATCCGCCAAAGCCGCCGAGCGTTATGGCCTGGCGCACGACAAGATCATCCTGAGCGCCAAGGTCAGCGGCGTGCAGGATTTGATCGACGTCTACCGCGCGCTTGCGGCACGCTGCGATTATCCGTTGCATCTCGGACTCACCGAAGCCGGCATGGGGTCCAAAGGCATTGTCGCCACCACGGCTGCGCTTGCTGTCTTATTGCAGGAAGGCATCGGCGACACCATCCGCACGTCACTGACGCCCCTGCCCAATGGCGACCGCACCGAAGAAGTGGTCGTCTCGCAGCAGATTCTGCAATCCCTCGGCATCCGTAGCTTCACGCCGCAAGTCACCGCATGCCCCGGCTGCGGCCGCACCACCAGCACGTTCTTCCAGGAAATGGCCGACCAGATCCAGACGTATTTGCGCGAGAAGATGCCGGTCTGGAAAGAACATCGCCACGGCGTGGAAGAGATGCGTGTGGCCGTGATGGGCTGCATCGTGAACGGACCCGGAGAATCCAAGCACGCCAACCTCGGCATCTCTCTGCCGGGGACGTTCGAAGAGCCCAAAGCGCCGGTGTTCGTCGAC
>Ga0335077_10004184_pt1 | contig 17580 bp, 16 predicted proteins | sample Lox_Sample_31_FD_207151 | JGI IMG/M metagenome (GOLD analysis project Ga0335077, IMG submission 207151) | Soil microbial communities from Loxahatchee National Wildlife Refuge, Florida, United States - Lox_Sample_3.1 | ecosystem: Environmental > Terrestrial > Soil > Wetlands | place: USA... | reverse complement strand
TGAACACGGTGAAATCGAGAAAGATATTGCTGGCAACGCCATCCATCCCCGACAAGACGACGCCGGACAGCAACGCCGCGGCGCCATAGCCGCGCATCAGAGCCGCGTAACGCGGCGGTGGAGACCGCAACCAGTAGACGAGGCTCGCGACGAGCGGCCACTTGAACGCGATCAGCAGCTTTCTGCCGTGATAGGGCAGTCGGCTCCAGTGATAGATCCTTGGGGTAAAAATCTCCGACCAGAAATCGCCACCGGCGACCAAACTGCTCAGCGCCGAAAAGGCTATGATTGCGAGCGCGCCGCAGAGACACCAGACGACAAAGCGTCGGCGATCGTTGCCCAGCACGTCCAGCGTGACGGCGAACGGAATCGCGATCAGGAGCTGCTTGACGAAGCCGCCCGCGGCAAAAAGCAGCGCGGATCCGGCGAGTCGGCAGAAGGTTCGAGGTCCAGAGACATAGCAGAGAAGTCCGCCGAGCATCAAAGCTTCGGCCAGCATCTGCGGCTCGTCGACCGCGATCCAGGTCTGCGCCTGGATCGATTGAAAGGCGAGGGTGCAGGCGGCACCGAACAGCATTCCGATGCCGCTACCGCCCAAGCGCCTGACGATAAGTGCACTCAGAACGCCGGTCATCGCGAAAGACAGGGCGTTGAGCCCGCGTCCGATCAAAAGAACATTGCCGAAAAGCGGCTTCAGCCAGGCGATGATGTAAAAGGAAAGAAAGGGATAGTTGACGAGCCGGGCCGGATCGCCATTGTACAAGACTTGGCCCGCGGCGGCCCGTGCCGCTTGGTAGGCGTTCCAGCCTTCATTGTAAGATTTTTCGAAATCGAAACCGATCGTCACTCCGGGAACAGCAATCGCCAGGAGAGCGATGGATAGAATTGCCAGGACGCCGGCCACAACCGGCAGATCGGGGCACGCCACCAGCCACTGGACGGCTCCTCGCGTGCGCCGCGACGGCGGACGGTTTCTCCTCGACGCGGCCCGCGGCGGCAACGCGCTCGGCCGTTCGAGCAGGCTTTCTTGGCCAACGGGAACTAGGGACACAAAATCGGCCTGTCTGACGAGCCGCGCCGGAGCAGGCGGCCTTCAGGCGCAAGCTAGGAGCGTCGTCGTCGGAGTTGTGTGTAGAAGGTCCAAGAGCTATGGCGTCGCGTCACGACCGCCGGCTGAAGCCCGCGCCTAGCGTCGGGATTGCTGCGTGACGCACGCAAACCCAGCGGTGGTCAGGCCCCATACGCTCGTGGACTCGCGCTGCGGGATCGCGTCTTCGCCGTATCGGGAGCAGTTCGCCTGGGCAACTCCGCGGATTTTGTCCGCAGAGGTGAAGTGCCCGTCATATTTGATGATCACCGCCTGCGCGTCAGCCGATTCGACCTCGTAGGCGCCGCCCCAGACGGCGACGCATCCCGCAAGTGCGATCGCCGCTGCCATCGAGATGACGGGACCGACTTTCACGAGTCACGTTCCGCAGATCGACCGAGGTATTGCTCCCTCGAGCCGATCCACACCTCTTGCCGCTCGGGAGCAAAGCCTGCCGCGCCTTGCGCCTCGGTTAACGGGGGCAGGCCTCCTTGGAGCAAGCGCAACCCAAGTCGGCAGAGCTCGAATGGGCGCGCCGCTGGATTGCGGCGGTCCAGATGTACGGCCAGCAAATGCTCGAACAGGCGCGGCCGCTCCGCCAACGCGCGCAGGGCGCTGTGGCGCAAGCGATCATGTGCGCCCATCAGGAGCAACAAGCGCGCCATCAGCAGTGGCCTTCGGAGCATGCGGCGATGAGCTGCCTCGTAGCGTGTGAGATCGCCGATACCGAAGGCCACCCCCAGAGCGGTCGCCTGTTGCAGCGCCAACGACACTCCCTCACCCGTGATCGCGTCGACCATGCCCGACGCATCGCCGACCAAAGCGACTTTTCCCCGCGAGACGGCGCGCAGCGAGAGAGAGGCCGATACGGCGCCGCGCATCGGGCCGATTCGTTCGGCGCCGCTCAGCCGCCGCGCGAGCGCGGGAAACATCGTCGTGATATCCGCCAGGCGCGCGGCCGCCCCGCCGCCGAGAACAGCGATACAAACCTCGTCCGTCCCGACCGGCGTGACGTAGGCTTGGGTTCCGCGGCACCAATGCACCTCGACGAAATCGGACCACGGGCGGAGACGAAAATGCTGCCGCACGCCGATCCGGCGAGGGCCGGTCCAAGCCGGCGCCAACCCGATCGCCCGGCGAATACGGGACTGAACGCCGTCCGCACCGACGATCCATCGACAATCAACGGCGCGGCCGCCGATGCGCATCCGATCAGGATCGTCGGCATCGATCTGCGTGCGCCAGTGCAATTTCACGCCGACATCATGGGCCCGCTCCGCCAATAACCGATGCAGGCGCGTGCGCCGAAGGCCGAGGCCATGGCCCTCCGGGAACGATGCCTCGGCCGCGAGATCGGCTTCGATAAAGCGGATACCGCGGAGCGGAAACGCTTCACGCGGGTTCGGCTCGACACCCGCACCCTGCAAGGCGGCGACGCCATCCGGCAACAAGCCTTCGCCACAGGCCTTGTCGAGCGGCGGCTGTCCCCGATCCGCGAGGACGACGCTGAGACCTTGCTCGCGAGCAGCCAGAGCCGCGGCAAGGCCGGCCGGACCGCCGCCGATCACGAGGACGTCCGCTTCCGTGACCGGCCCGCCAAGGCTCACCATTGCAGCAGCACCATTTCGGAGCAGAAGCCGGGTCCCATAGCGAGCAGCAGGCCGTACGTCCCGGGAGGCGGCGGGTGATTCGCGACGACGTCTTCGAGCACGAGCAGCACCGAGGCGGAAGACAGATTCCCGAACCGGCTGAGACAATCCCACGAGCGATCGAGATCGCGGTCTCGGAGATCAAGGGAGTCCTGGATCGCGCGCAAGACCTTGGGCCCGCCGGTATGGATCACCCAGCTTCCGATGTCCGCGCGGCAGAGACCGTATCTGTCCAGGAAAGCATCCACATCGCCGGCCAGGTTCTCCTCGATGACGTCCGGCAGCCGCGGCGACAGCACGATCCGCAGCCCCTGTTGCGAGATTTCCCAACCCATGACGTCTTCTGAGTCGGGATAGAAGACCGAGCCGGATCCCAATATCCTCGGCCTTGAATGGGCAGACGGATGTTGCTCTTCGGACACGAGGTCACCCGCTCTCTGCTCGCCGGCAACGATAACGGCGGCGGCGCCGTCGCCGAAGAGCCCGGTCGAAATCAGGTTCGCAGTCGATAGATCGTCTCGCTGCAATGTCAGCGAGCAGGCCTCGACGGCGAGAATCGCGGCGCAATGACGAGGGTAACCGCGCGCATAGTCGGCGGCGCGGGAGAGGCCGATCGCACCACCGGCGCAGCCGACGCCGAAGATGGGCGTGCGCTTTATGTCCGGGCGCAGACCGAGGCGATTGATGAGGCGCGCGTCAAGCGACGGGCTGGCGATGCCCGTGATCGAGACGACGAAGAGCGCGTCCAGATCATGGCGTTGCATCCCGGCATTGCGCAGCGCACCGTCGATCGCCGCGACACCGAGCTCTCCGGCGACTTCCAGCCAGGCGGCATTCGTTTCTCCCCACGAGGAGAACTCTGCATAGCGTTGCAGCGGAAACGCCAGATGGCGCGAATCGACGCCGGTGCGGCTATGGAGACGGTCGAGCAGTTCGGGATTTTCCAGCCTGTTGCGCCAAAGCCCCTTCAGCGCTTCGGTGATGGCGTGCTGACCGTAACGGTGCTTCGGCAGGGCGCTCGCGATGCCGGCAATCCGCATGCGTTGCATCGGCTCGACAGCGAGCAAGCCAGAAGAATCCATGGCTGAAATTCCTTTCAGAAAATCGGATCGATTCAGATCGACGCCAGGGCTCGCCGCCCAATGCCGAGCGCATCGGACCAAAACGCCTTTGACGTGTGCAATGAATGGACGAGCTGCTCGACGGCGCTCACATAGCGCTCGAGCTGCGCGTCATGGATGATGAGAGGCGGCGCAACTTTCAGCGCCATGAAGTTGTTGCCGCAGATCTGGCTCAGGATGCCATGATCCCTGAACAGTCGCCTGACCAGCATCTGCCCGAACAATGCCGGGTGGATGTGAGCAAACGCCAGGAACGGGATCTGCAGGGATGGCGAGCGCGGCGCTCTGAACTCGATGGCGTTGAGGAGCCCGAGGCCGCGAACATCCCCGACCATTTCATATTTGGCGAGGCGATCGGTGAGCGCAGCGCGGAGAGCCTCGCCCGCTTTCGCCGCGCGCGGTCCGAGCCCTTCATCTTCCAGGATGTCGAGCGTGGCGAGACCGGCGCGCATCGCCAGGCTGTTTTCGCTGTAGGTCGATGTGTGGATGACGGCACGCCGCAACGAGCTGTAGACCGAGTGGTAGATCGGATCCGACATCAGCACGGCGCTGCAGGGAACAAGACCGCCGCTGAGCGCCTTGGCGAGTATCACCATGTCGGGCTCGACGCCGAAATGGTGCGCGGCCAGGAAGGGGCCGGTTCGATATAGGCCGGTCTGCACCTCGTCGAGAACGAAAAGCGTCCCGTAGCGCCGGCAGAGCGCCTGAGCCTCGCGCAGATACGTCGATGGCGCGAGAAGCACGCCGCTCTCGGCCTGAATCGGCTCGAGTACAAAGGCGGCAATGGCCCGGGTCGCCAGCTTGCGCTCCAAGGCGTCGACATCGCCGAAGGGAACGGAAGACGTCTCCGGCAGGAAGGGCCCGAACCGTTCGGTCCAGAACCCGTTCGACATCAGCGAGAGCGCGCCGCAGGTGAGGCCGTGGAAGCCTCCTGCCGCATAAACGATGCCGCTTCGTCCGGTATGCGCGCGCGCGAACTTGATGACGGTTTCGACGCCCTCACTGCCTGAACTCGCGAAGAAAGCTTTCGCCAGCCGGCCGCCGCTGCGCCGACACAGCTTCTGGGCAAGCTCTCCCGCCAAATCCGAGACATGGCTTTGCAGCATGGCGGGGCCCGCGCGGTCCAGCTCTGCCTTGAGCGCGGCCACCAGGCGAGGGTGGTTGTGACCGATATTGTGGACACAGTAGCCCGAGATGAAGTCCAGGATCACCCGGCCGTCCGTTGTGTGAAGCTCCGCGCCCGTGCATCGGAGGTAGGCGACGTTCATTTGCAGAGTGTCGAGAAACTTCACCCATTGCGGGTTGACGTGGTCTCTATAGGCATTCGCGACTTCGGCCTCTACGCGTAGTTTCTGCAGCATTGATCCCTTCCGCGGCTCGATGTTCGGGCTCGCCTCGTTCGATCCCGGCTCGACAAGCAGTCGCGAGGCTAATGCGCAGGAACCGAAGGCCGTGTGGAATCTTGTCGAGAAAGGTGACGACAGCTCGGCTCTCGTGGTGGATACAGAGTGCGGACTTGCGAGACCTCGAAACTCTATCGCCACCGCGATCTTCTCCACACAACTTGACAAGGCCGCTGCCTAGTCTCGCCGACGTCCTGTGCGTTGAAAAGTTCGGAACGCTTGATCCATGCTGTCCAATCGCCGCGCCCTTTTATCTGGCTGCAGAGCACCGGAAGAAGCTCGCGCGGGGGCACGATTTGCCGAGATCGAACCCATCGGTGACGCTCAGACGGGGCGGCATCTCATCGTCGTGGCGCCGTCGCATGCATTGCGTGCGCGCGTCGAAGCGTGCATCCGGACGGTTTACGAACAGGCGTTCGGCGTCTGCAATCCTCTCCTCGCCGACACCCTCGTCGCCTTGGTCGACGAGCAGGACCAGCCCTTGTGCGCGGCAGGGCTCAGGACCGCTGTCGACGGCTTCTTTTCCGAAAGCTATCTCGACGGACCGATCGAGGACGTCTTGACCGATCGAACGGGAAGGCCCGTCCCTCGGCGCGCCATCTTCGAGGTGAGCACGCTCGCCGGCCGCAGCACGGACATATCGCCTGAGTTTCTGCGACGGATTGCCGCTCTGGGCATGTGCGCCGGATTCCTGTGGTCATTTTTCACCGCGACCGCCCACCTGCGCAAACTGCTGCGCCGGCTCGGCATGCCGGTGCTCGAGCTGGCTCCGGCAGAGCTCGAGCGGGTGCCGGACCCGGCGCGGTGGGGCACCTATTACGCGCATTCTCCGCGGGTCTGCGCCGTGGGCGCGCCGTGGCCCGCGGACGAGCCTGCCTGGCAAGGGAGCCTGTAGACGAATGCGCGAGCTCTTCGATGCGCTCCACTATCGGGCTGGCGTTGCCGGCGACAGCTTGGCATTCGACGATGGAATCGACCGGTTGGATTACGCTGCTCTCGCCCGTCGCGTGGCCGGAGCCGCCGAGGAACTTCGAGCCGTGTCGCCCTCTTCTGCGGTAATCGGCGTCCTCGGCGGCAACCGCGTCGACTGGGTCGTTGGACAATTGGCGGGATGGTACGCCGGCAGGACCGTCGTTCCCCTTCCGCCTTTCTTCCGCGTGTCGCACTTGCGACATCTCGCCCGGGACGCCGGCGTCTCCTATGTCTGGACAACGCTCGACATGGTGGGAACGGCGAGGCTCCTCGGCATTCCCTTTGCTCCAATTCCGGATCGCCTAAGCAGCGTTGTCCCCGCGCCAAGCGCCAACGCGGGGCAGATCATTTACACGTCAGGCAGCACGGGCGAACCCAAGGGCGTGCTTCTGAAGTCCGGGCAGACGATGTGGACCGCGCAGGCGCTCGCTCGAGCCATCGCTGCCAGAAGCGACGATTCCTACCTTTCGGTGCTCCCTCTGGCGCTGCTGCTCGAAACGATCTGCGCGGTGATGGTGCCGATTCTCGCGGGCGCAGCCGTTCGCCTCGAGACGGCGTTCGCGGCGAATTTCGGCGAAGGCGCGACATTTCCTCTAGCCGCGCTCGTCGCCACGCATCGGCCGAGCTGCATGGCTCTCGTCCCTCAGCTGCTTCAGACCTGGATCGCGCAACTAAATGAGGCGCGCGCCACGGCGCCGGACAGCCTTCGTTTCGTCGCGGTGGGCGGCGCCGCCGTGTGTCCGGCTCTGGCGCAGGAGGCTTTCAGGCTCGGGATTCCTGTCTATGAAGGCTATGGATTGTCGGAATGCGGCTCCGTGGTTGCCCTGAACCGTCCCGGTGCACGCAGGCCCGGCACGGTCGGAAAGCCTCTACCCGGTCTCGACATTCGCATCGAGAACGGCGAGATCGTCGTCCGCGGCGCACCGGTCATGGACGGCTATCTCCATAGCACCCCCGCGCGGGGCATCTGCGCGACAGGCGATATCGGCGAGATCGACGACAGCGGCTTCCTCACCGTGCGCGGCCGCCGCGACAATCTCATCGTCACGCCGATGGGACGCAATATCAGCCCAGAATGGATCGAGTCGCTGATCTTGTCCGACCCGCGCATCGCCCATTGCGTGGTCACCCACGTCGAAGGGCCACACCTGACAGCGATTCTCGTCCCAGCACCGCGCGACGAAGTATGGTTCGAGCAGGTGTCGCACGATGCGATCGGTGCGATGGTAACCGCGTGTTGCCGCGAGGCCCCGGCGTATGCAGTGCCGCGGCACTACGTCGTCGCGCCTGCGGCAGAGCTCGCGCGCTTCGGCCTGATGACGGGAAATGGCCGGATCCGACGGAAAGCGCTCCTGGAAGCGTATGCGGTCATGCTCGCGCCTCGGCGAAGCGCACCCGCCGCGGAGACCGTTTGCAAGTGAAAGCGACGACGCTTTACGACCGGCTTCTCACGGAAACGCAAGCGGCGCGCGCCGAATTTCTGTCGATCCCGGTCCTAAAGCGAGCGGTCGACGGCGATGTGACGCGGCCTCTCTACCTCTTATTTCTGACGCAGGCCTATCATCACGTGCGCCACACCTGTCCGCTTCTGTCGCTGGCGGCCGAGAAGACGAGCGACACCGCCTACCGAGCGGCGCTCCACCGCTATATCAGCGAAGAACAGGGTCACGAGGCGTGGATTCTGGCCGACATCGCCGCGCTGGGAGGCGATGCCGAGCGAGCAACACTGTCCAACCCGCGCCCTCCCTGTCGCGCCATGATCGCCTACGCCTATTACGCGGTCGAGCGGATCAGCCCTTACGCGCTCCTGGGCATGGTCCACGTCCTGGAGGGCAGTTCGGTCGCCTTGGCGACACGAGCCGCCGAGGCGCTGCAAAAGGCTTTCGGCGCCAGCGACGAAGGCGGTTTCCTTTATCTCAAGAGCCACGGCGCGCTCGACGCGGATCACACCTCCTTTTTCAGGGACGTCGTAGGCGGCCTCCAGGCGCCATCCGCCGGGGAAACGATCATCGACTGCGCCAAGATGATGTATTGGCTCTATGGCAACATCTTCCGCGATCTCGAAAGGGATGATGGCGATGCGCGTGCCACTCGCCGGTAAGACCGCGCTCATCACCGGTGCCGGGTCCGGAATCGGCCAGGCGCTCGCGATAGAGGCCGCGGAACGTGGGATGATTCTCGCGCTGACCGGGCGGCGAGCGGAGCGGCTGGCGGAAACCTGCGCGCGGTTCAATTCGCGTCCCGCTTGCTTGATCATTCCCGGCGACGTTACCTCGCCCGAGACGCGGCGAGCCATTCGAGAGCGTATCGCGAAGGAGTGGGGTCGCCTTCATGTCGTGGTCAACAATGCGGGCATCGTTGCCGCGGGACCTCTGGCGGTGACGCAGGACGCGGAACTCGACCGGCTGATCGCGACAAACTTGACGGCCCCTATCGCGCTGACACGCGAGCTGCTGCCGCTGCTAAGGGCGGGAGCGCCGGCTCGCGTGGTGAACATCGGATCGATGCTGGGCGACATTGCGCTGCCGCTTTTCGTCGCTTACTCGGCGTCCAAGTTCGGCTTGCGTGGGCTCTCGAACGCACTGCGGCGCGAGCTCAAGAGCCTCGCCATCGGCGTCACCTATGCCTCGCCACGCGGCGCTCGCACGGCGGCGACCCAGGCGATCGCGCATGTGGTCGAGCCCCTCGACATGCCCCTCGACAAGGTTGAGACGATTGCACGGCAAGTCTGGGACGCCGTTGCTGCCGGGCGGGACGTCGTCTACCCGCGGGGCCGCGAGCGCCTCTTCGTGCTTCTCGAAAAGCTGATGCCGTCTGTGGTCAGCCGCGCGCTCAATGCGCAGATCGAGGCTGCGGGCATGCGCCCGCTGATCGAGCAGGCCGCCGGATTCGTTGGTCGCTCGCAGCCGATCGATCGGGCTCCTTCGAACGCAGGGGGATTCTGACGATGGCGCGCTTCAACATTGCGGTCGCTGCCTTGGTTGCGTTTGTCGCGCTGACGAGCCTGGCAGGTGCCGATTCCGGTCCAATGAATGGCGAGTTGCGTTCGATCGAAAGCAACTGGGCGCGCATCGTGTTTCAATTACAGAACTCCGACGAGCAAGAAAAGCAATTGCGCAGCCTCGCCCGCGTCGCGGAAAAGATCGCGGCCGACTATCCCGATCGCGCGGAACCGCTCATTTGGGAAGCGATCATCACCAGCTCAGAAGCGAAATACGCAGGCGCGTTCAGCGCTCTCGGGCTCGCCAAACGGGCACGCGATCTGTTCGAGAAAGCCGGCCGCATCGACTATCAGGCGCTCGACGGGGCGGTCCCGACCAGTCTCGGAGCGCTCTACTACATGGTGCCAGGCTTTCCCCTTGGATTCGGGGACGATGACAGGGCCCGCCAATATCTGGAACAGGGGATTCGCATCAGTCCGGATGGGCTCGATTCGAATTTCTATTACGGCGACTTCCTCTTTCGTCAGGGAGAGTACGCAAAAGCAGCCGCGGTGCTGAAGCATGCGTTGGTCGTCCCCGCCGATCCCGACCGACCGATCTGGGATGCGGGGCGCCGAGCGGAAATACGGGCGCTTCTAACAAAAGTGGATGAAAAGCTCGCATCGCTACGCTGATGCGACCGGCGCCCATGTGAGCCGCCCGATGGCAGTGTGGGCGACTATCGGCCGACAACTCCATCATCCATCCGGGCTAACCGGCCGGGCGATAGGACGGGTGATGCGGTTGCTGAACGTCCGACCCAACGCCCTGGCGATCGCCGCGCTCGACATCCAGGCAGCGGACGAGGTGCTGGAGCTGGGGTGCGGACCGGGGGATGGGGTCCGGGTCATGGTGGCCCGAGCAACTCGCGGCAGAATCCACGCGATCGATCAATCCCCAATCATGCTGGCGCAGACCCGGTCGCTCAACCGCGACGCGGTGCGGTCCGGCCGCGTCCGCCTCTATCGGAGCCGTTTCGAAGACCTCCCCTTTGCAAACGGTTCGATCGACAAGATCCTGGCGGTGAATGTGGCCTATTTCTGGCGCGACGGCCGCAGGGTTCTCGCTGAAGCGCGGCGGGTGTTGCGGGATGACGGCGCCATGTCGATCTACGTGACGGAAGCAGCCGCCATGCGCCGATGGAAATTCGCCAACCCGGAAACACATCGGCTGTTCGACCGCGTCGCACTCGCGGACTTGCTGTGCAGTGGCGGTTTTTGCCCGCGGAGAACTTCGATTTCGGGCATTCGGCTGATGCGAGGGGTCACCGGGCTGATTGCGACGGTTCGCAAGGGCGGCGACGCTTGCGGCGCGTCGCAGGCGGAGCGCGATCGGCTCACGGAATAGGTGCATCTCAGCGAAACGGGAAATAGCGGCTTTCGGCTCGCCATTGCTCGGCGCTTTTCCAAACATCCGCTGCGCCAAGGTTCGAAAGTCGCTGCGCGGTATTCCGACGGCATCACCGCTGATTTTGCCCCGCCGATCTGGTCGTCAGCGCTTCGGCTTTGTTGCTGTCAGGTAGGTAATGCGCTCGATGGTGACGGAGTTCGGGGCCATTATGACGCGGCGGAGAGCCGGCTCGAGGAGCTGCCGCTCTTCTGCCGTGAATTGTTCTTCGAGGATGACCTTGAGCGGTCTGGCCCAAGGATGCGGCGAGCTCTCGAGAAACGTCTCCCAGGAGGTGATGGCGAAAGGGAGAATGTCGATGTGAAACTCCATGTGAATCTCGGTGAACCCGCAAGCCTGGGCGAAGCGGACGAGGTCGCGCTCCGTATAGTTGGTGATGGGATTGGCGGAGATCTTCTCCATGGTATCGGGCAGTTGCGCGGCCCTCCAGCGATGCATCAGCGGCAAAAGGCGCTCTTCGTCATCAGGCGACCGGCCATCGACGATGGCCTTCATGGTGCCGATAACGAGCGCCTCGTCGCGAAAGATGGGCTCAGCGAGGGAGATGCGACCGCCCGGCTTCAGGATCCGGCGGAACTCGCGCAATGCAGCGGGCTTGTCGGCGACGTAGGCAAGAACGGCGCGGGTGGCGACGACATCGACTGAGTCGGTCTCGATCGCTTCGAGACGCTCGGCGGAGCAGTGGTGAAAAGCGCATTGAGGCCCGGTGCCGCGTTCGGCGGCGAGCGCCTCGGCGTGTCGGAGCATGGGTGCTGAAATGTCGGTGAAAATCACCCGCAGCGACGGTCCGATTCGATCGATGGCGCGAAAGCCGATGAGGCCTTCGCCGGCGCCGATATCGGCAAGCGTCATACCGGCGGCGAGGCGCGCGCCATGGAGAACGCGATCGGCGTACTGATTGAGCCTGGCGCGCATCGTGCTGCGGTACTCCGCATCGCCCCCATGTCGAACATGGAGGAGCCAGTCGGACCAGGCGTCGGAGTGGGGTTCGGGCTGGTGGTTCGTCATTGCATAGAATGATCCCGATGCGGTAAGTGCATGCGGTTCGGACTACAGCGGATCGGGCTCACTCGGATTCGGGATGTGTCCACTGCACGGACGCGACAAGTAATGGCAAGCAACAATTCACTTGATCCCGCGCGCACCACGCGGAGGCGTTGGCTTCTGTCAGTAGCACATCGGCTTAGCTGCGTATGCGCGAATGTGCGTTCCGGATGTTAAAGCCGCGTGGAGTTGGTAAGATTCCAACGTTGCTCCAAACTTCTCCACACGGGGCCACATATCCCGACGCTGCCCGCGCCAGACGCTGCGTAGGCATCGGCCGCGGAGGGCGGGAGATGTGGGCGGCGGGGTCGGGGTTTGCGCTCCCCAGGCGCATCTCGATGTGGCACGGCCTGAATGCGGCGGACGGAGGCATGGCGTGATCGAGCTGTACGAGTTCGGGCCGGCATGGGCATCAACGGCTCCGACGAAGCACGGCGGTCGATCTCGACGCCGGGCTCGACGAGCGGCAACGGCGAAGAAGCCGTCGAGCTGAGCGGCCGGCGAGCGCGACGCCCGGACCGCGGACGACCATATCGTGCCTGAGCAGACGAAAGGCAGATCGCCGCCGCCCACGGGACGTCTGTGCCGCGCGCGACTCGAATCCTGATTGAGGTCGGCGAACGGGCTAACAAGAACTGTCGCAGTGACCGACGGAAAACCGCAGCGCAACGCGCAGTCCCGGGTGATTGTCGGCCAGAAGGATTTCGGCCGCGTGCAGGGACGCGACCGCAGCGACCAAGCTGAGCCCGAGGCCGTTTCCGGGCGTCGTTCGGCTTGCTTCGAGGCGATAGAAGCGGCGGAACACCTTGTCACGCTCGCTTGCCGGAATCCCCGGGCCGGTATCGGTCACTTCGACCTCGATGCTGCCGTTGCGCCGCCTTGCCGCAAGCGCGATTGCTGCCCCCGCCGGTGAATGCCGCATTGCATTCTCGACGATATTGGCAAGCATCTGCGCGAGCAGCTCACGATCGCCGCAAAGGCGGAGGCCGGGCTCGACCTCGACGGTGAAAGCCTGCCGCTTCTCCTCCGCCATCGGCTGGTACAGCTCCGCCACGGCGTGCAGCAGCTCGGAGAGTTCGACCATGTCGAAGTGATCGCGATGGGCGCTGCTTTCCGCCTGGGCGATGCGCAGCAGGGCGCCGAAGGTATCGAGGATGGCGTCGGCCTCGGCGATCGAGCGTTCGATGGCAGCGCGCAGCTCATCCGGCGAGTTGCCCCTGCGCTGCGCGAGCTCGAGGTGCTGCCGCAGCCGCGTCAACGGCGTACGCAGGTCGTGGGCAATGTCACTGGAGACCTGGCGCATACCCTCGATCGAACGCTCCGTGCGCTCGAGCATGGCGTTGAGGCTGCCCGCCAAGTGATCGAACTCGTCATCGGCGCCGCGCGATGGAATTCGACGCGACAGGTCGCCTTCCATGATCGCCCGCGCCGCCCGGCTGATGATCTCGACCCGCCGCAGCAGGCCATTGCTGATTACGGCGCCGGTTCCGAACGCAAGCAACAAGGTGATGGCGAAGCCCCAGCCGAAGGCGCGCAGGATCCATTCGCGCATCTCGTTGAGCGGATGGGCGTCGGCGCCGACGAGAAGATAGTCGCCTCCCGGCAAAGCCAGTCCATGTGCGCGAATTGCGCGCAGCCGGCCGCCGACGCGCGGCGCAGGCGCCTCGACCGCGAAGGTGCCAGCCCGTGGCGCCATCGCAGGAAGATTGCCGGCGACAAGCTTGCCGCTTCGATCCTGCAGCAGATAGACGATCGGCCCCGTCGGCATTTGGTCGACGCGGTCGCGGATCATCTCCGTCAAGTGCGCTGGTCCACCGGTGCTGAGCCCCTGCTGGAGCTCGGTTACGTCGCTGTCGATGGCGGCGTCCAGCTGGCTCGTCATGTAGAAGGACGCGGTCCAGAAAATAATTGCGAACAGCAGCAACACGGAGGCGCTGAAGAGCGCGGCATAGAGCAGCGTCAGCCGGAAGCTCGAGGTGCGGAAGAGCCTAGGCAGACGCACGCAAGCAATATCCGGCACCGCGCACCGTGTGGATGAGCTCGGTGGCGAAGCCCTTGTCGATCTTGCTGCGCAGGCGACTGACATGCGTTTCAACCACGTTCGTGTGCGGATCGAAATGGAAATCCCACACATTCTCCAGCAGCATGGTTCGGGTCACCACCTGGCCGGCGTGGCGCATGAGATACTCGAGCAGTCGGAACTCCCGCGGCTGCAGGTCGATTGCCTCGCCGCCGCGCCGCACGGTGCGTGACAACAGGTCGAGCTCGAGGTCTGCAATTCGCAGGCCGGTCTCGGCTTTGCTTGCCCGTGGGCGCCGACCCAATGCGGCAACGCGCGCGGCGAGTTCGGCGAACGCGAAAGGCTTGACGAGGTAATCGTCGCCGCCGGCGTTGAGCCCGCTCACCCGGTCGCCGACGCCCCCAAGCGTCGTGAGAAACAGCACCGGCGTCTGGTTGCCAGCGCCGCGCAGGGTCTTGACCAGGCTCAGCCCATCGAGGCCGGGCAGCATGCGATCGACAATCAGCAGGTCGAAGCTCTCGCCCGCGGCACGGAACAGGCCGTCGTCGCCGCTGATGGCACGGGCGAGCAGATGGCCCTCCTCGGCCAGACCGTTCGCAATGTAGTCGGCCGTCTCAGGATCATCCTCGATGAGCAGAATCTTCATCGCTTACATACCCGAAGCCGCCCAATGATGCGGACAGCAATCCAATCCTAGTCAAATTACAAAATCCCAATGTCCCGGCAATGCCGGGCCAAGGCGCGCGAGAATACGATTACCAACCAATGTCGGCGAAGTCTGGCCGCAATCTCATTGTGCTCACATCAAGGCAGAGGTGACATGAACCGCCTTTCGGTTGGTTACGCCAGCAAAGTCCCCGAGGTCACGCTCGGCTTCTGGGTCATCAAGATTGCCGCAACCACCCTCGGCGAGACCGGCGGCGATACCGTGACCATGACCATGAATCTGGGATACCTGACCGGGACGGCGATCTTCCTCACGTTGCTGGCAGTGCTCGTGGGCTTTCAGATCGCCGCCAAAAAATTCCATCCGGTGCTCTATTGGGCGACGATCGTCGCCTCCACGACGGCCGGGACGACGATGGCCGACTTTGCGGACCGGTCCCTGGGTATCGGCTACACCGGCGGGTCGTCGCTCTTGCTTGTCTGCCTGCTCGCTGTGCTGGCGCTCTGGTATTGGGCGCTCGGGTCCATATCGGTTGAAACCGTCGCAGCACCAAAGGCCGAAAGCTTTTATTGGGCGGCCATCACCTTTTCGCAGACCTTGGGAACCGCGCTCGGCGACTGGATGGCCGATACGACCGGCCTCGGCTATGCCGGCGGCGCACTCGTATTCGGCGCCGGGCTCGCGGCGTTAGCGGTGGCCTACTACAGAACGAAGACGTCGCGCGTTCTGTTGTTCTGGGCCGCCTTCATCCTGACGCGGCCATTGGGCGCAACCGTCGGCGATTTCCTCGATAAGCCGATAAGTAACGGCGGGCTTGATCTGAGCCGCCCGGTTGCCTCGGCAGTGATCGCAGCTTTCATCGTCGCTTGCATGCTGATCCTGCCGCAGCGGGCGGGCAGGCATCCGGGGCAACTGGAGGCGGGCTCATGAGCCGAGGATTCGCCGCACCGGTTTGTGCGCAATATTCATGTCGGTGGATGTGATGTGGCGGGTGGTTTTGCTAACGATCGTATTCCTCGCAGATGCTGTGGTATTCGTCTGCTTGTGCCGCGACGAGATTCGAGATTGGCGCGTCCGCCGCCGCGCCATGAGAGCCGAACGCCTCAGTGACAAATTGAGCCGACGGCTGCGCGCTCGCGGTGCGTGATCGTCAAGCTTTGCTCATGCTGCTGCTCTTCCTCACTTTCGCGGTCATGTCAGCGCTGGTCGTTCGCCGCAGTTAGGCTAAGCTGCTCGCCGTCGACCCGGCATGGCGGACGGAGGCATGGCGTGATCGAGCTGCACGAGTTCGGGCCGGCCTGGGGCATCAACCCCAGTCCCTTTTGCATCAAGGTCGAGGCCTATCTCCGGCTGGCCGGTATTCCCTACAAGCCCATCGTGACACTCCCGTTTCAGGCGCCGCGCCGAAAGCTGCCTTTTATCGTCGATGGCGGCCGGCGCATTGCGGATAGCGGCCACATCATCGACCATCTCCGGCAAGGCACGGCGGCCGATGTCGACGCCGGACTCGACGAGCAGCAGCGGGCGCTCGGCCATCTCCTGCGCCGTTGCTGCGAGGAGAGCCTTTACTTCGTCCTGCTTTACGCGCGTTGGATCGATGAAGCGGGCTGGGCGGTCATGGGGCCGATCGTATCCGCAGCGCTGCCGCCCGGTTTGCGCGCGGTGATCACGCCCGTCATTCGCCGCGGCGTGCGCAAGACCTTGCATGCCCAGGGCTATGGGCGGCACACGCGCGACGAGATCTATGCCATGGGGGCGGCCGACCTCGCCGCCATCGCGGCGATCATCGCCGGCCGGGACTTCGCCGTCGCCGATCGCCCGACCTCGTTCGATGCGGTGCTCTATGCCTTTCTCACCAGCATTCTGCACCCGCCGATCGAGACGCCGCTGAAGCAAGCGGCGCTGCAGCGCCCGGCGCTCGCGGAATATGTGACGCGCGTCGAACGGGTGCTGGCGCAGCCGCGCTGAGCCGAGCGGTCAGCGTCCCTTGGCTTTGCGCCAGGCGGCGAAATCGGTTTTCGTCTTCTCGTCGGTCGCGGGGTAAAGGCCGAGGATCGAGCGGCCGTGGCGCACTTCCTCGGTGACGAAATCCTCGAACGCCGTCATCTCGACCGCTTCCGCCGCGATCTCCTCGGCCATCGCGGCGGGGATGACGACCACGCCTTCGCCATCGCCGACCACGACATCGCTCGGCCAGACCGGAACGTCGCCGCAGCCGATCGGCACGTTGATGTCGACGGCCTGGTGGCGCGTGAGGTTGGTCGGCGCCGAAGGGCGCGCGTGATAGGCCGGGATGTCGAGCTCGGCGATCTCCGGGCTGTCGCGGAAGCCGCCATCGCTGACGATGCCGGCGACGCCACGCACCATCAGCCGCGTGACCAGGATCGAGCCGGCGGAGGCGGCGCGCGGATCCTTGCGGCTGTCGATGACGAACACCGCGCCGGGCGGGCATTCCTCGACGGCTTTGCGCTGCGGATGCGCGCGGTCCTGGAACACCGTGATCGGGTTCAGATCCTCGCGCGCCGGGATGTAGCGCAGCGTATAGGCTTCGCCGACCATGTTCTTGCCTTTGAACTTGAGCGGCAGAACGTCCTGGATGAACTGGTTGCGCAACCCGCGCTTGAAGAGGGCGGTGCAGAGCGTCGCGCAGCTCACCGTGGCGAGCTGCGCGCGAACCTTGTCCGAGAGGGCCAATTCGTCTCTCCCCGTCAGATCGTCAGCACGATCTTGCCGAAATGGGCGTTGGCGCGCATATGCGCCTGCGCCGCCGCCGCTTCCTCGAGCGGGAAGGTGCGGTCGATGGGGAGGTGCAGCTTCCCGGCCTCGACCGCGTCCCAGAGATCATCGCGCATGCGGCGGACGATGGCGCGCACCTCGTCGAGCGAGCGGGTGCGGAAGGTGACGCCGATATAATCGAGGCGCTTCAAGGCGTGCAGGTCGAAATCGAACTCGCCCTTCATGCCGCCGAGCCGTCCGACATTGACGATGCGCCCAAGGATCGCCGCCGCCTTCATGTTCTGGTTGGCGACGCTCGCCGAGATCTGATCGATGATGAGGTCGACGCCTTTGCCGCCCGTTGCCTTGGCGACCGCGTCGGGCCATTCCGCATCCCGGCTGTCGAGCGCGAGATCGGCGCCGAATTCCTTGAGCCGTGCCCGCCGCTCGGCGCTGGTCGAGGTGCCGATGACGAGCCGCGCGCCTTTGAGCTTGGCGATCTGCAGCCCCATCA
>Ga0335077_10004183_pt1 | contig 17583 bp, 18 predicted proteins | sample Lox_Sample_31_FD_207151 | JGI IMG/M metagenome (GOLD analysis project Ga0335077, IMG submission 207151) | Soil microbial communities from Loxahatchee National Wildlife Refuge, Florida, United States - Lox_Sample_3.1 | ecosystem: Environmental > Terrestrial > Soil > Wetlands | place: USA... | reverse complement strand
TGGCCGAGCGCTGCATAGCGCTCAACGACTCCGCGCGCGACCTCGACGGTCTCGTCGGTCGAATCGTCGAGCACCTGGATTTGCAGCTTCTCGCGCGGGTATTCAATCTTGCAGGTGCAATCGACGAGGCGGTCGATGACGTACTGCTCGTTGAAGATCGGGAGCTGGATGGTGACGTTCGGCAGTTCCTCGAAGTGCGATTCCGGCTCCGTGACCTTGTTCTTGCGGTGCTTGTAATACAGATAAACGAGCTGGTATCGATGCATCCCGTAAAACGCCAGCAGGATGAGCACGACGAAGTACGGAATCAGCAGCGCCATGTCGAAGGCGTCGGCATGATATAGACCTCGAAATCTGGGATCGCGGAAATGATTCCAGATGTAGCGGTGTAAGCCGCGAGGGTCGGCCAGCGACGAGGCAAGCAGGATGAGGGCGGCGTTCAGAAGCGCACTCCTGGGCAGGGTTGGAGCGGGGCAACGCGCAACATCACGCGATCCGGACCACTCCACGAACGCTAAATTGTACCTGAGCAGCACGAGGCGCAGAAATGGCGAGAAAGGCGCACGAATATGACGAAGGTGTAGGCTGCCGGCTTAATTTGCACGCACTCGGAATCAGAAAGTTGTCATCACGAGCCCGCCGCGGCGGGCGAGGGATCTGCTTTTCGCCCGCTGTGGCCGCCACCGCGTGGCGAGAAGCAGATCCCTCCTCGGGCTGAAGCCTCGTCGGGATGACAATCTTCTAACTCAGTATCCATTTGGCGCTCCCGAACATCATGTCATTACGAGTACTCGCTCTCCCCGGCCATCGTTTCAAACCGCGTGCAATTCTTCCGGAACGCCATCTTGATGGTTTCCGTCGGGCCATTGCGCTGCTTGGCGATGATGATCTCGGCCACGCCTTCGAGGTCGGGATCGTCGCGCTTGTAGTACTCCTCGCGAAAGATAAACGCCACCACGTCCGCGTCCTGCTCGATCGAGCCCGATTCGCGCAAGTCCGAGAGCTGCGGACGATGATCGCCGCCGCGGCTCTCGGGCGCGCGGCTGAGCTGCGACATCGCGACCACCGGCACACGCAACTCCTTCGCCAGTGCCTTCAATCCGCGCGAAATTGCCGACACTTCCTGCGTGCGGTTCTCGAACCGTTTGCCGCCGATGGGCACTGCCGACATAAGTTGCAGGTAGTCGACGATGAGCAAATCGAGGCGTTTTTCCTGCTGCTTCAGCCGCCGCGCTTTGGCGCGCATTTCGCTGATCGAAATCCCCGGCGAGTCGTCGATGTAGATTTTGGCCTGCATCAGGCGGTCCACCGCGCTCATCAGCTTGCGCTTGTCGTCTTTGGAGAGAAAGCCCTGGCTGAGCTCCTTTGAGTCCACCTCCGCGTGCGACGCCAGCATGCGCTTCAGCAGAGCCTCGCGCGACATCTCCAACGAGAAGATGCCGATGACCTTGCCGTCTTTCACCGCGGCGTTCTCGGCGATGTTCATCGCGAATGCGGTCTTACCCATCGAAGGCCGCGCCGCGATGATGATCAAGTCCGAAGGTTGCAGTCCGCCGGTCAGTTGGTCCAGCTTCTTGTAATGTGTTTCAAGGCCCGTGATCTCCTGTCCGCGATCGATCAGTTCCTCCAGCGAACCGAAGGAAGTCTTCACGATCGCAGGGATGTCCATGAAGCCTTGGCTGATGCGGTTCTCGGAAAGCTGGAAGATGGCCTGCTCGGCGCGGCCCAAGACTTCCTCGGCTTCGTCGGCGTGCTCGATGGCCTCGGCAATGGCGTTCTGCGCGACATTAATCAGCCCGCGCAGCAGCGCCTTGTTGCGAACGATGCGCACGTAGTGCTCAACCGACGGCCGCTCGGGAACGCCGTCAATCAGCGACGAGAGGTACGCCACGCCGCCGATGGCTTCGACCTCTTTGCGCCGGTCGAGCTCCTCGACCAGCGTGATCATGTCGACAGGCCGGCCCGACTCCAGCAGATCGCGCATGCGCGAGTAAATGCGGCGATGCGCGTCGAGGGAGAAGTCGTCGGGGGTCAGGTGCTCGGCGGCCTGATCGTAGAGCGAGTTGTCGATCAGGATGCCGCCGAGGATGGACCGTTCGGCGTCGAGGCTGACAGGCACTCCGCGTTCCAGGCTGTAGTCGGTGGTCGCCATCTGGGATTCGTTCACTCTAGTCACCGCCGCAACCCGCTGACAATGTCGAAGGAGGTTCGGCTCCGAGCTGCAATGCAGTTTTCGTTCGAAAAGCTGTGCGTGGTTGTGCAAGACATGGCGCACATTTGAGACTTCGCCGAACAGGGTGCAGGTGCCCCCTTTCTAAGATTGTCATCCCGAGCGGAGGCCGAAGGGCGGAGTCGAGGGACCTGCTGTTTGCCCGCAGCGCACTGCCACAGCGAGCAAATAGCAGGTCCCTCCACGCGGGCTGAGGCCCTTGGCCGGAATGACACGTGATTTGCAAGGACGCGACTCCTCGAAGAGAATAGACGCAATCGAGGATTGCGTTCCCGTATCATTCTCGCCTGCCGCAATGAAAGAAACGCTCGAATTCGTGCTGACCTACGGCTACGCCCTCCTGTTCCTGTGGGTCGTGATCGAGCAGGGCGGACTGCCGATTCCGGCAACGCCGCTGCTGCTGGCGGCCGGAGCGCTCGCCGGTCAAGGTCGCATGAGTCTGCCAATGGTGCTGCTTGCGGTCACTGCCGGCTGCGTGGGCGCGGACATCTTCTGGTATCACATCGGCAAGCGGCGGGGGGCCATCGTGCTGAACCTGCTGTGCCGCGTTGCCCTGGAGCCCGACTCCTGCGTGCGCCGCACCGAGCACACCTTCAGCAAATTCGGCGCGCGCACGCTGCTCATCTGCAAGTTTGTACCCGGCCTGAACACGGCCGCCCCAGCGCTCGCGGGAATGGTGCGCGTCCCGTACCCGCGCTTCATCCTTTTCGACATCATCGGCGGGCTGCTCTGGGCTTTGACGTACACGCTAGTCGGCTTTCTCTTCAGCAGGCAACTGGATCTCATCGCCCAAGATGCGCATTTGCTCGGTGGCTGGTTTCTTATCCTGTTCGCCATCGGCGTCGTTGTATACGTGCTCTATCGCTGGTACGACCGCGAGCGTTTCCTGCGCCAGGTGAAGGGCGACCGTATCACCCCTGACGAGCTGAAGCACGAGCTGGAATCGGGCCTGCGCCCGTTCATCGTCGACCTGCGCCATCCGCTGGATGTGCTCACCGATCCCCGAACTCTACCGGGAGCGCTGCAAATCTCGCCCGAGGACCTGGAAGCGCGCCATCAAGAGATCACGCGCGACGGCGAAATCGTCCTCTTCTGCACCTGACCAAACGAGGCCACCAGCGCCCGTGTGGCGCTGCAACTTCGCAAGCACGGCATTCGACACGTGCGTCCCCTGCTGGGCGGCTTTCACGAATGGAAGAAGCTGGGTTTCCCTCTGGTGGAGATCCATGAGCCGGAGCTTCCCTCGCCCCCGGACGGGCGCATTCTGGCCGAAGGCGTGTGACAAAGCCAGGTCTTAACCATTTGCGATCTCTGCGTCGCTCTGAGGCCTGGCCCCTTTTTCACAATCCTGCCAGATCAGCCATCGCCGTAAGGTTGGACACCTCGAGATCGGGCTGCACCGTGGCCAACCTGCTAGCGGCCGCGGTCTTATCCTGGCGTCGATTGACCCACACGGTTGCGATACTCAGATGCCGCGCCGGAGCTACGTCGTGGAAAAGGCTTTCCGCGACATGCAAGAGCTGATTGCTGGGGACCGCCAGGCGTCGCAGCAATGCCCGAAAGTTTTCTGGCGAGGGTTTGTAGCTGCGCAGTTTCTGTGCCGTCAGCACGCAGTCAAAGTGGACTTCGAGCTTACCCGCTGAGCCGGCAAACAGGTCATCGTCGATGTTAGAGAGGATCGCCAGTTTGTAGCGCGATTTCAGGCGGTGTAGGGCTGGGACCGTGTCGGCGAAAGGCTGCCAGTCGCGGATAGAGTCGGCCAGCCCACCCGCGTCAGCGGGCGTGACGGGGAATCGGAACTCGCGTCCGAAGTCGCGCACAACGGCGGCCAGCACTTCGCGATAGCTGCGGTACACGCCGGATTGCGCACGGGGTTCGAGTTCGGAATAAAGGTTTAAGACCTCCGCGTCGCTGGCGAAGCGGCCCTTGCGCTCCAGCAAAGGCTGAAGGTAGCCCAGGATGCCCGCTTCCCAGTCGATGAGCGTGCCGTAGCAATCGAACGATAGCCATCCGAATTGCGCAAAATCGAGCATTGCGCCTCAGCTGGTCTTGTCGCCCACAGGAGTGACCTTGTGGGACTCAAACTTACGCTGCAAAGCGGCAAAGGCCGAGACCTCGGGCTTCTCGGTTGTCGCCGGCGGGTCGGCACGAGGGTGATCATCATCCTCGTTGGCGGAGGCTTCGCTCGCAACCTGCGGTTCTGCTTGCTCTGGGGTTTCGGTCTTGCGCTCCGCTGCTTCCTCGGAGTTGATTGCGGCTTGGGCATTGTGCGCAGCAGCCGGCTTCCTCGGGTCTACCACCCGCGACGCAGTCAACCCTTTCTCCAAGAATTTTTTCGTGTTTAACAGCGGCCTGGCGAGCGAAGGGTTATAGCTGGTCCAGGGCGTGTCGAGATCGGCTTCGCGCTCGAACTGGGCCCGCATGCTCTCCATCTTCGAGTCCAGGTCATCGAGGTAGTGCAGCATGAGCGCCTCGGGAAACATCGGCAGCTTGGGCGACCCGAATTCGTACTGCCCGTGATGGCTGATGATCATGTGTTCGAGCAGCACTCGCAACTCGTCGGGGAAGCCGGGCACGCGCTCGATCTTCTCGTGCAACATGCCGAGTTCGATAATCATGTGCCCGAGAAGCTGGCCCTTGGTGGTGTAGGAAATGGAGCGCTGATACGCGAGCTCGTGCAGCTTGCCGATGTCATGCAGAAAGGCGCCGCTGAGCAGCAGGTCGCGATTCACCTGGGGATAGTTGCGCACCGCGAGGTCGCAGATGTTGAACAGCGAGACCACGTGGTCCAGCAGGCCGCCGACGAAGGCATGATGCAGTGACTTGGCCGCCGGCGCAGTCTTGTAGGCAGCAACAATCGCGGGGTCGGCGAGAAATTCTTCCAGCAGTGACTTTAACCAGGGATTCTCGAAGCTGGCAACATAGTTGTCCAGCGTCTGCCAAAGCTGCTCGACATCTTTCGTAGTCTTGGGCAGGTAGTCCGAGTAGTCGATTTCGCCATCGCCCAGCTTGCGCATCTTATGAATGGTGAGCTGCCAGCGCCCGTTGTATTTGTGGATGACACCCTTCACTTTGACGAAGTCATCCTGGTCGAACGCCGAGATGGCGTCGTTGACGTTGTCCCACATGTTGGCCTGTATCTGGCCGCTGCGGTCAGCGAGCATGAGCGAGAGGTACAGCTCGCCGCTCTTTTTCGACTTCACCTGCTTGACGGCGACGACGAAGAACGACGTGATGGTCTGGTTCTCAACCCGGGAACAATCGCAAATATAGAAGTCCTTCATGCAGGGCCAGTGAGCATCGCAGGCGCGCTTCGATGCTGAGCGAGTATGGTACCAGCAGGTAGTCGTAGGTGGCCAGTAGCAGCTGTCGGGATACTACAGGAAATCCTGAACGGATAGCCCACGACTAAGTGCCACTGAGCACTTTGCTATTAGCACTGGCATTGGCCACTGGCCAATGACCACCGCTTCTCGCGCGTAGAATAACTGTGCACTGGAGGTATGCATGTCCGAAGTCGCCTATGTATCCAATGTGCGCATTGAGCGCATCAAGGGCCCGCTGCGCCGGGCGTATCTGCCGGGCGAGCCGCAGCCGGTGATGTTCAGCGTGCACGGCGATATCGCCAGGCACTATGGCATCGACGAGGGCCGCCTGCCCGAGCCCCACGCCGCTACCATCGACTACGTGATTGCGGCGCTGGGCGGTTGAATGCTCGGCACCTTTGCCGGCGCGCTGGATGCGCGCAAAGTCGACGCCAAGGATGGCCGCCTGAGTTGTGAGGTACGCGGCGAAGTGGAGGACGACGGCGGTGTGCTGGTCATCAAGCGCGTACATGTCAGCCACACGCTGCGCGCCCACGATCCCAACGCCGTGCGCGAAACCGTGGAGCGCGTTCACGGCATCTATGCACAGAAGTGTCCCGTGTATCGGTCGCTGGTTCCGGCGTTCGCGATTACTTCGAGCGTGGAGATCGTGGCGGAAGATTCAGCGGCTTTGAAAATATGACGGCAGCACCGCCATAATGAAGGCATACCCGAGTCCGTCATGGTCGCGATCAAGAAGAAAAGCTGCTTGTGGTACCTGTTTCGCGCGCCTGTATACCTCTATCGCTGGCGCCTGAGCTGGCTGCTGGGACATCGCGTCCTGCTGCTGACCCACACCGGCCGCCGAACCGGCCTGCGGCGACAGACGGTGTTGGAGGTGGTCGAGTACCGCAGCGAGGGCCCCGAAGTTGTGGTGGCAAGTGGCTTTTCCCATTCCGACTGGCTCCTGAACATTGAGGCAAAGCACGACGAAGAGGTGACGGTCGGCAGGCAGCATTTCGCGGCCACGCATCGTCTTCTCGGCGAAGAAGAAGCGGCGAAAGTCATACGCGATTATGAGTACCGCAATCGCTTCATCGCGCCGATCGTTCGCCGCGGCTTTAGCTGGTTGCTGGGATGGCAGTATCGCGGGACGGAAGGCGATCGACGGCGACTCGTCCGCCAGCTGCCGCTCATTGCGTTTCGCCCACTGGCCTCGCCTGTGGAACGTAGGGAGCCTGGCCAACGCATCGCCTGAGGCGAGGCTCTCGCGCGAGCCGCCCGGCCCTCCACCGCACACGCCGGCGTGATCACGGTCACTTTCCCCCGTGACGTGGCACACGGCCCCTGGGTATTTCCCTCCTGTATCAATCACAGAGATGAGAACGAGCGTTCGTTGTAACGCAGCAAAGCTGTGGGATGTCGCCAAACGATCCGGGGATTTGTCTGTGCGCGTGTCCTGGAGCCGAGGGATGAAGCCTTGAAAGATGCAGGACACCTCTTCCGCCTGGCAGCCGTCTTCCTGCTGGGACTGGTTGCCTTTCTGGTGATCAGGAGCCTGCTGGTACCGCGCAGCTTCGGCCGTTACGGGCATTATCGCGCCAACGCCATTGGCGAGATCGCAGCCCTTCCCATCAGCTACGCCGGCCATCAGGTTTGCGAGGGCTGCCACACCGACGAAGCGGACATGAAGAGTAAGGGCGTGCACAAGGGCGTGGCGTGCGAAAGCTGCCACGGGCCGCAGGCCAAGCACGCCGACGATCCGGGGACAGCGCAGCCCGCAAAGCTGGACACCACGTCGCTATGCCCGCGTTGCCATCAGGCCAATATCGCCAAGCCGAAGACGTTTCCGCAAGTCGATGCGCCCGATCACTCGGGCGGCGCGGCTTGCAATACCTGTCACCAGCCGCATAGTCCGGCGATTGCCGCCGCGGGAGGTGTGCAGTGACGATCACGCGGCGCAGATTGCTTGTGCTCCTGCCGGCTGCCGCGGTTGCCTGGAAATATGTGCTCGCCGGCACGCCGGAAGCCGCGCCCAACTACACCATGGCGGAGCACTGGTGGGCGATGCTCATCGACCTCCCCGAGTGCATCGGCTGCGGCAGTTGCGTGCGGGCCTGCCAGAACGAGAACCACGTTCCCGACGGCTACTTCCGCACCTGGGTCGAGCGCTACCATGTGGACGACTATGAGATGGAGTATCCGCAGGTGGACTCGCCCGACGGCGGCAAGAATGGGTTCCCTGCGAGCAACTTCACCGGCGGCAAGAATTTCTTCGTCCCCAAGCTGTGCAACCACTGCGCCGACTCGCCGTGCACCCAAGTCTGCCCAGTGGGCGCCACGTTCGTCAGCCCCGATGGCGTGGTGCTGGTCGATCAGACGTATTGCCTCGGCTGCCGTTATTGCGTGCAGGCGTGTCCGTATGGATGCCGATTCATCAATCCGCAAACCGAGACCGCCAATAAGTGCACGCTGTGCTACCACCGCATCACCAAGGGCCTGACCACAGCATGCTGTGAGGCGTGCCCGACCGGCACCCGGCGGCTGGCGAACCTGAAGGACTCCAACGATCCAATCCACGAATTCCTGAAAACGCACAGCGTACAGGTGCTGAAGCCGCATCTGGCGACGGGCTCGAAGTGTTTTTACGCCGGCCTCGACGGCTCGGTGCGATAAGGAGACGGCTTTGCACATTCCAGTTCAAGGTTTCATGTACCCGAACGAAGTTGAGCTGCAGTGGAGCGTGCTGATCGTCCTTTATCCGTACATCACAGGGCTGGTGGCCGGCGCTTTCATCCTGGCTTCGCTGGAGCGCGTCTTTCGCGTGGATGCCGTGAAGCCAACCTACCGGCTGGCGCTACTGACCGCACTGGCGTTCCTGCTGGTCGCGCCCATGCCGTTGCAGTTGCACCTCGGACACCCTGAGCGCTCCTTTGAGATGTACCTGACGCCGCACCGGTCGTCGGCGATGGCGATGTTCGGCTTCGTCTATCTGTGGTATTTGTTGGCGGTTCTGGTGCTGGAAATCTGGCTGGATTACCGGCGCGACATCGTGCTCCTGTCACAGTCGACCACCGGTTGGAAGCGCCTGTTCTACCGCGGGCTGACGCTGGGCTCCGATAACATCAGCCCGCGCGCGCTGGAGATCGACGAGCGCGCCGGCTGGATTATCACCGTCATCGGTATTCCGTCGGCGTTTCTCCTGCACGGATATGTGGGCTTTATTTTCGGATCGGTGAAGGCGAACCCATGGTGGTCGTCGCCGCTGATGCCGGTGGTGTTCCTGTTCTCGGCGATGGTGTCGGGTATCGCAGTGGTCATGCTGATGTACATGCTGATGACCTGGCGGCGCCGCGAGCCCATCGACATGCAATGCGTGGATACCGTCGCCAAATACCTGTTCTACATCTTTATTATCGACTTCACGTTGGAGATGCTGGACCTGATCCATCGCATCTACGAGGCCGACGAGTCGTTTCGCAGCCTCGACTTCATGGTGCACACGAAGCTCTATTTCTCGCACATTGTGTTGCAGATTCTATTAGGGACGGTGTTGCCCATTGCCATGCTAGGAATGACGCAGGTGGTGAAGCTGCCGGCGATGACACGCAAGAGAATCTATGTTGTTTCGGGCTGCCTGACGATGATCGGAATCCTGGCAATGCGGTGGAACGTGGTGATTGGCGGGCAACTCTTCTCCAAGAGCTTTCTCGGCTACACGACTTACAAGATGGGCTTTGTCGCCCGCGAGGGGCTGCTGATGGCAATCGTGCTGACGATTCTGCCGTTCGGGATACTCTGGGCACTCGTGAAGCTGCTGCCGCCTTGGCCGGAGAAAGCGCCACAGGCACTGGCCCAAGCCGCAGGAGCCGACTGAAGATCAGCCAACAAGAAAGCCGAAGCTCCAAAGCTGAACTCTATTATCTTGACGCTCATCTAATCGGCAGATGCCCGAACTCCCCGACATCACTGCCTACCTCCACGCGCTCGAGTCCCGCATTGTGGGACAGCCAATCGAGAACATACGCCTGACAAGTCCGTTCCTGTTGCGCACCATGGCCCCGCCCCTGTCTGTCATCGAGGGCCGGACGGTACGCGAGCTGCGGCGCATTGGCAAGCGAATCGTTATTGGAGTGGACGGTGACCTCTGGCTGGTGCTGCATCTGATGATTGCCGGCCGTCTGCACTGGCGGCAGCGCGGCGCCAAGCTGGGTGGCCGTCAGAATTTGGCGGCCTTTGACTTCCCGAATGGCTCCCTTGTGCTGACCGAGGCGGGTGCGAAACGCCGCGCGTCGCTGCACATAATGGAAGGTGAAGCGAACCTGCAGACACTCGATCCCGGCGGCATCGATGTGTTCGCGGTGGACCTGGAGGACTTCCGCAACGCGCTCGCGGCGGAGAACCGTACTCTGAAGCGCGCCCTCACCGACCCGCGCATCTTGAGCGGCATCGGCAACGCCTACTCGGACGAGGTACTGCATGCGGCGCAGTTGTCGCCGATCGCGCTGACACAGAAGCTCCAGGCCGATGAGTGGCAGCGGCTATTCACCGCGACCCGCGGGACCCTGCAGCTCTGGATCGATCGCCTGAGCAGTGAGGCTGGCGGCCGCTTTCCGGAGAAGGTCACCGCCTTTCGGCCAGAGATGGCCGTGCACGGACGATACGGCCAGCCGTGCCCGCGATGCGGCGAGAAGGTCCAGCGAATCCGCTACGCCGATAACGAGACCAACTATTGCCCGCGCTGCCAAACCGGAGGCAAGCTGCTGGCCGACCGCAGCCTGTCGCGGCTGCTGCGCTCCGACTGGCCTCGCACCATGGACGAACTAGAGGCGCTGAAACGCCGCTAGCTGGTAACGGCGCATGCCGGCTTGCCACACCTGCAATGTTCACCCATCACAAGCGCCTGTTCGCCTGCCCGCTATAATCTGCTTGGCGCGAGCTCCACACCCATTTACCTCTGTGTCTCTGTGCCTCTTTGGTTATCTCTTTTTTCGGCGGGCATCATGACCATCATCAAGCAAGACGACCTCATCCAGAGCGTGGCTGACGCGTTGCAATTCATCTCCTACTACCATCCAGTCGACTTCATTAAGAGCCTGGCCGCCGCTTACGAGAAGGAGCAATCGCCGGCGGCGCGCGATGCCATCGCGCAATTGCTCATCAACTCGCGGATGTGCGCCGAAGGCCATCGCCCCATCTGCCAGGACACCGGCATCGTCACCGTCTTCCTCAAGGTCGGCATGAACGTGCAGTGGGACACGACCATGAGCGTTGAAGAGATGGTCAACGAGGGCGTGCGGCGCGCCTACCTGCATGAGCACAACAAGCTCCGTGCCAGCATCCTCGCCGACCCGGCGGGCGCGCGCAAGAATACCAAAGACAACACGCCCGCGGTGATCAGTATGACGATTGTTCCCGGCGACACGCTGGACGTAATCGTGGCGGCCAAGGGCGGCGGCTCGGAGGCGAAGTCAAAGTTTGCCATGCTGAATCCCTCCGACTCGATTGTCGACTGGGTGCTGAAGACTGTGCCGACCATGGGCGCGGGGTGGTGCCCGCCGGGGATCATCGGCATCGGCATCGGCGGCACGGCGGAGAAGGCCATGCTGATGGGGAAGGAATCGCTGATGGACCCGATCGACATCCAGGAGTTGATCGCTCGCGGGCCGAAGAACACGGCCGAAGAGCTGCGCATCGAGCTTTATAAGAAGATCAACGCGCTGGGTATCGGCGCGCAGGGACTGGGTGGGCTGACCACCGTGCTCGACGTGAAGGTGCGGGACTACCCCACGCACGCCGCCAATCTGCCGATCGCGATGATTCCCAACTGCGCTGCCACGCGACACGCGCATTTCGTGCTCGACGGCTCGGGGCCGGTCGCGCTGAAGCCGCCCTCGCTAGCCGACTGGCCGTCGCTCACCTACAATCCCGCAGGCGCGCGCCGTGTCAACCTCGACACGGTGACGCGTGAAGAGGTCGCGACTTGGAAGACCGGCGAGGTCATTCTGCTCAGCGGCAAGCTGCTCACCGGTCGCGACGCCGCGCACAAGCGCATGACCGAGATGCTCACGGCGAAGCAGGCGCTCCCGGTCGATTTCACCAACCGCTTCATCTACTACGTCGGTCCGGTCGATCCGGTGCGCGACGAAGCGGTCGGCCCCGCCGGCCCCACCACGGCCACGCGCATGGACAAGTTCACTCGCCAGATGCTGCGCGAAACCGGACTGCTGGGCATGGTCGGCAAGTCTGAGCGCGGTCCGGAGGCCATCAATGCCATCCGCGACCACAAGGCGGTCTACCTGATGGCCGTCGGCGGCGCGGCGTATCTCGTCTCCAAGGCAATCAAGAAGTCACGCGTGATGGCCTTCGGCGATCTCGGCATGGAAGCGATCTACGAGTTCGAAGTCGAAGACATGCCGGTGATGGTGGCCGTGGACGTGAACGGCGAATCCGTGCACGAAACCGGGCCGAAGGAGTGGCAGGCCAAGATCGCGGAACTGGTGGAGATTGGGTAAACATTTGTAGTGTGTATTCTCCCGAACCGCCCGACGCCGACTGTGCTAAGCTCAGCGCGCACGTTTCGCATCTCTGGTCCGGGTGATTGCATTTGACCGGCGGCAACACTCCCACAGTCGATCCTATTAGCAAGCATCCTTCCGAGCCCTCTGGAGCGCTGCTCAAGCTGGTCGCCGCTTTCTGCAAAGCAGAAGCCTTGTCTGCGGGCCGGGCCGCCTTCGTAGCCGTCGTGCGCTGGACGCGCTCCGGACCGCGGCGCGCCAGAGGCACACAGCGCCTTCTTGACTTACTGGAGTTGCTGGAAAATAACAGCGACCTGCGTTGGCAGCTTCAAACATCCCTCGGCAGAACGCTGGGCCAACTGGATTGTCTAGCTCTCTTCGCTGAGGCGGGCCTGCCCTCCGTGCACTCGTTCGCTACCGAGGTGGTGCAGCGCTCCGTCGCCAAGCTCATGCCCTCGGCGCGGACCGACTCCGACGCCCGCAGGTTCATCAACGATCTCTACTCCTCGGAGTCTTCCGCGAAACAGTTTGCCGCACTCACGCCCGAGCTATTCGATCGAATTGTTCATATCCTGACACCTGACTCTGAACCGGAGTTCTGGGACCGCCAGGAACACGACCTGAAAGAAGCCATGCGGCTGCTGGCCTCCCGCATCAGCGGATTGGGGCTACAGCCCGAGGTGCGTGATCGCTCGACTGCTTCGCGCGTCGCCCACTCTCCGTTTTACGAGCTCGTCGCTAAGACCGAAGAGCTGCTGGCCGAGGAGGGCTCAGAGCTGCCCGCAAAACTCGATGGCTGGAAACAGGTGGTTGCGCGTTGCCGTGGCGAGATGGAGATTGTCTATGAGCACATGGAGTCGACCGGTATAAGCGTTGAATTGGTTTTCGACCTGAAGACAATTCAGGCATGCCTGGTAAGGATGGAGGCGCTGGCAAAGGCGCTTACCGCGGCCAATCCTGAGGAGAAAAGCGCAGCCATTCACGCGCTGCTGTTGCGCCTCATCGAGGGCAACATAACCGACAAGCAGCTGACATCGCTGCTGCGCGAAAACCTCAATCTGCTGGCGCGCAAAATCGTCGACCGCAGCGGCGATACCGGCGAGCACTACATCGCCAGCAGCAGGGCCGAGTACTGGCACATGTGGAGGGCGGCCATCGGTGGCGGCCTGCTGACCGTGTTTACCGCCGCAATTAAACTCCGCATCATCGAAGCTCATCTGCCGCCGTTTGTCGAGGGTTTCGCTAGTGGAACGAACTACGCCATCAGTTTCTTGCTGCTTCAGGCCTTCGGGCTGGTACTTGCAACCAAACAGCCGGCTACGACGGCGGCGGCCTTCGCTCGCATTATCCGTGACCACGGCGGCCGCCAGCGCTCCAGCAAACTCACCGAGTTTGTGGCCCGCATCACCAGCACGCAGCTGGCGGCAGCTGTGGGCAACGTGGTTGCCGTATGTGCGGGAGCGCTTGCCTTCGAAACCATATGGAAGGCCGTTTTTCGCGAGTCTTACCTCCCCGAACTGAGTGCCAACCACGTATACGAGACCCTCAATCCGTTCGCCTCCGGCACCGCGCTGTACGCCATGGAAACCGGAGTCATCCTATGGCTTGCGGCGCTGGCGGGCAGTTGGACCGAAAACGCCGCCGTTTATTATCGGCTGGCCGATGCCGTAGCGCAGCATCCCCTCGGTCTGCGGGTAAGCAAGGCTTTCTCGAAGAAGGCGGCGCGAGTGGTGAAGCACAATATCGGCGGGTGGTCCACCAGCATCGTTCTTGGGTATCTCCTCGGGTTCGCGCCGGAGGTGGGAGTGTTCTTCGGACTCCCCATCGAAATTCGCCACGTAACCCTGTCCAGCGGAACGTTGGCGCTGGCTGCGGCGCGCTTCGGGACGGCCAGCTTAGGGGACCGCTGGTTCTACCGCGCCAGTCTGGGGATTGTTGCGATATTCGTGCTCAACCTGTTCACGAGTTTTACCATCGCCGCCTATGTGGCACTTCGCGCATACAATGTGCGCTCACGTGAACAGTGGGCGATTGTGCGCTTTCTGGCCGTTGCCGCATTTCGTTCTCCTCTGCGTTTCATCTGGCCGGCGTTCGCCGGACAAGAGGTGGAACGAACAGACATCCGGGCCGCCGATTCTTGATCCCCGTCCAAAACCAAAGCAAACCTATTTCCGCGGAATCAACCGTTGTCTCGCAATCATCTTTAACTGCTAGAGGAACTGCGTATGGCGCAATCTACGAACCTGGCCCGGGTTGAAAAAGATTCCCTTGGACATAAGGAGGTTCCTGCTGATGCCTACTATGGCATTCAGACGGCGCGGGCGGTGGAGAACTATCCCATCAGCGGATTGCGTGCGCATCCCACGCTCATTCGCGCGATTGCGATGGTGAAGGAAGCGGCGGCCTTGGCGAATCGCGAGCTCGGACTCATCGACAAGAAAACTGCCGATGCAATCATCCAAGCCGCCCGCGAAGTCCAACAGGGCAAGCTGCACGAGTACTTCGTCGTGGATGTCTTCCAGGCAGGCGCGGGCGTCAGCTTTCACATGAACGCCAACGAGGTGATCGCTAACCGCGCCTCGGAGCTGCTGGGCGGCACGCGCGGCGAGTACAAGCACGTTCATCCCAACGATCACGTCAACTACGGGCAATCGACGAACGACGTTTTTCCCACCGCGATGCGCCTGGCGACGCTACTCGAGCTGGTGAGGCTCTATGCCGTGCTCGACAGTCTTGAAGCCGCGCTCGAAGAGAAAGGCAAGCGGTTCCACCACGTCCTGAAATCGGGTCGCACGCACATGCAGGATGCGGTGCCGATGCGACTGGGGCAGGAGTTCGCGGCATACGCGGAGGCGATCAAACGAGCGAAGAAGGCCATCGAGGAGCAGTCGGAATTTCTGCGTGAGCTGGGACTGGGCGGCTCGGCCGTCGGAACAGGCATCAACACCCATCCCGACTATCGCCGCAAAGCTATTGCCGAACTGTCGCGGATCTCCGGGCAGAAGCTGCACGCCGTCGACGACATGCGCTACGCCATGCAGTCGAACCTGGCGATGTCTAGCGTGAGCGGCGCTCTGCGCAACCTGGCGCTCGAAGTCATTCGCATCTCGAACGACCTGCGCCTGCTGTCTTCTGGCCCGAACACCGGACTCGCCGAGATCAACCTCCCCGCGCTCCAACCGGGCTCGTCCATCATGCCGGGCAAGATCAATCCCGTCATGCCGGAACTCGCCGCGATGGTGTCCTTCCAAGTGGTGGGCTACGACACGGCGGTCGCACTCGCGGTGCAGGCCGGTCAGCTCGAACTCAACGTCATGATGCCGGCGATGGCCTACAGCGTGCTGATGTCAATCACGATCATGACCAACATGCTCGGCCAGCTTACGGAGTCTTGCATCAAGGGCATCACCGTGAACGAGCAGCGTACCAACTACTACGTGCAAAGCACGGTGTCGCTGGCGACGGCATTGAACCCGTACATCGGATACGCCAAGGCGGCGGAGATCGCGAAGGAATCGGTCAAGACCGGCCGCTCGATCATCGACATTGCGCGCGAACGTGGCGACCTGAATGAAGAACAGATCAAGGAAATCCTCGACCCCGCTCGCATGACCGAGCCCGTCTCGCCGCTGGAGATCGCGAAGGAGCGCGAGAAGATTAAAGGCGGTGGCTAGTGGCCAGTGGCCAGTGGTCGGCTGTCTGCGAAAGATGATCAATCAGTGCTGACTGCTGATTCCTCTTACGCCGTCACCAGCGCTCCAACCTCGACAGTCACATCCATCTTCGGCGGATGCAGCAACGTGTTGTGAATCAGGCAGCGGTGTACAGCGTCTTCCAGTCCCTTCACATGTGTCTCTTCCATTTCGGCCGGCACCTTCACCTCGATGCGAAAGTTGTCGAGGCGAAACGGGCCCTTCACCTTCTCGGCGGTGACCCGCGCCGTCACCCCTTCCTGCTCGAGTCGGTTACGCTTCAGATAGTCGACAGCGTAATAGGCCGCACAGGACCCCAGCGACGCCAGTAGCAGTTCGGGCGGTGTCATACCTTCGTCGAAGCCGTTGCCCTCCGTGGGCTGATCGCAGACAACCGTATGCTGCCGTGCCTTGACGGCAAACTGTACCGCTCCCAGATGCTCTACGAAAACTTCCATAATTCCCTCCGGATATTTACTTACAAACCTGGTTTGCACTCGACGGACGCGGCTTAGGCAAACCTTCGTCGATATGCAGGCGAACTTTCTCTCTTGCGCGATGTAGCCGGGACTTGACCGCTGCGAGGGAAATTCCCAGCCGCGCGGCGGTCTCGTCTCCGCCCAGCTCTTCCAGATCGCGCAGCTCATAAACCGCGCGCTCCGGCGTGGGCAGCGCCGCCACAGCGCTCAGCAGCAACTGCTTCATCTCCTGCAACGAGGCCTGCACGTCGGGAGCGTCGTCACCCGATTGGACTTCCAGTCCTTCCGCCTCCATTGCCGAAAGCTGCACAATCGGCAGCAGCGCCTCACGCTGCTTGAGCTGCCAGCAAACTCGCCGGCCAATTTGCGCCAGCCAGGAGCGGAACGCCGCCGCTTCGCGCAACTGATCCAGATTGCGATAGGCCTTCAACAGCGCCTCGACCAGTACATCCTCGGCGTCTTCGCGGTTACGGCACACGCGAATGAGCTGCCGATAGACCGCATCTTTGTGTTCGTTGGCCAGCGCCTCGAAATTCATGCTTCCATTGTGAACTGCAGCCGCCGGCTCACGAGCGACATTGCGCACGTATGCTTGTGACGACGCCGGGTCCAGCCTTCACTTTCCGGTTCCAGGGCATGCGCGCCAGCAGCACGGCCATGCCGCAGATGTTCGTGGCTCCGGCGAAGGTCAGTCCGGCGCCGACGAACATCGCAAGATAGACCCAGCGGGCGTTGACGAAGACAGACAACGTGGTCGCGGTCAGTACGATGATCCCTGCCGCTAGCCTGACTTGCCGCTCCAGCGTCCAACGGCATGGGGCGCAGCTTACGAGCGGGAAGCCGGCCTCTCGCCACGCTGCCGTGCCGCCGGCGAGCACCGAGACCGGCTGCCGGTCGTCGAGCCAGCCGGCGACGGTTGCGGCACGCACGCCTGCTTCGCAGATGAGAATGACGGGGCCCTCGCCGATGTCCGCGGTCCTCGTCTCGACCTGCTCCATCGGGACATTGATGGCCCCCGGAATGTGGCCGACGGCGTATTCCGCGGCTGAGCGGACATCGACGAGTTTGCCCGCGTTAGTACCTTCGCGAAGACGCTCTGGGCTGAGCCTTGAAATCATTTCTTCCCTCTACTCAGGAAGAGCGGAGTTGTGGGAAAAAGGATTCTGAGTCGCGCAGGAAGTAGGACTGGCGCAAAACAACACTATTGACTGTATGCTGAATGCCGAGCCTGATTGTGAGGTTCTCCAGATCAAAGCCGCCGAGTGGGACCATGCCCACCGACGACCCTCGCACGCAGTGGGTTGGTGCGGACTCCATTCTGTTCGCCACCGCTCATCGGCCTTGGCCCGCGCCCATGGC
>Ga0335077_10004181_pt1 | contig 17587 bp, 14 predicted proteins | sample Lox_Sample_31_FD_207151 | JGI IMG/M metagenome (GOLD analysis project Ga0335077, IMG submission 207151) | Soil microbial communities from Loxahatchee National Wildlife Refuge, Florida, United States - Lox_Sample_3.1 | ecosystem: Environmental > Terrestrial > Soil > Wetlands | place: USA... | reverse complement strand
ATGTAGGCGAGCGCCCGCCTCTCCATCTCGTCGGTGAGGTACTCGACGTAGTAGCTGCCGGCGAGAGGGTCCGCGACCCGGTCGGCCCCCGACTCGAAAGCGATGATCTGCTGCGTCCGCAGCGCGATGGTGACGGCTTGCTCGGTGGGGAGCGCGTAGGTCTCGTCGAGGGAGTTCGTGTGGAGGGACTGCGTACCCCCTAGCACGGCCGCGAGCGCTTGGAGGGAGGTGCGCACCACGTTGTTGTAGGGCTGCTGGGCGGTGAGGGAGACGCCTGCGGTCTGCGCGTGGGTCCGCAGCAGCAGGGACTCCTTCTTGTTCGCCCCGAAGCGCTCCTTGAGCGTCCGGGCCCAAATGCGGCGCGCCGCCCGAAACTTGGCGATCTCCTCGAAGAAGTCGTTGTGCACGTCCCAGAAGAAGGAGAGCCTGGGGGCGAAGGCGTCGACGTCGAGGCCCCGGTCCACGCACTCCTGCACGTACTCCATGCCGTCGGCGAGAGTGAAGGCGAGCTCCTGGACCGCCGTCGCTCCCGCTTCGCGGATGTGGTAGCCGCTGATGGAGATGGGGTTCCAGCGCGGCATCTCCCGCGCGCAGAACTCGATCATATCGACGACCATCTTCACGGCGGGGCGCGGGGGGACGATCCACTCCTTCTGGGCGATGTACTCCTTCAGCATGTCCGCCTGGACGGTGCCGCCGAGCTTCTGGAGGGGCACCCCCTGCTTCTCCCCGACCGCCGCGTACATGGCGAGCGCCACCACCGCGCTCGCATTGATGGTCATGGAGGTCGTCACCTCGCCGAGCGGGATGCCGTCGAAGAGCACCTCGAAGTCGCGGAGCGTAGAGACCGCCACGCCCTCCTTCCCCACCTCGCCGCGCGCCATGGGGTGGTCGGCGTCGTAGCCCATGAGGGCGGGCATGTCGAAGGCGGTGGAGAGGCCGGTGACGCCGTGGCCGAGCAGGTACTTGAAGCGGCGGTTCGTGTCCTCCGGCGAACCGAACCCGGCGAACTGGCGCATGGTCCAGAGCCGTCCTCGGTACATCGTCGCCTGGGGCCCGCGCGTGAAGGGGTAGCGCCCGGGGTAGCCGATGTCCCGGCGGAAGTCCTCTTCCGGTCGGCTCGCCGGGTCGAGGACGTCGGGCACGGGGATGCCCGAGTCCGTCTCGAAGCGCGCCTTGCGCAGGGGCGCACGGGCGAGCGTCTCGGCGAGCTCCCTCGCCGTCCAGCTCTCCCGCTCGGAGAAGATCTTCCCGAGCTCTTCCCGGCTGTAGACGGCGCTCGCCGCCCTCGCGGGCGCGGGAGGCGTGAGCTTGCGAGGCTTCTCTCGGGTCTCGGACTGGGTCTTCCGCGCGGGCTTACCGGCCATGGCACCTCCGGACGTCCGGAGGATTGTAACGGCTCGTCCTCGGAGACGGGAAGGGGTCCCCCGCGGCCGGAAAGGCCCCCTAGCGCCCGGGCGGGGCCTGCTTGAGCTCGAGGAGCGTGGTCCTCGCCTGGATGGCCTGGGAGCTGTTCGGGTCGGCGGCGATGACGCGGTTGAAGGCGTCCGTCGCCTTGGCGGTATCGTGGAGGTCGAAGCCATACACCACCCCGGCGTTGTAGAGGCTTTGCAGGTGGCGCGGGTTCAGCTTGTTCGCCTTCTCGAAGTTGGCGATGGCTCGGTCGTAGTTCCTGAGCTCGCGGTACATGACCCCCTGGTCGGTGAGGACGTCCGGATCGTCCGGCTTGAGCTCGAGCGCTTTCGCGTAGGCGTCAACGGAGAGCTGCGGTTGATGGGTGTCGAAATAGTCGTTCCCGAGCTGCACCCACAAGGCCCGGTTCTTCGGGTCCTTCTCCAGCCCCTGCTTCTCCATCTCGATCCGCTTTGCCACCTCCGAGGTCGCTTGCGCCTGCGCCATCAGGGGAGAGGGCGGAGCCCCCGGCAGGCCGCCAGGCAGTCCCGGGGGCGCGGCCGGTGCGGCGAGGACCGGCTCGTCCCGCTTGCAGGCTGCGAGGGCGAAGGCCGCCAGGGCGGCGGCGATAGTGGCGGAGGCTCTGGCATGGCGCTTCATTCGAGGATCTCCTCTCAGGCGGTTTCGGCCGGATCCGGCAGCCTTCCGGTCCGCGAAGGGTCGCGACTGCCTCTCCGCTTTGGCGAGAGACAAGGCGTTGACGCACTCGCCGCGAACGACGTTGCCGCGCGCGCCAACGGCCGGGCATCATCTACAGCCGACTGGCCATCGTCAAGGCGCCGCCTTCCCAGCGGCGCGGGCGAGCGCGGCCAGCGGATCGACCCCTTCGCGCTCGGTCGAAGGGGCGATTAGCGGGCGGGCATACTCGACGGGCTGGCCGACCCGGAGTCCGCCGGCTCGAGGTCGTGGAGCGCGTCGCCCCACGTCACTCGGCCGGAGGTCGCAAACGCGTCGCGGTCGTAGATCCGCAAGCCCGGGGTCGGCTCGGGCCGCCCGGTGCGCGCGTCCACCGGCTGCGGGACGCGCGAGCCGGTGACGAGGGCCATCCGGGTGGTGGCCTCCCGGTCGGCCTCTCCCTGGACGGCCGGCCCGTGGGCACAGGCGACCCCTCCGAGTGCGAGGAGGCTGAACGTCCTTTGGAGCCGCATGTCTCGTCCTCCTGTCTCCCCGGATGCCCTCCATACAGATACTCCGGCGAGGGGGGACGCGCCTCCCTCCCCCCCCCGGGGTATCCGGGACCCGGCGGGAAGTGCCCAGTGCAGGCCCGCCCCGGGAGGGCTATCATCGAGACCTCAGGGATCCGGCGCTCCTCCGAGGCCAGCGAAAGGCGGCTCCCCGACGATCCAGGTCAACGCTACGCTGGGCACGTCGCTCGCGACGGACGCCCTCTACGAGCCGCTCCCGGAGGCGCGGCCGTGGGAACCTTCTCATGCCGAGAAGGTCACCATCAGCGAACAGGCGCTCCTGGGGAGCGGTGGGACCCCGGTGGAGGTCTCTGACGTCCGCTGGTACCGGGCCGCCGGCTACTCTCACATCCTGAAGCAGAGAGGCGACGGGGCGCCAACGGATGGAGAGACCCCGCGGAGCTCCCGGCCAGCGGGGAACGGCCTCGCGCTTCGCGCCGCCGCGGCCTACCAGAAGACGATGGGTTCGGACGCCACGGTGCGGACGGCGGCGTAGCGGGTCGGAACGGCGCGTGTCGCCCCGCGGGCTCCCGAGGAGGAACCATGGCCTTCGACTTCGCGGACGCGAAGCGCCGCTTCGCGAGTTCGCGGAAGATGCACTCCTCGGTGGCGGAGGCGCTCATCGGCGAGCACGAGGAGGCGCTCGACCTCCTCCGCGCGCTCGCCCTTCCGGGCATGGCCCGATCGAATACCTGCCCGGTTTGCGGACCGCTCGGGGGGCGCGGAGGGGGTCACGCGCCCGGCTGCCGGCTCGCCCGCCTCCTCGCCCTCCGGTGACCAGGAAGGCACTCAGCCCAGGAACCTGCCGAGGTCACGGGCGGCCCTCTTGTCAAGGCGCGAGCTCGCTCACGAGCCCTTTCACCGCCGCGAAGCACTCCGCCACTGCCGGGAGGAGGCGCCGGGCCTCATCCAGGTCCCCGCCCTTCCCCGCCTGCTCCACCCTCGCCGCGGCCTGCCGCAGGGCCTCGGCCCCCAGATTGGCGGCCGCCCCCTTGATGCTGTGTGCCTCCCTGGTGAGGGCCGGGACGTCGCTCCCCTCGAAGGACTGCGCGAGCGCCGTTAGGCGCGAGGGGACGTCCGCGAGGAACCCCTCGACGACAGCCCGGATGAGGTCGGGGTCTCCCATCATGCGGTTCACGAAGCCGCTCCGGTCGAACGCTACCGGCTCGGCGGCCCGGGAGACCGTTTCGCCTGGATCCGGAGCCGGCGGCCGGGGCTCGCCCCGGCCGGCCTGCTCCCCCCGCGGAGGCAGCCACTTCGCGACGGTTCGGGCGAGTGTCCGGGGGTCGATGGGCTTCGAGAGGTAGTCGTCCATCCCTGCCTCGAGGCACTTTTCCCGGTCCCCGCGCATCGCATTGGCGGTCATGGCGACGATGGGGACCCGGTGGTTCAAGACCGACGACTGCGGATCCCGGATGGCCCGGGTGGCCTGGTACCCGTTCATCCCGGGCATCTGCACGTCCATGAGCACGAGGTCGTAAGGGAACCACTCGAGCGCCATGACGGCGTCGGCGCCGCTCGCTACCGCTTCGGCCCGTAGTCCCAGGTTCTTCAGGATGCCGAGCGCCACCTCCTGGTTCGTGAAGTTGTCCTCGACGAGGAGGATGCGGACGTCGTCGCGCGCCGCGCCCGCCGCCCCATCCGTCCCCCGGGTTGCCGGGCGCTCCGGAGCCGACCCGGAGAGGAGCCTCGCGAGGTCGAGGAGCGAGCCGTACCTCAGCGGCTTCGTGAGCGAGGCGGCGAACCCGAGCTCCTTCGCCCGCGCCGCATCTCCCCTCCTCCCGCCAGAGACCACCATCACCAGGCGTGTGGCCGCGGTGAGCGCGTCCTGCCGGATGGCACTCGCGAGCGCCTCTGCGTCCGTCCCCGGGATGGCCGTGTCGAGGACGGCGACCCCGTAGGACCTCGCCTGCGAGGCCGCACGGCCGAGCTCAGCCAGCGCCGAGGGGCCATCGGACGCTTCCCCCACCTCCGCGCCCCAGGCCGAGAGCTGAAGGGCGAAAGCTTCCCGGCTCGGGCGATTCTCATCGACGAGAAGGACCCGGGTGCCGCCCAGGATGGGATACCTCGCCCAGCCGACCTCGGAGCCCGCCGCCGGGAGGGGCACCGTGAACCAGAATTCGGAACCCTTCCCCACCTCGCTCAAGACGCCCATCCGCCCGCCCATCGCCTCCACGAGCTGCCGGGAGATGGCGAGCCCGAGGCCGGTGCCCCCGTACTCGCGGCTGGTGGATGCGTCCACCTGCGTGAAGCTCTGGAAGATCATGTCTTGCTTGTCGGCGGGAATGCCGATGCCGCTGTCCTGGACCGAGAAACGGATACCCGCGATCTCGCCGGTAGAGACACTCGCCCGGATGACCACCTCGCCGCGGCTCGTGAACTTGAGGGCGTTCCCGACGAGGTTCGTGAGGATCTGGCGGAGGCGGCCCGGATCCCCGAGGAGTCGGGCCGGGAGCTCGGGGGTGGCGTAGCAGACGAGCTCGATCCCCTTCTCCTGGGCGCGGACCGCCATCAGAGAGGCGAGGTCGTCGAGGAGGCCCCGCGGGTCGAACTCGATGGTCTCGATCTCAACCTTCTTCGCCTCGAGCTTGGAGAAGTCGAGGATGTCGTTCAGGAGCGTGAGCAGGGCCTCGCCGCTCGACTGCACCGTCGAGGCGTAGTGGCGCTGCTCATCGTCGAGCCGGGTGTGGAGTAAGAGACCCGTCATTCCCAGCACCGCGTTCAAGGGAGTGCGGATCTCGTGGCTCATGTTGGCGAGGAACTCGCTCTTCGCGATGTTGGCGCGCCTCGCCTCGTCGGCCATGGCGTTCGCCTTCGCCATGGCCTGCTCGAGATCGACGTTCACCTGGCGGAGCTCCGCGTCGGCGCGCTTGCGCTCGGTGACGTCGGCGAGGCTGCCGATGAGGCGCATGGGCCGGTCGTCCGCGTCCCATTCCACGATGCGCCCGCGGTCCTCCACCCAGATGACTTTGCCGCCGCAGCGCCGAACCCGGTGCTCGCTCTGGTAGCGCCCCTCGCCCCGCTGGCAGGCGCGCAGCCGCTCGAGCACCGTCTCCCGGTCCTGCTCGTGCAGCATGGCGAGGAACTCGGAGGTGGCGTGCTCCCGCCTCCCGTCCTCGATGCCCAGGATCTTGCACCACTGGGCGTTGTGTTTGATGACGTCGGTGGCGAAGTCCCACTCCCACACGCCTTCGCCGGTGGCGTCGAGGGCGTGAGTCATGAGTTCTTCGAAGGCCCGCCGCGCCTCCTCCGCGCGCCGGCGCTCGCTCACGTCCTGGAAGGTCCAGATGACGTCCTTCGAGAGGTCGGACGGGTCGAGGGGCGTGCCCGACAGCGAGCACCAGAGCTCGGTTCCGTCCTTGTGGCGCAACGGGTACTCGAGGGTGGTGCTCCCGAAGGCGATGAGCTGGCGGTATTGGGGGCCGAAGGCCTCGAACTTCTCCCGGCTCACGTGGATGAGGCTGAAGCTCTGGCCGATGAGCTCATCCCGGCTGTAGCCGAGCATGCTGCAAGCGCGCTTGCTCGCTTCCAGGATCGTCCGGTCCGGCGAGGCGAGGAAGACGCCCACGCCGCTGTTGTCGATGAGCGTACGCCGGAGCTCGGCGGCCCGGGCGACCACCTCCTGGGCCTCGACCTGGGTGGTGACGTCGAGGAGGTACCCGTAGATGGCGGTGGCGGTGCCCTCCGCGTCCCGCACGAAGGTCAGGTGATCGTGGACGGTTCGCCAGGATCCGTCCCCGTGGCGGATCCGGTACTGCTGGCGCCGCGAGGTGACGGCCGGCTCCTCGAGGAGCCGGTCCACCTCTTCGGCGATGGCAGCCTCGTCGTCCGGGTGGACGAGGTCGGCGTAGCGGGTGAGGAGAAGGGCCTCGGGGCTGTGGCCGAAGCTCTCGAGGAGGTTCGGCGAGACGTAGGCCACCGGCCGGCCCCGTACCGGGAGCCACTTGAAGACGACCACCGGCCCGGCCATGAAGAGCGCCCGCTCCTCGAGGAGCTGGGTCTCGGCGCGCTTGCGCTCGGTGATGTCCGCGAGGGTCCCCGCCATCCGCAGGGGGCGACCGTCCGGGCCGCGCGAGGTCACCCGGCCGCTGTGGCTCACCCAGACCCAGTCCCCGCTCCGGTGGCGAATGCGGTACTCGACGACGAAGGATGCGCTTTGCCCGGAGAGGTGGTGGGTGAGCCGCTTCCGCCAGCTCTCCGCCTCCTCGGGGTGGCAGAGGGCGCGCCAGGCCTTCACGGTTGCGGGCGGCAAGTCCTCGAGCCCGTAGCCGAGGATCGACGCCACCCCGGCGTTCACCACGATCTCCCCGGTAGAGACGTCGCAGTCCCACCAGCCGAGGCTCGCGCTCTCCAGCGCGAAGTTGAGGCTCGTGCGGGCGGCCACGAGCTCGCCCGTGCGCTCGGCGACGAGCCGCCGCGCGCGCTGCCGCTCGTTCAGGATGCGCTCGGCGAGCGCCGCGGCGAGCGCCGACACCAGGAAACCGAAGGGGAGGAGCCACCAGTACCAGTCCCGGAGGTGCGAGGCGATGAAGGTCCGGCCGGGCGCGATGCGGACGCGGAGGGCTCGTCCGGCCACCTCGACCACCTGCTCGTAGCTCGCGAGCGGGTGCCCCTCGCCCTCGCGCTCCGCCTCGGGCCGATGGCGGTAGAGTTCGCCCTGCCCGCTCGGGGCCCCGAGGTCCTCCACCAGGACGTCGAACTCCTGGACCGGCTGGTTCGTCAGCGCCCCCTCGAAGAGGTCGCCGGCCCGGTAGACTCCGACGGCGAACCCGGTGAGGCGGGCGCGGCGCTCCGACTCGTTGGCGGGCCGCGGGCCCCGCCCGTAGAGCGGTGCGAACACGAGGAAGCCGCTCTGCTCCCCTCGCTCCTGGACGAGGCGAACGGGCTCGGTGGCCACCGGCTCCCCGGAATCGCGGGCCGTGTCCAGGGCGGCCCTCCGCGGGGGGCTCGAGCCGAGGTCGAAGCCCACCGCCGCCAAGTTCCCCGCCAGCGGCTCCACGTAGAACACCGGGAAGAACTCGGCCCGGTCCCGGGCGCGGACGAGCTTCTTGCCGGGGCCCCGCTCTGCGAACTCGAACCGGGTGAAGCCCTCGGCGTGTGCGAGATCCTCGTAGCGCCAGCGGTCCTCTCTCGACACTCTCGGCACCCACTCGAACGCCTGCACCGGCGTGCGGCCGGCGGCCATGGGCCCCGAGTAGTCGCGGAAGGACTGCCGGTCGACCCAGGGGGCGCTCTCGAAGAACCGGGCGAGTCCACCGAGCTCGCTTAGCTGGTCCTCGAGCGCTCGCCGGAGCGCCCCGACCTGGGAGGCTGCGTGCCGCCGGAAGACGGCCTGGAAGAGGTCCTGGGCGCTGCGCCGGGCCTCGGCGAAGCCCAGCCCGGTGAGGAGGAGACCCGCGGCGAGGACGAGCAACGGCGGGCTGAGTCGGAGGAGGTGCCTCACTCCGGCGCTGGAAGGAGGGCCGCGCACGCACGCCTCGCCTTGGATGCGCGGGGAGCCCTGCGCCGGAAGGCGCAGCGGCAACTTACACGCCCAGGCCCAAGGTACCGATCGTCGACATCAGGCGATCGTGCGCGATGGGCTTGATGAGGTAGGCGTCACACTCCGACCGGAAGGAAGCCATGATGGTCTCCCGGTCATCAGAGGCGGTGGTCATGATCACCTTGACCCGGTCGAGGCCGCCGACCCCGGCCGCCTCCTCCATCTCCCGGATACTCCGGAGCACCTCGCGGCCGCTCATGTCCGGCATGGTGATGTCGAGGCACATGAGGTCGTAGTGCTCTCCGGCCTCGAGCGCCGCGCCGAAGGCGGCGAGCGCCTCGTGCCCGTTGACGGCGATGTCGCAGGGGCCCAGGGGCCCGAGCATCGCGTTCAGGATCTTCCGGCTCGTGAACTCGTCCTCGACGATGATGCTCCGAAGCATGAGGGCCTCTTCTTGGGGGCGAGGGTGCGCGGCGCCGATCCCCAAACCAATGAAACGTTCGTGCCGAGGAACCCGGACGGGTCGTCGCCATGTTCTGGCCGTAATTCCAAGCTGTTACTGGCTGGGGTCTCGGGCGGTCTCTCCCTTCCGGGAGGGCCACTTTCACCCACGGGTCAAACCGACCTGGACCCCGAGGCGACCGCAAGGAGTCGGATTCGGCAGATTGGTCGAGCAAGCACAGACGCGGCACGCACCCCTCGCCCCCGGTACGCCGAATCGACCCCGAGCGCGAGCCTCGTCTCAGTCGCCGGCGGCGCGCTAGCGCCCGCTCGTGTTGATCGTCGTCACCAGACCCGCGGGGGTGACCAGGCGCACGAGACCGTTCAGGCTGTCCGCCACGTAGACGTTCCCGGACGAGTCCATGGCGAGGCCGTAGGGATGGTTGAAGAGCGCTGCCGACCCCATGCCATCCGAGCTTCCGACCTGGCCGGGGGCTCCGGCGAGCGTGCTCACCGCCGGCGCGGGCGTGACCTTCCGGATGGTGTCGTTCACGGAGTCGGCGACGAAGACGTTGCCGGACCCGTCGACGCCAACGCCCGCCGGGTTGTGGAACACCACCTCCGCCCCCGTCCCGTCCACGCTGCCGGCCTGGCCGGCGGTCCCGGCGAGTGTGCTGACGACGGCCGCGGGCGAGATCACCCGGACGGTGTCGTTCACGTAGTCTGCGACGTAGAGATTGCCGGATCCGTCGAAAGCCACGCCGGCCGGCCAGTCGAACGAGGCGGCCCCCCCCGTCCCGTCCGCGCTGCCGGGCTGGCCGGCCGTTCCGGCGAAGGTGGTGACGACGCCGGCTGGGGAGATGGCGCGGATGGTGCTGTTCCCGGCGTCGGCGACGAAAAGGGTCCCCTCGGCCGGGCTGCCGGCGGGTGCGACTGCGATGCCCCAGGGTCGGTTGAAGAGAGCAGCCGAGCCGGTGCCGTCCGCGAATCCGGGCTGACCTGCAATCCCAGCGAAGGTGCTCACCAAGCCCTGGGGGCTCACCTTCCGGATGGTGTGGTTGCCGTAGTCGGTGACGAAGAGGTTGCCCGTGGCATCGAGCGCCACCCCGGAGGGCGCGTTGAATTCCGCCGTCGGGCCGGTGCCGTCGAGGCTCCCGGTCTGACCGGGGGTCCCGGCGAGCGCGGTCACGCTTCCGCCGGGGGCGACGACCCAAATGACATTCTCCGCGGCGTCCGCCACGTAGAGGACCCCGGAACCGGCGACGGCGAGGGCCACGGGACGCTCGAGGACGGTGGAGGGCGACGAGGAACAGGCGAGTTGTGCCGCGGCGAGCGCCGCAGCGAAGGCGAGCGCTCGCTTGGCTCCCGGTGCCATGATCTCTTCCGATCGTCTCATTCCGGCCTCGGGCGCCGGCTCGCCCGCCCGGCGTGAACGGGAGAGCCGAGCGGGAGCCGAACGCCCGCGAACCGACCGCCTCCGAGCGAGGGCGACCTCGGGCGACCGCCGTTCCGCGGGGAAAATGGTGGTGAGGGAGAGAATCGAACTCTCGACCTAGGGATTATGAGACCCTCGCTCTAGCCGACTGAGCTACCTCACCCTGCAGCACCGACTGGCGACGGCTACGTAGCATGGTGCGAGAGGGCCGGCAACACTGGTTCCCCGCGGAGGAACCGCCGCTCCAGCGCCGGGAACATGGAGTTTCCCGGAGCGGAGCAGCAGGACGAAGGCACCGAGAGCTGGCCCTCTAGGCCTTCGCGGCCGGATCCTTCGCGTACTGGGCCTCCTCCTCCTCGAGCTCGTCCCCGACCTCCTCGGGCGCCTCCACGATGTTGGCGATGCGGATGTGCCTGGAGAAGAGGAAGAAGAGCCCGAGCGCGGTCTGCTGCGCGAGCTGGGTCGCCCACAGGACGTTCGCGTAGGCGGCGCCCCGCGTGTCCACCACCTCCTTCGGGAGGAAGAGGGCGAGGCCGAGGATGGTCGCGGCCTGGAAGGTCCCCACCATGCCAGGCCCGGCCGGGATCATGACCCCGACGACGAGGACGCCGAGGACCGTGAAGGCGGCGATGCTCGAGAGGTGGATGTCGAAGCCGATGGCGAGGACCTGCATGCCGACGCCGTTCAGGGTCCAGTAGGCGGCCGTGAGGAGGAAGAAGAGCGCGATCTTCCGCCACGAGGGGACGAGGCGCAGGCCGTGGATGAAGGCGTCCATCATTCCGGAGGCCCGCTCCGCGAGCCTCTCGGAGAGGGGATCGATGAGCCGGTGGGTGAAGCGGACTGCCCGCTCCCGGTTCTTGTTCGCGAAGATGAGGAAGGCAAGGATCGCCGTGAAGGCGAGGAAAACGGCGACCCCGCCGGCCTTGAGGAAGTGCAAGCCGGGCGTTCCCTCCGGGACCGCGAGGAGCGTGACCACGAGGAGGCCGGCGGTGAAGAGTCCGTCGGCGACCCGCTCCACCACCACGCTGGAGAGGGCGGCCGAGACTCGCAGGCGCGGGCGCTCGGCGATGAGGTAGGGCCTCGCGAACTCGCCCAGGCGGAAGGGCAGGAGGACGAGAGCCATGAACCCGACCGCGGAGGCGGCGTTCAGCTTCCCGAAGGGAACCTTCGCCACCGGCTCGAGGAGGATGCCCCACCGATAGGTCCGCGCGAGGTGGATGAGAGTGAGGATGACGAGGTAGGGGATGAGCCAGAAGTAGTCGGCGGAGCGGATGGCGTGCCAGATGGCACCGAGGTCCTTCCCCCGGAGCGTGATCCAGAGGGCGGCCGCCGAGATGAATAGGCCGAGGACGGCCTGCAGGAAGCGTTTCACAAGAGCTCCTCCCCGGCGAGTACCCGCCGCGGGTTTTCACGGCAGAGGCGGCGCGCCTCCGCCGCCCCGGCCTTCTTCTCGATGGCGAGGAGGGCCTCCGAGATCCAGCGCTCCGCCTCGACGGGTCCGTGGAGGTCGGTCGCCGCCACCCCGTAGAGCCCCTGCGCGAGGAAGCGCTCGGCAAGCTTTCGCGCCACTCGCCCGTAGCGGCCGGTGAGGGCCCCGAAGTCGAGCTGCAGGGCCGCTCCGAGCCGAGTCGACTCCTCCGCTCGCCCAGGCCGCTCGAACTCGCTGCAGCGCTCCGGATGAGCGATGAGGGGCACGAGGCCCTTCAGGCGGATGCGGAAGAGGAGGTCCGGGAGCCGGGGCACCGAGCCGGCGAAGGGGAGCTCCACGAGGACGTAGCGCCCTGCGGGCCCGAGCGCCCGGGGGTCCCCTCGCCCCACCCGCTCCAGGAACCCCTCGTCGAGGAAGTTCTCGGCGCCGAGGTGGAGCTCGAGCCCCACCCCCTCCCGCTCGAGGAGCGCGCCGAGCGAGAGGAGCCGCTCCTCGCACAGGGACGCGTCCTGACTGGGGAAATCGGAGCGGGCGTGAGGCGTCTGGGCAGCGGCGGTGTACCCTAGCGCAGAGAGCGCCCGGGCGGCGGAGAGCGCGTCCTCCGGCCCGCGACAGCCGTCGTCCACGTCCCACAGGAGGTGACAGTGAAGGTCGACGAGGCCCTGTTCCGCGGTGCCGATGGCCATCTAGCGGCGGCTTATACCACCCGCGACCCTTGCCGGCCTCGATAAGGATCGCAGCGGTGCGCACGCCGCGAGTAGCTCCCGCAAGAGGCGTCCCGGAGACGCCCGGTCAAGGGACCGGATGGGCCGGCGCCCGGCCGGCGACGGCGCGCAGGACCTCCTCCCACACCAGGCCGGCCATCGCGGTGCGCGTCTCCACCGTCCCCGAACCGACGTGGGGCGTGAGGACGACGCGCTCGAGGGTCCGCAGACGCGGGGGGACGTTCGGCTCGTCCCGGAAGACGTCGAGCCCGGCTGCGAAGAGCCGACCGTCCTCGATGGCGTCGGCAAGGGCCTCCTCGTCGAGCACCGGGCCGCGGGCCGTGTTCACGACCACCGCCCCCCTCTTCATGCGGGCGATCCGGTCGCGGGAGAGAAGGTTTCGCGTCTCCTCGTTGAGGGGGCAATGGAGGGAGACGAAGTCGCTCTCCGAGAGGAGACGGTCGAGCCCGACGCGCTCGGCCCCGGGGAAGGCGACCTCCCGGGGCCCGCTGTAGAGCACCCGGAGCGAGAAGCCCAGGGCGCGCCGCGCCACCGCCTGGCCGATCCGGCCGAAGCCCACGATCCCGAGGACCTTGCCGGAGACCTCGGTCCCCAGGAAGAAGTCGGGGGCCACTGCCCGCCACGCGCCGGCCCGGATGAGCCGGTCCCCCTCGGCGACGCGACGCGCCGCCGCGAGGAGGAGCGCCATCGCCAGGTCCGCGGTGGCGTCGGTGAGGACGTCGGGGGTGTTCGTCAGGACTACCCCGCGCTCGCGGCAGGCCGGGAGGTCGACGTGGTTCACCCCGACCCCGTAGGAGCAGACCCTCCGCACCGCGGGCAGGGCCGCGAGGAGCGGCCCATCCACCCGGTCGAGGTAGGTGACGACCAGGGTCTCTGCCCCGCGCGCGACCTCGGGGAGGGTCTCCCTCGCCGGGGGCGCGCGGTCGCCACCTAGGACCTCGCAGCTCGCTCGCACCGCTTCGGGGATGCCGCCCGGCAAGGCCCGCATCACGAACACCGCGGGCTTCACGCCGGCTCTCCCTCCCCGCTCCGCGCTCCGTTGCCGGCTCGATCCCCCGGGATTCGGTACGCCTCGCCGAGCCACTTCCCGAGGTCCACGAGGCGACAGCGGGCCGAGCAGAACGGCCAGTCCTCGTTCGCGGACCGGTCTCCCGCCCGCCGGGCGCAGACCGGACAGTGGCCTGGGGGCGTCACCGCTAGCTCCCCGTGCAGCCGGGGGGGAGGTAGCTCTCCATCGCCTCCTGGAGGCGCCCTCGCTGCACCGTTCCGCGGAAGACCTTCCGGATGCGCCCCTCGGCGTCCACGATGTAGGTGCGCGGGAACTCGGTCACCCCGAAGGTCCGCGCCACGTCGCCTTGCTTGTCGAGCACCACCGGGTACGGGATGCCGAATCGCTTCACGGTGGCGGCGATGTCCGCGGGCGCCGATTCCTCGGTCACGCCCACGATCTCCTGGCAGCGCCCCTGGCCCTCCCGCCAGGTCTGGGCGAGCGCCGGGAGCTCTTGGTTGCAGGGGCCGCACCACGTCGCCCAGAAGTTCACGGCGACCACCTTGCCGCGCAGAGCTTGGAGGTCGACCGTGTTCCCCTCGAGGTCGGGGAGCTCGAACGACGGTGCCTCCTTCCCCTCGCGGGACGAGCCGGACACCCTTGACTTCAGGCCCTTCGCCAACGCGAGTCCGCATATCGCGAGCACCGCGAGCTTCATCCAGTTCCGCATGGGGTCTCGAGTATAGCCGCCCGGGGGCCGGGCGCTCCCGCCCCGCCTTCATGGTTCTTCATCGATTATTCGACAAGGCTCGGCGGTCCGATCCTAAGATGGTTCCCGAAAAGCCATGATCTCGAACTTCTCCCTTTCCTTTTCGATGCTTGCATCGACGGTGAATGGGCCCGCAGGGCCTCTCGCCGCCCTTCACCCCTCGGGCGCCTCGCGATGAACAGGCGCACCTTGATCCTAATCGGCGTCGCCGTCGGCATCGCGGTCCTCCTCGGCGGCGCCTGGCTCTACAGTCTCAAGACCCGCAAGCCTCCCATCCAGTTCGACACCGCCAAGGTGGAGCGCGGGAGGATCGTCGCCAAGGTGACCGCCACCGGCACCCTCTCGGCGCTCGTCACCGTCCAGGTCGGGACCCAGGTGTCCGGGCGCATCGCTGCGCTCTACGCCGACTTCAACTCCCCCGTGAAGAAGGGGCAGGTGATCGCGAAGATCGACCCCCTCCTCTACGAGGCGGCGGTCGACCAGGCGAAGGCGAACCTCGTCGCGGCCGAGGGAAACCTCGTGAAGTCGCAGGTGCAGGCCGTGGACGCGCGGCGCCAGTACGTCCGCCAGAAGCAGCTTCGGGAGCAGAAGCTGAACGCCCAGCAGGACCTCGACACCGCGCAGGCAAACGCCGACGCCGCGGACGCCCAGGTGAAGGCTTCGGAGGGCGCGCTCGAGCAGGCGCAGGCGGCGCTCAAGCAGGCGAAAGTGAACCTCGACTACACGAACATCGCCTCCCCCACGAAGGGGACGGTCATCTCCCGCAACGTCGACGTGGGCCAGACGGTGGCGGCCTCGCTCCAGGCGCCCACCCTTTTCCTCATCGCAGAGGACCTCTCCAAGATGCAGGTGGACACGAGCGTCGCCGAGAGCGACATCGGGCGCCTGCAGCCCAGGATGCCGGCGACCTTCACGGTGGACGCCTACCCCGCCGAGGTCTTCCACGGGACGGTGCGCCAGATCCGACAGGCGCCCCAGACCGTGCAGAACGTGGTGACCTACGACGCGGTGATCGACGTCGACAACACCCAGCTGAAGCTCATGCCGGGGATGACCGCCAACGCTACTTTCGTCTACGCCGAGAAGGACGACGTCGCCAAGGTGCCGAACGCCGCGCTCCGCTTCCGGCCGCCGCCGGGGATGCTCGCCGCCTCCGGGGCCCAGCGGAACCACTCGCCGGGCTCATCTCCGCGGCCGGGAGCCGAGGCTGCGGACCGCCGCACCGTGTGGATCCTCTCGAACGAGCAGGCGTCATCGCACAAGATCCGCATCGGCATCTCGGACGGGACTTTCACGGAGATCACGGAGGGGGACCTGAAGCCCGGCGAGCTTGCCATCACCGACGCCGTCGGCGGCGGCCCGGCGACCGGAATGGCGGCTCAGCTCCGCCGCGGCGGCCTCTAGGGGGTTCCCCGTGGAAACCTCCCCGCTCATCCGGCTCGAGGACGTCGTCAAGACCTACGTCATGGGGGACGTCGAGGTGAAGGCCATGCGGGGGGTCTCCCTCTCGGTCCGCCAGGGCGAGTTCACCGCCATCATGGGCGCCTCCGGATCGGGGAAGTCGACGCTCATGAACATCGTGGGCTGCCTCGACCGACCGACCTCCGGCCGCTACCTTCTCGACGGGAACGAGGTGTCGCGCCTCTCCACCGAGAGCCTCGCCGAGGTCCGCAACCGCACCATCGGCTTCGTCTTCCAGAACTTCAACCTCCTCTCCCGCACGAATGCCCTCGAGAACGTGGAGCTCCCGCTCCTCTACGCGGGGGTCTCGACCGCGGAGCGCCATCGCCGCGCCGCCGAGTCGCTGGAGAAGGTGGGGCTCGCCGACCGCGCCCACCACCACCCGAACCAGATGTCCGGGGGACAGCAGCAGCGCGTGGCCATCGCCCGCGCCCTCGTGAACCGGCCCCGGGTCCTCCTCGCCGACGAGCCCACCGGGAACCTCGACTCCCGGACCAGCGCCGAAGTGATGGCCCTCTTCCAGGAACTCGGGGTCACCGGGATCACCGTGGTGCTCGTGACCCACGAGCAGGACGTGGCCCAGTACGCTTCCCGCATCGTCGTGATGCGGGACGGCCGAGTGCTTTCCGACACTCCCCAAGTGGCCCGTCCGGCCGTCGCCCCTCCCCCGGATCCCGCCGCGGCGGTGGAGGAGGTCGGATGAACTGGCTCCAGACGCTCCGGGTGGCGGTCCGCGCGCTCACCCGCAACAAGATGCGCTCCTTCCTCACCACCCTCGGCATGGTCATCGGGGTGTCGGCGGTCATCGCCATGGTCGCCATCGGCGACGGGGCCAAGGCCCGCGTCGAGGCCTCGTTCGCCGCCATGGGGTCGAACATGCTCATCGTGCTCCCGGGCACGAGCAACGCCGGCGGAGCCATGGGCGGCTTCGGGTCCATGCCCACAATCACCTGGGACGACCTCCGGGCCATCCAGACCGAGATCTCCACGGTGCGCGCCGCGGCCGCGCAGCTCCGGGTCACCGCCCAGGTCCTCTCTGAGGATCAGAACTGGACCACCTCGGTGTTCGGGACGAGCCCGGAGTACTTCCAGATCCGGAACTGGCCCGCCGAGCGCGGCGAGCTCTTCACCGAGGCGGACGTGGATGGGGGAACGAAGGTGGCGGCCATCGGGGCCACCGTGGCCGAAAAGCTCTTCGGCGCGAACGCGAACCCGGTGGGCCAGGTGATCCGCGTGAAGAACATCCCCTTCGTGGTGACGAGCGTCCTCGCGAAGAAGGGCCAGTCCCAATGGGGCCAGGACTACGATGACATCGTCATCGTCCCGCTCTCCAGCTTCCAGCAGAAGATCCAGGGGGGGCTGAAGAACGTCATCGCCGGCAGCATCGCGGTGAGCGCCACCGGTGCCGACTCGACCGCTCGCTGCGAGGCCCAGATCCGCAGCCTGCTGCGCGACCGCCACCATCTGGCGCAGGGGGCGGACGACGACTTCAACATCCGGAACCTCTCCGAGATCGCGAACGCCCAGCAGGAGGGGACACGCACCTTCACCACTCTCCTCGCCGCCATCGCCGCGGTGTCGCTCGTCGTGGGCGGCATCGGGATCATGAATATCATGCTGGTCTCGGTGACCGAACGGACCCGCGAGATCGGGTTGCGCATGGCCGTGGGCGCGAAGCCGGCCGACATCCTCCTCCAGTTCCTGGTGGAGGCCCTCGCCCTTGCGGTGATGGGCGGGCTCATCGGGGTGGCACTCGGGCTCGCCGGGGCCTGGCGGCTCGCCACGAGCTTCGGCTGGCAGGTACTCTACCGGCCCGAGGTGGTGGTGATCTCGGTGCTCTTCAGCGGCATCGTGGGGATCCTCTTTGGCCTCTACCCGGCCTACAAGGCATCCCGGCTCGACCCCATCCAGGCGCTGCGCTTCGAGTGAAGCCGGCCCAAGGGGCGCTCCCTCCGGTCACCGCACCGTGGAGGCAGCCGCGGCGGCGCCGGAGCTGCTCGCGCCGATGAGGATCGCCTTCAGGTCGTCGTCCGTGAACACCAGCCCGGCGCCCACGAAGACGTCACGCCCCACGTTGTAGTTCGGACCGAAGGGGTACTGCCCCGGCTTCCAGGGGTTCAGGAAGTCGTCGATCCCCGCCGTCACGTAGAGGGCGGAGAGGAAGTTCCAGTCCACGAACAGCCTCGCCCGGGGCCAGATGTTCGTGGTGGGGCGCAGGAAC
>Ga0335077_10004180_pt1 | contig 17588 bp, 14 predicted proteins | sample Lox_Sample_31_FD_207151 | JGI IMG/M metagenome (GOLD analysis project Ga0335077, IMG submission 207151) | Soil microbial communities from Loxahatchee National Wildlife Refuge, Florida, United States - Lox_Sample_3.1 | ecosystem: Environmental > Terrestrial > Soil > Wetlands | place: USA... | reverse complement strand
GCCGGCGGCGGCGCGCTCCAACGCTTCCTCCCAGGTCGCCTCGCGGAAGTGCGTCCAGGGATTGGACGGATCGATCTGCTCGTGCGGGATCTTCGGCACGCCGTCCTTGCGGATCATCGGCTTGAGCAGCCGTTGCGGATTGTGGACATAATCGAAGCCGAAGCGGCCCTTGACGCAGAGCCGCTGCTCGTTGGCCGGGCCGTTGCGGCCGGTGACGTGGAGCAGCTTGTCGTCCTTGATGTGATAGGTGAGCTGGCAGCCGACGCCGCAATAAGGGCAGACGCTGTTCACTTCTCGATCCGCCTTGCCGACGAAGACGTTCTTCTCGTCGACAAGCGTCGCCGGCATCAGCGCGCCGGTCGGGCAAGCCTGCACGCACTCGCCACAGGCAACGCACGTCGACGCGCCCATCGGATCGTCGAAATCGAATACGATCTTTTCGCCGTGACCGCGCCCGGCCATGCCGATGACGTCGTTGACTTGCACTTCGCGGCAGGCGCGAACACAGAGATTGCACTGGATGCAGGCATCGAGATTGACCGCCATCGCCACATGGCTGCGATCGGGCGCTGGCGCCGGCCGGCGCGGCAAGCGGCCGGCCACGACCTTGAGGTCTGATGCCGTCTGCCACAGACGCGAATTCGGATCGTGCGCGACATCGCGTGCCGGCTGATCGGTGAGCAGGAGCTCGGCAACCATTTTGCGCGCGGTCTTGGCGCGGTCGGTCTCCGTCTTGACCTTCATGCCCGGCGCGGGCGTGCGGATGCAGCTTGCGGCGAGTACCCGCTCGCCTTCGATCTCGACCATGCAGACACGGCAATTGCCATCGGGCCGGTAGCCGGGCTCCGGCGAATAGCACAGATGCGGCAGTTTGATGCCGAGTCGATCGGCGGCACTGAAGATCGTCTCGCCGGGTCGGATGTCGACCTCGCGGCCGTCAATGGTGAAAGTCTTTGCCGCCGTGCTTTGAGCCTGCCCGGCCGACTGATCGACGGGTGCGGTATGGGCGAGGCCGGATTTGCCGCCGCCGAGTGCAGGACCACCTGCGGCGCCCTTTTGGTCGTGGCCGTAACCGGCAGGCTTTGATCCGTTGCTGTCGCTCATCGCCAATCGTCCTAGTCACCAATGTCCGAGCGGCTTTTTCAGTTCGTCCGGAAAATATTTTAGCACACAAAGCAAAGGATTGGGGGCGGCTTGGCCGAGGCCGCAGATCGACGCGTCGCGCATCAAGGCGGAGAGCTCATCGAGGAGGGCCTGATCCCACGGTCCGTGGGCCATCAGTTCCGCCGCCTTCTCCGTCCCAACACGGCACGGCGTGCATTGCCCGCAGCTTTCGTCCTCGAAAAACTTCATGAGGTTGAGCGCTACAGCCTTCATGTCGTCCTTGTCGGACAGAATCACAACCGCATGCGACCCGACGAAGCAGCCGTATTTCTCCAGCGTGCCGAAATCGAGCGGCAGATCGGCCATCGAGGCCGGCAGGATGCCGCCCGAGGCGCCACCCGGCAGGTACCCTTTGAAGCTGTGGCCCGGCGCCATGCCGCCGCAGAATTCGTCGATCAGTTCGCGCGCCGTGACACCAGCCGGCGCGAGCTTGACGCCCGGGTTCTTGACGCGGCCTGATACCGAGAAGCTGCGGAAGCCTTTGCGCTCGTGCCGACCTTGGGAGGTGAACCAGTCAGCGCCCTTCTCGACGATGTCGCGCACCCAGTAGAGCGTTTCGACATTCTGTTCGAGCGTCGGGCGGCCGAACAGCCCAACTTGAGCGACATAGGGCGGGCGATGCCGGGGCAAGCCGCGCTTGCCCTCGATCGACTCGATCATCGCGGACTCCTCGCCGCAGATGTAAGCACCGGCACCGCGACGCAGGTGAATTCTGCTATGCCGCGACAGGCCGGCTTGTTCGACTTTGGCAATCTCCTCGCGCAGCAACAGCCCTATTTCCGGATATTCGTCGCGCAAGTAGAGATAGGTGTCGTCGGCCTCGACGACCCAGGCGGCGACCAACATGCCTTCGATGAAGCGATGCGGATCGCGCTCGAGATAATAGCGATCCTTGAACGTGCCCGGCTCGCCCTCGTCGGCATTGACGGCGAACAGGCGCGGCGCAGGCTCAGCCCGAACGAGCGACCACTTGCGCCCGGTCGGAAAGCCGGCACCGCCAAGCCCGCGCAGACCCGCATCGCTCACGATCTTGATGATGTCGTCGCGGCTGCGCGCACCCGTGGTGCAGGCCCGCAGCAATGCATAGCCGCCGCCCTTCACATAAGCGTCGAACGCTGTCGGAGTCCTATAGGCATGCGCATGCGGCGGATTTGCAGCGGCAGCGGAAACGCTTGCGAGATTGGCCTGCATGACCTGGACATGGCCGACCGCACAGACCGGGGCGCGGTCGCAGGCGCCCATGCAGGGCGCGCGAACGACGCGGACCTTGTCACCAAGCGTCTTCGGCAGGTCGGCAAACAGGTGTTCGGCGCCCGCGAGTGCGCACGATAGCGAATCGCATACCCGCACCGTGACTGCTGGTGGCGGCGTCTCGCCCTCCTTCACGACGTCGAAATGCGCATAGAAAGTCGCGACCTCGTAGACCTCGGTCAGCGCCAGCTTCATCTCGCTTGCCAAGGCGGCTAGATGGGCGGCCGAGATATAGCCGTAGCGATCTTGAATGAGATGCAGATGCTCGATGAGCAGATCGCGTCGGCGCTCGCTGTCGCCAAGGAGCGCGCGCACCTCCTCAAGTGCGCGGGGATCGACTTGACGGCCCTTGGGGGTCCGGCGCGGGCGGTTGCGGGTCCGTCCGACCGGCGCAGACGGCTGCTCGGAAATGCTCATCAAACCTCTCTGGAGACTACACAACCGGGACTTGGCACCAGGCGCAAGGGCCGTGAAGCTGCCTGATAATAGAAAACTTCTATCATAAAGCCCGGAAGACTATATAGTTGCCGATCGATCTGGTCGCCGACGCGGATGACGTCAAGGAAACGCCACCACTATTCGCGCCGCTGGATCGCACATTTCACGCGCAAGGGCGACAACGATTGCTCGACAAGCTTGAATTTCTGCTCGCTCTGGCGCGCGAGCAACATTTTGGCCGCGCGGCCGACCGATGTGGTGTCACTCAGCCCACCTTGTCGGCGGGGCTGAAGCAACTCGAGGAAACGCTCGGCGTTCTGCTGGTCAATCGCGGCTCCCGTTTCCAGGGCTTTACCCCGGAAGGCGAACGCGTGCTCGATTGGGCCCGCCGCATCGTCGGCGATTCCCGCCATGCGGCAGGAGATCAACGCACTCCGCCACGGCCTGATCGGGCGACTGCGTGTCGCGGCAGTTCCCACCGCGGTCGCGGCGGTCGCGTCCTTGACCACGCCCTACCGCGCCAAGCATCCCGATGTGCATTTCACCGTCTTGTCGCGCACCCCAATAAAGAGAACGGCGTGGCTCAAAGGCCACGCCGTTTTTCATTTTGCGAGGTACTGCGACCTGCTGCCGTTACGCGACCTTTTGGCTGAGATGGGGGAACATCGCCTTGAGCGCTTCCTCATCCATCTCGGTCTTGAACTTGTGGCGGTCTTTCAAGGTCGCGGCTTTCTGCGCTGCCGGACGAGCATTGATCTCATCGACCAGGCGCTTGATGTTCTTGTACTTGTCCCAGGCGCCTTCGCCGACGACGTTGGGCAGCATGCGGCACCAGCCCCACACGTTCATGTCGACGATCGTGTAGCTGTCGCCCATCATATATTTTTGCTTGCCGAGCCGCGCGTCGAGGATGGCGGCATGACGATGTCCCTCGAAGACATAACGGTTGATCGCATAAGGCAGCTTCTCGGGCGCGTAATTGCGGAAATGCACCGCCTGGCCGAAATAGGGGCCGACGCCGGAGGAGACGAAGAACATCCAGGACAGGAGCTCACCGCGGCTCTTGTCGGTTTTTGCCGGCAGGAACTTGCCGGTTTTTTCAGCGAGATAGAGCAGGATCGCGCTGGAATCGAAGACGGTCACATCGCCGTCGACGATCGCTGGCAGCTTGGCATTCGGATTGATCGCCAGAAATTCCGGCTTGTGCTGCTCGCCCTTGCGGGTGTCGACCGGGATCGCCTCGTAGGGCAATCCGGTCTCCTCCAGGAACAGCGCAACTTTGGTCGGATTTGGCGCACCGCTGTAATAGAACTTCAGCATTTTTGGAGCCTCATTGTCAGCCAGACGGAGCCTGTCCGTCTCACGCAGGCTCAGATAATGAGATAATGGTCGCCGTCAACTGTGAATATGCCGGCTGAATTTTCCAAAGCAGCGCAGCGGCCGCTTTTCAGGCGTTTGCTCTGCCGCCATCCTTCGCGCCGGAGTTGCGTTTTTTCTGCGTCCGCAGTTTCAGGCGCCGCTCGTAGAAATGGACCACCTTGCGGGCGGTCTCCTCGGAGAGCTTCTGGTAGCGTTGGAAATCATGGGCGAGATCGTCGGGCTGCAGCTCGCGCTCGCCGACATACATCAGCAGCATCTCCCGCACCGTGATCCAGGCGCAGCCGGCTGCCCTGCCGAGAATCAAGATCATGTCCTGGCCCTTGTCGAGCAGAGCGCGCTCGACGAGATCGACCGGGAAGCCGCCACGTTTGGCGAGCGCTACCACGGTCCGCTCAAATTCCTGCGCACGGGCTGGGGCGTGAATGCTGGCTTCGGTCAGCGGATGCGTCAGTGAATTGCGCTTGGCATCACGCATGGTCGCAGCATGGTGGTCCGACGCTTTGCGCACCTCGTGCTGGATCGCGGTCGCCACGTCATCGATGGTGTCGCGGATTGCAGCAGCCGCCTGCGGATTGGCGCGTTCGAGCTTGGCGCGCACCGACGCGGACGCGGTTTCGAGCAGCTTGAGAAAGCATTGCCGGGGCAGGTCTTCACGATGGCCGAGGGCCAGCGTCAACTCGACGTCGTCTGCCGCGCGACCCGTCAACTTGTCGTAACCCGACGGCGAAAAGCGCGCGCCGTTGTTCTTGATTACCTTGAAAACGACCCGGTGATCGCCGCGCTCGACCAGCACGTCGGTGACCGACTGGCTCAGGCTCATGCGCTGGGCGATCGCCAGAAGATGTTCCTGGCTCTTGGTGTTCGCATTCTCGACCAGATCGGCATCGCTGAGCTGCTTCGAGTGGACCAGCACCGGCTCTGCGACTTCGATCATGTCATCGAAGGCGAGCGCGCGGATCAGCTTCGGCGGAGCGCTGTCGATTTGCGCCAGCCGATGCGCAAGTCGCGCACGTGCCTTCATTTCGATTTCCGCGGACAGCTGTTGCAGCACGTCGTCGAACAGAGCGACTTGCTCGCTGCTGTAACCGCGCGACCCGGCGGCAAACAAATCGGTGACGCGTTCGAGAATTCTGGTCCGCTGCTTCTCGCTGCCGTTGGCAATGGCGTCATTCAACTCATCGATCAGCGATTTATGATCCACGCACTGAGAATTCTGCACGGCGACGGCGGCGTTGAGCATGAGGAGGTTCCCGACAAAGGCGGCAGCGAATTGCCTCACCCTAGCGGACGAGGTGGAAAAATCCGGCCTATCGGCAAGATGCAAATTGGCGAAAATTTTAGGAGACTTGTCGCAGCAATGCGCTCTCGCCTTCGCACCGCCGCGGCTTCCGCGCGGCCGACGCGACGACCCGTCCCCGATGGAGAAAAGCCCGCAAAGCCTCAGAATAGGCCGACGATCCGGCCGTCCGGTCCGATATCGATTGAATCCGCAGCCGGCACCTTCGGCAGGCCGGGCATGGTCATGATCTCCCCGCAGATCGCGACCACGAACTCGGCGCCGGCGGACAGCCGCACTTCGCGCACCGACACCACGTGGTCGGTCGGCGCGCCCTTGGCGTCCGGGTTGGTCGAGAAACTGTACTGCGTCTTCGCCATGCAGATCGGGAACTTGCCGTAGCCCATCGCCTCGAAATTGGCGAGCTGGTCGCGCACCGATTTGTCGACCGCAATGTCCTTGGCGCGATAAATCTCCTTGGCGATGGTGCGGATCTTTTCCAGAAGCGGCATATCGTCGGGATAGAGGACTTTGAGTTTGCTGTTGCCGCTATCGCATACCTTCACGACTGCGCGCGCGACCTCGGCTGCGCCCTCGCCGCCCATCGCCCAGTGGTCCGCCATATAGGCCTCGACGCCGAGCGACTTGCACTTCTCCTTGACGAGGCTGATCTCGGCTTCGGTGTCGGCGGAGAAGCGGTTGATCGAAATCACCGGCACGATACCGAGCTTCTGTACGTTTTCGACGTGACGCTGCAGATTGCTCATGCCGGCCTCGAGCGCCTTGACGTTCTCGGTCTTGAGATCCTCCTTCTTGACGCCGCCGTGCATCTTGAGCGCCCGGATGGTCGCGACCAGCACCGCGCAATCTGGCGCAATGCCGGCCTTGCGGCATTTGATGTCCATGAACTTCTCGCCGCCCAGATCGGCACCGAAGCCCGCTTCGGTTACGACGTAGTCGGCGAGCTTGAGCGCTGTCGTCGTCGCCAGCACCGAGTTACAGCCATGCGCAATATTGGCAAACGGACCGCCGTGGATGAATGCGGGCGTGCCTTCGAGCGTCTGCACCAGGTTCGGCGACAGCGCATCCTTGAGCAGTACCGTCATGGCGCCGTGGGCCTTGAGGTCGCCGCCGCGAATTGGCTTCCTATCGCGCGTATAGGCAACGACGATATTGGAGAGCCTGCGCTTGAGATCGTCGAGATCGCGGGCGAGACAGAAGATCGCCATGACTTCGGACGCGACGGTGATGTCGAACCCATCCTCGCGCGGGAAGCCGTTGGCGACGCCGCCGAGCGAGCCGACGATCAAGCGCAGCGCACGGTCGTTCATGTCGAGGACGCGGCGCCAGGCGACGCGACGCTCGTCGATGCCGAGCGCGTTGCCCCAATAGATGTGATTGTCGAGCATCGCGGCGAGCAGGTTGTTCGCTGAAGTGATTGCGTGGAAATCGCCAGTGAAATGTAGATTGATGTCCTCCATCGGCACGACCTGTGCGTAGCCGCCGCCGGCAGCGCCGCCTTTCATGCCGAACGACGGCCCAAGCGACGGCTCGCGCAGACACAGCATCGCCTTCTTGCCGATGTGATTGAGTGCGTCGGTCAGCCCGACCGTGGTTGTCGTCTTGCCCTCGCCCGCCGGCGTCGGCGTGATCGCCGATACCAGGATCAGTTTGCCGTTCGGCCGGCCCTGCAGCGACTTGACGAAATCCATCGACAGCTTGGCCTTATAATGGCCATAGGGTTCGAGATTTTCCGGGCCGATGCCCAGCCGTTCACGCGCGATGTCGATGATCGGCCGCTTCTTTGCAGCTTGCGAAATTTCAATATCGGACTTGGGTGACTGGTGTTGAGAAGCGGGCATGGGTCAATCCACTTTGTGCTGGAGTAAATGAGACGTCGGACCGGCTGTTGTTGCTGTCACGCCCGCACTCGCCGCGGGCATCCCCGACAAACGTGGCGCCTTGTTTGCCGAGTCGGGATAGCCGGGAGAAGCCGGAGAAGCCCGGCCATGACTCTGTCATTCATGTAAATCTGACTTTCACCGCAAGGTTGACGGACTTCGCCCATTCGCCGGCTTCGACCTTTTTGCCGTCGGCGGGCTGCACGCGCAAAACCTTGAAGCGCCCGTCGGCGCAGACCACGGTGAAGCCGTCCGCTTCGACCGCAACGATCTCGCCGAGCTTGCCGCCGATGCCTTTCGGGTCCTTCGCCGGCAGTGGCTTGGCGTCGAAAATCTTCATTTGCTTGCTGTCGAGCGTTGTCCAGGCGCCGGGCGCCGGATTGCAGCCGCGGATAAGCCGGTCGATCTGCTCCCAGGGCTTGCCCCAGTCGATCTTGCCATTGTCCGGGCCGCAGCGGCCCTCATAAGTCGCCTTGGATTCATCCTGCTTGATGCGCGGCGCCTTGCCGGCCTTCACCAAGTCGACCGACTCCAGCATGGCCTCGACGCCCATCGGGAACAACCGATCGAAATAGACCGTGCCGAGCGTGTCGGTCGGTCCGATCGGCGTCTTCTTCTGCATGAGTACGTCGCCGGTATCGAGGCCGTTGTCCGGCCAGAAGATCGACAAGCCGGTTTCCGTTTCGCCCTTGATGATCGGCCAGTTGATGGCGCTGGCGCCACGATAGGCCGGCAGCAGCGACGGGTGATATTGGATCGAGCCCTTGGTCGGGATGTTCAGGAATTCCTCCGGCACGAACAGCGTGACGAAAGCCATGACTTGCAAGTCGGGCTTGAGCGCCCTGAATTCCTCCCAGACCTCGGGCTTCTTGTAGGAGTCCGGCTGATAGACCGGAAGCTTGGCGGCAAGCGCGGCCTCCTTCAGTGGATCGGGTCGCGCGCCGGGCTTCTCCGGCGCAACGTAGACGGCGATGACGTTCTCGCCGCGCTTGAGCAACGCTTCGAGCACCGCCTTGCCGAATGCCTGCTGACCGTGAACGACGATACGCATGAACCTCTCTCCTCAACTTCTTGTCATGCCCGCTTCGGCGGGCATCCAGTAAAGCCCCACCCCCTCGGCGACTACCGGGCCCCCGCCTTTGCGGGGACGACAATGCAATTACGCCGCTTCGGCTTTGGCCGGCTTCTCTGGCGGCGTGATCGCGCCCGAAGCCTTGATCTCGGCGATTTCCTTGTCGGCATAATCCAGAACGCCGCGCAAAATCTCCTCGGTGTGCTCGCCGAGAAGCGGCGCGCGGCGCACATCGGCGGGCGAGTCCGACAGTTTGATCGGGTTGCCGACCGTCAGATATTTGCCACGGCCGGGATGATCGACTTCGACCACGGTGCCGGTCGCGCGCAGCGACTGCTCTTCAGCGATCTCCTTCATCGACAGGATCGGCCCAACTGGAATGTCGCACTTGTTGCACAGCTCCATGACCTCGAACTTGCTCTTGGTCATGGTCCATTGCTCGATGGTGTCGAAGATCAGCCGCAGCCGCGGCAACCGCGCCGGCGGCGCGGCGAAATCCGGATCGGTCTTCCAATCCGGCTTGCCGATCAGATCGCAGATCGCGCCCCACACCGGGGCCTGAGTGATGAAGTAGATATAGGCATCGGGATCGGTCTCCCAGCCTTTGCACTTGAGGATCCAGCCCGGCTGACCGCCGCCGGAATCGTTGCCGGCGCGTGGCGTCGCGGAACCGAACGGAATGCCTTCGCCATACTGGCTGTATTCGGTGAGCGGTCCGTGCCTGAGGCGTTGCTGGTCGCGCAGCTTGACGCGCGCGAGATTGAGCACGCCATCCTGCATGGCGCAGAGCACGCGCTGGCCACGGCCGGTGCGCATGCGCTGGTAGAGTGCGCTGACGATGCCAAGCGCGAGGTGCAGCCCCGTGCCGCTATCGCCAATCTGCGCCCCGGTGACAAGCGGCGGGCCGTCGCGGAAGCCCGTGGTCGAAGCTGAGCCGCCGGCGCATTGCGCGATGTTCTCGTAGACCTTGCAGTCCTCGTATGGCCCGGGGCCGAAGCCCTTCACCGAGGCGACGATCATGCGCGGATTGAGCTTGTGAATGTGCTCCCAGGTCAGCCCCATACGATCGAGCGCGCCGGGCGCGAAGTTCTCGACCAGCACGTCGCACTTCTTGATCAGGCGGTCGAGGATCTCCTTGCCTCTGGAATGCTTGCTATCGATGGTGATCGAACGCTTGGAGCCGTTGAGCATCGTGAAATAGAGGCTGTCGGCGCCTTTGACGTCGCGCAACTGGCCGCGGGTGATGTCGCCGACGCCGGGCCGTTCGACCTTGATGCAATCCGCGCCCATATAGGCGAGGAGCTGCGTGCAGGTCGGCCCCGACTGCACGTGGGTGAAATCGAGGATACGCACGCCTTCGAGCGCACGGCCCGCCTGTCCCCACGGTTTGGTCGACGGTCGCGGCAATCCGTTGCCGGCCGGCTTTGCGGCGGATTTCTTTGCCTTGAGCCTTACCACCGTCTTCGCAGGCTTTTTCGTCGCCGCCTTGGGTTTTGCACGCTTTGCGTTCTTTCGCGTTACCATTGCCGTTTCCTCTTCGTCATGCCGGGTTTGTCTTGCCCGCACCGGCGGGCAGCTCACTGACGCATTCAAATTGTCGATGCATTGACCGGCTCGCCTATTTCTTTCCCAGCGCGCTTTGCGGGTTGAGGTTGCCGATGCGACCGCTCTCGCTGCCGGCCGCCGGATCGATCACGGCATTGATGAGGGTCGGCGTGCCGGAATCCATCGCCTCGTTCACAGCGCGCCTGAGCTCGTCCGGCGAGGTTGCATTGACGCCAGTGCCGCCGAACGCCTCGATCATCTTGTCGTAGCGTGCGCCTTTGACGAACACCGTCGTCGCCGGATCCGCGTCGGCAGCATTGACGTCGGTGCCGCGATAGATGCCGCCGTTATTGAACACGACGACGCAGACCGGCAATCTGTAGCGACAGATCGTTTCCACTTCCATGCCCGAGAAGCCGAAGGCCGAGTCGCCCTCGATCGCGAGCACAGGCTTGCCGGTCTCGATCGCCGCACCGATGGCATAGCCCATACCGATGCCCATGACGCCCCAGGTGCCGACGTCGATCCGCTTGCGCGGCCGATAGACGTCGATGATGCCGCGTGCGAGATCGAGCGTGTTGGCGCCTTCGTTGACGAGGATGGCTTCAGGTCGCTCCTTGACGATCGTGCGCAGGACACCGAGGGCGCCGTGATAATCCATCGGTGAGTTGTTGTTCATCAGACGCGGCGCCATCTTGGCGACGTTCTCTTCGCGCTTCGACGTCACTGTCTTGATCCAGTCGGCAGGCGGCGCCGGCCAATTACCCCCCATGGCGGCGAGCAGCGCACCGACGCATGAACCGATATCACCGACCATCGGAGCGGCGATCTCGACGTTCGAGTCCATCTCCTTGGGCTCGATGTCGATCTGGATGAATTTCTTGCTGTGCGGCTCACCCCAGGTCTTGCCCTTGCCGTGGGAGAGAAGCCAGTTGAGGCGGGCTCCGATCATCATGACCACGTCGGAATCTTTCAGCACGGTCGAACGCGCCGCGCCGGCACATTGCGGATGGGTGTCGGGCAGCAGGCCCTTGGCCATGCTCATCGGCAGGAACGGGATGCCGCTCCGCTCGACGAATGAGCGGATCGCATCGTCGGCCTGGGCATAGGCCGCACCCTTGCCGAGAATGATCAGCGGACGTTTGGCGCTCCTGAGCACGTCGAGCGCGCGCTTGACCGCCTCCGCTGCGGGTATCTGCGCCGGTGCCGGATCGATGACTTTGACCAGCGACTTGCGACCGGCTTCCGCGTCCATCACCTGACCGAACAGCTTGGCCGGCAGATCGAGATAGACGCCGCCCGGACGGCCGGATACCGCGGCGCGGATCGCGCGCGCCAGGCCGATACCGATATCGGCAGCGTGCAGCACGCGGAATGCCGCCTTGCAGAGCGGCTTGGCGATGGCGAGTTGATCCATCTCCTCGTAGTCACCCTGCTGCAGATCAACGATCTCGCGCTCGGACGAGCCCGAGATCAGGATCATCGGAAAGCAGTTGGTCGTCGCGTGGGCGAGCGCGGTGAGGCCGTTGAGGAAGCCAGGCGCCGATACTGTGAGGCAGATGCCGGGCTTTTTTGTCAGGAAGCCGGCGATCGAAGCGGCGTAGCCTGCGTTCTGCTCGTGCCGAAACGACAGCACGCGGATGCCGGCGGCCTGCGCCATCCGGCCGAAATCCGTGATCGGGATGCCTGGCACGCCGTAGATCGTGTCGAGGCCGTTGAGCTTGAGCGCATCGATGATGAGGTGAAAGCCGTCCGTCAGTTCCCGCTCGGCACCCGGCGCGGGCTTTGCTTGCACTGCTGCTTCGGCCATAGAGGTCTCCCCTTAACGTTTCCGCTCATCCCGCGGCTGACGGAACATTTCAGTCCAGATAATCGGCGTATTTCGCCACGTGCTCGGCGAGGCCGAGCGCGTGATCGCGCACCAACGTCTCGGCGCGCAGCGTGTCGCGCGCTTCCAAAGCTTCGATGATGTTCATGTGGTCGCGAATCGAGCGGTCGGCGCGGTCCTTTTCCACGATGGTCTTGCGGCGGATCATGCGCATATGCGTGAACAGATTCTCGGCGAGATTGATCAGCGTGCCATTGCCGCTCATGCGGATGATGGTCTGGTGAAAGACGATGTTGACCTCGGAATATTCGTCGAGATGGGCGCGCACCGTGCCGTTGTCGAAGGTCGCAAACATCCGTCGCAGCGCCGCGATCTCCTCGTTGCCGGCACTTTCGGTGATGAGACGCGCCGCCATGCTTTCGAGTGCCGCCCAGGCAGTGATCAGCTCGATCACCTCGCGCTTGGTCTTGCGCACCACATAGACGCCGCGGCGTGGCACCGAGCGCACGAAACCCTCGCGCTCGAGTTGCGCCATGGCCTCGCGCACCGGGGTGCGGCTGATACCGAATTCCTGCGCCAGGCGTCGCTCGTCGAGCCTGATTTCAGCCCGGCTGCGATAGACATCCATCGCCGCGATGGCGTTCTTGAGCGCCGCATAGGCTTGGCGCGTCAGGCTCGACGGGCTTGCCAGCGGATCGACCGCGACCTGCTGCGCGGAAAGCTCCTCAGGGGCGGTGCGATGAAGAACGGAGATACTCGTACGCATGGCTGGCATACATTATTCCAGTTCCAAGCCCAGTCAAAATCACTGTCTTCAATGGAGCAGTTTTTTGGCCGGGCTAGGACTCGCAAAACGCCTCGGCGGGACGACGCGCGCCGCAGGCAGCGCTACGCCCCGCCGCCGAACGGGCGGCTCAACCCTGACTGAGCGCCCGCCTGCGCATTGGCTTGAGCACGAACAATGCCAGCGCCGCGACAATGAGATTCATGATCGTGGCGATGACGAAGACGGCGTGCCAGTGGCCGGTATAGTTCTTCAGCACGCTGGCAAGCGGTACCACCCAGGCCGATGTGCCCTTCGCCGTATACAGCAGTCCGGCATTCGTGGTGGCGTATTTCGTGCCGTAGGTATCGGTGCAGGTCGACGGGAACAGGCTGAAAATCTCGCCCCAGGTAAAGAACACCAAGCCCGCCATCAGGATGAACATGTACGGCGTATGGCCGAGCTCACCGAGCCCCCAATAGGCGACCGCACCGAGCGTGAACACGATCGCCATCGTATTCTCGCGGCCGATGATGTCCGAGATCCAGCCGAAGAACGGTCGTGCCAGACCGTTGAGAATATTGTCGACGACCAGCGCCGCACTGAGCACGGTCGCGGTGATGAACATGATCGTTACTTCGCTATTGGCGAGACCAAAGTCCTTGGCGATCGGCGCGATCTGCGCCGTTGCCATCAAGCCTGAAGCCGACACCATCACGAACATCAGATAGAGCAGATAGAAGATCGGCGATTTGAGAACCTCGATCGGCGAATAGTGGCGCGAGGTCTGGGTCAGTCGCACTGCAGGCTTCGGCGTCTCGCCCGCTTCGGGAGCGCGCAAGAACTGCGACAGGATCAGAATGACGAGACCCTGGCCGAGACCGAACCAGAGAAATGCCGACTGATAGCCGTAGGCGAGAATGATGTCGCGGATCGGCACCACGGTTGCAGCGGCGCCGGCGCCGAAGCCCGCCGCCGTCAGTCCCGCGGTCAGCCCGCGGCGATCCGGGAACCATTTGAGCGCGTTGCCGACGCAAGTGCCGTAGACCGCACCGGCTCCGACGCCTGAAATCGTCGCGGCGAGATAGAGCATGCCCAGCGTGTCGGCCATCGAGTCGATTGCCCAGGCGATGGCGACGAGCACGCCGCCGAAGGCGACGACGATGCGCGGTCCGAAGCGATCGACGAACCAGCCTTCGATCGGCACCAGCCACGTTTCGGTGGCGATGAAGACGCTGAAGGCGACCTGAATAGCCGCTGTGCCCCAGTGATATTTTTGATCGATCGGATTGACGAAGAGCGTCCAGCCGTATTGCAGATTGGCGATCATCACCATGCAGACGATGCCGCAGACAAGCTGCCACCAGCGTGTGCTGGCCGACGCGACTTCCCGAGTTCCTAGCGTTGTCGAAGCTGTCGACATTTGTGTTCCCCGTCGTTTCTTGTTTCCTTGGCACGTCGTTCCAGTGTCCCTTGAACGACGTTGGTATGTTCTAGAACATGTTGCTAGGGGAATGCGATATTCCACGGAACGTAAATCGTCGCGTGGCTAATCGCCGCAATCGAAGCGTGTCGCCGCACGTGCACTGCAACATGGAGCGGCAATCGGCGAAGCCGGCCATCTTAGGGCGGACCCCGGCGTCCACCATCTCATATTGCCGCGCCGCAGCATTGTTTGCTTGCTGGTAGACCGCCGGAGTTTGGCGAGCGTCGCGAATTAACGATTTTGTCGGAACCAGATGCGGTTGCTCCGGCAGGCTGTTTTCGCGACGCGCGCGCCAAAACTTTGTTCCATCGTGCGTGCCGGACGAAGAAATCCATTGCGCAACCCGACACCGCACGATCAAGACTCTCTTATTTTTGCTCGTCGGATTGACTTTCCAGACCGACATGGCGAGATCAATCATCCGATCCCGGTCGATCGGATCGCGGAATTTGAGGAGCAGCTTGCACCGCGGAAAAAAGCTAAAGCGCCATGAATACGCGCCAAGCGTCTTCGTGGGCTCCGTATAACATGGAGCTGAAATCATGACGCCGGGAATCCGCGTCCAGCGATCGCCGTAGACCGCGCGCCCTTACCGCCCTTCAAACAACGACTGTCGTCATTGAACGCCGGGTCACGCCGGCGGAGAGGATCGTCATGGCGGGAAGGCTTCGGCAAGCTTGCCGCGGTCTATGTCGTGAGCCTGTTCGGTTTCGTGGTCTGGGTCGGCCTCGCGATCTCGCGGCTGTTCTTCCACGGCATCACGCCGCCACTCGCCGGCTGAGAATGCTCGAACCTCGAAACACGGAGCAAAGAAAGGAAGTTCGCTATGTCCGATTTCACCCACCAAGCCGATCTGCGCGACGAGTTGCGCAGTGCCGCAGTCGAGCCGCTATTGCCGGTCGAGAAGAAATTGATCGTCTGGAGCTTGAGCCTTGGCCTCGTGCTCTTGGTGGCGCTCGCGGCGATCAATTATCTGTTTCCGGTGACGTCGTAGCAGCCGCCGCGGCGGACCCGAACCCGGTCACTGCATCCGGCAGGTGACGCCTATCTCGCTGCTCGTCCTGCCGCTCACCGTCAGGAACGAAAGTTGCGCCGGCGGGCCGGCGCTGTAGCGGCCCTCATAGGCGTCCTGCGGGGACGCGCCCCGGAACAGGACATTTCCCGAAGCGGGATGCACCACCAGCGTGCCGCGCCGGCCGGCCGCAGTGGTGTAGATGTTGCCGGGCCCGACGATGAAATCCATTGTGCCGGCAGTGCCAGTTCCACTGCATTGATAACGCCCGGCGGCGGGCATGTCGTCCGCCAGAGCCAACGCGGCGCCTACGGCAACGCCAAGCGCCACGGCAATGGCCGCGGCGAAACCGCCGAGAGGGTGTCGGGTCGCGATCATCGGCGTTTCCGGCCAAACATCGCTCGATCTCCGCCAAGAACGACGGCAGCGCAACCGCACGATCCTAATCGGCGTCGCAGAGGGCGCCGACCGGCAAATGCTCGCAATATCTCAGTTCGTGGAGAAGCTGTGCAATTTGCATGTTGCGCTCCACCGAATCGCGAGCAGCCCGAGCGGAGACCATAAGCCAGGATAAGAGAGCTTGCAGCGGTTTTAGGTATTCTCGCCCTGTGCCATGCCATGCACAGCTGCTTTGTCCCGTACCGTGTACCGCCACGCGAAGTCAGGCCGCAGGCGAGAAGATCGATCTTATTGCCGCCGACGCACGCACCGTGTATATGACTACTCTGGTCATATGCAGGTTATCATGCGCAAAATCCAGTTGAAGGATGCCAAGGCAAACTTCTCGGCGGTGGTCGATCAAGCGACACGAGGCAAGCCATCCGTCATCACTCGGCACGGCAAGCCGGAGGCGGTCGTGCTCGGCTTCGCCGATTGGGAGCGATTGTCCCAGGTGCCTTCGTTTGGGCGCCTTCTAATGTCGGCGCCACTTGAGCCGGGGGATTTGCCGGAGCGCAACCGTACGCCGATGCGCGATGCCGGCCTGTGACGCGTTACCTGGTCGATACGAACGTCATCTCAGCCACCGCGCCCACGGCCGCCGTGAAGCGCGCCGAGCTCGTCGAGTGGATGGACAGGCATTCGCCCGACCTTTTTCTTTCGGCAGTGACGATAGCGGAAATCACTGAAGGTATCGCCAAGGCAAGACGCGAGGGCGCAAAGCGAAAAGCATCCAATCTGTCAGCCTGGCTACGAACCGTGCTGCACCTCTACGGCGATCGCGTGCTGCCGTTTGACAGCCCGACGGCAGAGATTGCTGGTGCCCTGGCCGATTCGGCCCGCGGTCGTGGTCACTCCCCCGGTTTTGCCGATGTTGCGATCGGTGCGACGGCTCGTCGCCACGACCTGACCATTCTCTCTCGCAATGAGCGCCATTTCACCCCGATGGATATTGCCGTCGTCGATCCGTTCCAGGAGCTTCCTTCCGGCAAATGAGATCGGCGACATAGTTGGCGGGCTTGCGGAAGTCAGGACGACCCACGGCCCGTTGAGAAAATCCACTTCCCATTTTGCGCTGTCTGATTGCGCGGAACTAGGCCTTTCGCTTCCATAGTGCCTCCAGGCCGGCGACCCAAGGAATAATCGGAAAAATGAAAACGCCGCCAAGCCTTTGACTTGACAGCGTAATCTGGAAGCAAGATAAGCACTTGAATTTACGAGCGCGGACGCAAGACGCTTATGTTTGCTCCGTGTGGGCGGATCCCATTCCAGACCAAGTATTCGCGGGGATCGTTTCAAGTCAAGATTCGGTGAATTTATAGTCCCGACCGCGACGTTGCCGATGAATTTGTTGCCGACCGCGGCTTCAGGAAATCAAACTCCAAAAACCGCTCTTGCGGGTGTGCTGGGCCTTGAGCCGGGCAGCATACGCGGCGTGCGTCTCGAAGGTGCCAAAGTCCCTGATTGCGACTGCGAGGCTCTCGCACTCCATGAAATGCCGAGCAGCATGGCGATAGCGGCTCGACCGAGCCTTGGCGAGTGTGAAATCGATCATCGCGCGGAGCGTCAGGGTTGCGGCGAGGGAATACTTGCCGGCGAGGGCATCGGCGGCCGGCGCGAGGATCTCATAATGGTCGCCGTCGAGCTCCGTCGCTCGTGCGGTCACCAGGCGTGCGGCTCGATCCAAGGCGGGCCAGGACACCAGGAACGCCAACGTCTGAAGCAGACTGCCGTAGCGCTCCGCGTAATCGAGCGCCCGTGTTTCGGCCTCGACGTCGTCGAATTCGGGCAGGCGCTTGAGATAGGCGCGTAGATGCTCCGCGCTGAGCGCGCGTTCGAAGCATGACCAGCGGGCGGCCTGAGCCTCATCGCCCCGGCCAAGGGCTTCGAGCACATCGATCCGTGCATCCTCCCAATCAAAATCCGGCCAACCGCTTCGCCTGTGCTCCGCCGCTTCGATCGTCCGCAGCGCCTCTTCTGCCCGACTGGCGGCCAGCAACCGACGGGCGGTCTCCGCTGCAATTTTGGGGACCT
>Ga0335077_10004179_pt1 | contig 17590 bp, 11 predicted proteins | sample Lox_Sample_31_FD_207151 | JGI IMG/M metagenome (GOLD analysis project Ga0335077, IMG submission 207151) | Soil microbial communities from Loxahatchee National Wildlife Refuge, Florida, United States - Lox_Sample_3.1 | ecosystem: Environmental > Terrestrial > Soil > Wetlands | place: USA... | reverse complement strand
GCAGCCGGGAGATCGGCATACGCGTGGCGCTCGGAGCTGAAAAGAAAAATGTTCTCAAGCTGGTGTTCCGCGATGGATTGACACTTGCTGCCATCGGCGCAGCGGTCGGAATGGCGGCAGCAGTTCCACTTCCGCGCCTGTTTCAGGCGGCTTTCTACGATTTTCATGTGGCGGGTGGCTGGTTGTTCGTGGTGGTACCGGCCGTGATCGGGCTGGTGGCGCTGCTGGCGTGCTACGTTCCCGCGCGGCGCGCCGCGCGCGTCGATCCCATTGTGGCGCTGCGTTATGAATGAGGCCCATGAGCGCAACGGGAGACAGGCGTGCTTCGCGCCTTTCGAGTGGGAGGGCGTGACGGCATGAGTTTGCGGCGCATCCGCGGATGGTTTCTGCGCGCAGTCGGGCTATTCCACAAATCCGTACCCGAGCGGGAGCTGTCCGAGGAAATGAACAGCCACCTGCAATTTCACATTGAAGACAACCTGCGCAAGGGCATGTCCGCGGCGGAAGCACGGCGGGAGGCACTCATGAAACTCGGTGGGCTGGAGCAGGTCAAAGAAGAGTACCGCGAGCGGCGTGGCCTGCCGTGGTTCGAGAGCTGGATCCGCGACCTGCTGTTCGCGGCGCGCGTGCTTCGGAAGAATGCGGGCTTCAGCCTGGTGGTGATTTTTACGCTTGCCGTAGGGGTTGGCGCGAACACAGCCATCTTCAGCGTGCTGGAATCCCAGTTGTGGCGGCCGCTTCCCTTCCCTGATGCCGAGCGCCTTGTGGACGTGCACACGGTTCTGCGCAAGAACCCGCGACAGTGGGACGTGATCACGAACGCTTTATGCCGCGCATGGTTGGACCAGAGCCACTCCTTCGCAGGTGTTGGTGCTTACAGCTATCCGTCGCCGCGCAACCTTACGGCGGGCGGCCGGTCAGAACGCGTGCCGGTGATGGCGCTCACCTCGTCAACCTTCGATACGCTAAAGATTGCGCTCGAGCGCGGGCGGAATTTTTCACGCGAGGAGGAGACGCCCGGCGGCGGTCGTGTTGCCGTTCTCAGTCACGCACTCTGGCGGGATGTGTTCGCGTCGGCAACGGACGTAATCGGCAGGCCCATTACTATCGATGGCGAGCCCTACACCGTCGTAGGCATCGCGCCCGCGAGCCTGCGATTCGAATATCTGACCGAGCCAGCCATCTACGTTCCGCTTGCACTTGATCCGGCAGGAAAGATGGGGCGCGGTATCTACATGATTGGCAGGCTCGGCCCAGGCGCCACCGTCGAGACCGCCCGTGCCGAACTGGACGGCATCCTGCAACGGCAACTGCAAACCGAAGGCGTCAAGCAGGAAGACGTAGCTTCGGTCACGAATCTTCGCGAAACCTGGACCAACTTTGCGGCGCGGCCACTGTATTTCTTTGCCGGAGCGATTCTGCTCGTTCTTCTGATTGCCTGCGTCAACAATTCCGGGCTTTTGCTCGCTCGGGGACTCAGTCGCCAGCGCGAATTTGCCTTGCGCGCCACGCTGGGCGCTAGCCGCGTTGCGCTTATTCGCCAATCGCTCGCCGAGAGCCTGCTATTGTCCCTGGCGGGAGGTGCTTTGGGAACGCTGGTCGGCCTCTGGAGTTCCGGGGTATTTGCGGCGTTCTGGAATGAGGACACGCTCCCTCGGCGCGCGGAAACGTACTTCGATACGCGCGTGCTGCTCTTTGTGCTCGGCGTCTCGATAGCCTCCGCGCTCTTGATGGGGATCATGCCGGCGCTCTTTTCTTCGCGCGTGGATGTGAGCGACGCGCTGCGCAAAGGCACGGGCGGGCTCTCGGCCAGCCACGGCCAGCATCGCGCACGAAGCGTTTTGGTGGCGGTCGAAGTCACGCTGGCGCTGGTGTTGCTGTTCGGAGCGGGCCTGTTCCTGTCGAGCTTTATTCGCCTGGAGCAGGCGCCGCGCGGTTTCGATGCACCAGGGGCATTAACCTTCCGCATTTATCTGCGCGGCACCAACTACGCCAAACCCGAGCAGCAGTTGCGATACTTCCGTGCCTTGCGGGACCAACTGCGGGCGATTCCCGGAACCGGGTCGGTCACGCTGGGGAGCAGCATCCCTCTCCAAGGCGATTCGATCTCTGCATCCGTCAACGTGGCCGGGCGCCCGCCAAAGGGCGCGCACGGCAGCGGTGTGCTGGTCTACCCAGTTGAACCGAATTTCTTCGACGCGTTACACATGCATTTGCTCGCCGGCCGTGCACTGGATCCGCACGATGTGGAGGCTTCGCAGCGGGTTGCCCTTCTGAATCGTAACGCGGCACACACACTGTTCGGCGCGGAAGACCCACTGGGAAAAGTCCTCGAATTCGTCGGCGACAACCGGCGTGATGTTCCCACACAAGCTCCGGTGCAGATCGTGGGCATGACGGAAAATACACAGGAGTTCGGCGCCAACGAAATCCCATTTGACGTGCTGTACGTCCCCTTCGCACAGAATCCCGATCGCGAGGCAACCTTTGTGATTTCGTCCTCTCTGCCGCGCGGCGCGCTGCTCGGTGCGATTCGCGACGCCGCATACTCGCTGGACAAGGATCAGCCCATCTTCGACGTCAAGACCATGGACGACCGCATCAGCGATTCGCTCCGCGGCGCGCGTTTCAATTTAATCCTCGTCGCCTGCCTCGCCGCTGTCGCGCTGGCGCTCGTCTCCGTGGGAATCTTCGGCACGGTCGCCTATTTCGTACAGCAACGCACGCAGGAATTCGCCATCCGACTGGCGCTCGGAGCGTCGCCCTCGGACGTCCTGCGGCATGCGGTCGGTCGCTCCCTCGCTACCGGAGTTGTCGGATTGGTGCTTGGCGTGGCCGTGTCTCTGGCGCTGGGCCGCATCCTGGGCAGCGCTTTGTACCTGGTGCCGCACGAACACACTGGAATGCTCTACGGCGTGAAGATTTACGATCCCTTTTCGCTGGCACTGGCCAGCGCCTTGCTCGCTGCCATCGTGTTCGCCGCGAGTTTCCTTCCCGCGCGCCGCGCCACGCGCGTGGATCCCATGGTGGCCCTGCGCTATGAGTGAGCACTGTTGTGGCCCAGCCACGTTTCGGGCCTAGCGAACCTTTGCTACGGCTTTTTCTTGAATAGCCCACCGAGCGTCTTCCCCACATCCATAGGGGCTTTGCCTGCGTCCTTTGCGCCAGTTGCTCCCAATCCGCCCACACAGCCAAGTTGCGACTTGAACATGTTCGCCGCCGCTCCGCCGACATCGGGAATAAATTTCGGATCCGCCGTCGTGCCCTGAATCTGAAAGGGCACGGCCAGGCCACTCTTGCAGCCACCACCGCCGGTAGCTTTGCTCAGCAGTCCCCCAACGCTTGAAACCGGAGTCGCCGCCGTGCTGGCCGTTCCGCTCAGCGTGGCCACCATCTTGAAATCCAGGTTGTTCTTGGAATCGAGCGTCCCCGCGCCGGTTAACGTGCCAATGCCCTGAATCACCGCATCGAAATTGTCGGCTTTGATGCCTTCGGGCGCCACGCGCACATTCGACGTCAACTTTTCAATATCCATATCCTTGGTGGATTTGATGCCTGCCAGCGACGCCACCGAAGACAATTTCGATCCCAGATCGAATCCCGCCAACTGCCCATTGAAGAGCCCGATATTTCCGGTGGTAACGAGTTTGCTCGTAGGTCCGCTCGCGTCCAAATCCGCATTGAGGGTGCCTGCCTGTAGCGAAGCGCCCTTCGGCAGATTCACTCCCAGCGCCGGCAGAAACGCTTCCAGGTCCTTCGCCGGCATGTCCTTGGCATCCAGCTTGATCTTGACGCTGGTTGCGTCTCCCGCCGTTTCATACGTTCCGTTCAAATGCGCCGTCGCATTGCCGATTTTCACCGTCGAAGGATTCAGCACTCCCGTATTTTTCCGCAAATCATATTTCGTGTTGAAATTCACATCCACGGGAACTCCCGCCGGCGATCCGCCGGCAACCAGCAAAGCTTTCGAGAGTTTCGCGTTGCCCTTCAGTTCCGCTTCGCCGTTTTGGGATTCCAGGTTCGCGGTCAAATCCGCGATTCCACCCAATCCCGCCGCGGAATCAATGAATCCCGTTGACGCAAGATTAAGGCTTGTAATGTTGAGCTGCGCGCTGATCGGAGTCAGCGAAGTGTCTTGCTGGTCGATGGGCCCGGCGGTTCCATCCAGCTTGAATTTGCCTCCCGCGGGAAGGTCCGCCGTCACCGTCACCGGAAACTTCGAGGTCATCGACACGTTCGAAGCGGTGACGTTCACATGATCATAAGTGCTGCGTTTCTGGGAACTTGTGGAACCGACCGTAATGCGGCCATCGTCGAGCGTGAGCTTCTCGACAGAGAAGTCTGTCGGGGCCGCTGAAGACGGGGCACTGTTCGCGGGAGCTTGTGGAACGCTCGATTTGGAGGACGTTCCGCCAAGCGAGGAGTAATTCCACTGTCCGGCGGGATTGTGAATCAGCGTTACTTCGGGATTTTCGATCGCAACGCCGGTAACGTTCAGAGTCTTGCTAAAAATAAGCGGCATAATTTCGACGCCAACCTTCAGCGATTTGGCGGTGAGAAACGGTGACTGGCTGAACTTCGGATCGTCGGCAATGGACAAATTTTCAGCCGTAAGGGAACCGCCAATCAGCGACAAACTCAAACTGCCAAGTTGCACCTGCCGCCCAAGCGCCTGCGAAGCCTTTTGTTCGATGGTAGGACGGAATTTGTCCACCGGAATGAGGAACGGGACGATCACGAGGAGCAGAATCAGGACAACCAGCATGACCCCTAGGATACGAAGTGTGCGTTTCATGAGAGTCTCCAAATGGGGAGGGATGGCTGACGGCCAGACGAATGATAGCACGCCACGAAGCACCGGGAGCGGGCTCGGAAGGCGAGAAGAAGCGAGAAGCGCTCAGGCACCTCGCCAGTCTCGCCGTTGCTCACGTAATTGGGACTCTAACTATGCGCGTTGCAGCGGCGGCCTCCAGGCGTTATGGTAAGGAGCGAGCTGGAGGCACTACGTTGAATCTAAGGAACTGCAGCAGAGCGGCCGCTTTTTCAGTCGTTTTGTGTATCGCCGCAGTCGCAGCCTCGGGCCAGAGCGCGAAGCAAAGTTCGCTCGTCGAGCGCGTGGCGGACACCGGTTTCGTCCGCGTGGAGGCAGGAAGCTTCGCCTCGCTGGATGCGCGGCAGAAGGAGCTGGCCTACTGGCTGGTGCAAGCGTCCATTGCGATTGATCCGATTGCTTACGATCAGTTTTCGCGGTTCGGACTGCGCCAGAAACGGCTCCTCGAAGGAATCGTGACGCATTCCAGCGGAATCGATGCCGGCGTTGCGGGCAAGATCATGGAGTTCACGAAACTCTTCTGGGCCAACCGCGGAAACCACAACGAGCTCACATCGCAGAAATTCGTGCCGGCCTTCACGTTTGAGGAACTAAAACAAGCTGCACTTTTGGCGCTAAAGAACGGTGCATTTTCGGCTCCGAGCGGCGACCTGCCCGCCGTTAAGGATGCCACCCAGTTGGAGAAAGAACTGGAAGCCCTCCGCGCATCCCTCTTTGATCCCGGCTTCGAGCCTATGATTACCGCGAAAAGCCCGAGCGGCGGACTAGACGTCATACAAGCCAGCTCGAATACGTTCTACGAAGGCGTGACCCTGGCGGATTTGAAGGATTTTCACGACACCCATCCGCTGAATTCACGCGTCGTCAAGGGCAAGGACGGCGCGTTGCACGAAGAGATTTGTCGCGCGGGGACGCCGGACGGGAAGATCGCGCCCGGACTTTACGCAACTTATCTGAAGCGCGCGAATGAATACCTGGCGAAAGCGCAAAAGGTCGCCGATCCCGCTCAGGCTCGCGCTATCGCGGACCTGATTCGCTTCTACCAGACCGGTGACCCGGCAGACTGGCTGCAGTTCGGAACCGACTGGGTGCAGAACAACGCGACCGTCGATTTTCTCAATGGGTTCGTCGAGATTTACCGGGACGCAAGAGGCGCAAAGGGCAGTTCACAAAGTTTCGTCAGCGTTACCGACAAGCCCGTCACGGACACCATGGTCCGCCTAGGCAACAACGCCAACTACTTCGAAGAAAAAGCGCCCTGGGATGCCAAATACAAAAAGCAAGCGTTTAAGCCGCCTGTGGTCAAGGCGATTGAGACGCTCGTCGAAACCGGCGACTTCGCCGTCACCACCATTGGCGACAATCTGCCCAATGAAAACGAAATCCACGAAAAATACGGCACCAAGAACTTTCTATTCACGAGCAGCACCAGGGCGCTCAACAGCGCCGCCGGCCAAGCCGTCGACAGGGAGTTTGGCACCAGCAGCGAAGTCATCGAGCGCAGCAAAAAATACGGTGACGAGGCCGAAGACCTGATGACTGCGCTGCATGAAGTGATCGGGCACGGCTCGGGCAAGTTGAGCGACCGCTTAAAAGGCGGCTCCGAGCCGTACTTGAAGGAATATTTTTCAACCCTCGAGGAAGCGCGTGCCGATTTGAGCGCCCTGTGGAATGCCTGGGATCCCAAGCTGAAAGAACTGGGACTCGTGAGCAATCAGGACGAAGTCGCCAAAGCGATGTATGACCGCGCAGCCGTGGCGCCCCTGACGCAATTGCGCCGCATTCCCCGGGGCGACACCATCGAGGAAGACCACCAGCGGGACCGCCAACTCATTGTGAACTACATTCGCGCCAAAGTGGCCGGCGCCATCGAACAGTTCGACCGCGACGGGAAAACGTATGTCCAAGTGAAGGATTACGGGAAAATGCGCGAGGGCGTTGGAAGGTTGCTGGCGGAACTGATGCGCATCAAAGCCGAGGGCGACTACGACGCGATTAAGGCGCTCGTGGACGAGTATGCCGTGCACTTCGATCCCGCCCTGCGCGATCAGGTGGTCGCACGTTACAAAACGCTAAATATTCCGACGTACTGGGCCGGAATCAATGCGATGCTGACGGCCCATGCGGAAGCGAATGGGCACTTCGCAAACATCGCGATTAGCTACCCCACCGACCCGGCACAGCAATACCTGGCATACGGAGCGATGTACGACAAATCGCTAAGCACGACAGCTCAACGCGCAAAGGCCGCCGCTACTGGCAAATAGCAAGAGAAGGATCGATCCCCCGCCCTTTTGCGCTGTTTCCGCGCTCCCGCATGTCCGGCCTCCAACGGACACCTCACTTTTCCCGGAAACATTTCCTTCCTGGCCTGCGTCGTCTTTACAACAGTTCCCTTTGACCTTCTAGGGAGAGCAGCGTATCCTTATCTCTCTACTAGAAGCCAATAGGGAGAGGGTCCCATGCCCAAACAAAAGCCCGAGCTGCCGCAAGGCACGCTGGACATGCTCGTCCTGAAGGCCCTTTCGCTCGGCCCCATGCACGGCTACGGCGTCGGCCAGCGCATCGGCCAGCTTGCGGAAGAAATGCTCAAGGTTGAAGAGGGCACCCTGTATCCCGCGCTTTACCGCATCGAGCAACGCGGCTGGATCAAAAGCGAATGGGGGCTCTCGGACAACAACCGGCGAGCGCGTTTCTACAAATTAACGCGCGCCGGCCGCAAACAACTCGACGTAGAAGAGGCCAAATGGTCGCATCTTTCGTTGGCCGTCGCGAAAGTGCTGCGCACCGCTTGAAGGAACACCCATGGAATGGCTTGGGAAATTAGTGATGCGCGTGCGTGCGCTGTTGCACCGCGAAACAGTGCATGACGAAATCGCCGAAGAGTGGCAGTTCCATGTGGATTTGCGCACGGAAGAAAACATACGTCGCGGCATGGCGCCGGAAGAGGCCCGGCGAGACGCGGAACGGAGCTTTGGCAACAGCGGCTATTTCAAAGATGTGAGCTGGGACGTGCGAGGTGGAGGACTCATGGAGAAACTCTGGCAGGATTTCCGGTTTGGACTGCGCCAATTGCGCAAAAGCCCGGGCTTCACATTCGTCGCCTTGCTCTCGCTGGCGCTGGGCATTGGAGGCAACGCCGTCATTTTCAGCTTAGTCAGCACAATTTTACTGCGGCCGCTGCCTATTGCTCATCCGGAACAGGTTGTCGCCATCCATCAAGGTCGGCAAAACGATCCTTCTTACTCGCAGTCCATGTCTTATCCCAACTACAAAGACATCCGCGACCGCAACCAGGTCCTATCCGGCATGGCCGTTTACCGTTTTGATCCTCTGAGCCTGAGCCACAACGGAAACAACGAGCGCGTATGGGGCTACCTGGTCTCCGGGAACTATTTTGACGTTCTGGGCGTTCAGCCGCTTCTGGGCCGCACCTTTACCGCCGACGATGATCGCGCGCCGAATGCGCATCCCGTCGTTGTGCTCACGTACGCTTGCTGGCAAAAGCGCTTTGCTGGCCAACCAGAAATTGTCGGCTCTTCCCTTCAGATAAACAACCATCCCTTCGCCGTGATTGGCGTCGCTCCGCCGGGATTTACCGGAACAGAAAGCGTCTTCACTCCAGAGTTTTGGATCCCCAGCATGATGCAGGAATGGATCGAAACCAGCAGCGGGCTGGACTACCGCGGCGATGGCCAGTGGTTTCCGTTTGGCAGGTTGAAGTCCGGCACAACTGTCGAGCGTGCGCAAGCGCAGCTCAACACCGTCGCCGTACAACTCGGACGAGAATATCCAAATACCGACGCTGGCATGGCCCTGACCTTGACGCCTCCCGGACTTGTCTTACCCGAACTGCGCACGGCGGTAATCGCCTTCACCGGAGCGCTCATGCTGACCCTGCTGCTCGTGTTGCTGATTGCCTGCAGCAATCTCGCGAGCTTGCTTCTGGCACGCGCCACGCAACGCCGCCGGGAAATTGCCGTGCGCATGGCTATTGGCGCCACGCGCGCCCGGCTGGCCTGGCAATTGTTGACCGAAAGCTTGACCCTTTCTGTGATCGGCGCCGCTTTGGGGCTCGGTGTCGGCTATGCGCTTATCCAAGTGGCGCGGGCATCGCTCCCGCGCACCGACATCACGCTGACGCTCGACCTCCGGCTGGATTGGCGCGTAGCCGCTTTCGTGGCCGGGCTCGCCGTGTTGACGGGAATCGGCTTCGGCCTCGTGCCCGCGCTCCACGCCAGCAAGGCCGACGTTGTCTCGACGTTAAAAGAGGACATTGCTGGCGGGCGCAAAAAGGCTTGGCTGCGCAGCGTGCTCGTAACGCTTCAAATCACTCTGTCTTTCGTTTTGCTGATCACCGCGGGCCTGACGGTGAGGAGCCTTCAACACACGGAGATTCTCGGTCCCGGTTTTGACGAGAACAATGCTGTAACCTTGTCGGTCGACCTCGGCCTTCAGGGCTACGACGAAAAGCGTGGCGAGCTTTTCTACCAGCAGCTTGCCGACCGCGTTCGCGCGTTACCGGCCGTGCAGTCCGCGGGCTGGGCCGCCAGGCTGCCTCTGGCATTAGATCAGTCGACGACGGACGCCTGGCCCGAGGATCAACCACGGCCACGGGCACAGGAAACCCCCAGCGCTATCTACAACAGTGTCGGCCCGGACTATTTCGCCGCCATGAGAATTCCCATGGTTGCAGGCCGCGAATTTGCAGCGAGCGACACGGCCAACTCCGCAAGAGTGGTCATTGTCAATGAAGCGCTCGCACAACGCTTTTGGCCCGCCCAGGTCGCCCTTGGCAAACATCTGCACACCGGGAACTACGACACCGGCTCCGCGGAGATAGTCGGCGTGGCAAAGACCGGCAAGTACCAGAGCCTTGGGGAAATTCCCGAGCTCGTCGTCTATTATCCGCTCACGCAGATTTATCCCACCTCCGCGGCTCTCGTGGCACGCACCGAAGTCGATCCGGCAGCGGCAATCGCCAGCATCCGCGCGGAGGCGCAGAAGCTCGATGGCAACTTGCCGGTCTACGAGGCAAAAACCCTGAAACAGCATATGCGCCTGGCTCTCTTCCCACTGCACGCTGGCGCCGTCGTCGCTGGCAGCTTCGCCTTCCTCGCAATGATTCTCGCCGCCATCGGAATCTACGGAGTGATGGCGTACTCGGTCGGCCAGCGCACGCAAGAGATTGGTATTCGCATGGCCCTCGGTGCGCGCGCCGCGGACGTCTGGGCGATGGTCCTGAAACAAGGCCTGATTATCACTGCTGTCGGCATGGTCATCGGCTTGGTGTGCGCCATTGGGCTGTCCGGCGTCGTGGCCAGCTTGCTGTACGGCGTGAGCGCCACGGACCCCACCACCTATGTGGCCATTTCGCTGCTCCTTTCTGTTGTGGCACTGGCGGCCTGTTTCATTCCCGCCCGGCGCGCGACAAAGGTCGATCCCGTGCTTGCGATCCGAAACCTATGAGCGCCGGCGCAGCGTCGTCAAAAGTGTAGCCGCTGACAAGCGAGCAAGCATCAAAGACGGCGTAGTATCATTCACGCCGATGAAAAGCGCGGCTCAATTCTTCCTGGCAGGAGTGCTGTGTCTCGTTCTGGCTGGCGCTGCGGCCGCGCAGCAGAAACAGGCCACTCCCACTCTGCCCGACACCCCCAAAGCCAAGCCGAACCAGTCCGATCAAAACCAAGGCAAAAACCCCTTCGCGGCCTCGCTTGGGCTCGTTGCGAAAAGATCCTACGTTTATCCCGAGCTGGCAACCACGCCCGGACCGCTGACCTCGGGCCAAAAATTCGAGCTTTTCCTCAGCAAGAGCACTTCCCCTCCGCAGATTCTGAGCTCCGCGGTCGGCTCGGCTATCGGTCAAGCGCGCGACTCTCTCCCCGGCTATGGTCAGGAATGGAATGGCTACGCGAAGCGCTTCGGCTCCTCGCTGGCGAGCGGAGCCTCGAGCCACTTTTTTGGAACCTATCTGTTGCCGTCCATGCTGCACGAGGATCCGCGCTTTTTCGTGAAATGGAACGGCGGCTGGAAAGGCCGCGTCGGGCACGCCCTGCTGCGCGTGGTCGTTATTCGCACTGACACTGGCGGCCGAAAATTCAACATCCCGGGAACGCTTGGCCCGCTTTTGGCCGAAGGCTTGGCGAATGTTTATCTCCCTGACGGCGAGCGCACCGCAGGGAAGACCTTTCAGCGTTTTGGCCTCCGCATCGGTTGGGGCGCCGCCAATAACCTCGTGAAGGAATATTGGCCGACTATTTTCAAGGACTTGCGCATCGATCGCGTGGCGCCCGACCTGAAACCGGATGCCGCTCAGGCTCCGCCCGGGCAGTAGCCTTGCGAGGCCGCAACGCCCAATCGCCGTCATGTTCGCAATGATTCGAACGACGCGAACAACGGACAAAGGTGGCAACTCCAAAAGCGCCCGCTGCGAAACGCGTGGAACGTATTACAATGAGGATGTCCGGGGCTGTAGCTCAGATGGATAGAGCAGCAGTTTCCTAAACTGCTTGTCGGCGGTTCGAATCCGCCCAGCCCCACCACTTGGTCCCCCACAGTCGCGATAATTAAAGCGCTATAATCGGGTAAAATTTATCCTGTCTTAACTTTTGTGACCATCATCACCGCGAAAGTGCGAGAATGCTGCTACTAAGTTCCGGCTTGCAGTGCGTCTCCGCGGATTTGCACGGGCGGTCGGCCAAAAATCCGCGCGCAAAAACGAGGTGTCCGGATGAGTGATGCCCTGGGTATTCACAGGTTCCATTTTGCCTTCACTGTTACCTTCCACTACATCTTTCCGCAACTCACCATGGGCTTGGCGCTGCTGCTCCTCTACTTGAAGACCAAGGCGCTGCGCACCGGAGACGAACACTACAATCGCGCCGCGCGTTTCTGGGCGCGCATCTTCGGCATCAACTTCGCCATCGGCGTCGTCACCGGCATTCCCATGGAATTTCAGTTCGGCACCAACTGGGCGGCCTTCTCAAAAGCGGCCGGCGGAGTCATCGGCCAAACGCTCGCCATGGAAGGCGTCTTTTCCTTTTTTCTCGAATCCAGTTTCCTGGGGTTATTCCTCTTCGGCGAGAAAAAGCTCGGACGCCTCGGCCACTGGTGGTCGGCGTTCCTCGTGTGGCTCGGCTCCTGGCTTTCCGGCTACTTGATCGTCGCCACCGACGCCTGGATGCAGCATCCCACCGGGTATCGCATCACTCCGGGTGGCGAAATCGAATTGGCAAGTTTCTGGGGCTTGCTCCTCAACAAATGGGCCCTCTGGCAATATGCGCACAACATGCTCGGCGCGGTACAAACCGGCTGCTTCGTCATGGCTGCCGTCGGCGCCCTCTATCTGCTGACAAAGCGCCACGAATCCTACGGTCGGACCTTCGTCAAGGCCGGCGTGCTGGTCGGCGTCGTGGCCGCGCTCTTGCAGCTTTTCCCAACGGGCGACGCGCAAGGAAAATTGATTGCCGACAATCAGCCCGCCACCTTGGCGGCCATGGAGGGCCTCTTCCAGTCAGAAAACGGCGCGCCTCTCGCCATCTTGGGCCAGCCGGACGTACCCAACCGCCGGCTCGATAATCCCCTCGTCGTCCCGCAAATGCTTAGCTTTCTCACCTACAGAGAATGGTCCGCGCACGTACGCGGCCTGGACGACTTCCCGCAGGATACCTGGCCCGATCAAATTGCCCTTCTCTACTTCAGCTATCACGTCATGGTTGGCCTCGGCACCATCTTCATCGCCGTCATGGTGCTCGCGGCCTTCTTGTACTGGCGTGGAAAATTGTACGTCTCGCGCTGGATGCTCTGGATTCTCATGATCTGTGTCCCGTTGCCGTACATCGCCAACACCGCAGGCTGGATGACCGCGGAGCTCGGCCGCCAGCCCTGGCTCATCTACGGCCTCATGCGCACCGCGCACGGCATTTCCCCCAAAGTCGGCGCCGGCAATGCCTGGTTCACGCTCATCGGCTTCATGGGCATGTACGCCGTTCTGGCCATCCTCTGGCTCTTCCTGATTTATCGCGAAATTGAAAAGGGTCCGTCGCCCGACGACGAGTTGCGCAAAGAAGCAAAAATCCCGGTTGCGGCGGATTGAGGAGGACACCATGGGAACAATCTGGTTCTGCCTCGTGGCCATCATGATTGCCATGTACGTGCTGCTCGACGGTTTTGATCTCGGCGCCGGAGCGATTCATTTGCTCATCGCCAAAACGGATCAGGAGCGCCGTCAGGTGCTCGCCAGCATCGGCCCCGTCTGGGACGGCAATGAAGTGTGGCTGCTCGCTGCCGGCGGCACGCTCTATTTCGCGTTTCCCGCGCTCTACGCCAGCGGCTTCAGCGGATTTTATCTTCCCTTGATGATGGTGCTCTGGCTGCTCATTTTGCGCGGCACCTCCATCGAATTTCGCAATCACATCAAAAGCGCCGTCTGGGATCCCCTGTGGGATTTCCTCTTCTCCGCTTCGAGTTTGCTGCTGGCGGTCTTTTACGGAGCGGCCCTCGCCAACGTCGTGCGCGGCGTGCCGCTGGACGGCAGCGGCTACTTCTTCGAGCCGCTCTGGACCAATTTCGGGTTGGGTGACAATACTGGCATCCTCGATTGGTACACCATCCTCGTCGGCGTCCTCACGCTTCTCGTGCTCATGATGCACGGCGCATTGTGGGTGCAGCTGAAAACCACCGGAGCCTTGAGCGAGCGCGCGCGAAAACTCGCCTGGCAAGTCTGGTGGGGCGTTGTCATCCTGACCGCCCTCGTCACCGCCGTCAGCTTCTCCGTGCAACCGCAAATCAAGGAGAACTTCCTGACCTGGCCCGTTGGTTGGATTCTGCCATTGCTGGCCGTCGCGGGCCTGGCTGGGGTAGCCTTTGAATTGCGCAAGCGCGACGAACGCAAAGCCTTTTTCGCGTCCTGCCTCTACCTCGTGGGCATGCTCACCAGCGTCGTATTCGGCGTTTATCCTATGGTGCTGCCCGCGCGCAATCCGGCTTATTCGCTGACCATCGACGGCGCCAAGGCCGGTGCCTACGGCCTGAAAATTGGCGTGATCTGGTGGACCATCGGCATGCTTCTCGCCGCCGGTTATTTCACCTACCTATACCGCTCCTTCGCTGGCAAAGTGAACGTCGAGACCGATCCGCAGGAACACGGCCCAAGTTACTAACTTAGGTTCTGCTCCGGAATCCGGTTTAGCTTTATGCGCATCGTGATCGTGGGCGCGGGAGTCGTCGGCAGCTTCAACGCTGCGCGATTGAAGGACGCCGGGCAGGACGTAACCCTGCTCGCACGGGGACGCCGCCTCGCGGAACTGCGCGAACATGGCGTGGTTCTCGAAAACTTCCGAACCGGGCAGCGCACCATCACCCAGGTTCCGCTAGTGGAACGGCTTGAGCCGGAAGAGAACTACGATCTCACGCTGGTCATCCTGCGCAACAATCAGATTCCATCCGTCCTGCCAATGCTCGCGCAGAATCGCCGCATCCCAAGCGTGCTCTTCCTCGGCAACAACGCGAAGGGCCCACAAGACCTAATCGCAGCTCTAGGCCGCCAACGCGTGCTCATCGGCATGGCCAATGTAGGCGGCGCGCGTGACGGCTATGTCGTCCGCTATTTGTGGGCGCGCTGGATGCCGCTCATGTTCGGCGAGTTGGATGACGTCATCACCGCGCGCACCGACGCGATTGTGCGCATGTTCAAAAGCGCCGGCCTTCCCGCACGCTTCATCAAAAACGCAGATGCCTACCTCAAGACGCACGCCGCTGGTTTGCCGTCTCTCGCTGGTGCCGCTTACTTGGCTGGCGGCAATGTGCGCCAGCTTGCCCACACACCGCAAGCCCTGAAGCTCTACCTGTAAGCCTATCGCGAGGCGCTCCGAGCGCTGCGCGCCATCGGCGTGCCTTTGAAGCCCGCGGCCACTCGCCTAGTGGAGTGGCTCCCGCTGCCTCTCATATCACTCCTCATGCATCTGCTCCTCGATAGCCGCCTCGCGGCTATGGGCGCCCAGCCCCATCTGGATGCGGCCGCTGACGAAATGAAGGAACTCGCGGACGAACTCCGCGTCATTCTCCGCCAAGCCAGCTTGCCCTCCCCGGCAAGTGACATCCTCTTCGCGCAAGTTGACGTCCGTTTTGCGTGCGAGTCGGAGCCTCACGATGCGCGTTCCGCACAAAGCGCTTAAGTAGCAAGCGCGGCAGGACTCCTTCCCGACTCCCTACCGGGCTCTCAGAAAGGAAAGCACCCGTCGCAAGGACAGGAGTTGACGGATGGCGCGCTGCCGGGTAGCGTGAAAACGGAATGAATCGCAAGAAGTCCAAACGCGAGAGAGCGCTGGCATCGGCCGTCCTCGCACTCGTGACAATCACCTGCTTGCTCACGGCTCCGCTCTGTGCGCCGCTTTGTGCCGCGAAGACGTGCGCGCCCGCAGGCCGGGGCCATTGCCACGAGATGGCCGGCCAAGACGCGGGACAGGGAGTCCTTGCGCCAACCAAGCTCTGCGGGCGTTTCGAGCTATCCGCGGTATTGCCCAACGCCGACGAACAACTCTGGCATGCGCAACGACTGCGCAACGCGCCGATGCTCCTGGCAACCGGCGCGCCGCAAGCCGACGTTGTGTGCGCCATTCCGGAGCTGGAGCGAAGAAGCGTTCAGAGCGTTCCTTTAGAAACGCCAACCCCTGCTCGGGAATCCACCGTTCTACGCTTCTGAGCCCTGCTTCCAACCAATATCCAAACCAACTGTCAAGTCCCGACACTCGGGAAGCTTCCTTTGCACAAGAGTGCGGCCCAGGACGTTGACGCACGCAGCGCGCTGACACAATTCCTTTTTTTTTGCTGACGAAAAGCGGAGGAACCGATGAGCGGTACACGAAGACGATTCTTTCAAAATGCGGCCTTCTTTGGCGCGGGGTTTCTAACCCTCACCGAAGCGCTCCGCGCCAATCCGCAAAGCGATCCGCAGAAGGCGCGCGAAATTGAAGAAGGCCGCCATCACAGCCCCTACGGCGTTCCCAAAAAGAAAGTCGAGCCTCCGCCTGGGCCCGAGCCTTACTTGCCCATGCTCACTCCCGACCTACCCGATCTTCCCTTCGAACTCGACTCCGGCGTCAAAGTCTTTCGTCTGACCGCCGAACCCGTCAAACGCAAAATCGCGCCGTTCAAAACCATCGACGCGTGGGGCTACAACGGAAGCTGCCCCGGCCCGACGATTCAAGTCCAGCAGGGCGAACGCGTCCGCGTCATCTTCGAAAATAAATTGCCGGAGTCCACTTCTCTGCACTGGCACGGCCTCGAAGTGCCCATTGAGCAGGATGGCGTGCCCTGGATCAGCCAGAAGCCGGTCGCGCCGGGCGAGAAATACGTCTACGAGTTCACTGTGCATCAGGAAGGCACATTCTTCTATCACGCGCACAGCGCGATGCAGGAAATGATGGGGCTGATCGGCTTTTTTGTGGCGCATCCGGAACGCAACTATCAGCCGCGCGCGGACCACGATTTCGGAATGATCCTGCAAGAGTGGGCGGTTCTGCCTGACAACAGCGTCCCGAACACCGCCTCGATGGAGTTCAACTGGTTGACCTTCAACGGCGTTTCGGCTCCTGCCATCACGCCCATGATTGCCCGGCTCGGCAGCCGTGTCCGGCTGCGCATCATCAATCTCGGCATGGATCATCACCCTATCCACTTGCACGGCCATCAATTCGTCGTCACCGGCACCGAAGGCGGCCGCGCCCCGGAGTCTACCTGGTGTCCCATGAACACCGTGCTCGTCGGCGTGGCGCAGGCGCGCGTCATCGAGTTTGAAGCGAAATATCCGGGCTCCTGGATGCTGCATTGCCACCTGCCGCACCACATGATGAACAGCATGATGGACCTGCTACGCGATCGTCAAATCGAAACCGCGGACACGACCGACGCGCGCGCGCTGAGCCAGATGGAAACGCTCGCCCGGAGCGTGCCCTTCGAGCACGTACACCATTCACCGATCGCAGAGAACGCCAGCAGCGTGCCGGGATTCCCGCAGGATGCCTTCATGGAAATGGGCATGGATCAAGCGGTGGCCAAGCCCGAAACGCACGGCCTGCCTCCCAACTGGAGCGCCGGAATGATGGGCATGATGACCCTGGTTCGTATCCTTCCCGAGAAAGAGTACGAAGAAATGATGCAACGCATCCGCGGCGCCAGCCCCGCAGAAAAGAAGGAGCATCCCCATGCCTCGTAACACAGCACTCATGCCCTCCTCTCTCCTCTTCTTCTCTGTGCCTTCAGTGTCCTCTGCGTTAAAATCCACACGATCCGCATCGCGATTGCAGCGGAGGAACGCGCTTCTCGCCGCCACAGCCTTTCTGTGCGTCCCGTGTTTTGCGCCAGGAACTGCAGCGCAAGAAAAAACCCCGCCAAGGAAAACCCAGCCAGCGCCACAGATGCCGATCCAGGAGCAAATGGAGCACCATCACCGCGATGTTCCCATGGTCACGCCCGAATATCCCCAGATGGGCCGCGCCCAGGAACACCCCGGTGGTTCGCTCTTCACCTTGGCGGACGCGCAGAAGATGGCGCACGACACCAACCCCACACTGCGGCAAGCCGAAGCAGAAGTTCGCGCGGCCCAAGCGCGTGCCCAACAAGCCGGCCTCTATCCCAACCCAGAAGTCGGCTACACCGGTGATGAGATTCGCGGCGGCTCGGTGGGCGGAGGCAAGCAAGGCTTCTTTGTGCAGCAGACCATCGTCACCGCGGGAAAGCTCGCAAAGAATCGCGCCGTCT
>Ga0335077_10004177_pt1 | contig 17592 bp, 21 predicted proteins | sample Lox_Sample_31_FD_207151 | JGI IMG/M metagenome (GOLD analysis project Ga0335077, IMG submission 207151) | Soil microbial communities from Loxahatchee National Wildlife Refuge, Florida, United States - Lox_Sample_3.1 | ecosystem: Environmental > Terrestrial > Soil > Wetlands | place: USA... | reverse complement strand
CGACTCGAGGCGGGTGCGAATCTCGCCCAGGGTTGCCTTGTGCTCCTCGAAGTAGCGACTGTATCCGCGCGCGGTCTCCCAGGCTTGCACCTGCGCGAAGAGCGCGACCGCTTGCGCCCAAGGCTGCCTGATCGTATTGGCCGCGTCCTGCAACCAGGAGGCATCCACGCCGAGTCGGTTCAGCGTCGGCAGGAGTGCCTCGAGCACGTTGGGCGACGGAGCGTAGGTCGCCGCGCGCAGCCGGCCGCTCAGTTCGCGCACCTCGAACGGGATGTTGCCGACGCGCTGAAACCATTCCTTGACGTTGCTGTCGATCCTGCCCAGCACCGGCACGTGCGGCAGCAGCGACGTCAGCAGCAGGGCTGACAGCAGCGGCCCCGGCAGGATGCCCTCGATCATGGTGTGCTCGACGCCGAGCACCTTCAGAAGCTGCGCCGCGTCGATCACGGTGAAGCCGCCGCCCAGCAGGATGAAGAGCCCCGTCATGGCGACCAGATAGCCGCACCACGCCGACCAGTAGCGCCAGAAAGTGGTGGTCGCGCGCATCGGCCGGGGAATCTTGAAGCGGTCGGCGCCATAAAGCAGCACGACCGCCGCGCCGAAGACCCACTGCATGACCAACGAGGGATCGGCGGTTGTCGGTTGAACCACGGCAGGACTCCAGGGCGTTGTTTCGGGTCCCGCGAAACTATCGGCTTCCCGGCGGCGTTGCCTCATCCACTTGAAGGAGGGCCTTGCGCAGGCGGCAGGTCGCCACAGAACAACGGCCTGTTGGCATCGGCCGGACTGGAGCGCACCACGAATGCGTGGTGCCCGTCGCGCAGCGTGCTCAGATCGACTTCGACGGTGTTGTTGAGCGTCAGGAACCCGTCGCCGTCGCGCCGCGTCAGCACCCGGTCGGTCAACGCGTAGGCCGGTCGCTCGCTCAGGTTCGCGCACGATCCCTGGTGGATGTATGCATACAGGTGCACCGGCCGCCAGACCCATCCGGGGACGCCGCTCACCTTGAGCACGACCTCGGTGTGATGCTCGCGCGCCATGAGCACGATGTACGCGACCTCACCGGCATTGAAGGAGGTCGCGGTCAGGGCGATGCGCTGCACGTCGGCCTTGTCGCCTGCACCGGGTGGCGGCGACGTCGTGGCCGTACAGGCGCCGAGCAGGGCCGACGCGATGGCAGCGCGCACGCCCGCCGATCCGAGAACCATGATCCGAACCATGACCTGCCGCTCCCGAATAGGCATTCTCGCCCGTCGCGGGCGCGCCGTCGTGCCGACGCGGCTGCGGAACGCCGGGACGCTCCCAGTTGGGAGCGTTACGAGTGGGAAACGACCTGTCTTGGCCCGCTCTCCGGCGCGAATTTCAATGCAGGCACGCGGAGCACTTTCGTGCAACGCGTCCCCTGACCCCTTGGAGAAGATCATGCCCATCAATGCAATTCCACTCGCATCGTCGGTCTCGGCCGGCCTGCTGGCGAACGCCTCGGCGCACAGCCACGGCCTGCTCGGTACCGTCGCCATCGACGACTGCGGCACCGTCGTTCCCCACAAGATTCCGGGCACGAACCCGCCGCCCCCGCCGCCGTTCCAGTCGGTGCAGCTTGCGGACGTGTCGTCGGTCTCCTTCAGCGAAGACGGCCCCCGGTGCGGCAACGAGCCGCGCAAGTGGCCGTTCCCGCCTCCGCCGCCGCTGCCGCTGGTGAGCGATCTCACCCAGTCGCTCGGCCTCTGAGCGTCGATGTTCTGCAATCCTCCCTCCTGAGCGGGGGAGGAATCATCGTTGGCGGAATCCGGGAAGCCTTGCCTCACATGTGCAGCGGACGCCGGCGCAGGATCCGACCCGATGCGGCGCAGACGTGGTGGCACGTACCGTGTGCAGCGCCGGTTACCATCCGGACCGCGGCGGGTAAAGCCGCCTCCCCGGCCGACGCCCGGCTCCGCCAAATCGAGTCACGCGCCCGTTTCCGAGCTGGAGACCATGTTGAGATCTCGCTTCGCCGCACTGGTGCTCATCGTCGCAGGAGCGCTCCTGCTGCTATCCAACCTCGGCCTGATGCCGCGCCTCGGGCCGCTGTTTCATCAATGGTGGCCGCTGCTGCTGATCGTGCTCGGCGTGCTGATGCTCGTGCAACGCCTGTAGCGCGCGAACGCCTGGCTCCGGCTGGCGCGCCGCGGGCGTGGCGGGCTACCCGGACCCTTCGAGCTGCGAGAAGCGCACGGCCATGATGTCGCGGGTCGAGATGCGGCCGTCGTCGTCCTTCTCGACCAGGATCAACTTCTGGTCGTCTGCAAGGCCGGCGGGAATCATCATGCGGCCTCCGGGCTTGAGCTGATAAAGCAGCGCCGGTGGAATGAGGTCCGGTGCAGCGGTCACGATCACCTTGTCGAACGGCGCATGTTCGGGCCAGCCGCGGTTGCCGTCGCCAACCCTGATTTCGATGTTGGAGTAGCCCAGGCGCGCCAGCCTGCGCCGGGCGCCGAGTGCAAGCTCCTCGATGATCTCGACGCTGTAGACGCGCTGCGCCAGCTCCGCCAGGATGGCCGCCTGGTAGCCCGCGCCGGTGCCGATCTCCAGCACGGTGTCGGTCGGCGCGAGCTGGAGCAGATCGGTCATCGCCGCGACGATGAACGGCTGCGAAATGGTCTTGCCGAATCCGATCGGCAAGGGCGAGTTCGCGTAGGCGTGCGGCTGCAGTTCAAGCGGCACGAATTCGTGGCGCGGGATCTTGCCGACGACCTCCAGCACCCTGCGATCGAGCGCCGCCTTGCCCAGGTGGGCGCTGGTATAGATCGTGGTCGCCGCGATCTCGACCAGCATGAGGCGGCGCATGGCCGTGGGATCGGAGTCGCTCATCGTGGTCTTTATCGGCGCTTGCTGCGGATCTTCGCACTTTGTCGCACCCGCGGGTGGATACGCCACGTCTTCGCGTCGGATCGACTGCGACACTGCCGTGGCGCGCGCCGCGGATATCTCCGTCACCGCATCGGGCCATCGGAGGCAGCCGTCGGGGCGCTTGCGAAGGTTGACTCACGTCAACGACCTGCGGTGTTGAACATTGTGATTCGACCCCGTTCGGAGTACGAATCGCATGGTGGAGCAAAAGTCGAGAGGCACATGGAAGCCCTGCGGAAGCCAAAACTGCAGTCGCACGACGCGTCGCTGCGGCGTTTGTCGTTCGTGATCGTGACGCTCGTGCTCGGCCCGACCTTGGTCCCGGCGGCCTTGGGCGCCGACACGGGCGAGCGCATGGGCGAGGAGATCGTCCAGAAGCAATGCTCCAGCTGCCATCAGGAAGGGCTGAACGGTGCGCCAAGGATCGGCGACCGCGCGGCGTGGATTCCCCGCATGAGCAAGGGACTCGATGTACTCGTCAGGTCGGCCGTGCACGGACATGGCGCGATGCCTGCGCGCGGCGGTATGGCCGACCTGAGCGATCGCGAACTCGAGAGTGCGATCGTCTACATGTTCAACTACGGCGTCGCCAGGATCGAGTCGTCGCCTCCCGTGGCGCGCATGGCCGCCGATCCGTTCCACAAGTCCATCACGGGCGCGGACGTTTATCTCGGCGTCGTCCGGGCCGAATCGATGCCCGCGGCGCAGCGGCCGGCGAGCATCGCGAGCGGCAAGGGCTACTACCACGTGAACATCTCGCTCGTCGACGAAGCGACCAAAGCGCCGGTGCAACAAGCGGTGGTGCGCGTCAGCGTCACCGATGCGGTCGGCATCGAGACGAAGACGCTGGAGGCCGTCTCGCTGAACGACTCGATCAGTTATCGCGGCTATTTCCGCATGACTGCCGGCAGCACCTACACCATCACCGCGCTCATCGAGCGGCCCGGAATGGCCGGCGTCGCGGAGGCGAAGTTCACGTACAAGCCGTGATGAATACTCGGTAGCGCTGCCACGCTTGCGTGGCGAGAATCCGCCTGACCTGATCAGGGCGAAGCCGAGATGCAGATTCAAGCGCGCATGACGGTGGCGGCTGCCACGAGCTTGGACACGGAACTCGTCGCTGCGCCGGCCGGCGAGACGGTGGCAGGCTTCATGCCAGACGCCGGCGACGAAGTGACCGTTGCATTCGAACCCATGACCTTGCGCGCGCCTTACGTAGTGGGTGCGCTCTGGAACACCCGGGACGACGTGCCCGCGAGCGCGAGCGGACCGGCGACCGGACACCGCGCGATCCACGAGGCGGCCAAACAGCCGTGACCCGACAGGCGCGGGGGTTGGCGGAGGTTTGACCGCCCGCTGATCGGGCTAGCATCGGTGCGCCCCGGCTTTCCAGCGATGTGCCGATGAACGACCGCCGAAGCGACTTGCCCGCGACCGAAAGCGGACCGCAACCGGCCGATGCGCCAAGCCGGACCGCGCAGGGTGCAGCACTCTTGCGGGCCGCGCACCAGGTGCTGGAACGGCCGGTCGTGTTCGAGGATCCGATCGCGTTGCAGATCATCGGCGCCGAGATCGCCGGCCAGATCGCACTCGACAGCGACCTCTACCGGACACCCTGGCGCGTTTCGCTGCGCGCGTTCCTGGTCGCGCGCAGCCGTTATGCGGAGGAAGAGCTGGCGCGCGCATTCGAGCACGGCACGAGGCAATACGTCGTGCTCGGAGCCGGCATGGATACGTTTGCCTACCGCAACCCGCACGGCGCGCAGTTGCGCGTGTTCGAGGTCGACCATCCGCGCACGCAGGCGGGGAAGCGCACCCGCCTGCAGGCGCAAGGCATCGCCTTGCCTCCGTGGCTCGTCTTCGTGCCGGTGGACTTCGAGAAGGACTCCCTCGCCGAGCGGTTGCGCGCTGCCGGGTTCGACGCCGCGGCGCCCGCCTTCCTGTCCTGGCTCGGCGTGTCGATGTACCTGACACGCGATGCGGTCATGCAGACGCTGCGCTTCGTGGCGCTGGGCTGCGCCCGCGGAAGCCAGATCGTCTTCGACTATTCGGTGCCTGACGACGCGCTCGGCGAAAGCGAGCGTGCCGCACGGGCGCGACTTGGCGGGCGCGTCGCCGGCATCGGCGAACCGTTTCTCAGCCACTTCGATCCCGCCTCGCTGGCGCGCGAGCTCGTCGCGCTGGGTTTTTCCGCGACGAGCGACTTCGGCGCGCAGGAGGCGAACGAGCGCTACTTCACGAACCGGACCGACGGCTTCAGCGTGCGCGGGTCGACGCGCATCATGACGGCACGCGTCTGATTGCAGACGCTCGTGCCGGCAACGTGCGCGGTGTAATGTCGCTTTCCGCAAGGCCGGTGACCCAGGAAAGGAACGCGCATGTCCCAGAGCACCGTCGTGGCCAGTTCGCTTGCCGCGCAGATCGAAACGGCGGCGCGCGCCGTCGAGTCCCGCGTCATCGCGTGGCGGCGCGACTTTCACGAGCATCCTGAACTGGGCAACCGGGAATTTCGCACCGCGGGCGTCGTGGCCGAACACTTGCGCCGCCTTGGTCTCGACGAGGTGCGCACCGGGGTCGCGCATACGGGCGTCGTCGGCCTCCTCAAGGGCGCGCTGCCCGGTCCCGTGGTGGCGCTGCGTGCGGACATGGACGCGTTGCCGGTCACCGAGGAGGTCGATGTCCCCTTTGCGTCGAAAGCGCGTACCACGTGGAATGGCGAGTCCGTCGGCGTCATGCACGCGTGCGGACACGACTGCCACACGGCCATCCTGATGGGCGTCGCCGAGGTGCTGTCCGGATTGCGCGCGGGCCTGCGCGGGTCGGTGAAGTTCATCTTCCAGCCGGCCGAAGAACTGCCCCCGGAGGGCGAGGAGGGCGGCGCGAGGATGATGATCGCGGAAGGCGCGCTGGAGAACCCGAAGCCGCAGGCGATATTCGGGTTGCACGTGACCTCGCGGCTGCCCGCCGGCGTGCTCGGCTACCGCCCCGGCCCGACGATGGCGAGCGCGGACCAGTTGAAGATTACGATCGAAGGCCGGCAGACGCACGCGGCGATGCCATGGCTGGGTGTCGATCCCATCGTCACCGCGGCGCAGGTCGTGCTCGGATTGCAGACCGTCGTGAGCCGCCGCCTCGACATCACCAGGGAGCCCGCGGTCGTGACGATCGGCATGATCCGCGGCGGCTTGCGCGACAACATCATCCCCGATTCGGTCGAGATGCGCGGCACGATCCGCACGTTCGACGAGACGATGCGGAACGACGCGCACGAGACGGTCACGTATCTCGCCCAGGCCATCAGCCGCGGTTCGAACGCCGGCTGCGACGTCTGCATACGCAAGAACTATCCGGTCACCGTCAACGACCCGGCGCTGACCGAGGCGATGACGCCCACGCTGCGGCGTGTCGCGGGTTCCGACCGGTCGTTGCTGGTGCCGAAGGTGACCGGCTCCGAGGATTTCTCGTTCTTCCAGCGCATCGTGCCGGGGCTGTTTTTCTTCGTCGGCGTAACGGAGTCCGGCACCGAGGTCGACAAAGCCGCGCCCAATCACTCCCCGCGTTTCCGCGTCGACGAGAGCGGCCTGCTGCTGGGCCTGCGCGCGCTCGCGCACGTCGCGTGCGACTTCCTCGAAACGGCAGCGACCGCGCGCGGCGCAACTTCGGAGACGAGGCACCCGGCCGCGGTCTCGGCGGGCTGATCGCCCGGCTGCCGGAGAGCAGCCGGGGCCTCGCCCGCATGAATCGATGGTGCGGGTCGACTAGAGAACTTCGCAGAACCGCAGGACGACCTGCGCCGGATGACGCGCACCGGTGCCGACGAAAATCCGCTCGTTCATCCAGCGCAGCGCCGGCGCGGCGGCTTCCAGGCGCGGCACGCAGCGGAAGTAGATGGCCGCCGGATCCACCGGCTCGCCTCGCATCAGCTGCGCGACGAGTTCAGGCTGTCCGGTCCGGATGGCGTTGTTCTCGACGTAGATCCGGTCCCCGGCATCGGTTTCGAGAACGTAGCGCGCGTGCAGGATGGCACAGCCGGCGTGGACGATCGACTGGTAGTCGGCCCCGCCCGGCAGCACGCGCGCGCGCCAGCCATCCGTGATGCCGACCGCGTGCCCGCCCCTGATCGGAACCACGCGGCGCGTCACCGTGCCGACCGGGCCTACTTCGATCGGCCTGTCGACATCGACCCAGAGATCGACGCACGGGCGCAAGGCCGGGACGGGAAGCCCGGTTTGTTCGGGCACGCGGGAAGGCTCGTTCATACCGCGACTCCTTGCTGACGTGACGGCGGCGCGCTCCCGCCCGGGGTGACATGAACCGCTGCATCTCACAGCCCGACCGAGAACAGCACCGCGTTGTTGATCGCGTACACCGCGCCGTCGGGCCCGATCGCCGTCGGCGTGTACGACTCGGCAATGCCGCTGGTGAGCGCAATGCTTTCGGTGAACCGGTCGAGCGCGAGGTTCCACCGGTAGAGGCGGCCGTCCTCGCTGTTGACCAGGATCGAGTTCGTGACCGGATCGACCGCCGCCGTGTTGATGCACCACTCCTTGACGCCGCCGGGATAGTCGGGATCTGGTGTCGGACCGAGCTGGGTGAGCAGCTCTCGCATCACCGGGATGCCGCTGATCGCGTCCGGCTGGGCCTGGTTGGGATCGAGCACAGCGACCCGGTTCAAACCGTCGCCGGTGCCGACGCCGCCATAGTTGTTGTACTTGGTCGCGAGCAGGTAGGCGGACGGTCCCGCGTAGCTCGGCACCATGGTTGCGGGCACGATGGAAGGCGTGTCGTCCCATCCGAACGAGCCGGGGGTCTTGGCCGCGCTCAACGCGGCATCGAAGTGCAGCATCCACCCGCGGAAGTTGTGCGCCGGGGCGTTCGACTCCAGCACGCCGAAGTAGACGTCACCGTCGGGTCCGATGGTCGGCGACGAGGTGGCATCATCGTCGATCCAGGCGGGCGCGCCCGTGGACGGATCGACGAGCGCGATCCTGCCGAGCATGGCCAGCGTCGTGCTGTCCAGAACGAGCAGATATCCCGTCTGGCGAGTGCCCGATGCAGGCGTGTTGACGGCGACGTACAGCCTGCTGCCGTCCGGCGACAGCGCGGGGGCACTGTTCATGGCGACCTGGCCGATCGAGGGGTCGCTGGCGGCCGCGCTCGCGGCGATCCATGCGCCGCTGCCGTCGGCGCCGACGCGGGCAATGCCGCTGACGAGTCCTGCCGGATTGGCCGCGGACACGATGAAGCCGAAGAACACGTTGCCCGCCGCGTCCGGCGTGAGCGGCGTGTTGATGCGAACCGCGTTGTCGAAAACCGCCGGCGCCATGGCGTAGGCCGCGTCGCCATAGAAGACCACGGTCTGGACTGCCCCGGGCACGGTGTCGACCGCATCGCGGAACATCAGTCGCCCGCCCGAGCGTGGCGCAACCATTCGGTCCGTCGCCGTGATGCAGGCGCTGAAGCTCGGTACCCAGTCGTGCGCCGGGAGCACGTAGTCGCTGTCGACCGACCAGAGCAGCAGGCCGTTCGAACCGAGCCTTGCCTCGATACGGAAGCCGCCGGTTGCACCCGTCTTCACCGGGACGAACACCGTGTTGTGAGTGCTGATCGCGGGCGAGCCATAGTGGATCAGCAACGACGTGCCCGAATACTGCGGCGCCAGGTCCACCGGCGCCCGCCAGCGGATCTGGTTGAACGTCTGGCTCGCGATCGCACCCAGCGCCGAATGCTGGGCATCGCGCGCATATCCCGGCCACGGCGGGCCGGATACGGGCGGTCCCGGGGGCAGCGTCGGCGGAGGAGGCGGAGGAACCGGAGCGGGCGCGGCGGTGCTGCCGCCGCTGTCACACGCGCTCAGCAACGGAACTGCCAGCGGCGCACAAAGGAGCAACCGTGCGAGCGCCCGGCGGCGGGCATCCGGGACCTGCGTCGGCGCCGGAAAAGACGAGGAGCGACGATTCCGCATGGCGCGCGATTATCGACCGTCGCGGCCGGAGGCGGGCGGCAAACCGTGGCAGGATGCGCGCACATTCTCGAATCGGGATAACCATGGACGACGCGGCCGCCGACCGGCAACTGATTCGTGAGCTGATCGAAAACTGGGTCGTGTGGCGCGACGCCGGGATGTGGGAGCGTTTTCGTACCGTGTGGCACGACGACGGGCGCATGATGGCCACGTGGTTCCAGGGCAGCGCCGCCGAGTTCATCCGGGTGACGCAGGAAGGATGGGATCGCGGCGTGAGCATCCTGCACTTCCTCGGTGGCAGCTCGATCGACGTCGTCGGCCAGAGAGCCGTCGCCCAGACGAAGATGACGATCTCGCAGCGCGGCGATGTCGACGGGGAGTTATGCGACGTGGTCTGTACCGGCCGCTTCTACGATTTCCTCGAAAAACGCGCAGGCCGCTGGGGCCTCGTGCTGCGCCAGCCCATCTACGAGAAGGACCGCCTCGATCCCGTGTACCCGGGGGCGCGCCTCAGGCTCGATCTCCCGTTGCTGGAGCAATTCCCGGCGGGGTATCGCCATCTGGCGTATCTGCAGACGCGCCTCGGCTTCAAGGTGAAAGCCGACATGCCGGGCTTGAAGGGCCGGGCGGTCGAGGCGCTCTACGAGCGAGGGCTTGCTTGGCTGCGCGGTGACTCGCTCGAGGACTGAACTGCCGAAGCTGGCGTGTCGGCGAGATCCCGCGTCGCCGTGGCTCCTCGCGATGGCACGAGTCGCACGACCTTCAGTGGCTCGTGGTGGCGCGAGCCACGCGGTCCTCTTCCTGCAACGCCTTGCGCACGCGCCGCCAGGCGACCAGCACAAGCATTGCGCCCGCCGCGGCTGCGGCGAAAGACACGCCCGTGCGGGTCGAGGCATCGAGCATGGAGACGAGTGCGGCCACGAGCGCGCTGGCGCCGATGAAGCCAAGCCGGATCCACAGTCCTACCGCGAACAGCGTACTGCCCGGCTCGGTGGCGCGATCGGCCGCGTCGACCACGTCGCGCGAGTAGAAGAACTCATGCATTCGATGGCTCCTTGTCTGGATCAGCCGAACCGTCGGGTCGGCGCACGGTCGAGAGTGCGCATGCGCGTCTCGAGCTCGTAGAGGCTTTCCGAGGTCGCCAGATACGCTTCGACCTCGCGCTGCCGACGCCGGTCGAACCACGCGTCGATGCGAGCGAGCAAGCCGCACGTTTCCGGCGCGTTCTGAACGGGTCTCTTTTTCATCGGTGCTCCTTCCGGCAACGACGATCGCCGTTGCGTACGGACACAACATAGGAGCGCCATGCACCGGAGTCCAATTCCGCTTTTGAATTCCGCGAATCGGCAGCGCCGATCGCGGCACGACCGCGAGTACGGATCAGGGCCGGACGGCCGGTGTTTCCACCTCCATGCCGCGCGCACGCCACATCAGGTAGAGCTCGAGCTCTACGAGTTCCGGTGCGCCGAACGGATAGGTTTCGGCGCGCACGCCGGCAAGGCAGTTGCGCAGCCGGCGCTGCAACGAGCCGAGGCTCTGCCACTCGAGGCGATAGAGCGGATAGCCGGTCGGATGGGCCTGCGTGATCGGATTGCCCGCCAGCGTGCGCGACCAGTTCTGATCGTGGCATTGCGCGCAGGACAGGTTGAGCTGCCCCTGGCGCCGCTCGTACGCCACGCGGCCGCGGTCGAGGAAGGGCTGCAGCGTCGCATCGGCCTCGATCCGGATCGGCGTCCCGCGCGACTGGCGCGCGACGTAGGCGGTCAGCGCGAGCAACTCGCGGCTCTCGTAGTCGAACGGCGCCGCTTTCTGGGCGCCGGTGCGGCAGACGTTGATGCGCTGTTCGAGATCGAGCGGACGCGCCAGCGCGGCATCGAACGCAGGGTAGCGGGCCGCGACCCCTCGCATCGTCGTGGCGGCGTCCCCGTGGCAGTTGGCGCACGCGACGCCGGCGGCGCCGTCCTTGCGCGTCCACAGTGCTTCGCCGTCGAGCAGCCAGAGCGTGGCGGGGTTGGCCGCCTCGTCGTCCTGCATCGCGCGGGTTTGCGCGCTCATGAACTCGTAGCCCGAGCGGCGCTCCTCGGCCGCGATTTCGGCGGCGCCGCTCGGGCGCAGCAGCGCGAGGACCAGCAGCAGGATCGGGCTGCCGCTCAATCGACGGCGATGGGGGCGGTCGCGGTCAGCGCGAAGTCGTTGTCGCCGGTCCATTTGAACTCGAGCGTGCCGGTTTCGGTCGCGACCGTCGTGAACGCAAGGAGCGGATTGGCCGAGATCGCGGGGAAAAGATCGGCGCGAAAGATCTCGGTGCCGTTGTACGTGCAGACGAACTGCGTGATGATGTTGCGCGCGATCGGCCGCCCGAAGTTGTCGTGGCGGAATCCGCTCTCCATCGGGTGGCCGACCAGGGTGCGAATCTCGATGATCTCGCCGCGCTTCGCCTTCGGCGGGACCGTCACCACCGCGCGTGCCACTACGAGATCTCCTCCGCGCAGGCGGCGACGGTGACGATCACGTCCTGGCTGGCTTGCCAGAAGGAACCGTCGCTGAGTTGCGCGATCGCGATCACGGTCTGCGAATCCGCGAGGCGGATCCGCGTCGAGAGGCCGGCACGGCCAGCGCGCGGCCCGAGGGTCGCGCTGATGACGTTCGGCTGCGGGTTCTTCTCGTTGAAGACGTGGATCGCCTTGACGTGTTCGGCCGGCGTCATCGGACTGTCGACCGAGACGGCGAGCGCGATCACGTTGCCGTTGTCGATCAGCGGCGGCAGGTCGAGCTTGACCTTGCCGCGCCGGATCTCGGCGTCGCCGACCACCTTGCGAATCGCCTCCTGCATCGTGGCCGGCGTCGCCTCGGAGGGACGGCAGTGCACGGCCAGCGCGATGGCACCGGTTGCAAGCAGGAATTCGCGCCGTGTGTTCATCGAAGGTGACCGGCAGTTGGGATCTCGGGGATTCGTAGGGCCGGGATTCCTCGCTGCGCTCGGAATGACGGTCTCGTGGCTCGAAACGCCGGCCGAGTCATTTCAACGTCAGAAGATACGCGACGACGTCTTCGATCTGCTGTGCCGTCAACACCGTCTTGCCTTTGAATGCCGGCGCGACACGGGTCAGGGCCTCGGTGCGGAAGTAGGGCGGCATGACCGTGGCGGGATTGATGCGGCTGGAGTCGACGAGCCGCAGGCGGATCTGGCCTTCCGACAGACGCGCGGCGGTTCCGCGCAGGTCCGGCGCCACGGTGCCCTGCCGGCGCACCTCCGGGAAGGGTCCGCTGTGGCAGAGGAGGCACAGGCCGGCGTTGCGGTCGGCGACGATGCCGCGCCCGCGCGCGGCATCGCCTCTGGCGCCGGTGAGCGAATCCGGCATCGCGTCGCCGGCGAGCGCCATCACCAACGCGACCGCCACTCCAACCAACGCCGCCTCCGCGTCACACCAGGGTGATGCCGTGATTCTTCAGGGGCACCGTGCGGATGCGCTTGCCGGTTGCACGATACAGCGCGTTGAGCACGGCCGGCGCGGCCACGCAGATCGTCGGCTCGCCGACGCCGCCCCAGAAGCCGCCGGACGGCATGACGATCGGTTCGACCTTCGGCATTTGCGCGATGCGCATCGAGTTGTAGACGTCGAAGTTCTCCTGTTCGATGCGGCCGTCCTTCACCGTGCACTCCTGCTCGAACAGTGCCGACAGCCCGTAGACGAACGAACCGGCAATCTGGCGCTCGATCTGCGCCGGGTTGACCGCGTAGCCGGGATCGGTCGCGCACACGATGCGGCGCACCTTCACCTTCGAGCCGTCGGTGACCGAGATCTCCGCACATGCGGCCACGTAGCTGTTGAACGCCATCATTTGCGCGAGCCCGCGGTGGATGCCGGCCGGTGCCGGTTGGCTCCAGCCCGCGCGTTCCGCCACCGCGTTGAGGACCGCCAGGTGCTTCGGCGACCTGGCGAGAAGCTTGCGCCGGAATTCGAGCGCATCCTGGCCGGCCGCCTCGGCGAGCTCGTCCATGAAGCATTCGACGTAGATCGCGTTCTGGTTGATGTTCACGCCGCGCCAGAAGCCCGGCGGCACGTGCGTGTTGCGCATCGCGTGATCGATGAGCAGGTTCGGCACGTCGTAACCGAACGTGAACTCGCCCTTCGGGTTCAGCCCCTGGAACGTGGCCGGATCGCGGCCGTTGTCGAGCGCCTCGGGTCGCGCCGACGCGAGGATCGACTGCCCCGAGATGCGCATGTGCAGACCGGTGAGGTTGTTGCCGGCGTCGAATGCGCCGACCAGCTTGCATTGCGTGACGGGATGGAAGCGGCCCTGGCGCATGTCTTCCTCGCGCGTCCAGAGCAGTTTCACCGGCGTGCCGGGAATCTGCCTGGCGATCAGGACCGCCTGCACCACATAGTCCTGGAACGCCCCCCGCCGGCCGAAGCCACCGCCGAGGTTGATCTTGTAGACCTCGCATTTCTCGGGCGGCAGGCCGGAAGCGCGCAGCACGGCGCCGAACGACGATTCGCCGTCCTGCGTCGGCACCCAGACTTCGCAGCGCTCCGGCGTGTAGCGCGCGGTGGCGTTCATCGGTTCCATCGGCGCATGGTTCTGGAACGGATACGCATAGGTGGCTTCGACCTTCTTCGCTGCGCCGGCGAGTGTCGTCTTGACGTCGCCGTTCTGGTTGCCGACGAAAGCCTGCTCGGCCGTGAGGCCTTCGGCGAGCATGTCGGCGATGGTCGCGCTCGACACCTTGGCGTTCTCGCCAGGATCCCATTCGATCGGCAGCGCATCCAGTGCGGTCTTCGCCTGCCACCACGTATCGGCAACCACGGCGACGCCGCTGTCGCCGACCTGCACGACCTTGCGCACGCCCTTCATGCCGGCGACCTTGGCGGCGTCGAAGCTCTTCACCTTGCCGCCGAACACCGGGCATTCCTTGACCGTGGCGTTCAGCATGCCCGGCATCCTGAGATCGGCGCCGTAGACCTGCTTGCCGTTGACCTTGTTCACGGTGTCGAGGCGCTTGAGCGGCTTGCCCGCGATCTTCCAGTCCTTCGGGTCCTTGAGCTTGACCTCCTGCGGCGGGTCGAGCTGCGCGGCAGCCGCTGCGACCTTGCCATAGGTGGTCTTGCGCTTCGACGGCGGATGCGTGATGACGCTGGCCGAAGCGACGCATTCGGCGGCCGGGACCTTCCAGTGGTTCGCCGCGGCGGCGACCAGCATCTCGCGCGCGATGGCGCCGCCCTTGCGCACGTATTCGTTCGACTCGCGAATGCCGCGGCTGCCGCCCGTGGAGAAGCTGCCCCAGATGCGCTTGCGCGCGACGCTCTGGCCCGGTGTCGGGTACTCGGTGGTCACCTTCGACCAGTCGCAGTCGAGTTCCTCGGCGACGAGTTGCGCCAGGCCGGTGAGGGTCCCCTGGCCCATCTCCGAACGCGCGATGCGGATGACGACGGTGTCGTCGGGCTTGATGACGACCCAGGCATTGACCTCGGTCCCGGGGGGCTTCTGCGCCGCCATGGCCTCGAGCGGGATGTGCAGTCCGAGCGCCAGGCCGCCGCCGGCCGCTGCGCTGTCGATGAGGAAATCGCGCCGCGAAATCGCGTGAGTGGCATGCATGGCAGCCTCCTACGCCTGCGTGGCGGCGTGGATCGCTTCCCGCACCTGCTGGAAGGTTCCGCAGCGGCAGATGTTGGTGATCGCCTCGTCGATGTCGGCATCGGTGGGCTGCGGTTTCTCCTTCAGGAGCGCGGCCACGGCCATGATCATTCCCGACTGGCAGTACCCGCATTGCGGAACATCGTGATCGACCCAAGCTTGCTGCACCTTGTGCAGCTTGCCGCCCGCGGCAAGGCCCTCGATGGTGGTGATCTTTTTGCCCGCCACGGCGCCGATCGGCATCACGCACGAGCGCGTGGCGACGCCGTCGATGTGCACGGTGCACGCGCCGCACTGCGCGATGCCGCAGCCGTACTTGGTGCCCGTAAGGCCGATCTGCTCGCGGATGGCCCAGAGCAGAGGCGTGGTCGGATCGGCGTCGACGTGGTACGTCTGGTTGTTGACGGTAAGTCGGATCATGGTGTGGCCCCCGTATGAGGTTCGCGATCGTCCCGAGGCCCGTTGCCCGGCCGGGCCGTCTGCACATGAGACCGCGAAACTTATTCCTCGGCACGGCCCGACGACAATCCCAGTAAGGTAGGCGTCAGGCGTCGAGGCTCCGACCGGGCGCTGCTACGGAGGGGAGGATGCGCTGCGCGCGCATCGATGCGACGCAGGCGTTGCGGCAGAGGCGAGGGACGTCGCGCCTGCGAACGGCGCCGCGAAGGCGGTACTACGCCGGCAAGGATGCGCGCGCGGTATTGCGGCCCGCATGCGCGCGCGCGATCGGTGCCGCCGTTTCGTGCGTGCGGCCGGCGTCGAGCTGGAACAGGCTGATCGCCTGCGCCAGGGAGACCGCGAGCGACTTCATCGACTCCGACGCGGCGGCCGATTGCTCCACCATGGTCGCGTTCTGCTGCGTCATGCGGTCGAGTTCCTCGATCGCGCGCTGCAGCTGCTCGATTTCGGTGGCCTGCGAGGTCGATCCGGCGTTGATTTCTGCGATCAGCTCCGAGACGTCGCGCACGCGGGCGACGATCTGCTCCATCGTGCGGCCGGCGGCGACCACGAGGGTCGAGCCGGACTGGACGCTGCTCACGCTCGCGTGAATCAGCGTCCGGATCTCGCGCGCCGCCTCGGCGCTGCGATGCGCGAGCGCGCGCACTTCGCTCGCGACGACGGCGAAGCCCCGTCCTTGATCGCCGGCGCGCGCCGCCTCGACCGCCGCGTTCAGCGCGAGGATGTTGGTCTGGAAGGCGATCGAATCGATGACGCCGATGATGTCGTTGATCTTCTTCGAGCTCGCCTCGATCGCGCCCATCGTGGTGACGACCTGGCCGATCACCTCGCCGCCCTCGGAGGCGGCGTCGGAAGCCGAGGCGGCCAGCTGGTTGGCCCGGCCGGCATTGCCCGCGCTTTCGCGCACGGTCTTGGTGATCTGCTCGACGCTGGAGGCGGTCTGCTGCAGGCTGCGCACCGCCTTGTCGGTGCGCTGCGCCAGTTCGTGGCTGCCGGCGGCAATGTCGCTCGAAGCGTTGTGAATGCCTTCTGTGCTGCTGCGCACCCTGCCGACGACTTCGCGCAGCGCATCCGTCATCGCCGACAGCGCGTTGAGCAGCTGCGCGGTTTCATCCTTGCCCTTGACGCGCCGGGCGGCCGAGAGGTCGCCGACTGCGATCGCCTGCGCGATGCGAATGCTGTCGTTGAGAGGCTCCGTGAGGCGGGCAATCATCGCGCGCGCGAAGTAGACAGCGAGCGCCAGCGCCAGCGCTGCCGCGGCCCACACCAGCATCACCTGCCGTTGGGCGCTGGCTTCCGCGTCGCCGATCACCGCGCGCGTCAGGTTCTCGTACCGCTCGTCGAGGCGCTGCAGCCCGTCGTTGACCTGGTTGATCGTGGCGCGCGCCGAGAGCAGGCTGTCCAGCTTTGCGCCGGCAGCGAGCCCCGCCGTGAGCTCGCCCATCCTTGCATCCAGCGCCGCCGCTTCCTGCGACGTCGCCGCAATCGCATGCACGGTGTCGGCGGCACGGCGCAGCGCCTCGGCGGCTGGCGCCGCGAGCTTGCCGGTGTCGACGGCATCGGTCGCGCCATCGACGAACTGCCGGTAGTTCTTGCGTGCCGCGCTTGCCTGCAGGTGCAGCGGAAACGCTCCCGCAAGCTCGCTCGAGCGGCGCGAGTCCATCGCGGCCTGCATGAACAGAAGCACCACGAGCGGCAGCACCACGAACGCAAACTGCAGGGAGATCTTCGGGCCCCATCCGACACGGATATTCGTCACGGTCACCTCGCTTGGGTTGTTCCCTGCTCGCGCGCAGCCGGGGCGCGCTACTTGAGACTCACGACGTTGACGCCGCTTCCGGGTGCGGCAGCGACGTAGCCGACGCCGCCGGGCGTTCTCTTGACGAACTCGATCACCTTGGCGTCGGTCGCTTTCACGGGCGGCGCGGTCAGGCCGTCGCGGTCAGGCCGTCGCGGAACGACTTCTTGGTCCACGCCGCGGCGTATTTGATTGGTTCGAGCTTGATCACCTGCGCCAGGAATGCGGCTTGTGCCGCGTCGATGCGATTCTCGCAACGCTGACCGGGCTTTCTCGAGTCGACCTCGCCGATCGCTCGCCACTGCGCATCGAAGAGGACGATGCGGAAGTCGTGCACGATGTGATCGTGGTAGGTCCAGAAATCGAGATCCAGCCGGCGCGCGATCTTGCGTGTCGTGACCGTGTCACCCGTGAGAAAGTGCCAGTTGCCGCGGTCGAGGTGGCGCCGCGCGCGGTAGTCGCGCCACTCGGCCGGCCCGTCGTTGCCCGGGTCGTAGCTCACGACCACGAATTCGGCGTCGACCTTCATGGCATCGAGCCTGCGCTGGATGTCGCCGAGCACGAGGGTCGTCGTTCCGCACACCTTGCGGCACTCGGTGTAGGCCATCGTCATCACGACGACCGGTGCGTGCAGTGCCGTCAGGCGCAGCGGGCGTCCATCGCTGTCGGTCCACGCAAAGTCCGTCAGGTCGGAACCCAGGGACCACCCGGCCGAGGCCGTCGCTGACGCGACCGCAAGGAGCAATGCGAGCAGGTATTTCAGCGGGCGATTCATCGCGAAACGGCGCGGACGAGCCGTTGGATCTTGGCGGGTCCGGCCGCGGCACGATCGTCGGAAATG
>Ga0335077_10004175_pt1 | contig 17594 bp, 20 predicted proteins | sample Lox_Sample_31_FD_207151 | JGI IMG/M metagenome (GOLD analysis project Ga0335077, IMG submission 207151) | Soil microbial communities from Loxahatchee National Wildlife Refuge, Florida, United States - Lox_Sample_3.1 | ecosystem: Environmental > Terrestrial > Soil > Wetlands | place: USA... | reverse complement strand
TACGCCGAAGTGCGCGCGCGTGGGCACTCTCAGCTTCTCCGCGACATCCAAGACCGCGTGGACCCCGAAGGCCACGGACTGCTCGACGTCTGGATGAGCCATGGCGATAAGGTAACCGCGCTTCCGCCCGGCTTTCGCGTCATCGCCAGCAATGCGGCTACGCCGATCGCCGGGATGGCGGACGAATCGCGGCGGTTATACGGCCTGCAGTTTCACCCCGAAGTCACGCATACCCTGCAAGGCCGCGCGATCCTGGAACGGTTCGTGCACGTCGTCTGTGGCCTGGACACCGACTGGAACATGCCCGACTACCTCGAGGAGGCGGTAGGACGGATCCAGTCTACCGTGGGAGCCGACGGAGTGATCCTCGGCCTGTCGGGCGGGGTGGATTCGGCGGTGGCCGCGGCGCTCATCCACCGGGCAATCGCGGACCGGCTCACCTGCGTGTTCGTGGATACGGGGCTGCTTCGGCTCAACGAGGCGGAGCAGGTGATGCAAACCTTCTCACGCAACCTCGGCGTGAAGGTCGTGCATGTGGATGCCGCCGGCCAGTTCCTCCACGCCTTGGAAGGCGTGGCCGACCCGGAGCGCAAGCGGAAGATCATCGGTCGGGAGTTCGTCGAGGTGTTTCAGCGCGAGGCCGGCAAGATCAAGAATGCCAGATGGTTGGCGCAGGGGACCATCTACCCGGACGTGATCGAATCCGCCGGTGCCACGACCAAGAAGGCCGCCACCATCAAGTCGCATCACAACGTCGCCGGGCTGCCCGAGACGCTGCACCTGAAGCTGCTCGAGCCCCTGCGCGAGCTGTTCAAGGACGAAGTGCGTGAGCTCGGGTTGGCCCTCGGCCTTCCGCACGAGATGGTGTACCGACATCCGTTTCCGGGGCCCGGTCTGGGAGTACGCATTCTGGGTGAGGTCACGCGCGGGTCGGCTGATCTGCTGCGGCGCGCGGATGCAATTTTCATCGATGAGCTGCGCGCCGCGGGCTGGTATGAGAAGACGGCGCAGGCGTTCGCCGTGTTTCTCCCGGTGCGTGCGGTCGGCGTGATGGGAGACGGCAGGACCTACGAGCATGTCGTCGCGCTACGGGCCGTACAGACTGAGGACTTCATGACCGCGCGCTGGGCCGAGCTCCCCTACGAGCTGTTGTCCAAGGTATCCAACCGCATCATCAACGAAGTGCGCGGGATCAACCGCGTCGTCTATGACATCTCAGGCAAACCCCCTGCGACAATCGAGTGGGAGTAGCCGTTGCCACGCGGTGGGGAGCGGACCGACGATGAATCTCGCGGCGAGCGGCGACGAGCGCTTCATGCTCCGGGCGCTGGAGCTGGCCCGCATGGCGCTAGCAGCCGGAGAGGTGCCCGTGGGCGCTGTGCTGGAGCTGAACGGCGCGATCCTCGGCGAAGGATACAACTGCCCGATCGGCACGCGCGACCCGACCGCTCATGCCGAGATCCAGGCCTTGCGACAAGCCGCAGAGCACGCGCAGAACTACCGGCTGCCCGGAGCCACTCTGTATGTCACGCTCGAGCCCTGCGTCATGTGCGCCGGCGCGATCCTCCATGCCCGGGTGTCGCGGCTGGTGTTCGGTGCGCCGGACCCGAAGACCGGGGTGTGCGGGGGATTGATCAATCTTCTCGCGGAAGCACGCCTCAACCATCACACGCGGGTCAGCGGCGGAGTTCTCGCCGAGGCATCCGGCGAACTGCTGCGTGCCTTCTTCGCTTCTCGCCGTAGCCCCGAAAACTGAACCGCATCCGAGTACATATCCCGGATCAGGTGCTCGACCTGATCGACCCCGCAGATGCGCTCCTCCGGCGTTACTCGGTGTCCACGGCTGCGCGCGGGGTTGGAGAACGCAACGGGAGCTTCTGCACGCCCCGCGGCCGACATGTGATCCGCGCCAAGATCGGGGCCGGACGGCCGATCAACACCGTGTTCGTCGAGCGGCGACCCACCGGCGAGATCTATAGCCCGGCACTCGCCGCTGCCACCGGCCGACGGGATTGGATCCTGACCCGGATCCTGTGGCTGTCGGGCTGCGAGCCGGGGTTCAATCGCCTCGGCGCAGTGGATACGATGCGACGCTGCATCTACATCCACGGTAGCCCGTCGAGCGTCGCGATGGGCACTCCCGGGTCCATGGGTTGCATCCGGATGCACAACGAGGATTTGCTGGAGGTGTTCGACCGAGTTCAACCGGGTACACCGGTCGAAATCCTGGACCAGTCCGCGGGCGAGCATGCGGTATTGTGCGCCGCGGAAGATTCCGTTACATTGCCGCCTTTTGCCGTGAGGTGACGGCGGGCCAAGAAGGAGAACTATGCGGTTGGCAGGCAAGGTTTCCATCATCACCGGGGCGGGCCGGGGCATCGGTCAGGCCACGGCACTGAAATTCGGGCGCGAAGGGGCGCTGGTCGTCGTATGCGACCTGGACCAAGACAGCGTCGACCAGACCGTGAGCGCGGTGCGCTCCGCTGGCGGCGAGGCGGTCGGATTCCTGGTGGACGTGACCTCCGCGGATTCGATCCGGGCCATGGTCGAAGGCGTGGTGCAACGCTACGGCCGCATAGACGTGCTGGTAAACAACGCCGGCATCGTGCAGGACGCGCAGCTCATCAAGATGACGGACGAGCAGTTTGACCGTGTCCTCGAAGTCAACCTCAAGGGGACCTACAACTGCACCAAGGCTGTCGCGGCGATCATGGTCGACCAGAAGTCCGGCGTGATCCTCAACGCGTCTTCAATCGTGGGGGTGTACGGCAACTTCGGGCAGACGAATTATGCAGCCAGCAAGTTCGCGGTCATCGGCATGGTCAAGACCTGGGCTCGCGAGCTGGGACGCAAAGGCGTGCGTGCCAACGCGGTGTGTCCGGGGTTCGTGGAGACGACCATCCTGAACACCATCCCCGAGCGTGTGCTGCAGGCATTGAGGGAGCGTGTGCCGTTGGGCAGATTGGCCAAACCCGAGGAAATCGCCAACACCTACGCATTCCTCGCCTCCGACGAGGCAAGCTACATCAACGGCGCCGTGATCGAGGTGAGCGGCGGCGCGACGCTCTAGCCTACAGCGAGGATTCGCGAGCAGCCGTCGCGCACAGTCCGCGGATTCCGGCTTCGGTCACGGGCTGAACGACCCCGCGGTCGGTGATCAGCGCCGTGACCAATGCCACCGGCGTCACGTCGAAGGCCGGATTACGCACCGCAACGCCGTCCGGCGCCCAGCGCACTCCGCCGAACCCCGTAACCTCGTCCGCAGAGCGCTCTTCGATTGGGATGTCGCTTCCATGCCGGATCGACAGGTCGATCGTGGAAAGCGGACAGGCCACGTAGAATGGGATCGCATGCCGCTGGGCCAGTACGGCGAGGCCATAGGTCCCGATCTTGTTTGCGACGTCGCCGTTCGCCGCGACCCGATCTGCACCGACGATCACCATATCGATCTCACCGCGCGCCATCAATAGCGCAGCCGCCACGTCGGCGATCAATGTCACGCCGATGCCTTCCTGGGTGAGCTCCCAGGCCGTGAGCCGCGCACCCTGCAGCACCGGCCGGGTTTCGTCGGCGACGACCGTGACGCGCTTCCCGGCCGCCGCAGCGGAGCGAACGATCCCAAGCGCAGTGCCGTAGCCGCCGGTTGCGAGTGCCCCGGCGTTGCAGTGCGTGAGTATGCGGGCATCATTCGGGACCAGAGCGGATCCATGCCCGCCTAGGGCCCGGTTTGCCGCGATGTCCTCTTGCAGGATGGCGTGTGCCTCCGCGAGGAGCGCGTGTGCGATCTGAGTCGGCTGCGCCGCGCTCAGTCCACTCCACACCCGGCGCTGGCGGTCCAGCGCCCAGGCCAAATTCACGGCGGTGGGCCGGCTGCGGCGGAGCAGATCGAACCCCCGTTCCAACCCCGAAGAGAACGTTTCGGATCGCGACGCCGACAAACGCGCACCCTCGAGCGCGACACCGTAGGCGGCGGCGCAGCCGATCGCCGGTGCGCCGCGTACGACAAGGCTGCGAATGGCATCGGCCACGCCTTCGGCCGACTCGTAGCGTCGATACTCGACCTGCAGCGGGAGCAGGCGTTGATCGAGCATCTCCAGCCTGCCATCGCGCCAACGCAGCGTTTCGACCTGCAAGCGCGCAGGATGCGCGGATCTGTCCTGTGCGGTGTCGGACGGGCTTTGCATCGAGATAGGCGGACCGGGAACGGACCGCCTGGGAGCGAGTGATCCTGTCATTATAATCGTGGCGATGAACCGTAAGTTCACCGTGCGACGCGCGAGCTGGGACCGAGACCAGCGCGCGCTGCGCGAGCTCCGGGAGATGGTGTTCGTGCGTGAGCAGAACGTGCCGCTCGTTCTGGAATGGGATGGGTTGGATGCCGCCAGCCTGCATGTCATCGCGGAGGACCGCGCTGGCGCGCCGATCGGGACGGGCCGGCTGCTGCCGCACGGACGGATCGGGCGCATGGCTGTGCTGCAGCCGTGGCGCGGGAAGGGCGTGGGCTCCGCGCTGTTGGCGGAGTTGATCCGCGCCGCGATCGAGCGTGGGCTGGCTGAGGTCACGCTCGATGCACAGATCCACGCCCTCGGGTTCTATGCGCGCATGGGGTTTGAGGCGGAAGGAGCGGAGTTCCTGGACGCCGGCATCCCGCACCGACGCATGCGCCGTGCGCTGCGAACTAGCAGTCAAGCAAGCGGCAGCGTCGATACTTGAGGCGTGATCTGGAAGCGGCGCGTATCCAGCGCCTTCCCTCCCGGACCGAAGTTGCGCTCTACGAAGGTGATTTCTCCCGAGTTGTCCACGAGGACGACGGTGGATGCCCGCGTGCCGTAGTCGGGGGTGGCGATGAAAGCGGTCGACAGAATGCGCTCCCGCTCGATGCCCACCCCGGTGTCGGGAAGCGCTGCATCGGGGGGCACCTGCCTGTCGCTCAGCGCTTCGAACAGACCGTCGATCAGCGGCTCATCGGTTGCCGCGAGCAGCTTGCGCAAGGCTGCCTTACCGCGCTCGACTTTGGGCCACGGGGTGTCGAGCAGATGGTTGCTTAACCCATGGACGCCGGGAGTGACCGGCGTCACTCGATGGCCGGGCTTGCCATAGTGGAGCAGCACGCCCTCCGCTGCCACCAGGAGGTTGAACCCCGGGTAGGACTCTACTTGCTCATCGAGACGAGACAGGAAAGCGACCGGCTCGAGATCGGACGTGACGAAGTCGCTCACCAGCAAGCCTCGCGAGCGCGTCCCGCTCTTTGGGTGCGTGCCCTCCCTGTAATTGGTGACAGCGGCAATGCGACCGCGTGCGCTCACAGCCAGCCAGGTGCCGCCCTTCTCCAGGTCGCGCCCGGCGATGATCCCCGGGGCGTCTGCCCAGGGCTCGGCAATCCGGGTGGGCCGCGAGAAGAACTCGTCGCGGTTCGCCGCCAAGATCAACGGATAGCCCGCGTGCGCTTTCCATGCCAGAAGAATCAGGCACATCATCAGCCCTCGAAGCACTCGAGGCGGCGCTGCCCACTAGCCAGGTACCGCTGCAGCCGCAGGGCGGAGGCGTGAGCCTCCAGCGCGTGCTCGAATGCGCTCGCATCCTCCACGCCCGGGTAGACCTCCATCCATAGATGCGGCTCCTGGCGTTTAGTGAGCAGCTGTCCTCGGATGCCGGTCTCTTCGGACACGCGGGTGAGTAGCTGCGTGATCGCATCCCTGGCGGCCGTGGCAAATTCCGGCGCCACCCGGTAATAGACGTAGTAGCTGAGGGTCGGCATGCAGTCAGACCGTCACGCTGCCCGGAATCGCATAAGGAAGCGGCAGCGGGTGTAGCGGCGAACCCTCGGGCACGCCCGCCGTCAGCGGGCCGTGCCGCGCGCTCAGCTGGACGACCGCGAGCAGTTCGAATCCGGCGGTAGGAGCGGGCGCACAGTTCACGACCATGCCGACTTCCGTCGCGCCGGCGAAGACGGCGTCCGCCGGTGAGGAGGGTGCGGAACTGGAGAAGCGGAAGAGTCGACGCTTGACTTCGCCCAGGTGCTCGGTGCGCGCAACGATCTCTTGGCCGGTGTAACACCCCTTCCGGAAGCTCACCGCCCCGACCAGTTCCAGGTTGAGCATCTGCGGTACGAATCGATCTTGCGTCGCGGCCGTGACTGTGGGGATCCCTGCGGCCACCGCGTGCCAATCCCAGATGCCTTGACCGCTTGGAGTGCACCCCTGCGCTAGAGCGTCCCAGACCCGCGGCGCCGAGTCAGAATCGAGTATGAGCAGGACCCGGTCCCCCGGCAACGAGATCGCCGTCGTCCCCTCGCGAGTGATGGCTTCATACGGCAGCGACGGTGCGAACCCGAGTCGATCGCGCATCACTGAACTCGCCGCCGCACCAGCGAGGCCCACCAACGCCCTTTGCTCCGACAGATCGGTTAGCCGAACTCTTGAGCGTAGGACGTGGGTCTGGAGGCGCTTGCGGACAGGCTCGCATCGGTCGCCAGCAGTGAGCAGAAGGAGGTGCGTATCCTCGTTCCACAGGAGCCCCGTAGCGAGGACCCGCCCGCTGGGCGTACAGTACGCCGTGGGCTGGGCATGTGCAGAGGTTACGGCCGCGACATCGTTCGTGAGTTGCCCTTGCAAGAATTCGGGAGCGTCCGCGCCTTCGACGTGGAGCACACCATCCGAGAGCACCGGGCTGAGTTTCGGCGTCTCTCTAGCGGATGATTCGACGGCGCCGGAGCCAGCGAACGCGATCACGCGGGCGCCCTCCAAACGCGCACCGCGCGCGCGCAACGCCTGGATCCAAGGTTCGCTGATAGCCATTGGGCACGTTTCCGCACGGAACCGGGCGATTATAGGGCGTCTGCCGGTGGGCGCTTGCGCAAGATGGAGGAACGAAGGGTGCCTGACCGCCTGACCGTCCGCGTCCGACCGTCGGTGCGCCTCGCGCTGGTCATCGGCGCCGCGCATCTCATGGGGGCGTCCGGATTCTGGCTGGCGCCCGTCCCTTGGCCGTTGGCCGCCGGAGCGACAGCAGTGGTCGCCGCTTCCCTCGTGATGGCGCTGCGCCGCCATGCCCTGCGGCTCTCGGAAGACGCGCTGATCGAGTTAGAGCTGCGCGAGGACGGCTCGGCGGCGGCATGTTCCCGCGCCGGGCGCTGGGCAGAGTACCGCATCGACGGTTCTAGCCTCGTCTCTTCCGCGTTGACGATTGTTAACCTCCGGGCGGAGGGTGGCGGCCGCTTGCGCTCTATCCTCCTAACCAACGACAGCGTAGACGCAGAAGCGTTCCGTCGCATGCGGGTTTGGCTCGGATGGCGTCGTCGTGCGGACGATGATCTACGCGCTGGCGACCAGGCATGAGTGCTCTCCAGTGCGCTGCGCCGCGGGGCCGTTGGCGGACATGAACTAACCCCGCTCGCCGGTGTCTGTGCCTTGACAGCCGACGCCGCCGTTTTTGGAACACGCCCTGAACGTTTATACTTGGGCGCCTCGCGCGACACAGGTCGCGCTTTTTTGTCCGTGTTCCAGGCCGTCGGCGAGATGGGTGACCGTGAAATAGACCAGCAGCTGGTCGAGCGGGTGCAGCGGGGCGACAAGAAGGCATTTGAGTTGCTGGTCGCCAAGTACCAGCGCAAGCTCGCCCGACTGTTATCTCGATTCATCCGCGACCCGGCAGAGGTGGAAGACGTGGCGCAGGAGGCGTTCATCAAAGCCTACAGGGCGTTGCCATCGTTCCGTGGAGAAAGCGCGTTCTACACGTGGCTGTATCGGATCGGGATCAATACGGCAAAGAATTACCTGGTAGCCGTCGGTCGACGCGCCCCGACCACCACGGAGTTCGACAGCGAGGACGCAGAGAACTTCGAAGACGGGGCCCAGCTGCGCGACGTCAATACGCCGGAGAGCGAGCTCATCAGCAAGCAGATCGCCCAGACGGTCAACGACACGATGGAAGGACTCCCGGAAGAGTTGCGCACCGCCATCGTGCTGCGGGAAATCGATGGCCTGAGCTACGAGGAGATCGCCACGGTCATGAACTGCCCCATCGGAACGGTGCGCTCGCGGATCTTTCGCGCCCGGGAAACGATCGCGGAACGGCTGCGGCCCTTGCTCGATACAAGGAAAGACAAGAGGTGGTGAGATGGAAAAGATTTCGCAACTGGTGGACGGCGAGCTAGAAGCACAGGAATGCCGCGCGCAGATCCGGCGGCTCACACAGGACCCCGAGCTGGCGCAGTGTTGGGAGACCTACCATCTCATCCGCGACGTATTGCGCAATGAAGCCGGCAGCGGTCATGGCGTGGTGCGGCAGGTCGCCATCGATCTGGAGCGGGAGGCCACGGTCCTCGCAGCGCGGACATGGTTACCCCCGCGCGCCGTCCGTCAGACATTGCCGATGGCAGCGGCCGTCGCCGGCGTTGCCCTAGTGGGATGGTTGGCTCTGAGCTTCCATCCGACCTCTCGCCATGGCGACTCGGTGGCGGTGCAGAAGAGCTCGGTGCAAGGCCGGCTTGCCTCGGCGTCCGGTGCGGTCCGGACGCCTCCGGCTCCGCTCTCGGTCCGTCCCAGCGGTCGCGTGAACGAGTATCTGCTGGCACATCAGGAATTCTCCCCCACCTCCGTGATGCAAGGCGGGGCCTCCTATGTGCGGACCGTATCTACCGGAGATCCGGACTTGCCCCAATGAGGAGGATCTCCCGTGCATTGAAACCCAGCGTCCTGCTGCTCTCCTTCTGGGCGGCGTATGCCGCGGCCGGGACGCTGGAACAGGATGCGGCACTGACCTGGTTGCAGAAGATCGCGAACGCTGCACGCCAGCTGAACTACCAGGGCACGTTCGTCTACCAGCATGGCGACCAGGTCGAGACTTCCCGGATCACGCACTATGTCGATCGCACCGGGGAATATGAAAAGCTAGAGACCCTCGACGGCCCCAAGCGCGAGATCATCCGCAGCAACACGGAGATCTTGAGCTTCGACGCCGAGCATCGCGTGGTCAGACGCGAGAAACGCGCGCCCCGCAAAGCCTTTCCGGCCTTACTTCCCGAGCAGCTGGGCAGCCTGGCGAGCTTCTACTCCCTGCACAAGGGGGAACACGAGCGGATCGCGGGGTTTGACGCGCTGGCGCTGGCTCTGGAGCCGCGCGATCAGTTCCGCTATGGGCACAAGCTGTGGGCAGACGCAGCCACGGGGCTGCTGCTCAAGGCGCGCATGCTGGACGAGCGCAACCGCGTGGTCGAGCAGTTCATGTTCACTCAGCTCATCATCGGAGACGGCGTCACCCGCGACTCGGTGCGTCCTAGCATCAACCCCAACAGCCCGGAGTGGCGGCGCGAACCGGTGGATAGGGGGGCGACGACCTTGGTCGATACCGGTTGGATCGTGAAGGACCAGCCGGCAGGGTTCCGCAAGGTCCTGGAGCTGAAGCGCTTCAAGGCCGACTCGCAGGTGCCCGTGGTGCACCTCGTGTTCTGTGACGGGCTCGCTGCGGTGTCCGTGTTCATCGAGCCGTTGAAGGCGGCGAAAGAGTTCCAGGCCGGGCTCGCACACCAAGGGGCCGTCAACATCTATACTCACGCCGTTTCGGATCAACTGGTCACCGTGCTCGGGGAGGTGCCGCCGGTGACTGTGATGCAGATGGCCAACTCCGTCAGCCTCAACGGCCAATAGCAGCATTCGACCCGCCGGGCGGGGCAGGGCGAGGGGTCCGGTCGCGCAAGCGGCATCTCCGAAAACCTAGGGTCTAACACATGTTCAGAACGTCATTTCTGGCGGCGCTGCTGTTCCCGCTGTCGCTCATGGCACAGGGCCGGGACCTCCCGGACTTCGCGGATCTCGCCGAGAAGCAGGGCCCGGCGGTCGTCAACATCAGCACGACCCAAACGGTACGCAGCACGGCCGAAGCGCCGCCGGGATCGGAAGACGACCCCTTCTCAGACTTCTTCCGTCGCTTCGGGCCGCCGCAGCCGCCGCGGGACTACGAAACGCGGTCGCTGGGTTCGGGCTTCATCATCAATCAGGATGGCTACATCCTCACCAACTCACACGTCGTGGAAGCCGCCGACGACATCACCGTGCGGCTCACCGACAAGCGCGAGTACAAGGCGAAGGTGATCGGCAGCGACCGCCGCACCGACGTCGCAGTGCTCAAGATCGATGCCACCGCGTTGCCTACGGTGGCGATCGGCGAGCCGGGCAAGTTGCGTGTAGGCGAGTGGGTGGTCGCGATCGGTTCGCCGTTTGGGTTCGAGAACAGCGTGACGGCCGGCATCGTGAGCGCCAAAGGCCGTTCTTTGCCACAGGAGAACTTCGTTCCGTTCATTCAGACCGACGTGGCGATCAACCCCGGCAATTCCGGCGGTCCGCTGTTCAACATGAAGGGCGAGGTGGTGGGGATCAACTCGATGATCTTCAGTCGCACCGGCGGCTTCATGGGGTTGTCATTCGCGATTCCGATCGACGTCGCGATGGACGTAGCCAAGCAATTGCAGGCCACGGGACGGGTCAGCCGAGGGCGCATCGGAGTGGTGATCCAGGAGGTTACCAAGGAGCTGGCCGAGTCCTTCGGGTTGTCCAAGCCGGTCGGTGCCCTGGTGAATTCCGTCGAGAAGGGTGGGCCGGCCGAGAAGGCCGGCATCCAGCCGAGCGATGTGATCCTGAAGTTCGACAACAAGGACATCGTCTCCTCCAACGAATTGCCGCGGATCGTCGCGGCGACCAAGCCCGGCTCCAAGGTCACCGTGCAGGTTTGGCGCAAAGGCGAGAAGAAGGATCTGCAGATCGTCGTGGTGGAGATTCCAGACGAGCGCGGCGCGAAGCGCCAGCAGGGGAAGAAGCCCTCCAGCGATGCGCTGGCCAAGCTCGGCCTGTCGGTGGTCGAGCTCAGCGCCGAACAGAAGAAGGAGCTCAATATCGCCAGCGGGGTGATGGTCGAGAACGCGGACGGAGCCGCGGCCCGCGCAGGCCTGCGCCGCGGGGATGTCATCCAGGCGGTCAACAACCAAGAGGTCAAGTCCGCGGACGAATTGAGCCGGCTTCTGGCGTCGGGCGACCGCGCACGCACGGTGGCGCTCCTCATCAGACGCGGGGAAGGCTCCCTATACGTCCCGCTCAAGCTGAACTGACGCGCACGGCCATCGCCCGCGATCTCGCCCCGAGCCGTAAGCCGACCGGCGGAGGGGACGGATTTCCGTTAGAATTCCGACTTTTCGGATGCGGTGGAGGGCACTTCTGCGGTGCCCCTTTTTTTGATGGAGCTGATCCGCAACTTTTCCATCATCGCCCATATCGACCACGGCAAATCCACTCTGGCTGACCGGTTCATCCAACTCTGCGGAGGTCTCTCCGAGCGGGAGATGGAATCGCAGGTGTTGGATTCCATGGAACTCGAGCGCGAGCGGGGCATCACCATCAAAGCACAGACTGCAGCGCTCACCTATCGTGCCCGGGACGGGCGCACGTATCTGCTCAACCTGATCGACACGCCGGGCCACGTCGACTTCTCCTACGAGGTCTCGCGCTCGTTGTCGGCCTGCGAGGGTGCACTGCTCGTGGTGGACGCCTCGCAAGGGGTGGAGGCGCAGACGGTCGCGAACTGCTACACGGCGATCGAGCAGGGGGTGGAAGTCGTTCCAGTGCTGAACAAGATCGACCTGCCCTCCGCGGATCCCGACAGCGTCATCGCCGAGATCGAGGACATCATCGGGATCCCCGCCAAGCAGGCGATTCGCTGCAGCGCGAAGACCGGCATGGGCGTGGAGGACGTGATCGAAGCCGTGGTGGCGCGCATTCCACCGCCCCGGGGCGATCCAGACGGTCCGCTGAAGGCCCTCATCATCGACTCTTGGTTCGACAACTACGTGGGCGTGGTGATGCTCGTGCGCGTGGTGGACGGCGTGCTCGCGCCGAAGGACCGGATCCTGTTCATGTCCACCCGGGCGAGCTACCTGTGCGAGCAGGTAGGGGTGTTCACGCCGAAGTCTGCGCAGAGGGAGCGACTGGCCGCCGGAGAGGTGGGCTTTGTCGTCGCCGGGATCAAGGAGCTGAAGAACGCCCGTGTGGGCGACACCATCACTCTGGCCAACCGGCCGGCGGTGCAACCGCTGCCCGGGTTCAAGGAGATCAAGCCGCAGGTGTTTGCCGGCCTCTACCCAGTGGAGTCCAATGAGTACGAGGCACTGCGCGACGCACTGCAAAAGCTGCAGCTCAACGACGCATCGCTGCGCTTCGAGCCGGAGACCTCGCAGGCGCTGGGGTTCGGCTTCCGGTGCGGATTCCTCGGGCTGCTGCACATGGATATCGTGCAGGAGCGCCTCGAGCGCGAGTACGGGATGGAGCTCATCACCACCGCACCGACGGTCGTGTATGAGGTGCAACTTCGCAGCGGCGAGGTCGTGGAGGTGGAGAACCCCTCGCGGCTCCCCGATGCGTCCAAGATCGAAGAGATCCGCGAGCCACTCATCACCGCTACCATTCTCACGCCCGGTGATTACGTGGGCCCGGTGATGACGTTGTGCACCAGCAAGCGCGGCGTGCAGAAGAACATGCAGTACATGGGGCGCCAGGTCATGCTCACCTGGGAGCTGCCGCTCAACGAAGTGGTGATGGATTTCTTCGACAAGTTGAAGTCGGTGAGCCGCGGCTACGCGTCGTTGGATTACGAGTTCAAGGCGTTTCGTGCCGCAGACCTGGTGAAGCTCGATCTGTTGATCAACGGGGAGCGGGTCGACGCGCTCTCGCTCATCGTGCATCGCTCCAACGCGCAGGCGCGCGGGCGCGAGCTGGCCGAGAAGATGCGCGAGCTGATTCCGCGGCAGATGTTCGACGTGGCCATCCAGGCGGCCATCGGTTCCCAGGTGGTCGCGCGAGAGACCATCAAGGCCCTGCGCAAGAACGTGCTTGCCAAGTGCTACGGCGGAGACGTGACGCGCAAGCGCAAGCTGCTGGAGAAGCAGAAGGCGGGCAAGAAGCGCATGAAGCAGGTCGGGACGGTAGAGATCCCGCAGGAAGCCTTCCTGGCCATCGTCCAGGTGGAACGGAAGTAATGCACGAGAACCGACTCAACATCTGGTCCGGACCGACATGAACTTTGCACTCGCGATGCTGGTGCTGCTCGCCGTGACCGGCGGGATTTGGCTGCTCGACCGACTTTACCTGCACGCCCGCCGGCCGCACGAGCAGAAGGAACCCTGGTGGGTCGAGTACTCGAAGAGCTTCTTTCCGGTGATCCTGGTGGTGTTCCTGCTGCGCTCGTTCCTCGTCGAACCGTTCAAGATCCCGTCGGGATCGATGATCCCGACCTTGCTGGTCGGCGACTTCATCCTCGTGAACAAATTCATCTACGGCATCCGGCTGCCGGTGATCAACGCCAAAGTCCTCGACATCGATGAGCCCAGGCGCGGCGAGGTCATGGTGTTCCGCTATCCGGAGAACCCGTCCGTGGACTACATCAAGCGCGTTGTGGGTGTGCCGGGCGACCGCGTCGCATACGTGAACAAGCAGCTCACGATCAACGGCAAGCTGCTGCCGCTTACGCCCGACGCTGGCTACCAGTATGGGGACAGCGGCCTCAACTACGTGGCCGCGAAGCAGTTCCGCGAAGACCTCGATGGCCACGAGCACCCCATCCTGGTGGAACCGGACAAACCCGCCGTGCAGCTGACGAGTGTGCGGCAGTTTCCGCACCACGAGGATTGTGAATACAATGAGAGCGGGTTTGTATGTGTGGTACCCAAGGGACACTACTTCATGATGGGTGACAACCGGGATAGCAGCAGCGACAGCCGCTACTGGGGCTTCGTTCCCGAGCGCAACATCGTGGGCAAGGCGTTCTTGATCTGGTGGAACTTCAGCGATCTCCACCGTATCGGGCGTAGCATCAAATGAGAGGGGCAGGGATGAACAAGCACCGCGGTCTGAGCCTCATCGGGCTGCTGATCACCTCGGCGGTCGTCGTCTTCTTCGCACTGATCGGTTTCAAGCTGCTGCCGTCGTACATCGAGTATTTCACGGTACAACGCGTGGTGAACGACCTCGCCCATTCCCCCAGCCTGCGTGGCGGATCCGTCCGCGACGTGCAGCAAGCGTTCGATCGGCGCGCGACGATCGACAACATCAACTCGCTCAAGGGCGCGGACCTCGAGGTGACCAAGATCGGCGACGGGTTCGAGATCGTGGGGACCTGGACCGCGCGAGTGCCGCTGTTCGGCAATGTCAGCGCCTGCCTGGACTTCGAAGCCAAGAATTAATGCCGGCGGCATCGCCGCGGGTCCCGGCATGCCTAGCGAGGCGCTGACGGCGAGGTTGGGCTACCTGTTCGGGGACCCTGCGCTGCTGCGCCAAGCGCTGACTCATCGCAGCCACAGCACCCCGCATAACGAGCGCCTGGAGTTCCTCGGCGATGGAGTGCTCAACTGCGTGATCGCATCCATCCTGTATGAGCGCTTTCCGCGCCTGCCCGAAGGCCACTTGTCCCGCCTGCGGGCAAATCTCGTCAACCAGGAAACGCTGAGCCGTCTCGCCGCAGAGCTTGATCTGGGGCACGAGCTGCGCCTGGGAGAAGGTGAGCTCAAAAGCGGCGGCTTCCGCCGGCCGTCGATCCTCGCCGATGGGCTGGAGGCGGTGATGGGGGCGATCTTCCTCGACGGCGGCTTTGCCCAGGCCGCGGAAGTGATCCGGCGCATCTACGCACCCTTGCTCGAGGAGCTCGACCCACAGGCATTGGGCAAGGACCCCAAGACGCTGCTGCAGGAGCACCTGCAGGGGCGCCGCTTGTCGCTGCCCCAGTACAGCGTGGTCAACGTGAGCGGCGAAGCGCACGAGCAGCAGTTCCAGGTGGAATGCTCGATTCCCGAGCTCAACATCCGCACCGTCGGGGAGGGTTCGAGCCGGCGCAGCGCGGAGCAGAACGCCGCGCGCCGGGCGTACGAGCTGGTCGCGCATCCATGACAGAGTCCGGCGGCGCACATCGCGCCGGCTATGTGGGACTGGTGGGGCGCCCGAGCGTGGGCAAATCCACGCTGCTCAACCGCCTCATCGGGCATAAGCTCAGCATCACCTCTCCACGTCCCCAGACCACGCGTCACCGGATCGTAGGCGTGCTCACGCGGCCCGATACGCAGTTCGTGTTCGTCGACACACCCGGGATGCAAATACAGCCTTCGGGCCGGCTCAACCAAGCCCTGAACCGCGCGGCCATCGAGGCGTTGCAGACCGTGGATGTGATCGTGCCGGTGGTGGAGGCGTGTCGCTTTGGAGCGGAAGATCGAGCCGTATTCGCGCACCTGCCACGCGGCCGCCCCGCGGTCCTGGCGATCAACAAGGTCGATATCCTGGCCGACAAAGCGCGCCTGCTGCCCTTCATCGTCGAGGTCGCGCAGCTCTTCCCGTTCCAGGAGGTCGTCCCGGTGAGCGCGCGCACCGGACGCCAGGTGGACGACTTGATCCGCGCCATCGCGCCGCATTTGCCCGAGGGGCCAGCGCTCTATGGCGAAGACGACCTGACCGACCGCAGCGAGCGCTTCTTGGCGGGGGAATTCCTGCGCGAGAAGCTTTGCCGGCTGCTTGGCGCAGAATTGCCGTACGCGACCGCGGTGGAGGTGGAGCGCTTCGAGACCACCGACAACCTGAGGCGCATCGCGGCAAGCATCCTGGTCGACAAGCCAGGGCAGAAGGCGATCGTCATCGGAGCGGGCGGAGAGAAACTGAAAGCGATTGCGAGCCAGGCGCGCCAGGAGATGGAGCGCTTGTTCGGCGCCAAGGTCCATCTCGAGGTGTGGGTGCGTGTAAAGCAGCGCTGGGCGGAGGATCCCGCCATGCTCCGGCGCCTGGGATACGAGGCTTAGCGCAACCGGCGGTACACAAGTGGGGCAAGGGCACAGAGCCGCGGAGCCGGCGGTGCAGGGTTGGACACGGCGCGGCGTGGCCGACGACGAGCCGGGCTTCATGCTGCACAGCTATCCCTTCAAGGAGACCAGCCTCATCGTCGAGGCGTTCACGCGTGGGTTCGGCCGCGTCGGCCTGGTGGCGCGCGGGGCTCGCCGGCCGAAGTCCTCGCTGCGCGGGGTACTGATGCAGTTTCAACCGCTCAGTCTGAGCTGGGCCGGCAAGTCCGAGCTGCGCACGCTGCATCGCGCGGAGTGGGCGGCAGGGCACGCCCAGCTCGGCGGACTGAGTCTGCTATGCGGGTTCTACCTCAACGAGCTGCTCCTCAAATTGTTACCGCGCGAGGACCCGCACGAAGGCCTGTACCTTGCATACGAGCTCGCGCTGGAAGCCTTGCGGTCGGGCATGCCTGCGGCGTCGGCGCTGCGCCGGTTCGAGAAGAGCCTGCTGCGGGAGCTCGGTTACGGCATGCCTCTGGACCACGACGCCGGCGGGCGGCCGGTTTTGCCCGATCGCCAGTATGCGTATGTGGTGGAGCGGGGACCAGTGCCGCTCGAGGAAGCGGGGACGAACCCGCCGGTGGAGGTGGCCGGGAAGACCTTGCTCGATCTGGCCCATGACGACTACCAGGATGCAACCACGTTGCAGCAGGCGCGGACGTTGATGCGATACGTGCTCAACCATTACCTCGGCGGCCAGGCGCTGCACACGCGGCAGCTCTTGCGCGACATGCAACAGCTGTGATCGACGGCGAGGCTCGCATGCATCCGATCTGCCTAGGAGTGAACATCGACCACGTGGCGACGCTGCGGCAGGCGCGCGGGACGCGCTATCCCAGCCCGATCCAGGCCGCACTGGTGGCGGAAACGGCGGGCGCCGACTCGATCACCCTGCATCTGCGCGAAGATCGCCGGCATATTCAGGACGCCGACGTGGACGTTCTGCGGCGCGTGCTGGCCACGCGCATGAACCTGGAGAGCGCCGTGACTCCGGAGATGCTGGCGGTGGCGATGGGCGTGCGCCCACAGGATGTATGCCTGGTGCCGGAGCGGCGGGCTGAGCTCACCACCGAAGGCGGACTGGACGTGAAGGGCAATCTCGCGCGCGTAAGCGAGGCCTGCAGCCAGCTCGCCTCCGCAGGCATCCGCGTGTCGCTGTTCATCGCCGCGGACCGCGACCAGATCGATGCCGCGCGCGCAGCCGGAGCCGCCGCGATCGAGATCCACACGGGGGCCTATGCCGAGCAAGAGCACGAGTCGGCGCAGCAGCACGAGCTGCAGCGCATCCGTCAAGCGGCGAGCTATGCGGCCGGCCTGGGTCTAAAGGTCCATGCTGGGCATGGGCTGCACTACCACAACGTGCAGCCGATCGCGGCGATCCCCGAGATCAGCGAGCTCAACATCGGACACGCGATCGTCGCTCATGCGCTGTTCGTCGGCTGGAGCGGCGCGGTGCGTGAGATGAAGCAGCTCATGGTCGCTGCGCGCGGGGTCGCGGCGTGATTCTGGGCATCGGCGTGGATCTCGTGGAGGTCGCGCGCGTTGCGCGCCTGCTGGAGCGCTATGGCGAGCGCTTCGCGCGCCGCGTCCTGGCCCCGGGAGAATGGCCCGGCTACCGCGCGAGCCCCAGCCCCGAGACGTTCCTCGCCAGCCGCTTCGCGGCCAAGGAGGCCTTCGCGAAAGCGCTCGGCACGGGCCTGCGCGCGCCGGTGCTGCTCACCAACATCTGCGTCAC
>Ga0335077_10004174_pt1 | contig 17599 bp, 16 predicted proteins | sample Lox_Sample_31_FD_207151 | JGI IMG/M metagenome (GOLD analysis project Ga0335077, IMG submission 207151) | Soil microbial communities from Loxahatchee National Wildlife Refuge, Florida, United States - Lox_Sample_3.1 | ecosystem: Environmental > Terrestrial > Soil > Wetlands | place: USA... | reverse complement strand
CGCAATCATCACGGCAGCAAAGGGCAACCCGGTGACAATGATCGCTGGACGCACGGTCGTGGGCCTCGGCGCCGAGTCCATGATCGTCGCCGTGACCACCGCGCTGGCGAAGTGGTTCAAGGGGAAAGAGCTCAGCTTCGCGTTCGGCATCAATCTGTTCATCGCGCGGCTCGCGTCGGTGGCCGCCGATAACTCCCCAACCTGGGCTTATCGCGCCTTTTATCCGCAAGGCCCGGCCGGCGAGCCGAGTTGGCAACGCCCGCTGCTGATTGCGGTCGGAGCCGGAGTGCTGGCCGTCTTATGCTCGCTAATCTATTGGGGGCTCGAGGCCCGTGCAGAACGACAGTATGCGCTGCGTCAGGCGGGAAAAACAGACAAGCTTGAGTTCCATGGCATCTTCCGTTATGACCTGTCTTACTGGCTGGTGGTCGGCCTTTGCTTCACGTTCTACTCGGCGATCTTCCCTTTTCGTACCTTCGCCATTGATTTCTTCACGAACAAGATCCTGGCCGCTCACGGCGGCGTGGCGGCTTCTGAGGCAGTCAGGGTGGCCGGGCTCAAACTGGCAGGCAACCTGAACAGCCTGGTGCCATTCGCAGCGATGATCGCCACCCCGCTGTTTGGACTTCTGGTGGATCGTGTTGGCAAACGGGCCTGGTTCATGATGTTCGGCTCGCTGCTGCTCATGCCGGTTTACCTGTTGATGGCCTATTCGGGGATTTCGCTTTACGTGCCAGTCTCGTTGATGGGGATTGCGTTCTCTCTCATCCCTGCGGTGATGTGGCCGGCGGTGGCCTATATTGTCGAGGAGTCCCGGCTGGGCACGGCGTACGCCCTGATGACCCTGATCCAGCAGATCGGTTTCTTCCTCTTGAACCTGCTAATCGGGAAAGCGAACGACTACTCCCAAGCTGGCCTCAGCAACCCTGGCGGATACGCTCTGGGTATGTGGATTTTCTCTGTGCTTGGATTCATTGGAATGGCGTTATCAATCCTGCTCCGGGTAAGAGAGACCGGACCGCATGGGCATGGCCTGGAGACGATCACTACGTCAAAATCCGCCGTTTGAGCCGACACAAAAATTACAAATTTCCGAAGATTTAGAATCTAAATTTGGGATAGCGTTTTGACGGGGGTCATCACGCTCTACAACACCCCGCAGGGAAAGGATTTCGGAGGACGGAGCATCTCACCGAAGAATCCAAAGAACGGTAGAAACGCTCTAAGAATTTGAATACAGCTATTACCGTAGTTTTTTCCCGAAAGCCCGCAAACCATACAACGTAAAGATATTTAGCCGCATCTCACGGGTTGCGGCCGGAAAAGGCAACTTGACCGACCCTGAACAACGACAGGCAGGCGATCCGCTCGAGCCCGAACTCATCGAGCGGGCCAAACAGGGGGACGCCCAGGCGTTCCAGCGCCTGTACGACAAGCATAGGCGGCGGGTGTATTCGCTATGCCTGCGCATGACATCCAATACGGCGGAAGCCGAGGATCTGACCCAGGAAGCGTTCCTGCAGTTGTTTCGTAAGATCGGGACGTTTCGCGGCGAATCGGCATTTTCGACGTGGTTGCACCGGCTGTCGGTCAACGTTGTACTGATGCATCTGAGAAAGAAGAGCCTGCCGCAAGTTTCGCTGGAGGAAACCACGCAGCCAGGCGAGGAAGACACTCCGAAGAAAGATTTCGGAGCGGAAGACCTGGCGCTGGCCGGATCCATTGACCGGCTGCAATTGCAGCGGGCAGTGAACGACCTGCCTCCTGGCTATCGCACGATTTTTGTGCTTCACGACGTGGAAGGTTACGAACATAATGAGATCGCCCAGATGGTCGGGTGCTCGATTGGGAACAGCAAGTCGCAGTTGCACAAGGCACGGATGAAGTTGCGGGATCTGCTGCGGATGAAACGAGCTGAAAATGCCAAGAAATCCTGAAGGCGGCGAAACGCAACCAACTTATGAGGGAAAAGCCGGCTCCAGACCGGCGGTAACCTGAAGCAGGAAGAAAAAGCGCGGGAAGATTTGGAAGTGGCAGTACACTGAGGCAGCTGGCAGAGGCTTGGGGAGTGCGGTATGACTTGCATCGAATTGCAAGAGAGCCTGGCAGAGAACGAAAAAGCCACCGGTTCGGAACAGCGGGCACACTTGAAGGATTGCCCGCAATGCGCGGCCCTGGTCGAAGAGCTCCTGGTGATTGCCTGTGCTGCCGGCGAGCTGCGTGAGTCGCACGAACCGAGTCCCCGCGTATGGAATACCATTCAGGCTGCGCTGCGTGCGGAAGGAATCATTCGCCCTCAGCGTACGCGCCGTTCCTTGCTGCCCGACTTCAATAGCAGCTGGGGATGGGCGCGCTGGGTACTCCCAGTAGCCGCAGCCCTGCTGGTCACGATTGGGCTCGTAGTCCGCGAGCATTCCCGGCCGCGGGAAATCGCCTCGAACTACTCGGCACAGCCTGCTTTTTCGGATTCCGATGTAGCGGTTGCCGGCTTGAGCGACGACGATCTTATGCAGGAAATCGAACAACAGCCGCCGGAGCTGCGCGAGCAGTACACTGATAATCTGCGCCGGGTGAATGAGTACATCGTGGATGCGAAATACAGTGTGGCAGCAGATCCGAATGACGCGGAGGCTCGCCGCTCGCTGATGGAGGCTTATCAGGAAAAGGCGATGCTATTCGAGCTAGCCATGGATCGGTCTTTACCACAATGATGAGCGCCGGTATGGCGCGTAAACGATTTGCTTTCGGGGTTTCACATATGAGCGGGCGTATGACGGGATGGGCAGTGATCGGGACGGTCATTGCCGGAATGATTTCGGCGGGATCGCTGGCGGCTCAAACGCGCAAGGAATACCGCTTCAATGTCGGGCCCAAGGCGGGAGTGTCGGTAAACAATCCCTATGGCTCGGTCTCGATCAGACCGGCAAGCGGAAACGTTGTGGTCGTCAATGCGCTCTTGTCGTCAGACAAGGTCGAGGTCGATAAGAACCTGGTCGGCAACCGCGTCGAAGTCGAGTCCCATTTGAAGCCCGGTGCTGACGCCCACAGCGGCAGTGTGGATTACGAAATTCTCGTCCCCGCCGATGCCAGCCTGACGCTTCAATCCAGCAATGGAACCCTGCGCGCGGAAAAACTTCATGGCGACATGACCCTGGAGGGCGCGGGCGCCACCGTCGAAGTGCGCGATGTCAGCAATGCGCACGTCCACGTCAAGACTCTCAATGGTCCGGTGACGCTCACCAACGTGCAGGACGGACATGTGGAAGTGGATTCTCTCAGCGGCAACGTGACTCTGAACAGCGTGACTGGCCCGCTGGTGCAGGTGATCTCGACCAGCGGCGGCATCAGCTATACCGGCGATTTTGGCGACAGCGGCGAATACCGGCTGACCAGCCACAGCGGCGACATCGAGGCTGTGGTGCCGGAGAACACTTCGGCTGATGTCAGCGCACGCTCCGTGCGCGGTGAAGTGCATGACGATGTTCCTCTTCAACCCAGGCAGCACACTTCGTTCGTGATCAAAGAAGGAAGTGCCTTCTGGGGTACCATGGGGCGCGCGGCGGTGTCTTCCACGGTCGTGCTACGCAGCTTCAGTGGTAAAATCCACCTCAGAAAACGCTCTGCAAAATAACCAAGAAAAGATCTCCCGTTGAAGAAACGCTCTGGAAAAAGGACGGGCGTTCGAACGGGTACTCGTGCGACGCCAAGGCGGAAACGGAAGCCGGCATCCGGCTCGTCGCCGAGCGCGGTTTTTCTGGTCGGCTTCATGGGCGCGGGTAAGACCAGCGTTGGCCGTGCTCTTGCGCAGCAGTTGAACTGGCAGTTCGAAGATCTGGACGACCGCATCGAGCGTCGCGAAGGGCGGGCCATCGCACAGATTTTCCGGGAGTCGGGCGAGCCGGAGTTCCGCCGGGCCGAGCACGAAGCGCTCGTGGAGGTGCTCGGCGAATTGGGTGGTGCTGTAACCCGGATTGTTGCGGTTGGCGGCGGCGCCTTCGTGCAACCCGCAAACGCCAGCATGCTGCGGGAAGCCCAGGTTCCTACGGTTTTTCTGGATGCGGCAGTAGAGGAGTTGTGGGCGCGTTGCTGCAAGCAGGCAAGCAAGGCGGGTGCGGAACGTCCCTTGCAGCGCAGTGAAGAGAAATTTCGCCAGCTCTATGAAACTCGGCGCGAAGGCTACAGCGGGGCCAGTATGCGAGTGCAAACCGGAAGCCGCACGGTAGCGGATATCGCGGCCGAGATTGCCGATAAACTTGGCTTGCGAAAGATAACTTTCCGCACGGAAGAAGGAGAAGTCGAGTGAAGTTCGAATCCGCAGTGCGAATGGGCGTTCTGCTGGTTGCCGTCGCTGGCTCTCACGCCGCAGACAAGAAGGAGCAAGCAAAGGCGGGACCGCAAACCGTCGACTCCGGCTCGTTCGGAGTGTTCGTCAATGGGAATCGAGTCGCGACGGAAACGTTTACCGTGCAACAGCAGAACTCCGAGAGCATCGTCAAGTCCCAGCTAAAGGCAACTGTCGGCGCCGATCTGGTCGTGCAAAAATCGGATCTGGAAATCACCTCCAGTGGCGAGTTGCTGCGCTATGACTGGAGCCAGGCTTCCGGTGGATCGCTTAGCGTACTACCCAATAACGAATTCCTCATCGAAAAGATCACCACCCCCACCTCGACCAAGCCTGCCGAGCAGCCGTTTCTGATGCCGAGCACTTCGGCCATCCTCGATAACAATTTCTTCGTACACCGCGAAGTCCTGGCGTGGCGATTTCTGAGCGGCGCGTGCAAAACGGAGGGCGGCGGTCTGAAGTGCCAGCAAGCGCCTTCCGACTTCGGAGTACTGGTGCCCCAGGATCGCACTTCGATACACGTGCAAATGGAACTGGTGGGCAAAGAGAAAGTCACCATCCACGGGGCTGAACGCGAGTTGCTCCGCCTAAACCTGAAGGGCGACAATTTTTTATGGAACCTGTGGGTGGACGATCGGAATCAGTTCAAACTCATGCGGGTCGCGATTCCTGCCGATAATACCGAGGCGGTCCGGGATTAGCTGAAGTCTGCCCGGCGGCAGAAGCGAGACTCGTACTGGAAAATCTATTGCTGCTGACTGACTCACGCACGGCGCGGTCGATCGTCACAATTTTGCTGTTCGCGATCGGGCTGGGCTTCCTCTATGTGGCGAGGGCGACGCTGATCGCCTTTCTCTTCGCCATCTTCTTCGCCTATTTGGTGAGTCCTCTGGTAACCCAGTTGGAGCGCCTGCTGAAGGGGCGGGGCCGGGCGATTGCGGTTATTTACACACTGCTGCTTGCGCTGGTGATTGTTTTCTTCGTCGTGGTTGGTCCGAAGCTGACGCGGGAAGGTGCGCGCATTGGCCAATCGGTTCCCAGCCTGATTTCACGCCTGAGTTCCGGAGAACTGGCGCGGCAAGTGGGCGCCAACCGCGGCTGGAGCAAGGCCACCACCGACTTCCTGCAATCCTTTCTCACCAGCCATGAACAAGACATCACACAGTTAGCGCAGCGCATCGGATTGCGCGTCGCGGATGTCGCCAAGCAGGCATGGCTGTTGTTTATCGTTCCGCTGCTTTCGATTTTCTTCCTGAAAGATGGACGCATCTTCAGCGACTTCTTGCTCTCGACGATCCAGTCGCGCCCGCAGCGCGAATTCCTTGAAAATGTGATGAACGATTTGAATCACATGCTGGCGCATTTCATCCGTGCGCAATTGATTCTGGCTGCCCTCACCCTGGTGGTGTACTCGGCGTTTCTGGCCCTTATCAAAGCGCCCAGCCCGATCGTGCTGGGGACGATGGGGGGAATTCTCGAATTTGTGCCGGTCCTTGGTCCGTTGGTGGGCGCCATCACAATCATGGTGGTCGCGTTGGTGACGGGCTACGCCCACTGGGTCGTACTGCTCATCTTTCTCGGCGCGTGGCGCCTGACTCAGGATTACGTCTCCTCCCCCCGCATCATGGGCGAGAGCATGGAACTGCATCCCCTGGCGGCGATTTTCGGCGTGATGGCTGGAGGTGAAGTCGCCGGCATCCTCGGAATTTATCTTTCAATTCCCGTGATGGCTACCCTGCGCATCATCTTCCGCCGCTGGCGGCTCTACGCCGAGAAGAAAAAATTTGGACCGCTGTCAGAATATCCCTTGCATCAGGAAAGCCACAGGCTTTAGTCGCCGGGTTGTTCATCTTGGGTCCTGATCCGCATCCTGGGCGTCATCCCGAACGCCCGCGCTTTCACCGGCGGGCGAAGGGATCTCCCGAGGACAGCATCGTGGCGCTGCGCGCGAGATCCTTCGCTCCGCCTGAACTGCGGCTACGCTCAGGATGACGCCGTTTTCTAATCCACCGCCCTTCTGAGCGCATTCCCTCCCTGTTAGAATTCTCAGTTACCCCTTATGAACGCAAAAATTCCTATAGGTATTCTCGGCGCCACTGGCGTTGTCGGGCAGAGATTCATCCAGATGCTGGAGCAACATCCGTGGTTTGAGGTGGCGTGGCTGGCCGCCTCGGACCGCTCGGAAGGCAAAGTCTACGCGGAAGCTGCGCGCTGGCGGCTGAAGACGCCGATCCCGGCTGCTGTCGGCAAAATGAAAGTCTCGCCGGCGACTCCGGATGGCGCGCCGAAAGTGATTTTCGCCGCGCTCGACTCCGGCATCGCCGCCGAACTCGAGCCGCGTTTTGCCGACGCCGGCTGCTATGTCGTCTCGAACTCGAGCGCGCTGCGCATGAAGGAAGACGTGCCGCTCGTCATCCCCGAAGTGAATAGCGGACACATCAAGCTGATCGATGTGCAGGGCTGGCGCAAAAAGTCGGGCGGGTTCGTCGTCACTAATCCGAATTGCTCGGCGATCGGCCTGGTGCTGGCGCTCGCGCCCATTCATCAGCGTTTCGGCCTCGACACGGTGATGGCGGTGACGATGCAGGCGGTCAGCGGCGCGGGATACCCCGGCGTGGCCTCTCTCGACATCCTCGGCAATGTGATTCCGTTTATTAAGAACGAAGAGGAAAAAATGGAAGAGGAGACGAAGAAGCTTCTCGGCCAATTGAACGGATCGAAAGTGATCGACGGCGCCTTCGCCATGAGCGCGCAATGCAACCGCGTCGCGGTAGAGGATGGCCACACCGAGTCGGTGTCGATTCGGCTGAAGTCCAAAGCGAAGCCCGAAGACATCATCGTGGCCTGGAATGGCTATCGCGCGGAGCCGCAGGAACTGCGGCTGCCGAGCGCGCCCGAAAAGCCAATCGTCTATTTGGAAGCCTCGGACCGTCCGCAACCGCGTTTTGATGTGGATACCGGCGCGGGCATGACTGCCGTCGTCGGCCGCTTGCGTCCGTGCTCGGTGCTCGACTGGAAGTTCACCGTGTTGTCGCACAACACGATCCGCGGCGCCGCTGGTGCCGCCGTACTGAACGCCGAACTGCTGAAGGCCAAAGGCTACCTGGGATGACCGCGCTCGCCGTAGCGCCGGCGTCTCGCCGGCTGTGGCGGAGGCGTCTCGCCTCCGCATGCTCATTACATCGCAATTGCCGATCTTGCCGCCCGGAGCCTCGCCCATGATCGTTATGAAATTCGGCGGGACTTCGGTGGAAGATGCCAAAGCGATCGACCGCGTCGTGTCGATTGTCGAGGGGCGCATCTCACAACAACCGGTGGTCGTGGTCAGCGCCATGGCCAAGGTCACGGACACCCTGCTGACCATGGCTCGCGCCGCCGGCGCCGGTGAACGCAAGGCCGCTCTCAAACTCTGCCGCTCGCTGCAGGAACGGCATTACAACACTGCGAGTGAACTGCTGGGCACCGCGCGCTTCACCGAATTCCACTCCGAGCTGGGATCGGACTTCGAAGCGCTGGATGAACTTTTGCGGGGAATCTCCGCAGTGGGCGAGATCACGCCGCGCACCACCGATCACGTCGCCGCCTTCGGCGAGATGCTTTCGAGCAAGATTGTTGCGGTGGCGTTCGCCGCGCGCGGTCTGCAGGGCGTTCACGTCGATTCCCGCGATGTGCTAGTTACCGACAGCAGCTACATGCAGGCGGTCCCGCAATATGAAGAGACCAACGCGCGCCTGCGGGAAAAAGTGGTGCCGCTGCTCCAGGCAGGACAAGTACCGGTGATGGGCGGCTTCATTGGCGCGAATCGCGCCGGAATCACCACCACGATCGGACGTGGCGGATCCGATTTTTCCGCGGCAATTTTCGGCGCGGGATTGGGCGCCGAACGCATCGAGATCTGGACCGATGTGGATGGCATCCTGACCACCGATCCGCGGCTCTGTCCCGATGCGAGGCGGATCAAAGTGATCAGCTTCGATGAGGCCGCCGAACTCGCCTATTTCGGAGCAAAAGTGCTGCATCCCGCGACGGTTCTGCCGGCGATTCAGAAAAATATTCCGGTATATGTGCTGAACTCGCGCAATCCCTCGTGCGAAGGAACCCGCATCACGACGCGCGCTCCGAAGACGAAAAATATCTTCAAAGCAATTGCCGCCAAGAAGAAGATCACCATCGTGGAAGTTGCAGCGCCGCGCATGCTGCTGGCCCACGGATTCCTGAAGTCGATTTTCGAGGCGTTCGATCGCCACAAAGTTTCCATCGATGTCGTCTCGACCTCTGAGGTCAGCGTTTCGTTGACCGTCGACTCCAATCAGGCGATTCCGGCTCTGGCGGCCGATCTGGCGAAGCTGGCCGACGTGAAATACGAAGGGCGCAAGGCGATCGTCTGCCTGGTGGGCGAAAACCTGCGCGAGACGCCGGGAATCGCGGCGCTGGTCTTCCGCGAACTCGCCGACAAAAAGATTCGCATGATCTCGCAGGGGGCATCGGAAATTAATCTCACGTTCGTGATCGAAGAAGACGAAGTGCCCGACGTCATCCAGCGGCTGCATAAAACCTTCTTCGCGGAACTGGATTCGGAAGTGTTCGCGTAAGCTCCTGATAAAATCTCCCGTTTATTTAGGAGACTGATTTATGTGTAAACCTCGGGTTTTCGTTCTCTTCTTCTTAGTCCTGCTCATTTCCGGCTGCGGACCGAAGGGTGGGAAAGCACCGCAAGTAATACCACAGAAACCAATCTGGACCCCGGTATCGCTTCCGTTCCGACCTCGGAATATCTCCGCGGTAGGGCGGACGATATGGGTCTGCGGAGACAATGAAGGCATCGCGCGTTCCTTTGATGCAGGCGCAACATGGGCAGTGACCCATTCGAACCCGCATGGACAATCATTAATCCAGATCGGTTTTGTAAATGAGAAGGTCGGCCACGCGGCCGGTGGCAAAAGCCTACTTTCGACCATGGACGGCGGGAGAACTTGGAAGTCGCAGGATGTCGCGGGAACAGTCCGCCAATTTTCGTTCGCAGATGAGTCGACCGGGATCATCGAGATCAGTGACGAAGTCCTTGAGACTAACGGTGGCATGCTCGACGAAGTTCAAGGTTCCGCTGCCGTAGACGGGGTCGTTAAGATAACTCACGATGCCGGTGAAGATTGGGAAGACGTTAGCGCTCTTAGGTCTGACGAAAGACTTCGAGCGTTCGCAGACATACTCTTCGTCGCTGCCCTGAATCCCTCACATTATTTGGTCAGCCTTCGCCAGCCTCAGGTGGCGGTCGGGTATGCGGTGACCAATGATGCTGGAAAAAGCTGGAGCCTTGTTCAACTGCCGGACACTTACGCAACGCGTGTATACGTGCATGAGGGAGAGTACTGGGCATTCGGAATTGAGTATCTGAATCGCGAAGATCACGGCGGCTATGGAGCGCCCGTCGCACTTCATTCGGCCGATGGCGAGAAGTGGGTACATGGTTTGAGAGGTCCACATGAGTTTGCAACGTGCACGCCTCAGGGCTGCTCTTTATGGGACGGACTCGTCGAAGATCTTTACGGTCAAACCGTTAAGTTCTGGACCATGCCCGAATATGGAAAGCTAAACAGAAGATGGGCTCTATCAGGGAACCGGGTGTGCGCTGTCGATGAGATGCTAATCTGCGCACCGGCTTCTGAAACCGAAGTAATTCTGCCCATGCCGGCACGGCCAAGAGTGCAATAGGGCGCCTCTGTGGTTAAATCTTCTACGCCATGAACCTCCTCATTCTTGGTCGCGGCAAAACCGGATCGCTCGTTGCTGAGGTTGCAGCCGGGCGCAAGCATAACGTGCGCGTCGTGGGATCGAAGGAGAACCCGGCGTGCGCCGCACTGACGGAAGAAAAACTCCGCGGCATCGATGTCGTCATCGATTTCACCACTCCGCCTACGGTTCTGGCACACATCGAAGCCTGCGTCCATGCCGGCAAGAACATGGTGGTCGGGACAACGGGTTGGTACAAAGAAATCGAACGCATCCGCAAAATGGTCGAGCAGCGAGGGACCGGATTCGTTTACGGCGCAAATTTCTCAGTCGGCGTGAATTTATTCTTCGATGCTGCCCGCAGTGCCGCCACAGCACTTCGTCACGAGTACACGGGACAGATCTTCGAGCGCCATTCTGCGCACAAGAAAGACGCCCCGTCAGGCACGGCGATGGTCATTCAGCAAATCATGCACGAGGCAGCACAGACTGACGAGCGCGTTGAAGTTACTTCTTTCCGTGAAGGCGAGGTCGTCGGCATGCATGAAGTCGTGCTCGAATCCGAGAACGATCGGATCTACCTGTGTCACGATGCCAAGTCGCGCCGCGGCTTTGCCGAAGGCGCGGTCCTCGCCGCCGAGTGGATCGCCGGGAAAAAAGGCTTTTACGATTTCAGGGACGTGTGGCGGGAAGTGTAAGGGAATGGAATTGGGAAGGGCACGACTTTAGTCGTGCCGAAAACGCCTCGCTCAGGAATCCGGCTTTAGCCACTGAGGGCTTAAGACTGCACGTTTAGTGACAGCACTCGCGCCACGAGGAAAGCCATCCTACGTGCGCCGATCTCGGTAAGGTGCAATCCATCCGAAGTTGCATTCCTCCCCGATAGGACACTTGTGAAAAACCGCTTTGGAATTAGAACGGCACCATATTTTCTCGACAGTCGCCGCTGGGCCTGTCCATATGGAATCATCTGAGGCAAAAGTGGCAGCTCAAACATGATGACGGTCCGACCTGGTTCCGCGAGCTTTTGCAAAACTGATTCGAGAGACCGGGCGAAAGCATTCGCGCACTCGCCAGCAATCAAATCGTTTCCTCCGAGCTCAATGAGGATTAGGCGATCTTGCGGAGCGACCTGATCTGCCATCGCGAGCCCGTCTTTCATCGTCGCGCCCACTCTTGAAAGATTCTTCGCCTGCATTCCGGCAATCTGCTGCATCAACTCAGGCCAAGGCCGTACATGTCCTCCGAGTCCGGCGGAAATAGAGTCACCAAGCACGACCACATGATCGCTGGAATCCGAGTGAACGACGGGCAATCGGCGATGATTCAGTTCCCCAACCGTCAGGCCCGCCAGGACAATAACCAAGGCACAGGTCGACGCAATCCGCAGATTTTGCCGTCGGTCTCTTCTCTCCTTCGTGTATGAAGTTATCAGCCAAGCCAGGAATACGACTCCGATAATGGCATCCAGAATCCAGGGGAATGGAGGAGATGCCATGATCATTATTGCCAATGCGACCCACGTCGAGGCTCGCGAGATCAGGATCGCCCAAGAAGGCAGCGAGAGATTAGAGATCACGGCTTGGATCAGGAGCAATGCTGTACCCAAATAAAAAGACTCCCCCGAGGCGAAATACAAAACTAGCGGATTCACGTCGAGGATCGTATCAGATTGGCACGCTCGCTTCGCTCGCGGGGCCGGACGAGGGCATCCGCCCCTACACAGTCCATTGCGCTCCGCCTCAGTTTCCCTTCCGCTGCATTCGCGCTACAGTATCCCTATGCAACTGCGCGGATGTGGCACCGCTCTCGTCACACCTTTTCGTCAAGACGGATCCATTGACGACACAGCCCTGCGCAACCTGATCGCATGGCAGACCGAGTCGGGCATCGATTTTCTTGTTCCTTGCGGCACGACCGGCGAAACTCCCACGCTTACGCGCGACGAATGGCTATGCGTCATCGACACGACCATCGAAGTTGCCGCCGGACGCGTTCCGATCGTCGCCGGAGCAACTTCGAATGCCACGAGTGACGCGGTGGAGAAGGCGAAAGAACTGGCGGCGCGCCCTGGCGTCAGCGCGATTCTCACTGCTTCTCCGTACTACAACAAGCCCACGCAGGAAGGACAGTACCGGCATTTCAAGGCGATCGCTGAAGCCGTAGGCGATAAGCCGGTCATTCTGTATAACGTTCCGGGGCGCACCGCGGCGAATATCGAGCCGCAGACGCTGGCTCGCCTCGCCGAAATTCCGAATATCGTCGGCGTAAAGGAAGCCAGCGGCGACCTGAAACAAATTGCCGAGACGATCCAGGCCGTCCCCGAAACGTTTTTAGTCCTTTCGGGAGACGACGCGCTTACGCTTCCGGTGATCGCGCTCGGCGGAGTCGGACTGATTTCGGTCGCCTCGAACGAAATTCCGCGCGAGATGGCGGAACTGGTCCGGGCCGCGCTCGCCAATGACTGGACCACCGCGCGCAGCCTCAACCGCAAATACCTGCCGCTGATGCAGGCGAACTTCATCGAATCGAGTCCACTCCCGGTAAAGGCAGTGCTTGCGATGATGGGAAAGATCGAAGAAGTGTATCGCCTGCCGCTCGTTCCCATGCGCCGCGATCTGCGATCACGCCTGCAGAAAACTGCGTCGGAAGCTGGCCTCATTGCCAAGACGGCCGTGCCCGCTCCTGCTGCGGGGGCTGACTTCTACATTTACGAGAACTGGGCAGCGGGCCCGCGAAAAATCGTCCTGCACCGCGGCAGTTGCGGGCAGTGCAGCCACGGCAAAGGACGTCCCTCCGGCCACGACGCCAATCACTCGCGCTGGCACGGGCCCTACGCTGCTCTCCCCGAAGCGCGCGCCGCCGCCCACGCCATGACTGGCGTGCTGATCCGAAGCGAATGCAAGTGCGTGTGAAAACAGATTGTTGATTGATGATTTTTTGATTGTTGATTGAAAACCTCGGGTACGAATTCCTTCCTGTTTCTTCGTGCCCTTTGTGGTTCTTGATTTCCTCTGTGACTCCGTGTCCTCTGTGGTGAGCATTTTTGACAAATCAGCAATCAACAATCAACAATCAACAATTCATGTCGAGCCTGAGAGAGTCCATCGAGCGCCTGGCCGGAGCGGGTGAGGCCGAGCGCGATCCCGAAGCGCGGAAAATGTTTCTCGAGTTTCGCGACCAGCTCACGCAAGGGAAAATCCGTGCGGCAGAAAAAATCGATGGGGAATGGAAAGTGAATGCGTGGGTCAAGCAGGGCATCCTGCTGGGATTTCGTTTAGGCGTACTCAGCGATCAGACCGCAGGGTTATCATTCGTCGATAAAGACACGTTTCCCGCCCGGCAATTCACAGTGAACGATCGCCTGCGCGTGGTTCCCGGCGGATCGTCAGTCCGCACGGGAGCCTACGTCGCGCCGTCGGTCATCTGCATGCCGCCAATGTTCATCAACGTTGGCGCTTATGTGGACGAAGGCACGATGATCGATTCGCACGCGCTGGTCGGATCGTGTGCGCAGATCGGCAAGCGCGTGCACCTGAGCGCAGCGGCGCAGATCGGAGGCGTGCTCGAACCGGTGAATGCGGCGCCGGTGATCATCGAAGATGACGTGCTGGTCGGTGGCAATTGCGGTGTATACGAAGGAACACTCGTGCGCGCACGAGCCGTGCTGGGCGCGGGAACAATTCTGACGCGCTCCACACCACTTTACGATCTGGTGAAAGGCGAAGTCTACCGGGCAACGAAAGACGCGTCGCTCGAAGTCCCGGAGAATGCCGTGGTCGTGCCCGGCTCACGTGCGGTGAAGGAGGAGCGAGGTCCGTGGAAGTGGAATCTCTCGCTGTACACGCCGGTGATCGTGAAATACCGCGACGAAAAGACGGATAAGAATATTGAGCTGGAAGACTGGTTGAGATGATTTCGGATCATTTAGCGCACTGCCAGTAGCAGCTTCCCCGTCCCATTCGCTGAGACTCGAATTCGCGACAGGGCTTTTATGACCGCATCGGCCTGCGCCAACTTCTGCGCCCCATATGTGCTCGCTAATCCAATCACCTTCATCCCTCCGGCGCGCGCCGACTGAATTCCTGCCGGCGCATCTTCGATGACGAGACAATCCGCGGGCGCGAATCCGATCCGCTCCGCGCCTTTCAAATACGGCTCCGGATGTGGCTTTCCATGCGTCACGTCATCGGATGTCACCAGCACCTCGGGCACCGGCAATCCGCAATAACGCAAGCGATTCTGGGCCAGCAGTCTCGATCCGGACGTGACCACGCCCCACTTTCCGGTGGGAATCGATTGCACGAGATTGAGCGCCCCGGGCATGACGACGACTCCGGTCTGATCGTCGGCCTCATGATTCTCAATCGCTGCCGCCTCGATCTCGGCGTCCAGGTGGGGAGCGACTCGCCGGATCACTTCGACGGTGCGGACGCCGTGCGCGATCGCCATGACCGCGTCGCCATCCACTCCCTTGCGCGCCGCCCACTCGCGCCATTCGCGGTCGACCTGACGGGTTGAGTCGACCAGCACTCCATCGAGATCGAACAATATAGCTGAGCAGACGAGACTGGGCATCAATATCGATTTAACCACAGCGCAACCACTCACCGCCGAGACCGCCAAGTGCGCCGAGAATGTTCGATGGATTTTTCTTAGCGTTCTCGGCGTGCTCGGCGGTTGCGTTCTTACGGTTCTGACGAAGGCAAGGCGGCTTGGACGGGTAATGCGTGCTCGGCCTGCCGCGCACAACGTAGCTTCAAATGCCTTTCTCGGAAATGCGCTCGGGCCCGCTCGCCCCAGGCGCGCACGAACCAGTAATTCAATGCGGCGCCGATAGCGGAGCTGGCCAGAGGAATCACGCGTCCCGCCCACTTTTCCACGACTTCCGTGCTGGCTCGTGCCGCGATGCGCTGAATCACCTTGGGCACGAATTTGTTGATGACTTCCTTTTCGAGCACCTCGCGGCTGAGGTCGACTCCGGCCGCGCTGGCCGCCGCGATCCAGAGTTCCGCGATCTCATCGTCCGTATTAAATTCGAATCCGTAGAGCAGGCTAAGTTTCTGGATCGTGCGCATGGTGATGGCCGAGAGAATGCCGAGATCGGGCACGATGGTGATCAGGCCGCCCAGTCCCAGGCCGGCGCCTTCGACGGCTGCCATCTTCATGCCACCTCGGATGATCGATTCGGCGACGATGTCGAGCTCCTGAACATCGAGAGAAAAGACGCCGTGATATCCGCTGATGGGCACGCGATAAGCCGCTCGCAACTGGAGTAGAAACTTCTGGGGATCCACGCGCACCGTGGAGTACGCGCGGGTGAGGCCTTTGGTGAGCGCCATCTCGACGCGCCGGCGAAGCCAGGATTTGCGCTCTTCTGCCATTTCTTTCATTATCGCAGGGAAGCGGCGGCGGCAGAATGAGGGATTCCCTGATCCCTCGCCCTACTCCCTAGCCCCCGACCCCCACTCCCTGCTAGCATCATCTTTCCCAATGGCCTCTGGCAGACTGCAAGTCATCCCGTTAGGCGGACTCGGCGAGTTCGGCATGAACTGCATGGCCGTCCGCTGGGGCGACGACATCATTGTCATTGACGCGGGCCTCATGTTTCCCGAGGCTGAACTGCTGGGCGTCGACATCGTCGTTCCCGACATTTCCTATCTCATCGAGAACCGCCAGCGCATTCGCGGCATCATCCTCACCCACGGGCACGAGGACCATATCGGCGCGCTGCCCTGGATGCTGAGCGAGCTGAAAGTGCCTGTCTGGGGCACCGAGTTCACGCTCTCCTACGTGGAAGACAAGCTCGACGAGCACGGCCTGCTCGATGACGCCGACTTGAGGGAGATTCGCCCGAACGAGCGCTTCAAGGCCGGGATCTTCACGATTCATCCGATCCAGGTCACGCACAGCCTGGTGGATTGCGTGGCGCTGGCCATTCACACTCCGCTTGGCGTGATCATCCATACCGGCGACTTCAAGGTCGATCCCACTCCGACCGACAATAAATTGTTTGACCTGCACACCTTCGCCGAATACGGCAAAGAAGGCGTGCTCGCGCTGTTTCAGGATTCCACCAACGTCGAGCGCAAGGGATATACACCGAGTGAGCGTGCGGTGCGTCGAAAATTCGACGAAGTGTTCGCGCATACCAAGCGGCGCCTTTTTATCTCGTGCTTCTCGAGTTCGATTCACCGCATCAATCTTGCCGTCGAACTCGCGTACCAGCATGGGCGCAAAGTCGCGTTTATTGGCCGATCAATGACCAACTCGGCCGAGATCGCCGAAGATCTCGGCTACATCGAAGTGCCCGAAGGGTTGGTGATCAATCCGGGCGAGATGAAAAATTTTCCGCCGGAAAAAGTCTGCGTGCTGATCAGCGGAACCCAGGGCGAGCCCATGTCGGCACTGTCGCGCGCGGCGGTTGACAATCACAAGCACGCGAAAATCGAGAAGGGCGATACGGTCGTGCTCTCGAGCCGTATCATTCCGGGCAACGAGAAGACCATTTACCGGATGATCGACCACCTGTTCCGCCGCGAGGCTCACGTCATCTATGAGGACGGCACCTCGCCCCCAGTGCACGTTTCCGGGCACGCCAGCCAGGAAGAGCTCAAGCTGATTATCAATCTCGTCAAGCCGCGATATTTCGTTCCGGTTCACGGCGAGTACCGTCAGCTCAAGCTGCATGCCGAAATGGCCGCAGCCATGCGCAGTTCGGTTGGCAAAGTCATGCTGATCGAGAGCGGCGACGTTCTGGAATTCGATGAACTGGGCGCGCGCAAGACCGGCCGAATCAATGTGGGCCGGGTCTGCATCGACTCGGGTAGCCGCACCGACGTGGTCGAAGACCTCATCATCAAAGACCGGCGACACATCAGCGAAGACGGCATCGTGCTTCCGATCATCGCGATCAACAAACTCTCAGGAAAGGTCGAGACCCCACCGGAAATCGTCACGCGCGGATTCAACATCGGCGAAGACGGATTCATGGAAGGCGCCAAACGCATGGTCGAAGATACGCTGGCTCACTCAAGCGAAGAAGAGAAGGCCGACTACGGCGTGATCAAGGAAAAAATCCGCGCCGACTTGAAGCGCTACATTAATAAGCAGAGCCAGAAACGCCCGCTGATCATGCCAGTGATCCTAGAAATCTAAACTCCTCAAGAAATGATCTCTCTTGCAGATCTTCACTCCGCTCAATCGCGCCTCGACGGCATCACCGTCCGCACGAAGCTCGTCGAATTCAAGCTCTGCACTGAAGATCCTCGCAAGCTCTATCTGAAGCCCGAAAATCAGCAGCCGATCGGCGCCTTCAAGCTTCGCGGCGCGTACAACAAGATCGCGTCGCTTCCAGAAGTCGAGCGCCAAAAGGGCGTCATCTCCTACTCCAGTGGCAATCATGCCCAAGGTGTCGCATATGCCGCACGGGCGCTCAACGTGAGGGCAATCATCGTAATGCCGAACAACGCCCCGATCATCAAGCGCGAAGCCACGGCGAAGCTTGGGGCGGAGATCGTTTTCGTT
>Ga0335077_10004173_pt1 | contig 17609 bp, 14 predicted proteins | sample Lox_Sample_31_FD_207151 | JGI IMG/M metagenome (GOLD analysis project Ga0335077, IMG submission 207151) | Soil microbial communities from Loxahatchee National Wildlife Refuge, Florida, United States - Lox_Sample_3.1 | ecosystem: Environmental > Terrestrial > Soil > Wetlands | place: USA... | reverse complement strand
CGCGATTGTCCGCGTCCTCGGCGATGCCCTCCTTCAGCACCCGGCCGAATTCCTTCCACAGCGTCTTGTAGTCCTCCCTGCCCGCCAGACTTTCAATGAGCCCCAGGATCTTCTTCACCGAGGCGGCACGGATGGTGTCGATGGTCTTGTTCCGCTGCAGCAACTCCCGTGAGACATTGAGCGGCAAATCATTTGAATCGACAATGCCGCGTACGAAGCGGAGATAACGCGGCAGCAGTTGCTCGGCGTCGTCCATGATGAATATGCGCCGCACGTACAATTTCACGCCGTGGCGGGCCTCGCGATCCCACAAATCGAACGGCGCGTGCGACGGAATGTAAAAGAGCGTGGTGTATTCGAGCCTGCCTTCGGTGCGGGTGTGCACGTGCGCCAGCGGCTTTTCGAAATCGTGCGCGATGTGCTTGTAGAACTCGTCGTAGTCCCCGGCCGTGACTTCCTTCTTGTTGCGCGCCCACAAGGCCGTGGCGCGGTTGACGGTCTCCCATCCGGTCTTGTCCTTGCCCTCCTCCGGCATGCGGATGGGCAGGGCGATATGATCGGAATATCTGCGGATGATGTCCCGCAGGCGCCAGCCGTTTAGATAATCCTTGAATTCGTCCTTGAGATGCAGCACGACCTCCGTGCCGCGTTTCTTGCGCAATACGCCCTGGACGGTGTACTCACCCAAACCGTCGGATTCCCAGCGCACGCCCTGCTCGGCGGGCTGACCCGCCCGCCGGCTGGTGACCGTGACCTTTCCGGCCACGATGAACGCCGAATAAAATCCCACGCCGAACTGGCCGATCAATTGGGTGTCCTGCTGTTTGTCGCCGGTCAGATTCTTGAAAAACTCGCGCGTACCGGAGCGGGCCAGGGTGCCGAGATTGCCGATCATCTCCTCGCGCGACATGCCGATGCCGTTATCACGGACGGTGATGGTTTTCTGCTGCTCGCTGTACTCCACCTGAATGTTGAGTTCGCTGTCGCCCTCGTACAGGCCATCGTTGCCCAGCGCCTCGAACCGCAGCTTCTCGGCCGCATCCGAGGCGTTGGAAACGAGTTCGCGCAGGAAAATCTCCGGGTGGCTGTACAACGAATGGATGACGAGATCCAGCAGCGCCTTGGTTTCGGATTGAAATCCGAGGGTCTCTTTGTTTACGTCCACACTGCTCATGGCTGTTTCATCCTCCGCAATGGCTTTTCCTTGACATGGATTGATCCCGTATAGTTGGGGCATGATCCTGCGAATTTCAATATCTTCGCACAGACCGCCGCCATGAGTACCCGCCCGCCTGCCAGCGCAGCAACCACCATCGAGCATACGCCAGTCATGCGCCAGTATCTGGCCTTCAAGGCGAAACATCCCGACCTGCTGCTGCTTTACCGCATGGGCGATTTCTACGAATTGTTCTACGACGACGCCCGCAGGGCGGCACAGCTGCTGGGAATAGCGCTGACTTCGCGCGGACAGTCGGCGGGTGAACCCATCCCGATGGCCGGCGTACCGGCGCATGCCGTGGATCAATACCTAGTCAAACTCATCCGCCTGGGTGAGTCCGTGGTCATTTGCGAACAGGTGGGCGACCCGGCATTGAGCAAGGGTCCCGTTGAGCGGCAGATCACCCGCATCGTGACGCCCGGCACGGTGACCGATGAGGCGCTGCTGGAGGCGCATCGGGACAATCTTCTGCTCGCAGTGTACGCCGCGGGCGGCGGGATCGGCTGCGCCGCGCTGGATCTCGGCAGTGGACGCTTTTCCCTCATGCAATGCGAAAGCGCCGATACATTTGCCGACGAACTGGAAAGGCTGAAACCCGCGGAAATACTGTTGCCGGAGTCCTCGCCGCTCAAGGAAAAACTTTCAACCTGGCGCGGCGTCAGCGTGAAACCGCCGTGGTATTTCGACGCCGACACCGCGCGGCGGGCGTTGATGCAGCAGTTCGGCGTGGCCGATCTGGCCGGCCTGGGCTGCGAGCAGGTGCCGCTGGCGGTGACGGCGGCGGGCTGCCTGTTGCAGCACGCCCGCGACACGCAATGCGCGGCCCTGCCGCACCTGCAGGCGCCGCATGTTGAACAGCGCCGCGATTGCCTCATCCTTGATGCCGCCAGCCGCAGAAATCTCGAAGTCGACGAGAGCCTCGCCGGCCGCCGGGAGCACACCCTCTCTCATTTGATGGACAGCGCCGTCACGCCCATGGGCAGCCGCTGGTTGCGACGCTGGATTAGCCAGCCGCTGCGCGATCAGGACATCCTGCGCGCGCGGCACGACGCCATTGCCTGCCTGTTGGAATGGGCACGGCACGAACGTCTGCGTGAACTCTTGAAACCGATCGGCGACATGGAGCGCATCCTGGCAAGGATCGCGCTGTTGACGGCGCGACCGAGAGATCTCGTCCAACTGCGCGCGGCACTGGCGCAACTTCCCGCGTTACAGGCATCGATGCAGGAACTGGACAGCCCCCGCCTGCGTGATCTCTCGGCGCGGCTGCGGTGCTTTCCGGAACTCCATGACCTGCTGCGGCATGCACTGGTGGAATCGCCGCCGGTGTGGCTGCGTGACGGCGGCGTCATCGCGCCGGACTACGACGCGGAGTTGGATGAATTACGCCGGCTCGGCGCGAATGCCGGCGACACGCTCGCCGAGATGGAGTTGCGCGAACGCATCGCGACCGGCATCGCCAATCTGCGGGTGGGTTACAACCGGGTGCATGGCTACTATATCGAGGTCAGCCGCGCCCAGGGCGCGAACGTGCCGGCGCGTTATTCCCGACGCCAGACACTGAAATCCGTCGAACGTTACATCACCCCGGAATTGCAGGAACTGGAGCAGCGGGTGTTGAGCGCCGGCGGGCGGGCGCTGGCCCGCGAAAAAATCCTGTACGAAGAGTTGCTGCGCAAATTGCAGGACCATCTGCCCGCACTGCAGGGCTGTGCGGCGGCGCTGGCCGAATTGGACACGCTGGCCGCTTTTGCCGAGCGTGCCGCGACGCTTAATCTCTCCCGTCCTGAACTGTTTGCGGAGGCGGGTGTCACCATCCGCGCGGGCCGTCATCCGATGGTGGAGCACTGCGGCGGCGAACCCTTCATTCCCAACGATCTCACCCTGAATGACGCGCGCCGGCTGCTCATCATCACCGGCCCGAACATGGGCGGCAAATCCACCTACATGCGCCAGACCGCGCTCGTCGTACTGCTGGCGCACGCCGGCAGCTTCGTACCCGCGGCGGGCGCCAGTATCGGCCCCATCGATCGCATCTTCACCCGTATCGGCGCCACCGATGATCTGGCCGCCGGCCGCTCCACGTTCATGGTGGAGATGATCGAGACGGCGCAGATCCTGCGCCAGGCGACACGACAGAGCCTGGTGCTGGTGGATGAGATCGGACGCGGCACCAGCACCTACGACGGACTGGCGCTGGCCTGGGCCACCGCCGAGGCGCTGGGGCGCGACGTGGGCGCATTCACGCTGTTCGCCACCCATTACTTCGAACTGACCGCGCTGACCGAGTTGATCCCGCAGGCGGCGAACGTGCATCTCGACGCCGTTGAGCACCAGGATCGCATTGTCTTCCTGCGCGCGGTCAAGGAGGGGCCCGCCAGCCGCAGCTACGGCCTGCAGGTCGCCTCACTGGCCGGCGTGCCGGCGCCGGTCATCGCCCGCGCGCGGGCCTATCTGCACGATCTGGAGAATCACCCGCGCACCGCGCCGGAAGCACCAAAGCAGGCCACGTTGCTGCCCCACACCCATCCTGTCTTGGCGGCGCTGATGCATCTCAAGCCCGATGATTTGAGCCCGCGCGAGGCACTCGAGGCAATCTACCGCCTGCGCGGGTTGCTGGATAAATCCTGACCGGCGCCCCTGCGCCATCATTTTCATTGGCGGGGCTTGGGACTATAATTATTTTCCTTCGTTACTCTGGAACCGCGAGAATAATCATGACATTTGTCGTCACTGAAAGCTGCATCAAGTGCAAATACACCGATTGCGTGGAGGTCTGCCCGGTGGATTGTTTTCACGAAGGCCCCAACATGCTGGTGATCGACCCCGACGAATGCATCGATTGCACGCTCTGCGAACCCGAGTGTCCGGTCAACGCCATCGTTTCCGAGGATGATTTGCCCGACAATCAGCAGGAATTCCTGAAGCTGAACGCTGAATTGTCAAAGACCTGGCCGGTCATCAACGAGGTCAAGGACGCGCCGGCCGACGCCGACAAGTGGAAAGACGTCAAGGACAAGCGGCAACATTTGGAACGCTGATCCCGCTGTTCTTCCCCGAATTAATTGAAGGGGGGATTCCATGTCATCCTGGTTGCGGATGTTGTCCCTCCTCCCCTTGCTCGCCCCAGTAACGGCGTCGTACGCCGAGGTGTACAAATGGGTGGACGAACAGGGCAAGGTGCACTACGGCGATCATCCTGGTAATGCCCGGAGCCAGCCGGTCCAAATCCAAGCCGCACCGCAGCCGGACCCGGACTCCGCTGAACGCAGGGAAAAAAGCCAGAAGCTGTTGAACGAATACTCCGATGATCAGACGGAACAGAAGAAACAGCAGGAGTCCAGGGAGAAGGAGGCGGCGCAGCGCAAGGTTAATTGCGAACTGGCGAAAAAAAATCTGGACACGTACGAACACGCGGCCACCCTCTACACCACGGACAAAGACGGGGAACGCCACAACCTGACCGACGATGAGTATAAAAAAGCCATCGAAACCAGCCACGCCAACGTAAAAAAGTGGTGTGATGAATAATCGCGGCTGTCCTGGTGGTCTTTTTTCCCAATCCGACAAGTGCCTTCTTAAAAAGTGATGTCACCGGTGTCCTGAATGCCGGTTCATGGATCCAGGCGGCGATCTGCGCGCCGTGGAGGCAAATTAAATTTTGGTAATGTTCTGAATCGGTTGCGGATATCGGGTCAAAATACCAAGTCTCGCGAACCCTGCGAGATGATTTTTCAACCATAGACATTTAAGGAGATCCATTATGACCATCCGCAAATTCATCCTGGCGATCATGACCGGCCTGTTTTTGGTCAGCACCGGCGCCATGGCCGCCGATACGCACAAGTGCAAAAAAGGCAAGGTCTGGGATGCGGACAAGAAGCACTGTGTAGTCGAGAAAAAGTAATTCAGGCTGCAAGTTGTTGCGTAAATAGAGGAGGGCCATCCGCCCTCCTCTTTTTTTGCCGGCGATAATCAGGAGTACGTTCATTTTTCCCCGCCATGCGTTGCGTGTGAGCTTGTACGCCGCCCCAGGTGCCCGCGTATTTTTTGATTTCCAGGTTCGGTGTTAGGATTTGACGCGCGGGAGGCTCTGAGTCCGATCAGAGGTTCCCCGATGATGCAACCCATTCCCACGCACGGACAGGCGCATGCGGAAAAAATTCTGGACCAGCGACTGGTTTGCCGGCCTTGCGGTATCGGTGGTGTTTGTCGTCCTGTACTGGATGCAGCCCCCATTCGTGGAATCACTGGAGCGCACCGCCTACGACTTCGGGGTGCGGGCGTCGACCCAGCAGCCCAGCAGCCAGATCGCAGTCATTGCCATCGACGACAACAGCATCACCAACATCGGACGCTGGCCGTGGCCACGCAACATCATCGCCGAGTTGATCGACCGTCTGGCCAAGGCGGGCGCCAAGGTCATCGCCAATATGGTGCTGTATACCGAACCGCAGATCGACCCCGGATTGACCCACATCAATGAATTGCTGGCCCTTTATGATTCGAAGGGATTGTCCAAAAGCAACGATGCCACCGTCGCCGAGCTGGGCAAAAAACTCAAGACGGCCCAGGAAGACCTCGACAAGGACAAGAAACTCGCCGATGCCATTGGCCGTGCCGGCAATGTCGTGCTGGGCATGCAATTCATTCCCGGACAGCCGCTGGGCAAGGCGGACAAGCCGACGCCGGATTACATCGCGAAGAACGCCCTGCCGGACAAAAAGGTGCTGCCCGGCAAGGATGACGACGAGCCGCTTTTTGCCAGCCAGCTGTTCGCGCCCATCCCGGACATCGGCAGCAAGGCCGCGGCCATCGGGCATCTCAATCAGGATCCGGATTCTGACGGCGGATTGCGCAAGGAGCCGCTGATTTTCAATTATTTCGATCATTACTATCCCTCGTTTGCGCTCGCTGTCGCCGCGCGGACCCTCAATCTTGCACCGGGCGAGATCGAACTGGTCAAGGGCGATCACGTCGGGATCGGCAAGCTCTTGATCAAGACCAATCCGGAATCAGAGATGTACACGTTCTTCTACAAGGACCAGGGCGACAAACCGGCCTTCAAGATCGATTCGTTCTACGATGTGTACTACAACAAGATCCCGCTGGAAAATTACAAGGACAAGGTGGTGTTGATAGGCCCCACCGCCTTTGGTGTCGGTGAAACCTTTCCAACGCCGATCTCCAAGGGCATGGCACCGGTCGTGGTTCTCGCCCATACCGTCTCCAGCATCCTCAATGAAAACTTCTTCATCACCCCGTCCTGGGCGCCCCTCGTCCAGTTCCTGATCCTGATCGGGGTGGCGGCCTATCTCATCGCCGCCCTGCCGCGGCTGCCGGCCGGTCCGGCGGCGGGCGCGACCGGGGCATTCCTGGTTCTGCTCTTGGCCGTCAGCTTCATCTCCATGAAGGCCGGAGGGATGTGGCTGCAGACGATGCTCCCATCCCTGTTTCTGGTCTGCGGGCACCTGCTGCTCACCACCAAACGGTTCCTGGTCGCGGAAAAGGGCAAGATGAAGGCCGACACCGAATCGGCCGAGAGCAACCGGCAATTGGGACTCTCGTTGCAGCAGTCCGGTCAGTTGGACATGGCCTTCGAGCGATTCCGCCGTCTGCCGATGGACGATTCCGTCATGGAACTGCTGCTCAACCTCGCCGGTGATTTCGAACGCAAACGACAGTTCAACAAGGCCAACTCCGTTTATACGACCATGGCGCAATACAACAAGAAGTTCCGCGACCTGGAGATGCGCATGACCCGCGCCAAGGCGATGGAGGAGACGGTCATGCTCGGCGGCGGTGGCGCCCGCCATCCAGGCGGCACCCTGATCTTGGCCGACGGCAATGTCCAGAAGCCGATGCTGGGCCGCTATCAGGTGGAAAAGGAGCTCGGCAAGGGCGCCATGGGTGTCGTCTATCAGGGCCGCGATCCCAAGATCAACCGCATCGTCGCCATCAAGACATTGGCGTTGCAGGAACTGGCCGCCGATGAAGTGGAAACGATCAAATCGCGCTTTTACCGTGAGGCCGAAACCGCCGGCCGCCTGCAGCACCCGAACATCGTCGCCATCTATGACGTCGGCGAGGAGCATGATCTGGCCTACATCGCCATGGAATTCCTGAAGGGTCATGACCTCAGCCGCTACACCAAAAAAGACAACCTCATGGCAGTGCAATTGGTGATGGGAATAGCCTACAAGGCCGCATTGGCGCTCGATTATGCGCATTCCCAGGGCGTGGTGCATCGCGATATCAAACCGGCCAACATCATGTTCGATCCCGAAGGCAAGAGCATAAAGCTCACCGACTTCGGCATCGCCCGCATCACCGATTCCAGCAAGACCAAGACCGGCATGGTGCTCGGCACGCCGTCGTACATGTCGCCGGAACAACTCGCCGGCAGGAAAATCGACGGACGTTCCGATCTCTTTTCCCTGGGTGTCATGCTCTATCAGATGATTACCGGCGAATTGCCATTCAAGGGCGAATCAATGGCCACTCTCATGTACAATATCGCCAACGAACCGCATCAGGACGTGTTCACCGTGCGCCCGGAAATTTCGAAGACCAAGCCCTGCCTGCGGGCGATCATCAACAAGGCCCTGGAGAAAGATCTCACCAAGCGTTATCAGACCGGCGCGGAGATGGCCAGGGACATACAAAGCTGCGCCAAAAAGGCCGGGTGAGGGCGCGTCGCCATGGACATGTCTGGCGTGATTGAAATCGTCAACATGTCCGATACGGGGCGCAAGCGCCCACACAACGAAGACAGCACCGTCAGCGACTCGCGCATGGGGCTGGCCATCGTTGCCGATGGCATGGGCGGCTACAAGGGGGGCGAAGTCGCCAGCGCCATCGCCGTAACCTCCATCCTGCACGAGATGCGCGAGGGGCTCTCCCACATCAATCCCAGCCAGATCGACAAGGCCAGCGGCCACAGTATGGGCGCACTGCTGCTGCGTGACGCCATTACCCTGGCCAACAGCCAGATTTTCCAGACCGCGAGCCAGGAGCCGATATGCCAGGGCATGGGTACCACCGTGGTCGCCGTCCTGGTGCACGATGGCAACAAGATCAGCATCGCCCACGTCGGTGATTCAAGACTCTACCGTCTGCGAAACGGCCAGTTTGAGCAGGTGACCAGCGATCATTCCCTCATCCAGGAATTGATCAACAAGGGGTATTTCACCAAGGAAGAGGCCATGGCCAACACCCCTAAAAATCTGGTGACTCGCGCCCTGGGGATTGAAGAAGACGTCGTGGTGGACATCCAGGACGAGGTTTTTGAGCCCCAGGACACCTACCTGATGTGCTCGGACGGCTTAAATGATATGATATCTGATGAAGAAATTCACTTAACCCTAAGTAAATATAGTGGTAATCTTATACAGGCGGCTGGCGAACTGATACGTATTGCCAACCAAAATGGGGGCAAGGACAATATTTCGGTCATCTTGATCCGACCGCGCAGCGGGGCTGGCGGAGGGAGTGGGTGGCGTAAGAAATTATTCAGATGGTTCAGTTAAGTATGAAATAACAGGATGAACGCATGGCGAAACTCATACTCAGCCTGAACGGCGTGGTACAGGGGGAATACCAGCTCAGCAAGGAACGGACGACCCTCGGCCGCAAACCTGACAACGACATCCAGGTCGACAATCTTGCCGTGAGCGGCAAGCACGCGCTCATCATCACCATCCTCGATGACTCCTTCCTGGAAGATCTGGGCAGCACCAACGGCACCTACGTCAACGGCAAGCTCATCAAGAAACACGCCCTGCGGGACGGCGACGTCATCGGCCTCGGTAAACACGAATTGAAATACGTCAACGAGCACGCCAGTGCCGATGACGAGGAATTCGAGAAGACCATGATCATCAGGCCGGGTTCGGCCAGTGCCGCGGTTGCCGCCGCACAGGCCGCCGCCGCGGCCGCACCCGCGGCGGCTGCATCCGCGGCGGGTGGCGCGCCGGCTGCCGCCGCGCCCGGCATGCCGCTCGGCAAACTGCATGTGTTGAACGGCCCCATCGCCGGCAAGGAACTGGAACTCACCAAGGCGTTGATCACGCTCGGCAAGCCGGGCGTGCAGGTGGCGGTGATTTCACGCCGGCCGCAAGGCTATTTCCTGACGCACATCGAGAGCGACAGCGGCGGCAAAAATTACCCCGTGGTCAACGGCAAGCCCATCGGCCCGCAGGCCTACACCTTGCAGAGCGGGGATGTCATCGAACTGGCGGGGATCAAGATGGAGTTCTCCCTCGCCCGCTGAGCAGGTCGCTGCAAAACTATTGCGGAGCCCGTCTGCGTCCTTGGTTATTCTCTCGAAAGCCCGCCGTACTGTCTTGTACTGTCTCACTTCCTCGCTCGTGGCGCCTGGCATCCGGGCTTCCTCATAACGTTTTTCAGCAACCTGCCACACCTTTCGATTCTTAAATTTCTCTCCGCTTTCGCTCCGCCTCATTTCGTAGTGTGGGTGTAGACGCCGTCCCAATCCTTGCCCGGCGGATTTCTGCGGAATTCGGCGACACGTTCCGCATACATCTGGTACAAACGCGGACGTGCCGAGGACTTGGCCAGGTTCAAAAACTGCAATTCGGCCATGTCCCATTGTTGCGTGCGGTAATATTTGAGCGCCTGCTTGTAGATGTCCAATTCGTCCCGCAGGATCTTGGAGACGTCGGCCGCCGAACCCAGCGGTTCATAAATCGACACCGGTTTGTCCTTGCCTTTGACGCGTACCATGTCCAATTCGCGATAGGCCAGTTCCGGCACCGCCGCCTTCGTGCTTTCACTGACGATGACGTCGACGCCATAAGTCTTGGTCAGCCCCTCCAGCCGCGAGCCGAGATTGACGCTGTCGCCCATGACGGTGTAGGCCATGCGGAATTCCGAGCCCATGTTGCCGACGGTCATGGTGCCGGTGTTGATGCCGATGCCGACCTTGATCACCGGCCAGCCGCGTTGCTTGAATCCGGCATTGACGCTGTCCAGTTTTTGGATCATGCGCAGTGCCGCCAGCAAGGCGTGCCTGGCGTGATCGTGATCGGGGACCGGCGCGCCCCAGAACGCCATGATGGCATCGCCCATGTATTTGTCGATGGTGCCGCGATGCTCATGAATCACATGGGTCATCGGCGTCAATACCTCGTTCATCAACTCGGATAACGCCTTGGGGTTCATGCCTTCGGAAATGGTGGTAAAACCGCGGACATCGGAGAACAGGACCGTCATCTCGCGGCTGACGGCTTCAAGCGAGTAACGCTCCGGATCATTCGCCATCTCGTCGACCAGCTCCGGCGGTACATACTGCCCGAACAGCCCGGTCAACTGGCGCTTGCCGCGCCTCTCGACAAAGTAGCCGTAGAACATGTCGATGATGAACAGGAGGGTGATCAACACGAGGCCCGAGGCCAGCGGCAGCACCAGTTGCCCCTTGACCCAGCACAGCATGTTGAACGCGGTGTAGAGCGTGAGCGCACCAAGCGTCATCAGGACCTCGGCCAGCGGGCCGAGGAACGGCAGCGTCAGCGCCATGACCAGGCCAAAAACAAGCAGCAGGATGATCTCCGCCCCTTGGACGTAGGCGGGCTTTTGCATGATGCGCCCTTCCAGAATTCCGGCGATCAGATTGGCGTGCACCTCAACGCCGGGATAGGCCTTTTGCACCGGTGTCGAACGCAAATCGAGCAGGCCGGCGGCAGTGGTGCCAACGATGGCGATGGCACCCGGCTGCAGCAATTCCGGATTGGCCTGCCCATGGATGACATCCGTGGCGGAGACATAGGGAAAGCTTCCCTGCCCCCCGCGATAGGGCACCAGCGCCTCAATGTGCTCATCGACCGGGATCACGCGATTGCCGATGCGCAGCGATTCCAGGCCGGCGTAATTCCTAGAGGCGCCGAGCGGCGCCTGCTCAAACTTGGCCTCCACCTCGCGCGCCCCCAGATAGACGCGCGCCATCGCCAGCGACAGCGATTCATACTGCGCGCCGTCATAGTCCATGACCATGGGGACCCGGCGGACGATGCCGTCGGAGTCCAGCGACGGATTGAAATGGCCGGCGGCGGCGGCCTTGTCCTGGAATATGGCCAGATTGCCGCCATAGCCCGATGCCGGGCGGAAAGCAATGTGTTTGCCTTCGAAAGCCCCCTTTGGGAAGGTTGGCGGAGGGAGGACGCCGGAATGCACGGCCTCGATCTTGGCGCTGGTGACTTCATTGAAAAAATAACCCAGCACCACTTTGTATTTGCCGATAACGCCGGAGAAGATGCCGTCGTTGTCAAGGGTGGGCTTGATTTCCCGCAGGCGCTGCTCAAAACCGGCAATACCGCTGAACTCCCGCCGCGACAGTTGCTCCAGCACCTTGAGGCCCGAGCTTTCATCGGGCTCGGCGAAAACCACGTCAAAGCCGACCAGTGCAACCTTGTATTTCTCGAAGAGTTGCTCGACCATGCGCGCCACGCGATCACGGCCCCACGGCCAGCGACCTTCCGCCTGCAGGCTCTTTTCGTCGATGTCGATGATGACCACGCCGGGGTCAACCGTGCGTGGCATGGTGAGCAACAGGCGTGCGTCGTAGGCCAGGTTTTCCATCTGGTCAATGGCCGACCAGCGCAGCGGGCCGCCCTCATCTTCGCGGGCGTGCAGCAGCAGTATCACCAGCACCCCCATGCTCAACGCAATGGGGACGCTCTGTTTTTTCAGCTTTTCCAGCCAACGCCGCATCAGTGATCGGCGGCGACCGCTTTGGAGGCATCGGCTAGAAAGCGGGTAAAGAGGGTGTTCAGGGCCTGATCGAAGGCCGTCGCCGTGCTGCCCAAATCATCGCCGCCGGCGGGGACATGCTCGCTGTAATCCTGCACCAGCAGCGGCTGCCCATGCGCATCATCCAGGCGCAATTCCAGATCGACGCGAACGGTCGTTTGACTACCGCCATCCAGACGTTCGAATTCTTTGATGCGCCCGGAAACAGTCAGCGCCGGCCCGCCATCCAGTTCGCCCACAACCATCCGCCCGGACTGCGCGGCGCGCAGATAATCGATCAACTGGTGCTGGATCATCCGTGGTGGCGCCTCAGTCCAGAAATGATAGCTGTACTGCGTGAGCACCGCGCCCTGCGCATCCTCGGCATGAAGGATGGCGCGGTCCGAATGCAGGCCGTCACCCATCAGCGGCCGCACCAGGATGATGCCCGTGGTCAGCTTTGTTGCGGCGCCCACCTGGGGCGCGGTCAGGCGGTAATACGTGTCCGTGGGCACCGGTGGCGCCTTGGCACATGCCGACAAAACCAGCAACGCGGTCACGCCCAGTAGGCGCAAATGTCTCATGGCGTTTCCTTCCCCTGCTCCGTTTTCTTCTGCGTGCCGCCCGATACATCGTTTCTGATCTCCGAACGATCCTTCACCTCATCCTTCTGCGGCGAGCTGTTCAACAATAATCCAGGATTCTCGCGCAGCTGGCGCGCGAACTCATGCATGTCGCGGCTGCTGCCCTCCAGATGATAGAGAATGGTGTCCAGATTGTGGGAGATGGTGTCGAGGCTTTGCCGCAGCGACTGCATCGACGCGCGCAGATCGGCGGTCGACGCCGCAGTGTCACTCACCACCTGATTCACATTGCCGCGATTGTCGGTGACCATCTGGTCGAGCTCGCCGAAGGCGTGATGCATCTGCAGACGCGTGACTTCGATGCGGTTCAGCAGGTCGAGCGTGTTTTCGGAGACCTTCTCGACGTTGGTCAGCGTCGTCGTCACGGCCTGCTGGTTCTTGTCGCCCAGGAGGCGCTGCACGCGGGCGGCGCTGTCATCCATCTTCTTCAGGATGGCCTTGAGCTCATCAAACAATTCCGGATCGTCGATCCGTTTGCGTATCGATTCCAGCAACGGTCGCAGATCCGATTGCGACAGTTCTTTGTACTCCTGGGACAGCGTATGGAAATCCGCGGCGACGTCGTTCAAGGCGGCAAACATGTTCACCTGCCCGGCGCCCTTGATCTCCGAGCCCGGCGCCAGCATGGCTTTGCTCTTGCCTTCCTGGATATTGATGGCCACTCCCGAGAGCAGTCCCGAAGCGATGACAGCAGCCGTACTGTCATCCGGAATCTTCCACCCGGACCTCACGCTCAATTCCACCTTGTAGCGCGTATGGTCGCCATCGCGCTCCGGGGTGATTTTTTCAATCTGGCCGACTTGAAACCCTTCATAGAACGTGCCGGTGCCGTACTTGAGACCGAAGACGTTGTCATAGTGAACGAAGTAGCGATCCGCCGGGCCGGTACTGCCGGTCAGCTTGTAGAGCAGCACCATGAACGCCACGCCCATGATGAGCACAAAAGCGCCGACCACCGTGTAATTGATGTGTTCCCGTCTCACAAATCAGTCCTCTCTAACCTTCGGTTAACCGGTGCAAGTATTCGTCCGCGTCGATCTCTTCATCGCGCGGGCGTCGGTTCAGCAGATCCTGCACCCGCGTATTGTCGCAATTGCGCACCTCATCGACCGTACCGGTCATCAGAATGCGGCCGTGATCGAGCACGGTGATGCGATCCGCAATCTTGAACGCGCTGTCGAGTTCGTGCGTGACCACCACGATGGTCATGCCCATGGCGTCACGCAGGCGCAGAATCAATTCATCCAGTTCGGCGGACACCACCGGATCCAAACCCGCCGAGGGCTCGTCGAAAAACAGCAGCTTGGGATCCATGATGATGGCGCGCGCCACGGCGGCACGCTTGATCATTCCGCCGGACAACTGCGCCGGCATCAGGTTCTCGAAACCCGCCAGGTTCACGACTTCAAGCTTGAGACGCGTCATGATGTTCATGGTCGCCTCATCAAGCTTGGCATGCTCGCGCAGCGGTAGCTTGATGTTCTCGCCCACGGTCATGGAGCTGAACAGCGCGCCACCCTGGAAGGCGACACCCATGCGCTTGCGCAGATCATGCACGGTATTCGCAGGGGCACGGGTGATATCCACGCCCAGGATGCGGATGTGGCCGGAGGTCGGCAGGTTCAGGCCCAGCAGATGGCGCAGCAGCGTGCTCTTGCCGGAGCCGCTGCCGCCCATGATGATCATGATCTCGCCGGACTCCACCTGCATATTGATCTGATCCAGGATTTTGCGGCTGCCGTAGTGGGCGACCAGTTCGTTCACTTCGATCACGGGCCGTGTGGCGGTGGCATTCATGGGTGCGGGTCGGTGACTAGCGGTTCAGAAAATAAGTAAACAACATGTCCGCCACCACGATATACGAAATCGAGAGCACGACGGAGCGCGTCGTGGCCCTGCCCACACCCTCGGCACCGCCCGTGACCTGGAACCCGTTGCTGATGCCAACGACGGTGATGATCGTGCCGAATACCAGGCTTTTTTGCAGCCCCTGCATGACGTCGTCGACTTCCAGCGCATCCAGCGTGCGATCAACATAGGCATTGTAGCTCAAGCCCAATTCCAGATTGGTAAACACCGAGCCGCCAAACAGGCCTGACAGATCGGCCAGATAGGTCAGCGCCGGCAACATGACCAGCATCGCCGCCAGGACCGGTGAGGACAAATAACGCACGGGATTGACGCTCATGACACGCAGGGCGTCGATCTCCTGCGAGACCTGCATGGTGCCGATGCGCGCCGCCAGCGCCGATCCCGAGCGTCCCGCCACCACGATGGCGGTGATGAGGGCGCCGAATTCCCGCGTCACCGACAGCGCGATGCCGGTCACGACCTGCTCCTCGGCGCCGAAGGTCTTGAGCGTGTGGATGCCCTGGATGGCGAGCATGATGCCGATGGTGAACGACAGGATGAACACGATGGGGATCGCGGCGACGCCGATGGTCATCATCTGCGCCGCGATGGACGGCGGCCGCACCGGCTGATGGCGGAACGGCCCGGCGATAAGCCAGTAGATGCTCTCCAGAAACAGAAGAAAATAGTAACCGAACTCTTCAACGGCCTCGACCGTGACGCGGCCCAGCTGCTCGAGTGCGGAGGGATGATGGGTGTGGGCGTCGGCCATCCGCCGCCTCACACGTCTGCCTTGGCGCGATCAGCCACGGTGGCGTGGATGGGAAACACCTTGTCGAGCCGCGCCAGTTTGAGCACGTTCAGCGCCGATCCGCTCACGCCGACAAGCCCGAATTTCAGCTTCTTTTTTTTGGCAGTCTGGTAGCCTTCCACCAGGCTGGCCACGCCGGAACTGTCGATGTAGGTCACGCGCGACAAGTCCACCAGGACATTCTTGGCGTTTTTAAGACAGGATAAGATGACGCTGCGGGCCTCCGGGGAGCAGGACAAGTCCACGTCACCCGTCAATTCGACCACCGCATAGCCGCTGTCGTCGCGGACCTGATAAGACATCGTGACATCCCCTCGTTTTTTTCTTTGCCGGCGCGGTTCGTCCGCTGCTCAGCCTATTTTTTTCTTCATCTTGAGATAATTGCCGCATTCCGCCGGGAGGTGGCCATAGACCCAATCATCCATGATGGTCTGAATGAAATGTGTTCCCAGACCCCCGGGCCGCAGATCGTCCAGATCACGCGGCTTGATGTTGCTGATATCAACGGGCGCGGCAAAATCCCGCACCTCAAATTCCAACTCACGGCCATTATTGAGGATTTCAAGAATAATTTCACCTGAGCAGTCGCCACCGTAGGCATGCTGTATGACATTCATGCAGGCCTCGTTGACGGCCAGCACCAGACTATCGGCCAGCTCCCGGCCACAGCCGCTGCGGTCCACCGCCTCGCGGACCCGCTCACGCACTTCCCTGAGTTCGACGGGATTGGAACGAAATCTCATTTCCAACAAAGGATTAGACATCGCCGCCTCCACCCGCCGGTCGACCAGCATCAAGGTAATGTCATCGCGCTGTTTCTGCCCCATATGCCGCACCGAACCCACCAGCTCCTTCAGCCGCGTGCGGGGCTCAAGTCCGGCATGGCGTTTGATGAGCGCAATCAATCCCGTGGTTTCCAGCGGCCGCCCTTCTTCGTCCAGGGCCTCGGTGACGCCGTCGGTGTACAGATAAAGTGAACCACCGTGCAGATCCAGGCGGGTGACCGGGAATTCCGCGCCCGGCAGCACACCCACCGGCGGCCCTTCGGCCTCAATTTCGCCAAACTCGCCGGCGCGGTTGCGATACAGCACGGGCAGATGGCCGGCATTCACCAGCGTCACGGTGTCATCACGCGGATCCAGAACGCCGACCACCAGCGTCACAAACATGCCATGCGAGGCGGTCTCGCAGATCTCGTCATTCACCCTGGCCACCAGCGCGCTCAAATCCGGAATGGTCTTGGCCAGGCAGCGCAGCAGCCCGCCGGTCTTGGCCATCCACAGGGCCGTGTTCATGCCCTTGCCCGAGACGTCCGCGAGATTGAAATGGATGCGCCCATCCGGCAGGGCGAAATAGTCGTAAAAATCGCCGGAGACCTCGCGCGCCGGGAAATTGATGGCCACCACCGGCAGGGCACCCTCCGCCACCTTGGGCAGCAGATTGACCTGCACCTCGCGCACCAGTTCCAGTTCCTTGCGCATGCGCTCCTGCTCGACCAGCGCCTCGGCGATGCGGGCGTTGTGGATCGCCAGCGCCGCCGCGGCGGCCAGTGCAATCAATATATGTTCATCCTCGCTGTCAAACAGGCCGTCGCCGCTCTTTTTGTTGATCAGTTCCAGCGCGCCGAGACGCTGGCCGCGCACGGTCAACGGCGCGCACAGGATGGAGCGGGTGATGAAACCAGTGTCGGCATCCACGGCGGCCATGAAGGCGGCCTCCTTCTGCACGTCGCGCACCATCTGGCAGCGCTGTTCGCGCACCGTCTTGCCGACGATGCCCTGATCGGCGGCAATGCGCAGCCCCGTGATGTCCACCGGCCCGGCGCACTGCTGGCAGGCCAGCTCCGTTTCCTCCTTCTCGAGCAGAAAAATGGAGGCCGCCTCGGCGTCCATGTATTCGATGAAGGTGGCAATGGCGTGACGCAGGGTTTCGCGCAGATCCAGCGAGGTGGCAAAATTCTGAATCACCTCGGCCAGCACTTCCAGCCGCTGCTCCAGTCGTGTGCGCGTCTCCACCATCGCCGGGTCCTTACGCCGCCTTCCTGGATGAAGCCATGAAGCGCCCTTTATCCTTCCAGCCGCATACATCCCGAATCACGCACTCGCCGCAACGCGGCCTGCGCGCCATGCAGACATAGCGTCCGTGCAGGATCAACCAGTGATGCGCATCATGCAGGTACTTTGGTGGCACGCGCTTGAGCAGGCCCTGTTCGACCTCCCACACCGTTTTGCCGGGCGCCAGCCCCGTGCGATTGGCGACGCGGAAGATATGCGTGTCCACGGCGATGGTCGGCTGCCCGAAGGCCGTGTTCAGGATCACGTTGGCCGTCTTGCGGCCC
>Ga0335077_10004169_pt1 | contig 17617 bp, 19 predicted proteins | sample Lox_Sample_31_FD_207151 | JGI IMG/M metagenome (GOLD analysis project Ga0335077, IMG submission 207151) | Soil microbial communities from Loxahatchee National Wildlife Refuge, Florida, United States - Lox_Sample_3.1 | ecosystem: Environmental > Terrestrial > Soil > Wetlands | place: USA... | reverse complement strand
TGGGCTGATGATTTTGCAGATTGCCGTGGGAGTATTCGTCAATGTGCGCGTTGTAAAGCCAGACCTCGCCATTCTCCACGCGCGCAAAAGCGTCGGCAATCTGTCCCTTGCCCGCGCGCAACGATTTGACCTCCGTGCCGCGCAGCACGATACCCGCCTCGAACGTTTCAAGGATATGGTAATCGCGCCGCGCTTTGGGGTTGGTCACGATGTCGGCCATGACCATTTGGGATTTATGATTTGCGATTTAAGATTTACGGCCGCTGCTTGCAACCAAGCCTGGGCCGGCTTTTCAAATTGTAAATCATCAATCGTAAATCGTAAATGAAATCACCGTTTCCGGCGCTTCTTGGTCTGCGGCCGGACCAGCTCGACCGGTTCGGGCAGTTCCCAGCCGATTTTGTCCTCCAGAATTTCGCGCAATGCGATGTCCGCCGCGCCCAGATGTGCGGCATTGGCAATGAGCGGACGGCTCAGACCGCCGCCGCCCGAATTGAGCTGGCGGACGCGGCGCGAAATAAGATTGACCAGGATATTGGGGTTGCCGACCTTCTCGGCGGCCTTCTTGCAAAGTTCAGCGTTCACAATTTCAGGTCGAGAAAACGAGCGGGTTAGTATAGCCGTTCCCCTAATCTAAGCAATAACAAATTTGCTATTTCTGCAAAAATGAATTTGATGCTATTTTGCGGGCAAATTGAACGAAAAGGAGCCAATGATGAAAACACGTAAATTGGGTAAACCAGGATTGGTGGTTTCCATGCTGGGGTTGGGCTGCATGGGCATGTCGGAATTCTACAGCGGGCGGGACGACCGGGAATCCATCGCCACCATCCACCGCGCGCTGGATTTGGGCGTGACGTTCCTGGACACCGCCGACATGTACGGACCGTATCTTAATGAGGAGCTCGTCGGGCGCGCCATCCAGGGCCATCGCGAGAAACTGATGATCGCCACCAAATTCGGCATCGTGCGCAACCCGAAAAATCCCAACGTCCGCGGCGTCAACGGCAAACCCGATTATGTCCGCTCTTCGTGCGAAGGCAGCCTGCGCCGGTTGAAGGTGAACACGATTGATTTGTATTACCAGCATCGCGTGGATCCGGACACGCCCATCGAGGAAACCGTCGGCGCGATGGCGCAACTCGTGAAGGAAGGCAAGGTGCGCTACCTCGGCCTGTCCGAAGCCGGCCCGCAAACCATTCGCCGCGCCCACGCCGTCCATTCCATCATCGCGTTGCAAAATGAATATTCCCTGTGGACCCGCGATCCCGAGGATAAAATTCTGCCCACGTGCCGCGAATTGGGAATTGGCCTGGTGGCTTACAGTCCGCTGGGCCGCGGTTTCCTCACCGGCCGGTTCAAAAAATTTGACGACCTGCCTGCCGACGATTATCGCCGGTTTTCACCGCGGTTTCAGGGCGAAAATTTCCAGCGCAATCTCGAACTGGTGAAACACATCGAACAACTCGCGGCCAAAAAACATTGCACCCCGTCGCAACTCGCGCTGGCCTGGGTGCTGGCCCAAGGCGAAGATATCGTTCCCATCCCCGGCACCAAGCAGCGAAAATATCTCGCGGAAAATGTTGCAGCCACAAAAATTGAACTGACCGGCGACGATTTGAAACAAATCGCCGAAGCCGCGCCCGTCGGCGTCGCCGCCGGCCCGCGTTATCCCGAACACATGATGCAGTTGATTGACCGGTAAACAGTCTAACGGCTTTCGGCAGAAAGCCGCATCCATAAAATGGTAGGGACATCCCGCCGGGATGTCCGCGGACGCCGCGGCGCGGCGCCCCTACCGCCGAAAATGGTATATCCCGCGAAAACCCGTTGCTTGCCGACGCCGGCTTTTTTGCTTAAAACACCGCCATGTCGGAAGCAAAAAAACGATTTTCCACTGCCGCAAACGGATTTGATTTACAGAATTTCCTCACCACGCGTACCGAGGCCGTCAATCGCGCGCTCGACCAATTTCTGCCGTCCGAAAAGACCAGGCCCGCGACCATCCACAAGGCGATGCGCTACTCGCTGTTCGCCGGCGGCAAACGGATGCGTCCTGCGCTCTGCCTGGCTGCCGCGCAGGCCTGCGGTGGCCGCGAAGCCGACGCCCTGCCGCTCGCGTGCGCCGTCGAGTGCATCCACACCTATTCGCTTATCCACGACGATTTGCCGGCGATGGACAACGACGATTTCCGCCGCGGCAAGCCGACCAACCATAAGATTTTTGGCGAAGGCATTGCCGTACTGGCGGGGGACGCGCTGCTGACACAGGCGTTTGAAATCGCCGCGCAAGCCAAGGGCTGGCCGCGCTATCCGCACCAGAAAATTATTTTGGAAATCGCCAAAGCATCCGGCTCGCTCCAACTCGTGGCCGGGCAGGTGGCGGATTTGGAAGGCGAAGGCAAAAAAATTTCCGCCAGTGAACTCCGCTACATCCACGAGCGCAAGACCTCTGCCCTGTTGTGCTGCTCCGTGCGGCTCGGCGGCATGAGCGCGAATTGCACGCCCGCGCAACTCAAGGCGCTGACGGATTTCGGCTATCACGTCGGGCTCGCGTTCCAGGTGATTGACGACATCCTGGATGTGACGCAGACGAGCGAGCAACTCGGCAAGACGGCGGGCAAGGACAACAAGGCGCACAAGGCAACTTACCCGGCGATTGTCGGCCTGAAAAAATCGCGGCAGATTGCCGAGCAACTGACGACCAAAGCCTTCGCCGCGCTAAAAGTGTTCAAAGGTAAAACAGTCGCCCTCGAAGCTCTGGCGGAATTTCTTTTGAAAAGGGACCGGTAACAAACCTCAGGGTAAAAAACTTAAAAAAACATTTGACACACATTAAATGTGTGTTATTTGTGTGACAAGCCTACGGGGGCATAGTTCCCGGCAAAAAAGAAAAGCATAGAAAACTTATGAAAATAGAAGTCCGATTTCGTTTATGGGGATTTCGGACGCGCTCAAAGCTCTGGTAGGGCCGAGAGGCCGCGGGTTTCCGAGAGGAAGCCGAGATGTGAATTATCAGACCGCGCGCTTTGAGCAAGGCGTGGCGACACGCTGTCAGTACTCTGAAGCGCTATGGCGTTTGAGGAGTTTGCGGTTAAACCGAAATAAATTGTTTCTGTAGTTTCAGGGCGACAATCGGCGCGGGTGCGACTAGGCCCGAGACTGACAGAGCAAAATTGGAGATGAAGAATGAGAACGAATTCTTCTGATTTCAGTTTGCTCGTGCCGGTCTTCTCTCCCTCAACAGGAGAGAAGACCCATGCCGGGCAAAATTAATGACACAAACCATCACGGAGAAGACCGCTTTTCACAGAAGCTAAGGCTTTACGAAAGCCTCCGTGTTTTACCGAACAATGTTTCAAGAGCGAACAGCGCGGTCATTTGGATCGCAGGCATCTGCACGGTTGGATTGTGCGCTCTCGCCGAGGTCAAGGCACCTTGGTACGCGTATTTAATCCTCGGCGTTTTGTCGCTGAAATATTGTTTGTTTGCGGTCTGGCGAGAGAAAAATGCCAAAGCCAAACAAAACCAATTTACGGGAAAGAGTCCGCCTCAATCTGGAATTTCCCCCGCAGATTTACGACCAGATGCAGGAGGTGCAGCACCGTAGCCATGCAGCTTCCTTGACAGAAGTTTTAAGACGCGCGCTCGCGCTATACGATTTAGTAACCGAACACACCGTGGACGGCGGAGACATCGTTTTGGTGGACAGTAAAGGCAAGCACGAAAAGCTGCGCATCCTTTGAGGCGCAATCTCTCGGTCGTTCTGCCGACGCACTAAGGTTTCTTCTGGAGCAATTCGAGGGTGTGCGACAGCAAATCCCTCCTCAATTAAGGTTAATTATTATTATTAAGGGGTCATGCTGACGTGAACAATTCTTCGCACTCCCGCACTTTTAGCCGCGTCAAACAAAACGCGAGTGTTCGCAACGGCTTCCGCGTAAGTAAACAATTTGTGATCAAACCTGACCCAGTAAGTGTTGATTAAAACCTCAGCGCCCTGCAACGATTGGACAAGCAATCCGGGCCGGTCAAAATTAAAGGGGACAACGCTGATTCTGTCCCCGAACGGATTTGCCCGACTCAATGGATTGGTGAGTGTTAAAACCTTGTGCTTGTCTGCGGGCAACCGTTGCGCGATGTAATGGCCTGAATACCCGAAAGCGCCTGTGACAACGACACGCATTCAATTCATTTTTTCAAAAACGCGCTGAATAAATCAATCGGCAGCGGCAGGAACGTGGTCGTGTTGTGTTCACTGGCCATTTCGCGCATGGTCTGGAGATAGCGCAACTGCAACGCAATCGGCTCCTTGCTGATCATTGCGGCCGCCTGCACCATTTTCTCGGCGGCCTGATACTCGCCTTCGGCGTTCACGACCTTGGCCCGGCGCTCGCGTTCGGCTTCGGCCTGTTTCGCCATCGCGCGTTTCATGCTGTCCGGCAACGACACGTCCTTGATCTCGACGGCGGTGACCTTGATACCCCACGGCTCAGTCTGGCGGTCAATGATTTCCTGCAACTTCTGGTTGATCACGTCGCGTTGTGACAACAAATCATCCAATGAAGCCTGGCCCAGCACGCTGCGCAGCGTCGTTTGGGCGATGAGCGAAGTCGCCTTCCAGAAATTTTCCACCTTCACCACGGCGTCCATCGGATTGATGACGCGGAAATACACCACCGCGTCCACGGTGGCCGGCACGTTGTCCTTGGTCATGATTTCCTGCTTGGAAACGTCAATGGTCACGACGCGCAGATCCATCTTCACCATGCGGTCCACAATGGGAATGAGGAAAATCAGCCCCGGCCCTTTCGCGCCCAGCAGCTTGCCGAGCCGGAAAATGACGCCGCGTTCGTATTCGCGCAGGATGCGTAGCGCCTGGGGCAGCACAATGACCGCCAGGATAAAGATGACCACGACCCAAGTGCCGAGTTTGGCGATGAGAGTTACAGGGATGTCGTTCATAATTTTTCTCCGTTAGTTTTTGGTTTTACTTTCAACGTCAAGCCTTCGATGCCGGTGATTTCAACCGGCTGCCCGGCGTCAATCGGGGTGCTGCTGACGGCCTGCCAGATTTCGCCTTCGATAAACACCCGGCCGCCCTGGGAATCAATCCGCGAAAGCGCGTTCACTGTCCGACCCAGCATGGTTTCCTTGCCGACACGGACGGGTTTGAATTGCGCCCGCAAACCGGCGCCGACGACAAAAATGAAAAACGCCGCCGTCACGACCGTCGCCGGAATAATCCACGCCATGGACAAATGATAACCCGGTCCCGTGCCGTTGAACAACATCATCGCGCCGAGGAAAAACGAGATGATACCGCCTCCGGTCAGCACGCCGTGCGTCGGCGCAAAAATGTCAATGATGAACAGCGCCACCGCCAGGAGAATCAGGGCCAGCCCGGCGATGTTGACCGGCAGCGTTGCCGACATGTACAGCAGGAGAATCAAGGCCAACGCACCCACCACGCCGGGCAGAATCGCACCCGGATTGCTCAATTCACCGATGATGCCGTAAATCGCGATGAGCATGAGCAACAACATGAACTCCGGACGCCAGAGCAGTTGAAACACATGTTCCGCCGCGGTCATGGGAATCTCCACGATTTGAGCGTTGGCGGTGTGCAGGGTTTTGTCGCCGACTTTGCGACCATCAATCCGGTTAAGCAAATCCGGGATGTCTTTTGCAATCACATCAACCACGTTGGAAGCCAGGGCCTCTTCCGAGGTGATGGCGGCGCTTTCCCGGACGGAGGATTCCGCCCACTCCACATTACGGTGCCGTTTGGCGGCGATATTTTGGATGACTTTGGTGTAGGCGTTGCCGGCCTTTTGCATCATGATGCTGTTGGTGGTTTCGCCTTCGCCGAAGCCCAGTTCCACCGGATGGGCCGCGCCGATGGTGGTGTGCGGCGCCATGGCGGCGATGTCCGCCGCCAGGGTGATGTAACAGCCGGCGCTGCCGGCCATGGCGCCTTCCGGCGCGACATAAACCACCGTGGGCACCGGCGACGCATAAAACTCCTGAACAATCTCATTCATGGAATCGGCCAGCCCGCCGGGAGTGTTGAGTTGGAGGATGAGACATTCGTCGTTTTGCGCGGTGGCCACCTTGATGGCGCGGGCGATGTAATTGGCGGTGGCCGGGCCAATGGCGCCGTCAATTTTAATCAGCCCCACTTGTGTGGCTTGTGCGGCTGCGCCCAAAAGCAGCCCTGCAATGGTGACAAAACGCCAAGGCTTCATAACTTTCCCGCTCGAAGTTCACCCTAACAAAAAGTGCGGCTTCTGCAATTAAATTTACCACGTTTGGAAGCCGGCATGGCTGCGGCAATTTCGACAAAGGGATTGACCTGATTGCAATGCCTCTGCCAGCGTAGCAAGGGTTCCGCCGGGAACCGGCATGGCCAATCCGCGAAATGTGCAAACGTCTGAAGCCACCGATGGCGAGTTGGTGAAACGCGCCCAGGTGGGCGAGTTGGATGCCTTCGAGACGTTAACCACCCGCTACGAGCAGCGGGTCTTTTCACTGGCCATGCGGATGTTGCGGCAGGAACAGGACGCCGAGGATGTCACCCAGCAAACCTTTCTCAGCGCCCTGGAAAACCTGAACGGCTTTCGCGGTGAAGCCAGTTTTGCCACGTGGCTTTTCCGCATCGCTACGCACGCAGCGCTCAAAATCATCCGCAAGCACAAAGGGCTGAAGACGGTTTCCCTGGAGGCGGCCACCGAAGGAACGGCTCAGGTTGATTCCATCCCGCACCCGGAATTCATCGCGGACTGGCGGCAGTCCCCCGAACAACTGGTGCACCAACGGGAAATTCAACGGTTACTGGACGAGGCGTTGGCCAAACTGGACGAAAAACACCGGCTCGTTTTTCTCCTGCGCGACGTGGAAGGATTTTCCGTGAAAGAAACCGCCGAAGCCCTGGGGTTGACCGAGGCCAATACCAAGGTGCGGTTGCTGCGCGCGCGCCTGCAACTGCGCGAGCAGTTGACGCGTACCTTGGGCGACCCGGACAAACGCGTGATGCGGAGCCATGACCATGCGCATTGAACTGTGATTTCCATGATTCCAGAGAACATCCAACATCTAACATCGAACGCCCAACATCCCAAAATGGCCCCATCGGTGACCATTGGATGTTCGAGGTTGGGTCCCGCTTGGCGGGATTGGATGTTTCCCGGCTTTGTAACTTTTTTCCCGACGACGGCTCAAAAGGATCGGAACGACACACCATGAAGTGCGAAGAACTGCTGGCGATGCTGAATGAATACGTGGACGGCACGATTGACCCGGCTGTCTGCGCAGATTTTGAGCAGCACATGGCCGGATGCAATCCGTGTCAGGTCGTCGTGGACAACATTCGCAAGACCATCACGCTGTACAAGGAAGGCAAGCCCTACGAATTACCGGTGGAATTCCGCAACCGGCTGCACGGTGCCCTGCGACAGCGCTGGAAGGAAACACACTCCGCACCGCCGGACCGGAAATGACGGACATGGATTGGCATTTTTTCCTGATGGTCGGGTTGATGGTGGTTGTATTGCTGGGGCTGAAGCGTTTGGGATTGGTTTCTGTGGAAACGGCCCGGACCTGTCTGAAACAGGGAGCGTTGGTGGTGGACGTGCGCAGCGCTGAAGAATTCAAAGCCCGGCACCTGGCCAACACCGTGAACATTCCGTTGGGCGAACTGCAAAACAGCCTGCCGCGTCGTGTGTCCGATAAAAACCAGGTTTTGCTCCTGCACTGTCTGAGCGGAACACGCAGCGGGATTGCCAAACGGGCGCTGAAAGCCATGGGCTACACCAACGTCTTCAACCTGGGTTCCTATGGCCGGGCCCGACGCATTCTGAGCCAGTGAAAATCCTTAACCACCGTCCAAGCTTTGAATGAAACAAACCGTCCACGATCCTGAAGTGCTCGCCAACCACAGGCAACTGCTTAAACGTGACGCCCGTTTGCGCCAGTTCGGCTGCGATCTACGGGCCGGTATCGCGTTTGTGTTGGCGCCGGCGCTGCCGCTGGAAAGTCCCGTGCTCGAAATCGGTACTGGCAATGGACGTTTTCTGGTTCGACTGGCCAAGCACGTCCGGGACATTACGACGGTGGATATTTCCGCCGAGGAACAGCAAAGCGCCCGGCTCAACGCCCGTTATTTCAAGGTGGAGGACCGAATCAAGTTTGTGCTTCAAGACGCCACCCGGCTGCCGTGGCCGGATCACAGCTTCGGCGCCGTGGTGACCATGAATGCCTTGCACCATATTCGTGAGTTCGAGCCCGTGCTGGAGGAAATGCTACGGGTGGTCAAACCCGGCGGCAAACTCGTGCTCGCCGATTTCAGTCCGCGCGGCTTTCAAAACATGGCCCGCGCTCACCGGGCCGAAGGCAAAATCCATCCGCACGAACCTCATTCGTTCCGCGACCTGCAACGGCGCTTGAGGAAACGCGGACTGGCCACCCGGCTACGCAAAGGTTGTAATCAGGAAGTGTTAGTGGCTCAAGTGCCGGCCGCAGTTACAGTTTGACCGGCTCGACCGGCGGGCTTGTCCAGCCGCGCGTTCCGCCCAGTGATAAGCGGTCGCCACAGGGACATGACCTGAAGGGCCGACCAGCCGATCAATTTGGCCAAAGGCGCGATCATGTGTTTGAAAATTTCAGCAGGCCCAAAGACGCAACCCAATCAGGCCCCAGTAACCCATATAGGCCGCGACGACGGCCACGGCCGCTGCGACCAGGACTGAATGCCAATAAGCCATATGATTCATGGCCGCGTGCCTTTCACGATAGACAACGTAGAGACTAGCCGCAGCCGTCAGCGCGAAGGCAATGCTCGAAAGCATGATGCCGATCGTGAGCCGTGCATCAATCTGCACGTCCAAAAATGCCTCGACGCCGGCAACAGCCCCGCCGAAATTCTCGAAGCCGCCAGTGTGGCGGTAATGATGCAGGGCGGCCCGGCTTACACGCATATCCCGGTCGCGATGGAGGCGCTGGAGGCACTGGCGCCAAAAAACTGAGACCGTTATAGCCAGAAACTGCTTTTGCCTTTGACTTGCGCGACAAACCGCACGCCGAAAGAAATGCTTGGGTTTATAACTTCGCCCTTGTTTGCGGCTCGATGAAAGGTGAGTGAGATTGTTTTCCGGGAAATGGTAATGAAAGGAACCAAGCTATGTTGGCACTGATTCTTTGCGCACTGATCGGCGGCGGCATCGGGGCGGCGCTCGGCTGGTCTGGCAAATGTTCCACCGGCACGTGCCCCTTGATTGCGAACTGGCGGCGCGGGGCGCTATACGGCATGATGGTTGGCATCGTGTTTTATTTCGTGACCGGCGTTGGCGGGTCCGCCGGTATGAACCAATCCACGTCGAACGTGAAGCACATCACCGGGGCGGAATTTGAAGCCGAGGTGGTTCATTCCACCAAACCGGTGGTGGCGGATTTTTATGCGACCTGGTGCGGCCCCTGCAAAATCCTGTCACCCCGGCTGGACAAATTGGCCGGTTCGTTCACCAACGAAATCAAATTCGTCAAAATCAACGTGGACGAATCGCCCGATTTGTCCCAACGCTTCAACGTTCAGGGCATCCCCACGCTGTTGTTTTTCAGGAACGGCAGAATCGTGGACAACCTTCTGGGATTGCCTGCGCCGGATGATCTGAAGGCACGCCTGGCATCCTTGTCCGGAACAAACTCTGCTGCGAGCGATTCGCGTTAATCTCTCAACAATGTCGGCGGGCTGGCAACTTCACCCTGGAAGGCTCTGCGCCAGCGATGGGTTGATCATAACTGTAACTTTTCCGCTTCTTCCGGCTCAGTAACCAGCAGAACAACAAACAGTTTGAAGTCATGAAAAGCATCATTGAACTGAACGAAACAAACTTTGAACCGGAAGTGCTGAAAGCGGTCGGCCCTGTCTTGGTGGATTTTTATGCGCCGTGGTGCGGGCCGTGCAAAATGCTCGCGCCCTTCCTCGCACAACTGGCCAGCGAATTCGTCGGCAAAATGAAGTTCGCCAAACTCAACGTGGATGACGCCTTGGAATTGGCCGGGCATTACGGCATCACCGGCGTACCGACGCTGATGCTGTTCCGCGGTGGGAATGCGGTTGACCAGATGGTGGGTCTCACTTCACCGAGCTTGTTAAAAAGGTGGCTGGAAAAGACCACCAACGAAACCGTCATCGCCTGACCATCCAACGGAGAAGTTTAAAATGATTCTGCGAATTCTCATCGGCGCGGCCATCGGAGCCGGCTTCGGTTTCGGCTGGCACAAACTGGTTGGTTGCCCCACCGGCGCCTGTCCGTTGACCGGCAATCCGTTTCTCAGCACTCTCTACGGCCTGGTCGTGGGTGCGCTGATCGCGACCAGTTTTCATTAAACCCAAAACCAGAACACACCATGAAAATGCACCTTATCATTCGCCGGTTCGCCGGCGCGTTCATCCTCATCAGCCTGTTGCTGGCTTATTACCACAGTCATTACTGGCTCTGGGTCACGGCCTTCGTCGGCTTCAACCTCTTCCAATCCTCGTTCACCAACTTTTGCCCGTTGGAAATGATCCTCCGGAAACTCGGCGTGAGCCGTGACAGTGGAAGTTGCTGTGCCACCAAACCAAATTGAAACGTCGCCGGGTTCGAACGAAAGGCACGGGGAAATCGTGAAAAGCCTCCAATTCATTTTGAATCGTGCGATAGTGTCTTGGACTGCGGCAGCCCTCTGCCGCTTTCGAATTGTAACCCGCCGTTCCCAAAGCGCCAGAGGACTGGCGCAGTCCAAAACCTGGCGGTACTTGGGGCAGTTCATGGAAAGCCAAAATTTGGCTGTAGTCGGTGTTCTGCTCGCAGCCTTGCTGGCTCTCACCGGTTGCGGTCACAAGAGCGGGGGCGCCGCCGGTGAATCCCTGCCGGTCGCCACGGTGCAGGCGCAAACTGCCGAAAGCAAAAGCCGTGTGGCCACAGAGGAGGTCGTGGGCACGGTGCGCGCCAAATTGCATGCGGTCATCGAGGCCAAGGTGAGCGGGAAAATTGAGCGGATGCTGGTCGTGCCCGGCCAGCGGGTGACAGCGGGTGAATTGCTCGCCACGATTGACGCGCGCGAAATTCATGCGCAATACGACCAAGCCCTGGCCGTTCGTGAGCAGGCCGAAAGCGACTTGAAACGTGCCACCGACCTGTTCCAGCAAAAAATCCTTTCACCGTCCGAATTCGACGCTGCCCAGTCCAAGTTTCATGTGGCCGATGCGGCGGCGGCGGCGGCGAAGACGTTGCTGGATTACACCAGGGTCACGGCGCCGTTTGATGGCGTCATCACCCGTAAGGACGCTGACGTGGGCGACCTGGCTGTGCCCGGCAAACCGCTGCTGGAAATGGAGGACGCACGCAATCTGCGCCTCGAAGCCGACGTGCCCGAGGCGTTGGTGGATAAAATTGCCTTAGGCGACCAGTTGCCGGTGCGTGTCGGCGTGCTGGAAACGAATCTCGAAGGTGTTGTCAGTGAAATCGCGCCGTCCGCCGATCCCAACAGCCATACTTTCCTCGTCAAACTTGATCTGCTGTCCACACCCGGTCTGCGCGCCGGACAGTTTGGCCGGGTGGCGGTGCCGGTGGGCGAAACCTCGGCGCTGCGTGTGCCCGTATCAGCCGTGTTGCAACGTGGAGAGATGGAACTGGTGTTTGTCGTGGTGCACGGCCAGGCACAGTTGCGCATTGTCAAAACCGGCAAGCGCGTCGGTAACGAGGTTGAACTGGTTTCCGGCGTGGACGCCGGTGAACAGGTAATCACTGAAGGCGCGGCGCAATTGTTGGATGGGCAACCCATCCTGCTCAAACCGTGAAGACCGGATCTGATAATTCCTCGCTGCTTTTGGGTGTGGCCGGCCGCATAGCGCGGGCGTTCATTGATTTCAAACTCACGCCGCTCATCATCATCACATCGGTACTGCTCGGCTTGTTCGCGGTCTTGCTGCTACCACGCGAAGAGGAGCCGCAAATCAAGGTGCCGATGGTGGATGTGCTCGTCACCATGCCCGGCGCCGGCGCCAAGGAGGTCGAGGAGCGCGTCACCCGGCCGATGGAAAAATTGCTGTGGGAAATCCCCGGGGTCGAATACCTCTACTCGACTTCCAGCGAAGGCCAGTCGCTGGTCATCGTGCGGTTCAAGGTCGGCGAGGACATGCAACGCAGCCTCGTGAAGCTCAATCAGAAACTGCAATCGAACTTCGACAAAATCCCACACGGCGTTTCGCAGCCGCTGATCAAGGCATGGTCCATTGACGACGTGCCGATTCTGGCGCTCACGTTTCACAGCGCGCATTACGACCATTTGACGCTGCGCCGGCTCGTCGCGCAGGTGGATGATGCGATAAAACAAGTTCCGCAGGTCGCCGGAACGACCATCATCGGCGGCAGCCGGCGCGAGGTGCGCGTGTTGCTCGATCCGGCCAAACTGGCGTCGCGCAACCTCAGTCCTGTCGGTTTGATTCCCATGTTGCAACAGGCAAACCGCCAGTATGTTGCCGGCGGCTTGACCAGCAACAACAAGGAAGTCGTGATCGAAACCGGCGGTTTCCTGACCAGCGCCGAGGACGTTGGCAACGTGGTCGTGGGCGTGTTCGGCGGGAAACCGGTTTATCTCCGCGACGTGGCCACCATTGTGGATGGCGCGGAAGAACCCAGCCAATATGTGCTTTTCGGAGAAGGTCGGGCGCGTTCTCCGAACGCGCCGTCGGAAATCACAATGGCGGCTCGCTCGGAGAGCGAGCCCTACCAGGAACAACCCGCCGTCACCCTTTCCATTGCCAAACGGCCGGGTGCCAACGCCATCACCGTGGCCAACAATGTCCTGAAGAAAATTAATACGCTCAAAGGCCGCATTATTCCCGCCAACGTGCAGGTGACCGTCACGCGGAACTACGGCGTGACAGCAGAGGAAAAATCCAACGAACTGCTCTGGCACATGCTCATCGCCGTCGTGGGCGTGTCGCTGCTCATCCTGCTCGCGCTCGGCTGGCGTGAATCGCTCATCGTAGCCATCGCCATCCCGTCCACGCTCGCGCTGACGTTACTGGTGTTTTATCTTTATGGTTTCACGCTGAATCGCATCACGCTGTTCGCGCTTATCTTCAGCATCGGCATTCTAGTGGACGACGCCGTGGTTGTTGTCGAAAACATTGTCCGCCATTTTCATCTACCTGGCAACAAGGGCCGCAAATGGAGCGCCATCGCCGTCGAGGCCATCAACGAAGTCGGGAACCCGACGATTCTCGCCACGTTCGCGGTGATTGCCGCCGTGCTGCCGATGGCGTTTGTCGGCGGACTCATGGGGCCTTACATGCGGCCCATTCCCATCGGCTCCAGCGCGGCGATGTTCTTCTCGCTGGCCATTGCGTTCATCGTCACGCCGTGGGCGAGCATCCGGATTTTGCGCTGGGGCCGGAAATACTCCTGCCTGACCGAAGGCGCGGCTTGTGTGACCGAAGCTGGGAATCCGCCGTTGCATTCCGTTCCGGTGGAAAATTTTTTCACGCGGATTTATTGCCGCCTGATGGTGCCGTTGGTCACGCTGCGGCGTCGGCGTTACGTTTTTCTCGGTGTTCTCGTCGCCCTGTTGCTGGCTTCCCTGGCGCTGGTTGCCGTCGGTTTCGTGAAGGTCAAAATGTTGCCGTTCGACAACAAGAGTGAGTTCCAGATCATCCTCAACATGCCGGAAGGCAGCTCGCTGGAGCGCACGACCGAGGCGGCGCGTGAAATCGCCGCCGCCGTGCGGACCGAGCCGGAGGTGGTCAACTATCAAGTCTATGCGGGTGTTGCCGCGCCGTTCAATTTCAACGGTCTCGTGCGTCACTACTTCACGCGTCACGGCGCGAACGTCGCCGACATTCAAATCAATCTCTTGCCCAAGAGCGAACGCCAAGCGCAAAGCCACGACCTCGCCAAACGCGTCCGACCGCGCGTCGCTGCCATCGCCGCGAAATACGGGGCGCGGGTGGCTGTAGCCGAAGTCCCGCCCGGCCCGCCGGTGTTGCAGACGCTTGTAGCCGAGATTTACGGGCCGGACGAGCAGAGCCGGCTAGCGTTGGCGCGGAAGGTCATTGATATTTTTCACAACACTCCCGGCGTGGTGGACACGGATTGGTATATCGAGGCCGACCAGCCAAAGGTGCGCTTCGTCATTGACAAGGAAAAGGCCGCGCTCCACGGCATCAGCGCCGAGACGATTTCCGAAACCCTGCGGGTGGCGGTCGGCGGCGAGTCGGTGGATTTGCTCCATGTCCCGCGCGAGAAAGAGGACGTGAATATTGTCTTCCAACTGCCACTGGCCAGCCGGACGAGTCCCGAGGAATTGCTGGCGCTGCGCGTGCGCTCCGGCGACGCCAACGCGCTGCCTGAACCAGGTTCGACCACCAGCCCGTCTCCGCTCGTGCCGTTGCGCGAACTGGTGACCGTCGAGCACACCATCACCGACAAAAGCATCTATCACAAAAACCTGATGCCGGTAACCTATGTCATCGGCGACGTGGCAGGTTCAATTGAAAGCCCGATCTATGCGATTTTGAAGATGAACAAGGCGCTGGCGAAACTCGACACGCGGCAGTTCGGCGGCGACGGCTCGCCGTTGAAAATTTACAACTACCACCTGCCGTTCACCGATTATCAGCCGTCGCTGAAATGGGACGGCGAATGGCACATCACAATTGAAGTGTTCCGCGATCTCGGTATGGCGTTCGCGGCGGTGCTGGTGTTGATTTACATTTTGATGGTCGGCTGGTTCCGGTCGTTTCTGACGCCCCTGATTGTCATGGTGGTGATTCCCTTCTCGCTGGTCGGCATTTTGCCCGCGCACGGCATGTTGCACGCCTTCTTCACGGCAACTTCGATGATCGGCTTCATGGCGGGGGCGGGCATCGTGGTGCGCAACTCCATCATCCTCGTGGACTTCATCGAATTGCGGCAGGCCGAAGGCAGACCGTTGAAGGAAGCGGTGGTTGAAGCGGGCATGATTCGGTTCCGGCCCATCATGCTCACGGCGCTCGCGGTGGTCGTCGGCGCGACGGTGATTTTGTTCGACCCCATTTTCCAAGGACTGGCGATTTCGCTGATGGCTGGCAGTCTGGTCTCAATGATTATCGCACCGGTGGCCGTGCCATTGCTCTACTTCATGGCATGCGACCGGAAATCACATAAAGAGAAGCTTTGACACGTTTTCAGAGACCAAGGATTTCCAGAACAAATTTGGGTACAACGTGATTCGTTTCAGAAAATTCTTCCGCACGCAGTTTGCCTGCCGCCATTTGTTCAGGTGTAAGGTTTGTTGTATTCATTTTCCATACTTCACCGTGACGTCCTTCGCTGGCCAGAACAAACCATTTATAGCATTCAATTGGATCCTTGGCCACTCCTGCTCCATTGCCAAAAGCGAACGCCAAAAGGAATTGCCCTGGGGGATAGCCTTGGTTCGCCGCTTTGCGGTACCATCCCACTGCCATCACGAAGTTTTGATTAGTGAGCTGTTCCTGAGTCAATGGAGTGTCTAACTTAATTTTTGCTTGAAGCCCATCTTTTGGCAAAGGAATCCCTAGTTTAGCAAACAGTTCAGCGAAGCCCGTATCGTAGTAATGTTTGCCAAGTGCAACTTGTGCGTTGGCTAATCCATTGCTTGCAGCTCGTTGGAGCCATAAAACAGCCTCGGACGAATTCGCCGGTGTTCCTTTAGCGTCTCGGTAACAGAGCGCCAGATAGTATTGAGCCGGAGGCCAACCTTGATCGGCAGCTGCTTTGAACCAATGGAAGGCCTGTAGATAATCTTCTTGCACGCCAGTGCCTAAAAAATAAAACATTCCCATGGTCTCCTCGGCTTGTGCAAAGCCTGAATCCGCAGCTAAACGACACAATTCGACTCCTTTTTGCTCATCTTTTGGGATACCATCACCGTTTCCGTAAGCTAGACCCAAACTTAGTTCTGCGGGAGGAAATTTCTGCGCGGCGGCCTTTTGCCACCATTCTACTGCTTCAGTTGAATCCTTTAGAACGTCTTTACCAATGTGAAAGCGATATCCCAATTCATATTGTGCTCTCGGATCGCCCTTATCGGCAGCCGACTTTACTTCCGCAAAGGTTAGTTGTGCAAAATCTACAGAACCTTTCGGGGAAGTCCTGGAGTTGGATTGACTGCAACCAGCACAAACCAAAATAATTAAACTCAATGGCGCAATCCACTTTTTCATGTTCCTTCAGCACCCAAAATTTTCCGCCATCGCCACGGCTTTGCGCATGGCCATGGATTTGTTGACCGACTCCTGAAATTCGCCTTCGGGTGTCGAGTCGGTCACCCAGCCGCCACCGGCCTGCACGTAAGCCTTGCCATCCTTGATAAGCGCAGTGCGGAGCGTGATGCAGGTGTCCAGATTGCCGTTGAAGGAAAAATAACCGACGCAGCCGGCATACGGCCCGCGCGCGGTCTGTTCGAGTTCGGCGATAATCTGCATGGCGCGGATTTTCGGCGCACCGCTGACGGTGCCCGCCGGGAACGTTGCGCGCATCAAATCGTAAGGCGTTTTGCCCGCCGAAAGTTTGCCTTCGACCTGCGAGACGATGTGCATGACGTGGCTATACCGCTCGATGACCATCAATTCCTTCACCTGCACGCTGGCGAAATCGCACACACGCCCGATGTCGTTGCGGGCCAAATCCACCAGCATCACGTGCTCCGCGCGTTCCTTCGGGTCGGCGAGCAGTTCCTTTTCCAAAGCCAGATCTTCTTCGTCGTTTTTCCCGCGGCGCCGGGTGCCCGCAATCGGCCGGATTTCAACCTTGCCCTCTTCACACCGCACGTGAATTTCCGGCGACGCGCCCACGAGCGAAAAACCGCCCAGCTCCAGCAAAAACATATAGGGCGACGGATTGATGGAACGCACCGCACGGTAAATGTCCAGCGGCGACGCCTTGACCGGCGCGGAAAACCGCTGTGAACCAACGACCTGGATGATGTCGCCGGCGGTGATGTATTCCTTGGACTTGAGGACGTTGGCGGAAAATTTTTCCTTCGTCTGGTTGGATTCAAACGGGATCGCCGGCACCTCGTCGGGCACCGTTACCGGATGATGTTCGCTCGGCTGTTCGAGCAGCGAAATAATGCGCTCAATTTCACTCGTCGCATTTTCGTAGGTGTCGGCCGGACTTTCGGCCTCACCCAGGATCGCGTTGACCAGAATGGTGATGGTTTGCGCCACCCGGTCGAAAATCAGCAACTGATCGGCAATGAGAAAAACCATCGTCGGCGTGCCCAATTCATCCACGGGCGGACGCGGCACGACCGGCTCGACGTCATGAATGAATTCGTAACCGATGAAGCCGACCGCGCCGCCGGTGAACCGCGGCAGGCCAGGCAACGTCACGGGCCGGTGTTTTTTCATCACGCGCTCGACCACTTCGAGGCCGTCAGAAACGTGGCCGGGCGCACACTCCGTGCGCGCCGCGGCGGGCAAGGGACCGCCCGCCCTGCCTTTCACCTCAAAATTTTCGACCGCTTTACCATTTTCAATGATCTCGACGCGGTTGCCGGACTGTTGAATGACGGCGCGAGGGTTGCATCCGACGAACGAGTACCGGCC